>WNFZ01005782.1_pt1 | contig 11292 bp, 9 predicted proteins | sample 5400081 | NCBI WGS metagenome assembly WNFZ01 (sample SAMN13153365, study PRJNA577476) | soil metagenome | isolation source: 80 cm soil or saprolite under grassland replicate 1 | place: USA:California | collected 2016-06-15
CAGCGGCGAGCCCGGTGTGGGCAAGACGCGCCTGCTGACTGAACTAGCCGACCACGCGGCGGCGAAAGGCTGGTGGGTGCTCGTCGGCCGAGCCCTCGACTCGGAAGGCATGCCTCCGTATCTCCCGTTCGTCGAGGCCCTGCACGAACACGTTCGGCTCTGTGCTGTCGACGACCTGAGGACGCAGCTTGGCGACAGTGCACCCGAAGTCGCTCTCGTCCTACCCGAAGTTGCCCGCAGGCTGCCTGACCTCCCAGCAAGTAATCGCCTCGAACCAGAAGGCCAGCGCTACCGGCTGTTCGACAAGCTCTCCGAGTTCATCGGTGCAATCGCGCGCGAGAAAGAAAGCGGTCTGCTGCTGTGCCTCGAGGACCTCCAGTGGGCGGATGGTTCCACTCTGCTCCTGCTCGAGCACCTGTGCAGACGATTGAGGAACGCGCGCCTGCTGGTGCTTGCCACCTATCGAGATACCGAGCTCGACGTGGGTGGCCCGCTGGCCCGCACCCTGGAGCAATTGACCCGTCAGCACTCGACTCAACGCCTCGAAGTCAAAGGGCTCGACGATGATGGCGTTCGTTTGATGCTTGCTGGACTTGGCCGGCCTGACCCGCCACCGGCTCTCGTGGGAGCCGTTTACGCAGAGACCGAAGGCAATCCGTTTTTCGTCCACGAGGTGTTTGACTACCTGGCGGATCAAGGACGCTTGTTCGATCCTGCTGGTCTCTGGCGGAGCGACCTTCAGGTCGGCGCAACCGACGTGCCGCAGTCCGTCAGACTTGTCCTTGGCCGGCGGTTGGATCGGCTAAGTACTGAATGCCATACCGTGCTCGGCCTGGCAGCCGTGCTCGGTCGGATATTCGAGTACGAGTTGCTGCGGGCCACTTCGGAGATGTCCGAAGACGCGCTGCTCGCGGTATTGGACGAGGCGGAAGCGGCGCACCTCCTCTTCTCGGACGACCGCAGGCGCCTCACGTTCGCCCACGAGCTGATTCGGCAAACACTGCTCAGCGGCCTAACGGCGCTTCGGCGTCAGCAGTTCCATCTGCACGCGGCCCAAGCGATTGAGCAGTTGCCCGGGGCCATCACGGATGCCCATCTTGCGGAGATTGCCGGCCACTATCGTATGGCAGGTGGAGCCGCCGACTCCGCAAAACTGATCGAGTATCTCACTCGCGCTGGACTGCATGCGCTCGACGTACGAGCGTATGACGAAAGCATTGGGCTTCTCGGCGAAGCCATCGCGGCGGTCCAGGCCCGAAATGGACACGCACTGTCCGGCAGCGGACTGGCCGACCTTCACCGCGATTGCGGGCGGGCGTACATCGGCCTCGGGAAATGGGCGGCCGCAAGACGCGAGCTCGAAGCTGCGTTGGATATGCTGGCGGACGCGCCAACAGAAAAGCGCTCCGCGCTGCTCATCGACCTCGCAGTTGCCTGTCGTTGGGACGGCGACTTGAAGAGCGGCCGGCGGTATGCAGAAGACGCGCGGGTGCTTGCCGAGGGGGTGGGCAGGCAAGACCTCCAGGCGGGAGCACTGGCGAGCATGGCATTGCTGGAGTTCTCTGAGGGAGAGATCGCCAGAGGCGCAACCAGCTATCGAACCGCCATCGAACGTGCCCGTGGCGTGGATCGGTCGGTCGCGAAGACAGCCCAGGCGGGTTACGCCCATCTGCTGTATCTCAGTGCCAAACACGATGAGTCAATAGAGCACGGCTTCCAGGCCGTGAGCCTCGCGCGTGAGTTGAGCGACATGGCCACGCTGACGTTCGCGTTAGGGCCGCTCGGTCTGTCGCTGTCCGCCATTGGCCGCTACAGCGAAGCGGAAGAAGCGTTCGCTGAAGCGCGACGCGTTGGAAGTCAGTACGGCATCGAAGGCTACCTTGCCCGCGCAATTTCGATGTCGGCAACACCGCATCTCGATTTGTTCGACTTCGACGGTGCGCTGCAAATCGCTGAGGAAGCGAGCGAGTTGGGTCGCGAGTTCAACTTCGTTTCAGCGCGTGTTAGCGCAGCCATCGATTGCCTGTTTATTCGCCTCCGCAGCGGCAACCCGGGACGCGCATTAGACCTACTACCCGCTGTCCGAGGATTGGTCGCCAACGAAGTGAACGCCGATGGAACATGGCTGCACGGCTGGCTTTGGGGCCTCCGGCTGGCCCAGGCTGAAGCAGAGGCTGCCGTGGCCGGCAACGATTGGCGGGAAGCCGTGCGGCTGGCGACCTGCTCGATCGACGCGAGTCGCGCCCGAATGCGCCCGAAGTACGAGTCAGCCGCGCTGGCGACACGCGCCCAGGCTCTTGTCGCACTCGGCCGAAAGAAAGAGGCCATCGCGGATCTGACCGCGGCCATTGGGGTCGCACGAGGCACGGCCGATCCTGCGTTGTTCGTGCGCGCCGCGGCGACGATGCTCCGTGTCGAGCCCGACGCTTCGCTCGCCGACGAAGCTCACCAGTCCATCCGCCGCATTCTCGACGCCGTGTCGAACCCACGTACGCTGCTTTGCTTTGAAGCTTCGGAGGCAGTGCAGTTCATCCACAGCACGCGTGGTCCGCACTCGCGACATCGCGAGCAACGGCCAAGTTACCCGGCGGGTCTCTCGGACCGAGAGGTCGAGGTGCTGCGTCTGGTCGCGTCGGGCAAGAGTAACACGCAGATTGCTGCCGAGCTCGTCATCAGCGTGAACACTGTGCAGCGCCACGTCGGCAGCATCCTCAGCAAAACAGGCCTGGCCAATCGCACGCAGGCGGCGTCATATGCGCACCAGGTAGGAATCCTCGTGTGAACTGACTGAATTCAGTCATCGCAGGCACCGGGCGCTCGGCGGCGCCCTTTTGTATTGCCCGAAGATGACTGCTTCGGTGGATGCCGGATGTTGCGCGGAGCACGACACTCAGAGGCCACCGAGAAATGGGGATATGCATGTTTCGCAAAGTAGCTTTGGGTTCAATCCTGGGCAGCGCGATCGCCGCCGTGTACGTTGCAGGCGCATTTGCCACACCGGGATCGGGGTTCACCAGCGTGGATATGTCGAAGGGACGCTTCGAAGAAATCGCCGTCAACACCACCGCCGAGGATCCCAAACTGGTGCGGCTCGAAGCAACTGGGGAGTCTGACTTCTACGTCGTGGAGAATACGGTCACTCCTGGGGGATTTTCGGGCTGGCACACTCACCCTGGCCCGAGCCTGGTGACTGTGAAGTCGGGTACTGCAAGCTTCTATGACGGCGATGACCCCACCTGCACGCCGCGCGTGTACGAGATGGGGAGCGGCTTTATAGACAGGGGCAATGGTCACGTGCACCTGGTGAGAAACGAGGGTGACGTCGACCTCATCCTGATCACTGTTCAGCTGTTTCCGGCGGATTCCGGGCCGCGGCGCATCGACGTCGAAGGCCTCGGCATCTGTAGCTTCTGAGGGAGTACATGAAGTCGATACACAAGGCATATCACGCAGGGAATTGCTGCTGACAGGCAGCACTGCGCTCGCGGCTGTGGCGTTCCTCCGCCTCGATCGGTTGGTTGCGGCGGCTCCGCTGCAGCCGGGCGAAGAAGTCCTATCGTGGCTCGACCAGCGTGCGGAGTTGCCTCCGCCAGCGCGGAGCGTCATCGGTCAGCAACTCGTCTGGGAAGAGCTGGATGCGTGGATAACTCCGAATGACAAGTTCTTCACCATCAAGCACTTCGGCCAGCCGACGGACGACATACAGGCGTGGCGCCTCGATATCAGTGGACTGGTCGGAAAGCAGACGGTGCGGGATTTCGAGTTGACGACGCCGTTCGCGCGCGCGATGTCGGTCGCGGATGCGATGAATCGGAACAACCTGTTGTGCTACGAGATGAATGGCGAGTCGCTGCCGGCCGAGCACGGGGCGCCCGTGCGGCTGCTCGCGCCGGGCTGGTACGGAGTCGCAACGTGAAGTGGCTGGACCGTATCGGGGTGCTCGATACGCCGTTCATGGGCCACTTCATGGCACGCGACTATGTGACCATCCGCGAGGAGCAGCGCGACGGGCAGCCGGTGTGGACCGAAACCTCGGTCGGCAAGGCGCTTCTCAAGTCGGCGCCGGCCCGCGTGACGCGAACAGATGGCGCGTATCGATCATGGGCGCAGCATGGGGCGCCCGGATCGCCGGTATCGAGGTCCGAGTCGACAATGGGCCGTGGATCCCGGCTACGATCGACGAGGGACCCGGGTCCGACTGCGCCTGGAAGTTCTGGTCCGTAGCCTGGCCAGACGCGACCCCGGTGAGCACAGCGTAACGTCACGGGCGACGAACGTCGCGGGTGACGTCCAGCCGGCCATGACCGACCCGCGGATTGCGAACAAGCGGACGTACTCGGAGAGTAACGGTCAGATCACGCGGCGAGTCCAGCTGGCCTGAGCAGGAGCTCGACTCGAAATCGTCTTCGATCTCGCGCTTGAGCCCTCGAAAGTCTGAAATAGCGGCTCCCGGCTATCGGTCGCTCGTGCTCAGGTCCTGTCTGCGACACTTAGTGTGCCGCCGCTGCACCGGCTACTGGGCTTATGCGGCGTGAGGGAGGTCGGCATGGCTCTGGTCCGCTCGAAGTCGGTGAGCCTCGGGATTGTCTGTGCGCTGGTTCTGAGCGGGTGCGGCCTACTGCCCTCGATTTCGCTCGAGCCGCAGTTTCAGGCCGCTGCCCTCGTGGGGGCCGACACCTGGTCGTTTACCGATGTGACGATGCGCCCGTCGCTGCTGCAAGCTTTCCGCACGAGCGAGGTCCTCGATCATTTCGCCGGTCCAGCCAGCGCTGCTGGGATCGACGTGCGACGCCTGCCGACGCCCTCGGGCCGCATCGTCGACGTCGAAAAAGACGTGCTGCCCCGTCTCGACGGAGAGGTCGTCGTGGCCGCGAGCGGCCCGATCCGCGCGCCGCAATACACAGTGCTGGTGCACACCAACGACATCGAGGGCACATTGCGCCTGTTCGCGCGGGAACCGCAGCCGCGCTTCACCAAAGACGCGCGTGGTGTCACCCACTACGAGTCGTCGGAAGTAGACGCATTCGTCGCCGGGTACAAGAACTGGATCGTGTACGCCACTACCGCGGCGCTGGGTGACCAGACGCTGGATCGAATCGACGGCAAAGGCGGACCGAGTCTGGCCAGTGATGCCGGCTACCGTTCTGCCATCGAGCGGCTCAGCGGCGATCGACTCGGCTTTGGCTACGCGAATGTGGCGCACATTCTCGAGCAATCGTCGTTCGGCGCCCCCGACTTTTTCACTGACACGCTAGAGACGAGCGGTCGACTGGCCTATTCATTCGGCTTCGAAGACGGCCCTGCCGCCGGCGTGCACGTTCTTGGCCTCCGCATCGAGTACATGCCTGACACGCCGCGCGGTGGTCAGTCGACCGGCGCCGGTGATGCCCTGGCAGCCATGGATCGACTGCCGAAAGCCACGATGGTGGCGTTCGCCGGACCGAGTTTCAACATCTATTCGGAATCGCTCGATGCGCTGAGCGACCTGACTGACAACAAGGAGTCGGTCGCCGGATTGCGGTTTATTCTCGCCCACTTCGCCGGACCGCACGCGTTCGGGGTCGCGGCGCCCACAACCATTCAGCCGGCAGGGCTCGATGAACTCGCTGAAGAGGACGACTTTGCCAACCTGGTCAGCAGGTTTCTTGGCGGTGTGTTCGTGATCGCCAAAGTGGCGCCCGATGTCGACTCTGCAGAGCTCGCCGACAGCTTCACCAGTCTTGCCGATCTCGTTGCCAAGAACGAAGCGGGTGACAGTACCTGGCAAGCCGAAGTCACATTCGACGACGATTGGCTGGCATTCAATGCAGTACCCGCGCCGGCCTCGCTGGAGGCGTTGCCCGAGGATTTGCTCGCGTCTGACCGGCTCTATCAGTGGACGCGGCAGGGATTCCGTCAGAATGGGGCCAACCTGTACGTCAGTCTGGACGCGATCCAGTCGATCATTGCTACTCAGCTGCCGTTGAGTGACGAGCTGGCCACGGTTAGTCTCTTTCGGGCAATTGGCCTCTCGTCGGAGGTCGAGGATCAGGGCGATGTCCACGCCCACCTCACCGTCTTGATCGCCCGACCGTGAGGGTTGTATCCCTGGCGTTGGTGCTGGCGGCGGTGCTAGCAGTGCTGCCGGCGACCGTCGCGACCGCGCGCGAAGCGTTCGTGTGCGCGACCCACAATGGTTCGCGCACCACGAACCAACTCGAGGATGAGGTCCGCGCGGCCGGCTACACCGGGCCGTGGGACAGAGCCTCAGTGGCGGTTGCGTATGGGCGAGCCAGTGGTGGTGAAGTAGCGTGCGAGCCACCCAAAGGCCGCGTCGCTGTCGTGCTTGTTGGCGGCTATGGCAGCGATCTCGCTTTCACCATTGGACAGTTCTCCGCTTTACGCAAGGCGCTGAGCGATCGCAATCCCGACGTGCTGGTGGTCCACTACAGCTACACGGGAACCAGCTTCAGCGGGTGTACGGTGACGCCGTCACCGTACGGACCTGCCGAGACCGCTCAGGACATCGAAGTAAGCAAAGCCCGCCTGCGAGAGACGCTCGCCGCGCTGCACGCTGCTTGCGATGTTGAGCGCATCGCGATTGTCGGCCATAGCCTCGGTGGACTTATTGCATTCGAGGCCGCGGAGGGGCTAACAGAGCCAGCAATCAGTGACCTCGTGACAGTCGACAGCCCGCTCGGCGGCGTACCCGAGCGAGTCATTCAAACGTGTATCGACATCGGCTATTGCACCGATGGCTCCGTGGCGAACTACCTGGCTGACCTGTACGCCACCGCGCCGGCTGTGGAACGCACCAACGCGGCACGCGCCGCGGAGCTCGCGTCGGCTGGTACGCGCGCGTCAGTGCGTGGGGAAACCAGAGTGATTGCTTCTACAACCTGTCCCTGTGCACGTCGTTCGCACGTGTGCTCGTGGGCACCGCCGATGGTCGCGAAACGCAGTGGCTCGGGATACCGCGGTGGGTCCGTCTGGACTACCCGGTGACCAGGAGTCTGTCCAACATCGGGTCGAGCCACACGGCTGTCCTCGTCAAGTCCGCCAACGAGCTGGCCGAGGAGCTACTCGGCTGAGATGCGCGGCGAGCGCGACGATCCTGCGATAACCCACAACGCCATCGCCCAATGCAGGCGTTCATGCCGCCGCAGCTGATCGTGAACTCCTGGTTCGCGTATGGCGTCAACTGCAGCTACCACAAGCAACGCCAAGCGGGTTAAATAGCGACTCCGGTTATCGGTTGCTGGGACACAGAAGGCATCCACCGCTGTCGCGTCTGGGCGAAAGCAGCAAGTCGGCCCGCATACGCCTCAACCAGCCCGCAGCCCCCAGATCAGTAGTCATCACGATCGTCCCGATGCATGGGTACCCCTGCAAATTGGTGATCGAGGTCGTCCTTCGCGTTGTGACAACGCCAGAACGAGCATGGGCCAGCGCTAGGGTTGGACTGCGGACCGCCCTGTACGCTTGTTTGGTCTGATTGACGACCGAGCGCACCGATGGCCGAAATTGCTGGAGCGCCGCCGCCCTCGCCTCGGCATAGCCGCGCTTCGGCAAGGTTGTACGTCTGTGAAAGGATCGGATCGGTCGTTTTTGGTCGGAAACCGACTACGTCAAAAAGATCCTCACCTACTGGTGGACCAACCGCTACCTCTGTGCCAGATGACCTGATCCTCGACGGTGACGCGTGCACGGGACGCGGGCATCAATGCCGCAGGCTGAGAGCGGGTCCTAGTTCCCACCTCTCTTGCGCAACTCCTCCATCTGGTTGGTGAGCAGAGTCACTTGCGTCACGAGAGTCGACATGGCCTCAATGAGGCGATCGATTCGAGGATCTGGCTGCGGTAGTCGGCGGGGATCGAACGCTGGCTCTTGTTCCAGCTTCTCGTTCTTGACTTCCTTGATCTCTGGTTTTTCGAACTTTTCATGCTTCTCGAACTTCTCGTTCTTCTCGCCCTTGAATTCTTTGATCTCCGGTTTTTCAAGTTTCTCGGGTTTGATTTCCTTGATGAAGTCCTTCACCACTTCAGGGAAGTCCTTGTCGAAGAAGTCCTTGAGCGGCGTTTTGCCAACCTCAAAGGGACTCTTGGCTGCAGCCGCCGGCCCTAATATCGCTTGTAGATCTCGAACTCGCAGTTCGCTAAGCGGGGTATCCGGATTGATTCTGACCTCGGGCCGGTCTGCCTGTGACACGAAGGGTTCTTTGGATGATTGTTCTGCCATCGCGTCGTCCTCTTTCTCTGAATGTCAGACTGTCGGACTCGTCAATTCGCCCTGATGCAGAAGATCGGCCAGCGCTGCACTGATTGGCTGGTATGTATGTTGCTCGTAGAACAGGAAGCCCGGTGACGGATTCACCTCGAAACAGTAGTATTCATCACGCGGTGTAAGCTTCAGGTCGATGCCGGCAAAATGTAGGCCCATTTGTCGCGCGAGGCGCAGGCACGATTCGGCGACATGCGGCGGTAGTTCGACGGCATCCATCTGCACGTCGGCGCCTTCGCGTCGAGCGTACCGATAGTCAACAGCCGTCGAACGGACGCGGGTTGCGAACACACGATCGTCGACGGTGTGCACCCGTACATTGTCACCCGGTATGTAGGCTTGGAACTGCGCCGGCCCGTGACGCAGAAGGGGAAGGCGCTCGAGTTGCTCCGGCCCCAAACGCCTGACGATTGAACGGACGCCGCTCAGGGATTTGTAGATCACCTCACCCTGCCATTCATCGAAGAAGCGCCTCGCAGAGTCCGGGTCGTTCGTCACAAGCGTTGGTGGCGTGAGCAGGCCGCACTCCCGCACAAGCAGCGCCTGGTAGGGCTTACTGTGATTGGACATGCCGGGTCCCAAGCGATTTACAACCAGGCACGGCAAGTCCTCGAGCAACAGGCTTATCCCAGCGTCGTACTCGGCATAGAGTGCCGGCACGCTCTCCTGCGGCACATTGGGTAGCGGCACCCGTCCTTCGGCACCCAGATAACGCACGTAAACGCCCGTGAGCTCGGCTAGATCGATTCGCCAGTCGGGGCCACTCAGATACCCCTCGGGATACGCATCATGGCAGTACCAATTCACCTGAAAGCCCGCGGGATACACCCCAAGATCAAGGAACCGATAGGCGTATTCGCATGCGCTGAGACGCGCACAAACCAATTCGGTTACGACATCAGCTAAACCTCCACAAACCAGGATCATGTTGTGGCCTGTGCCATCGAACCAAGCTGCGACCTGGCGCCTGGTCCGACAAGCAGCTCTACGAGAGCTGCGACGATGCCTTCTTGGGCAGCCTTTGTAAAACGCTCGAAATGCGGGAAGTGCTCAACTGCAACGACGTGGAGAGCGTCCGACGCGCGTGCCAACGCGATCTCCACAAAAGCCAACCCTGACGCTGTAGCAAAACGATAGAGAGCTTGTTCTACTGCGGTCGCGTCGGCCGGCGGATCCACATTCCACACGAACTGATCGCCGACAACACACACCGTCACCGGTTCGTCGTGAGGGTAGGTGAGGCAGACAGGCGTCCGGGTCTGAACGGCCACCACGCCGGTCCAGTCTTCGTCCCTCGCCAGTAGGTATTGTTGATCGCTCGTGAGTGGCCGAAGGATTGCTCCGGGATTGCCCTCGGCCGCCAGACCCCGCCGAAAGGCCAGGGTGTCCTGTTCGACGTTGCTCACGAGCGTGGGTGGTGTCAATAGGCCGCATGCCCTGAGCCAGGGTCGCCAAAAGACTATCGAAAGCTGTGGCCGATACCACAGCGCGGGCTGATATCGATTGACAACTGGACACGACAGACTCGCCAGCCACGCGAGCAATGCCGCTTGCGTCTCGGCCTGCACATATGCAAGGTCATCCAACCTCCAGCCCGCGGGATCAATCCACCCCCCGCCTCGCACCAAAACGCCCTCAATGGTTGCGATCTCCGCTTGTTCATCATCCCAAGCAAGACGGCTGACCGAATGCGCGCTATCCAAGCGCCAGGAGAACCGCGCGGGCTGGATCAGCGGGTTTTCGACGATCCGCGCGGTATACCCGCGGGCGTGCAAGGCCCGACGTACGCCGGAGCAACAGGGGTCACGCTCACTACCGAGAAGGAGGTACATCGAACGACACTTGCCCCCATGCCGCGGATATCTCGCGGCAGACGCTTCCCCAGTCCGCGACGAGCTATGCCAGCATACGCAGGCTCAGCTCGATGTCAAGGGCCCGCGTAGGATGTGTGGACGATCAATGAAACTGTCCGCCGTCAAGCGATCGGTGATTTTGTCCGTCTATGCAGCAGCGGGAGTGGATCACGATGACCGCCCGGGAGCAGCGGCGGGCGCACGTACTTGCCCGGGTCATAGCTGGTGAGCTGAAGCTCTGGGAAGCCGCCGTGGTGCTCGGTCTGTCGGTCCGTCAGGCACGCCGTCTCAAACGCGCCCTGGTGCGCGAGGGTCCGGCGGCGCTGGCGCATGCCAATCGTGGTCGCGCCTCACCCCGCCGCTTCAGCCCAACCCTCCGCCAGCACGTCGTCCGGCTCTATCAGACCATCTACCGCGGCCTGAACCACCAGCACTTCTGCGAGCTCTTGGCCGAACACGAACAGCTGCAGCTCTCGGTCGCCACTGTGCGGCGCATCCTGCGCACGGCCGGCTTCGGCAGTCCGCAGACCCGTCGGCCAGCACCCCATCGGGCGCGCCGAGAGCGTATGCCCGCTGAAGGCATGCTGCTGCAGCTGGATGGCAGCCCACACCGCTGGTTCGGCCCTGCTGGTCCGCGCTGGAGCTTGCTGGGTGCCGTCGACGACGCCACCGGCGAGGCGGTGGCTGCGGTGTTCCGCGACCAGGAAGACAGCGCTGGCTACCTGCTGCTGCTGCGCCAGGTAGTCACCAGCCGTGGCATTCCCGCCGCCGTCTACCGCGATCGCCACAGCATCTTCCGCGCGCCAGGCACCGAGCGGCTCAGCGTCGAGGACCAGTTGCTGAACACCGCCGACGTGCTGCCCACGCAGGTCGGGCGGGTGTTGGCCGAACTTTGGCATCCACTCGATCGCCGCTGCCTCACCGCAGGCGAAGGGGCGTATCGAGCGCTCCTGGCGCACTCACCAGGACCGCCTCGTCGCCGAGCTGCGTCTGGCCGGGGTGACCTCGCTCGAGCAGGCCAACGCGTTTCTGCCCAGCTATCTGGAGCGCTACCGCGGGCGCTTCGCGGTACCGCCCGCCAGCTCCGAGAGCGCCTACGTGCCGCTCAGCCCAGGTCTCGACCTGGACCGTCTCTGCTGCTGCAAGTACACCCGTAGGGTGGCCAGCGACAACACCATCC
>WNFZ01025545.1_pt1 | contig 11291 bp, 9 predicted proteins | sample 5400081 | NCBI WGS metagenome assembly WNFZ01 (sample SAMN13153365, study PRJNA577476) | soil metagenome | isolation source: 80 cm soil or saprolite under grassland replicate 1 | place: USA:California | collected 2016-06-15
TCGTTGGCGAACCGATCAACTTGAATGTCGTCAACGCCGACATCCGCGACATACTCAACTACATTACCGAGCAGTATGGCGTGAACTTCGTGATCGACAGTTCTGTGGGGGCCGTGCCAGTAACGGTGAACGTTCAGGATGTACCCTGGAACATCGCACTTGACGCAGTCCTCAAAGCCAATCGACTGGGCGTCGAAACCAATGGCAACATCTTGCGTGTAGCAACAAATGAAGTCCTTGCCAAAGAGTCGGAAACACAGAAGGTGATTAATGATTCGCGACTGGATGCTTCACCATTGGTAACCGAGTTCATTCGTTTGAACTATGCACGCGCCTCGGGCACTCTTGCGCAAGCTGCAGGGTCAACCGGCGGTTTTTCAGGCGGCGCTACAAATCTCAGCTTCAGCGGTGGCGCTGGAGGTGATGCAACTGGCGGCAGCGGCGACCAGGGTTTATTGCCAATAATTTCGCGCCGGCTCTCTCGCCGCGGCTCAATTGAGGTCGATGGACGCAGTAATACGTTGATCATTACCGACGTAAAAGAAAATATCGAGGCGATTCGCCAACTTACCGCGATTTTGGACCAGCCAGAGCCTCAGGTGGAAATCGAAACGCGCATCGTCATTGCTCAGCATAACTTCAGCCGCGATCTCGGCGCCCAGCTCTCAGCAGGGGTCGTCAACTTCGGACGCGGTGGTTTGGCTGACATCTCAACACTTCCCAGCGCCGGGACTTCATCGTCCGGAAGTGGATCGGGTGGTAGCGGTTCCGGAAGTGGTTCGGGTACGACCGGCGCACGGAGTGGGCCCAATCCATTTGGTGTTTTCGGTGGACTCGCTGGCACCAATCAGCCCCTCGGGTCGCTTGGAGCGGCTGCGGCCAGCACGGTTATTGGCTTGACGACAGGGCTTTTCGGTAGTGCTCAAATCAGCGCTCTACTGACGCTTGCGGAAACGCGAGGCGAGGCAAAGACAGTAGCAACGCCACGCGTCACTGCGTTAAACAATCGTCCAGCCCAAATCGAGAGCGGCTCGCAGATTCCTGTTCAAACTACACAAGCTGCGAGCGGAACCGCAGTAGTGACGACGACTTTCGTTTCCGTTCCTTTACGTCTTTCAATCACGCCGCAGATTACGGACGCCGGCACAGTGATTCTCCGCGTGACTATTGAAAACAACACGATCAATACCGGCATCGCCGTCGGCGGGGTACCGGGTATTGACACGCAGCGAATGCAGACTGAAGTGCTCGTACCAGATGGCGGCACGACTGTGATGGGCGGCGTCCTAGCCGACACCGAAGGTCAAACTCGTTCGCGCACTCCTGGCCTGGCTTCAATTCCCCTTGTTGGGAATCTCTTCAAGCGCAAGCTAGTCACCCGTCAAAACAGCGAGATTCTTTTCTTCATCACGCCGCACATTTACCGGCCCGACTACCAGGGACGTCCGACCAGCAACGTCATCACCAACGGTCCGCGGACGACTACGATTCCCCAACCCGTTCCATTGGGCAATCCCCCCAGCAACACACCGACCCCGACGCAATTGCAGCAGCAACAGTCTACGCCCCAGACAACGCCTCAAGGTTTGAGTGCGCCAACGCCAAGTGCTCCGCCTGCATCAGCGCCGAGCGCACGTCCCGGCACCTTGGGCGGACAGCGTCCATAGGCCAGCGAGGTACGATGCTATGTTCAAAGAAGTACTTGAAACGATAATTGAGCGCACCGAGGGAAGCCTCGGTGCACTCATCATGGGCATTGACGGTATTGCAGTTGAACGGCTACTCAAGGACGCCGGTCAGGAAGCAAATCTCGATGTGGCAGCTGCTGAGTTCACGTCATTAGTGAGAAGCGCCCAGAAGGCCGGGAAAGATACTGGACTTGGTAAACTCCGCGAGCTCATGATTTCCCTCGAAGGGGCTGTAGTGATAATGCGACTGCTGGGCCGAGACTACTTTGTGGTTCTGGCAATAAGTCCTGAGGGCAATTTGGGCAGGGCACGTTTTGAACTGCGCAAGGCGGAGCTGCAAATAGCTAGCGAGTTTGCTCTATAGGCACGCGACTAGAAACAGCAAACGGCAAACAGAAAACCGTAACTGCAAAAGCCGCTTCTTCGGGAGCGGCCTTTTTCTTTTTAATGCAGGGGATTTATGTATGCCGACCCCAAACAGAGCGTACTCGTGTGCCGCTTAGATCGATAAGAAAACACTAGGGCAATCGAATGTATGGCATGCCTCGTAGGATAATTCTTTGCCGGCGAGAGACTCGGCGGGGATTCACTTGCGGATTGAAGACGGTGCGCGGATTGGGAATCATCGCCGAAAGAAAGGCGGCCTCGTTACCGCTTAAGGCCGACGCTGGTTTGTGAAAGTAATGCTGAGCTGCTGCCTCTGCTCCATAAATACCATCACCCCATTCAATGACGTTCAGATAGAGCTCGAGAAGTCTGCGCTTCGACAGCATCCGTTCCAAAAACATTGTGAGAATCGCTTCCTGGCCCTTGCGAAACAACGATCGCTGTGAAGACAGATAGAGATTTTTGGCTAACTGCTGGGAGATAGTCGAAGCGCCGCGTTTGAAATCAGGAAAAGTTGGCAGCCAATCGTCGTCTTCTCCTTCTTTCTTTGCTTCCCTGGCCGCGTCGCGCAACGCATCGTCCCAAGCTTTTTGGAGCGCCTTGTAATCAAACCCATTATGCGTAGCAAAATTTGTATCTTCGCCTGCCAGTACGGCCCGCTGTAAGTTGGGAGAAATGCGGTCGAGGGCGACCCAGATCTGTTCGCGTTTTGGTTGTTGTCGGCTTGTCTGGGCTTCTTTGGCACGTGCTTCAATCATCGAGGTGGTTACCGGATTTTCACTTCGCAGACGCGAGACGCGAATGAACATGATTGCTTCGTAGGCGACGACGCCAACACATATGCCAAGGAATACCAATAATAGGATTTTTATTACTCTTCGCATCGCCTGACGAAAGTCTTCTTCTCAAATTCTCAATAGGAACTGGATTTGTTTACGATAAAATCACCGGGAACGTTGCCGCGGATCGAGATATTCTCGCAAGCCGTCTCCGATAAAGTTGAAGGCAAGCACAGTGAAGGCGATGGCGAGACCGGGGAATATTAAGGCGTGCGGAGCCGACTGGAGAGTTGACAGATCGCGCGCTTCTTCAATCATTACGCCCCAAGAGGGCGCCGGTGGTGGCACGCCCAGCCCCAAAAACGATAACGCAGCTTCGGCGTGCAGCCTGGACAAAATCGTATTCGCGCACTTTCAGAACCTGCCCGCGAATCAAACGTGCGTAACCGACCCAACCAATAATACAAAGAGCAAGGATCAACTTGTTAAGTCCGGCGCCCAGGAACGCCACCATTGCGATAGCCAGCAGCAGCCCGGGAAACGCCAGAAAGACATTGAAGACATAACCGGAAATGAATCTATCGATCCAGCCGCCGTAGTAACCGGCCAGCGCCCCCAATAGCGTGCCAACTACCGCTGAAACCGCAACTACGACAATGCCAACCTTCAGTGAAATTCGCGCACCAAAGACCACGCGAGAGAATATGTCACGGCCGGTGGAGTCGGTTCCAAAGAAATGCTGTGCGGAGGGCGGCAAATAGCGAAGCGAAAGGTTTGTAGTGCCCACGTCGTGAGTAGTGATCCATGGGGCGAAGATGGCGACGATCACCAGAATGCCGACGATGACAAGACCAACTACCGTTAAGCGATTCATAAAAACCTTAGACTTGGGTCTTTGAAGCTTAGGTCTTTGGTGCTGCGTGTATCAAAGGCCAAAGACAGAAGTCCAAAGTTCCTTACTTACGAAACCCGAATGCGCGGATCGAGCCACCGGTAAACTATGTCTGTTAACATGTTGGCAATGATGTAAGTCATGCTAATTACGAGAACACACCCCTGGACCACGCGGTAATCGCGTTTTCCTATGCCGTCTTCTACCAGGAGCAGACCCAAGCCGGGCCAGCCGAAAATCTTTTCAGTAATAATCGCGCCGGCGAGCAAAACGCCAAGCTGCAAGCCTAGAATTGTTACCACTGGAATCAGCCCGTTTTTCAAAACATGCTTGTAAACCACCATCGTTTCGCTGAGGCCCTTGGCGCGCGCGGTACGAACGTAGTCTTCCCCCAGTTCTTCGATCACCGAAGAACGCACCATGCGCGTGAGAATTGCCGATAGTGCGGCTCCGAGAGTGACAGCGGGCAGCACCAGATAACTCAAGTCGAAGCGACCCGAGGGTGGAAGCCAATCGAGTTTCACCGCAAATACATAGACGAGCAGCGGGCCGATAACAAAACCGGGTAAACTAATCCCGATCAAAGCAACTACGGATGCGAAATTATCAATCCAGGAGCCACGATTTTTTCCGGCGACTACACCCAGTGGAATCGCAATGATAATCGCAATCAGCAAAGCAGCGAGAGCAAGTTCAATAGTTGCCAGATAACGTTCTTTGATTAGATCTTTAACCGACCGGTCAGTGCGAAAGGATCGGCCCATGTCGCCGTGAAGTAGCGCGACCCAATATTCTGTGTATCGGTTATCGGCACCATGCCATTGGAAATGGCGCATGTCCGCAGCATCTCTGGGAAACGAAAAGAAAAAGGGTGGACGATCGAGGCCATGCTTTTGGCGAAACTGCTCAAACTGCTCGGGCGTTGCCTGTTCACCCAAAACTGCCACTGCCGGATCGCCCGGGACGAGTTCGATTAGCAGGGTGACCAAAGAAACGACCGTCCAGACTACGAGCAGGAAGATTGCGAAGCGCCGTAACGCTGCAAGAAGCTTATGCCTGAAGAATGAACGCACTCTGGCGTATCTCGACGAAGGGATTGGATGAAATTCGCAGGGATAATAGCATAGCGTGGTTGAGGTCACGCGTGTTGGTGCATAGGGCAAGAACGTAGCCCGCGAGGAGAACCGCATTGAATCGCGTGGCCCCGACAACCGCGCGGTCCGCAAGGCCCTCCTCCGGGCTACGCTCTTATGGTTGCAAAGTTATCCTTTGCAACCAATCTCGTGAATGCTCTTGAATCAATAGGGACGCGTGCCGAGATGCAGCGCTGCAATACCTCCAGTCAAATTCCGAAACGTCACTTCCTCAAATCCAGCCTGCGTCATCAGATCGGCTAGTTCTTTTTGATTTGGGAAGTGCGAAACCGAGTCGGGCAAATATTGGTACGCACTCTTCGAACCGCTTATCAAACCACCAAACAACGGCAGTAATTTCGTAAAATAGATTGTAAAGATCGAACGCAACAATGGAGCCTGCGACCTCGAGAATTCCAGGACCGCAACCCTGCCCCCGGGTTTCAATATTCGCAAGAGTTCCTTGATTCCTGCCTCAACACTGGTCAGATTTCTTAACCCGAAGGCGATCGTTGCAGCCTCGAAAGAACGGTCAGCGAAAGGGAGGTCAAGCGCATCCCCCTCAACAAATGGCAGCGAAAAACCGAACCGCGAAACCTTGGACACCGCTATGTCAAGCATCGGCCGGCAAAAATCCAACCCAACAATTCGTGCCTCGCCACCTTTTAACAGCGCGAGTGAAAGATCGCCCGTACCACACGCCACGTCCAGAACTTGAGCATCACTCCTAGCGAGAATCGGGCTAAGAGTCTTCGCGACTAAACGTCTCCACCGCTTATCGATGTTTCCGGAGAGCAGGTGATTTAAAAGATCGTAGTGAGCCGCTATCGTGGCAAACATCTCGCGCACTCGTCGCGCTTGCTCACTTGTCGTTGCGCTTTCGTTGTCAGGCACAGTTAACCGGAACTCGGTGTCGATATGGTTGCAGGTAGATTGCGAATGATTTGTGATTACTCAGGTCCCGCCTAAAATCTGGTTTGAGGTTTTTCGTCTGTGTGTGGTTTAGTTGCTGGCTTCGAGTCATTTTTCAACTCGGGTTTTGGTTTAGTGTCGGGACCGACCTCACCCATAATCTCCACTTTTCCATAGCGCTCGATCTGAGCTTTTATGACGTCGGAGTTACCCACTACGACGGAAGCAAAAGCACTATCATGAAATAAGCGAGTGGCTACACGCTGAATATCGGCTGGTGAAACAGCGCTCAAGGTGCGCATCTGTTCTGCTGGCGAAGAAAGCTGATAGGTGTCAGCGTCGAGCCAGGCCTTTGCTGTGCCATCTGGTGTAACCAGCTCTTTGTTAGCCACCGCGATCGTCTGATTTTTTACCTGTTCCAATTCCGCTGTGGTAACGGGCGAGTCTGCGAAAGATTGCGTGACCTCACGCGCAGTCGCCAACGTTTTCCCGGCGAGAAGACTGTCGACACTGGCGCCCATAACAAATATTCCCGGCAAGGCGAAAGTGTCATGCCTGACGAAGGTTGGGCTGCGAGCGAGCTCAGGGAGAACCTTTTGCCATCGCTCGCGAGCCAAAACGGCGACTAGCGTTGCGGTGGGCGAATCCGGATCCTGCCGACTGAAGCCCCGCACCGCCAATCTAATCTCCACACTCTGATCGCTGGGGGCATTCAATATCAGCGTACGCGAGTCTGGCGGGACGGCCTGGCGAAACGTTGCGGGCACGAGCTGATCGCTTTTGCGCCAGACGCCCAGTAGTTGACGTAGGGCCCGCATAGCGCGATTAGGCTGGATGCCTCCGATGATTACAAGCGTGGAATTGTTTGGATTTAGGAATCGCTCGCGAGCGAGCATCAGGTCGGCTCTCTCCACCCGTTCGAGAGACTCGGGCGTGCCGTAATAGGGACGGCCATAAGGAAAGTCGCCAAACAGGCGTGTTGCAATTGCACGATCGGCTAGCATTGCTGGCGAGATGCTCGTTTCCTTGAGGATTTTTATGCGTCCAGCACGGACCTTTGCGACGTTTTCGGGAGTCAATTGGGTGTTGACCAGTGCGGTTCGAAGGATCTCAACTATTCGTTCAAGCTCTTGCGCACGGCCTTGCATAGTGATTGTCAGGGAGTCGTAGTCAGTCGTTACATTAAGACGTCCCTGCATCTCCTCGGCAAAGTATTCACGCGTGGTAAGGTCGGGAAATAGAATGTCACCGAGAAGGGCCATGTTACCGGCCTTGCCAGCCAAGTCGAATGCTGCGCCACTATGCACGCGAAGCTTCAGCAAAACATTCTGATCACCAGGACGAGGCCAGATTAGTACTCGCAAGCCATTGAGCAGGCGGTTCCGCTCGGGTTCCATCGGCACCTGGGCTGGAACTGATGAATAGAAGAACGCTGTAAAGCACGCCGCAAGAGCGGCTTTTCGTAAAAGCCTCTTTAATATGACTGCGTTCATAAGGTGTCGCAGGCCAACGCCAACCAAATATTCAAACTGGTTCCTATCAATGACGGCGAGAAGAAAACATCTTAGATGCGCGATATTTAGTCGTCAACCGTTTGGCTTCTAAATGCATCCAACGCCTTGGTTTGAGTAGTATTAGCTCGGTTAGGGCATTTGCAGGCCCATAAATCCGCCACTGGCGGCCGCAGCTTTTAACAAGACGGTGTTTGAAATCAGGCTGAAAGAACCCTGCAATTTAGATTGGGCGTATCTTTTGGCTGTTTGATGGTAATACTAGTAGGAAGCGATTCCTGCAGAATCGAGTGCCGATTGCCAGATAGAACTACAGACGAACTTTTGCTTGCAAGAGCAGGAGGGAGAGAGACGGGGATGGATGAGTGGCCTGAAGAACAGTTCACGGACGGGGGCAAGGAACCTCTGCGACAGTTGCTGGATGAGGAACTTTCGATAAAGGTGCAGGAGGCAGTCTTGAGCCTGCCGCCGCTACAAAGGGAGGCGCTGGTTCTCTTTGAGTATGAGGGCCTCGCGCTCAACGAAATCGCCGGTATGGTTGGGACTGACGTGGGAGCGGTAAAGTCCCGTTTGCATCGGGCCAGGCAGCGACTAAGAAATGTGCTCAGGCCCTACTTAGCGACTAGTCAGGAATTGAATACTAGTCGAGAAATTGTTACTTTGGAGCAGGCTTGAAATGAGCGGTACGATTCCACCCGAAAGGGCCGGAGAAAACTTTACTTCAGAAGACGAGCTTCAGAGTTTGCTTGGGCGCTGGATTGTTCCAGAGGCCCCAAAAACTCTCGATCAGCGAGTTGTAAACAGTTATCATAGAGAAATGGGAAACCCAGTCCCGACGGCTGATTCGATACGGTTCCCCCAAAGCCAAAACGAGGTAGTTACGATGAAGTTTTGTTCAACATGTAAAGAGGAGTTCGCGGATAAGTTTAGTTTTTGTCCGGTGGATGGGACTCCTCTGCAGGCGGTGGCCACCGAGCCCGAGAATAGGGTTGTGGACGCCGCCGGTTTTACCGACCCCGTCGATTTGGGCGAGGCAGTTGTGGCAGGTAGCGGATCCGTGGCACTTGTGCCCCGTGGCGAGTTTCATCTGACCATGATCGACGATGCGGGATTGGTGGGCAGACTGGCTAAGGAACTGTCTGACGTCGCCCACGAATATCAATTGACGTGGCCCGAATTCAAGCGTGACCCGTTCGGCTTCACCAAGCGGTCTCTGATCGGCTACGGCCAGATGGCCTCAAAGTCTTTTGGAAATCGCAACGTAGTGCTCGGCATGATAGTGGCGATCCTGGCGATGCTGGGCCTGGTCGGGGTTATTGGGCTGCTCGATCGCGCTCAGCCAGGCGGTATCTCTCGAACCGGCTTCATAACATTTGCTTTGGTGACCGGTGTAATCCTTGCCGTCATTTTTGCAACTTGGCTTCGCAAGAGCCAGAGTGGGGCGGTGTTAGGAGCACCAGATGCTGAATCCAGCAACGCTGTGCTTGGCATGGTTGCAGCATTTTCGGTCTTCTTGTTCTTAATAGGGGGCGGTGTTCTTTATAATTTTTGGCAAAATAGGATACAGGAAAAGGAGCAGATTGCTGATCAACTCGTCGTCCAACAGTACATCGATATCCCGAACGAACAGCCCACTCCTGACGAAGGCACTGCCGGCTTAAACAAGGGCAAGGGCGGCGGTAGCAAACCAAAACAAGAAAAGCCCGGTGGGGGCGGCGGTGGCGGCCGGGAAGAGCAAAAGCCAGCTTCGTTTGGCAAAACTCCACAGGCCTCATTGACAGTGCCGCAGGTGGTCGCGCCCGATCCACATCCTCCGGCGATAAAGAACCCAGTACTGCCGGTGGCCGCGACGGTGGTCGCGGATCCAATGCTGGTGCCACCGGATGCGCGCGTTCTCGCGTACGGCGATCCCAAATCTAAGAGTACTGATCCGTCGTCCGGTCCGGGAACGGGCAATGGCATCGGCACAGGCAAGGGCGGTGGTATCGGACCGGGCGAAGGCGGCGGTATCGGTCCTGGTCGCGGCGGCAATATCGGCGGCGGCGATTATCACGAAGGTGGTGGTGGCCCCGGCGGCGGCGGTGGTGGCACGGATTACAACAAAATCTTCAGTGGCAAGGACGTGAACTCCAAGGCTCGCGTTCTTTCGAAGCCGGAACCGCAGTACACGGAAGAGGCTCGAAAGAACCAGGTAACTGGTACGGTTGTGTTGCGTGCGGTGTTTACTTCGGGCGGTCAGGTGACCAATATTCGCTCCGTCTCAGGACTTCCGTACGGTTTGACTGAGCGAGCAATAGCTGCTGCACGGAATATTAAGTTTGTTCCGGCTACGAAGGATGGACGCGCAGTGTCGATGTACATCCAACTGGAGTACAACTTCAACCTTTATTAAGCAACAGCTCTGATGAAATCAAGAGGGCGTCCGACTGAACGCAGTCGGCGCCCTTTTTGTTCATTGGCCGCAGATGACCGGGAGAGGCGCAGATATGAAATGGAAAGAAAGTGAAACGACTGGGAGCAAGTCGGCGCCCGCTTCGATTGCAATGCGCTACTGAATTCTTAGCAGCGTGAATCCGTCTCATCCACGGCGCACTATCAACTACTCAATCGTTCCACGAAGCGCTTGATTCGAATCGCTCCTTCACGCAACTGTTCCATCGAAGTGGCGTAGGAAATTCGCAAGTAGCCGTCGGCGCCAAAGCCTGCGCCGTCGGTGACAACAGTCTGCTCCTCAGTCAGCAAGCGTGCAGCGAACTCCGCGGAGGTTGGCACATCGCCGCCTAAACACTCGCGTACGCTGGGAAACACGTAGAAGGCGCCTTCCGGTTCATTGCAACTCACACGAGGAATCTCTTTCAAGGCATTAAGAAACCAGGCGCGTCGCGCTGTATATTCCGCTAACATCTCCGCCACTGAATCCTGTGGACCATTGAAAGCTTCAATCGCCGCGCTCTGGGCTATTGAATTAGGGTTGCTCGTCGAGTGGCCCTGTACCTTGAGCATTTCACGAGTCCATTCGCGCGGAGCGAGCGCGTAGCCGACACGCCAGCCGGTCATCGCATATGTCTTCGAGAACGAACCAGCGATGCAAAGACGAGCCCGCAGCGCAGACGGCAGGCTGGCAGCGCTGAAAACTTGACCAGGCGAATAAACAAAGCGCAGATAACACTCGTCGGAGATCACGTAGATGCCGCGGTCTGTTACGAGTTCCATGATTCGTTGAAACTCCGCTGTGGGAATCACGCGACCTGATGGATTGCAGGGTGAATTGAGGATGATAAGTTTCGTGCGCGGCGTAATGGCACGCTCCACTTGTGCCGCGCTCAACACGAACTCGGTTTCTTCAGTCTCAATAAAAACCGGCACGCCGCGTGCAAAAAACACAACCTCCGGGAACGTCACCCAATAAGGTTTAGCCAGCAAGACCTCATCGCCAGGATTAATGAGACTGACGACTGCATTGAAAACCGCCTGCTTGCCTCCGGAAGTAGCCATCACCTCTGCGCGTTCATAGTTTGCTCGGAACGAGCGTGCATAGAAATCAATAATCGCTTGCTGTAGTTCTCGCGTGCCCCCTGTTGAGGTGTACTTGGTTTTTCCGGCGCGCATTGCTTCTGCCGCCGCCGACTTGATGTTTTCTGGCGTATCGAAATCTGGTTCCCCGGCGCCGAAGTCGACGACGTTTGCGCCTGCGGTCCGCAACGCTTCAGCCGCCTGCATTGCCGCAAGCGTCGATGAAGCCTGCATCTTCGTTACATTGTCGGAAGCTTGAAATAGTGAAACAGCGGGTTTGGTTGTCATTAGTCTTGTTTCGAATGGTTTGCGATCAAACCGGGTTAGTTTCAAATAGTGTTAGCCTTTTACTTTTTCTTTCATGCGCGTATTAACCAGAGTGGGAACCAGCCCATCGAGTTCTCCACCCAATTGAAAGACCTCTTTGACGAGGCGCGAACTGACGTATGAATAGGTCTCTGCAGGCATCATGAATA
>WNFZ01013489.1_pt1 | contig 11290 bp, 9 predicted proteins | sample 5400081 | NCBI WGS metagenome assembly WNFZ01 (sample SAMN13153365, study PRJNA577476) | soil metagenome | isolation source: 80 cm soil or saprolite under grassland replicate 1 | place: USA:California | collected 2016-06-15
GTGCGGTTCCGGATTCCGCGCTGAGGGTCTCGGGCATCACGGGACCTCCTGCACGATGCGGAAGCCGTAGTCCGCGTAACGGAACGACGGGGGGAGGCTGCTGCGGGCCGAGGGCGGCGACCAGCGCACGCGGTGGCGCCAGGAGCCGCCGCGGCTGGCCCGCCGCTCCCCCTCCGTAGGACCGCGCGGGTCGAGGGCGGGAGAGGCAGCGTAGGCGTCGGGTTGGTACCAGTCGAGGCACCATTCGTGGACCATGGTGCCGATGTCGCAGAGGCCGAAGCCGTTGGGCGTCCCGCGGCCGACGGGCCAGGGTCCGGCCAGCGGGCCTTCGGGGACCTCGCCGGGCGGCAGAGCCTCACCCCACGATGTGGCCGCGGCGGCGAGCCCTCCCCGCGCGGCCCACTCCCACTCGGCCTCGGTCGGAAGACGCCAGGTGCCGCCCGCGGTCTCGCCCAGCCATGCCGCATAGGCCATCGCGTCGAACCAGGTCACGCCCACCACCGGTTGGTCCGGCGCCCAGAATGCAGGATCGGTCCACCAGGGCGGCTCGGGCGTGCGCCCGACCGCGAGGAAGCGTGCGTACTCGAGGTTGGTCACCGGCGTGCGGCCCATGCGAAACGGAGCGACCGCGACCGAGTGGACAGGTTTTTCGTCGGGTCGCCCGGAGTCGGAGCCCATGACGAAGCGTCCACCGGGGACGAGAACGGTCGGCGGTGCGGGGGCACTGCGCCGGGAAACGCCAAGCGAGCCTGTCGCCATTCTGATGTTCACTTCAGTTACGAATAACGTAGCATAAACCTGCCGATCGCAATGACTTGCTCGGAGCGAACCCTTATATCGAGACGACTTACAAGCTATAGTATCATGTAAAGCTAGAGATGGCGACCCTCCAGTTCGGGGCGCCCGAGGAGGTCCATGCGCGCCGCGATCGCCGCCGCCCTGACCGCTCTCGTCGGCGCAACCCTCGCCACCCTCACGCCCGCCGTGATCACGCCCGCGGAGAAGACCGCCGCGCGCGCCATCCGGCCGGAGCGGCTCACCATGGATGTGCGCTTCCTGGCGAGCGATCTGCTCGAAGGCCGCGGGCCCGCCACGCGCGGGGATCAGCTCGCCCGCGCCTACATCGCCGGGCGCCTGGAAGGGATGGGCCTGCAGCCGGGCGCGCCGGGCGGCTCCTGGCAGCAGGTCTTCGACATCGTGGGGATCAGCACGAAGAGCCCCGAGACGGTCCGGTTCGTGCGCGGGAGCGAGGGGGAGGACCTGCGCGTCCACGAGGACTACATCGCGTTCTCGGGGGCGGCGCAGCCGGAGGTGCGCCTCGAGGCGGCCGACGTGGTCTTCGTGGGCTACGGGATCGTGGCCCCGGAGTACCAGTGGGACGACTTCAAGGGGGCGGATCTCAGGGGCAAGGTCCTGCTGCTCATGAACAATGACCCCGAGGATGACCCGGCCCTCTTCGCGGGCAAGACCCGCCTCTACTACGGCCGCTGGGACTACAAGTACGACCTGGCCGCCCGCCAAGGGGCGGCGGGGGCGATCATCATCCACACGACGCCTTCGGCCGGCTACAAGTGGCAGGTCGTGCAGACCTCGTGGACGGGAGAGCAGTTCAGTCTTCCCGCCGAGACCGGGGATGCGGTCCTGCCGGTCAAGGCCTGGGCCACCGAGGAGGCCTGCCGGCGCGTGGTCCGCCTCGCCGGGCAGGACCTCGACGCGCTGCGCGCCGCCGCCCAGAAGCGCAACTTCCGGCCCGTCCCCCTCGGGGTCACGGTCAGCCTCGTGCTCCGGAACGAGGTGCAGAGGAGGCAGACCGCGAACGTGATCGCCCGGCTGCCCGGAAGCGATCCCATTCTCGCCCGGGAGGCCGTCCTCTACACCGCCCACCACGACCATCTGGGCGTCAAGCCCGGCGCCCAGCCCGGCCACGACGCGATCTACAACGGCGCCCTCGACAACGCCTCGGGGGTGGCCGCCCTGCTGGGCATCGCGGAGGCCATGAAGGCGCTTCCCGAGAGGCCGCGCCGCACGATCCTGTTCGCCGCGGTGGCGGCCGAGGAGCAGGGCCTCCTGGGCTCGAGATTCCTGGCCGCGAACCCCCCGGTGCCCGCGGGCCGCCTGGCCGCCGACATCAACATCGACGGGGTGAACATCTGGGGCCCGAGCCAGGACGTCACCGTCATCGGCCTCGGCAAATCCAACCTGGACGACTGGCTCCGCGCCCTGGCCGCCGCCCAGGGACGGGAAGTCGTGGGGGACCAGTTCCCCGACCGTGGCTCGTTCTACCGCTCGGACCAGTTCAGCCTCGCGCGGATCGGCGTTCCCGCCGCATACCTCAAGGCGGGAACGAAGATGATCGGCCGTCCCGCGGGCTGGGGCCGGGAGCAACAGGAGGCGTTCGAGGCCAGGGACTACCACCAGCCCTCCGACGAGCTGCGCGAAGACTGGAACCTCGCGGGCGCGGTAGAGGACGCCCAGCTCCTCTTCTACCTGGGGGTGAGAGTCGCGAACGCTACCCCCCTCCCCGCCTGGCGGGCCGGCGACGAGTTCGAAGCCGCGCGGAAGAAGGCGCAGGCGGAGCTCTCCGCCGCTCCTTGAATCGCACCCCTGCTTGGAGGGGCTCATGCGCAGCTCCCTGGGATTCTCGATCGTGGCCGCGCTCGCCGTGGCGGACGGGGCGGGGGCCGCGGAGAAGGTCGCGTTCACCATTCCCGACCTCTACCGCCTGCAGGGCGTCGAGGAGCCCGCCCTCGCCCCGGACGGCAAGACGATCGTCTACAAGGTCACGACCTCGGATCTCGGGGCGGTCAAGCGACAGGCCAACCTGTGGCGGATCGACCCCGACGGCGCGAACGGACGGGCCCTCACCTTCACGGACAAGACCGACTCCGTTCCGCGCTTCTCCCCGGACGGGAAGACGCTCTACTTTCTGTCCACGCGATCCGGCGAGACCCAGGTGTGGTCCATGAGCGGAGGCGAGCCGCAGAAGAGGACCGCCTTCCCGGGCGGGGTGGGCGCCTTCACGCTCTCCGGAGACGGACGCCTCCTCGCGGTGAGCGCGGACGTCTGGGTGGAATGCGGCGCGGACGCCGCGTGCAACAAGAAGAAGGACGACGCCCGGGGACAGTCCAAGCTCAAGGCCCATCTGGCCGACCATTTGCTCTACCGTCACTGGACCGAATGGCGCGACGCCAAGCGCAGCCACGTCCTCGTGCTCGACCTGACGCGGCCGGAGGCCACGCTGCGCGACCTCACACCCGGCGATTTCGACTCGCCCCTCTTCCAGGTCGGCGGTCCGCCGGGTTTCGCCCTCTCGCCCGACGGCAGGGAGCTGGCCTTCACCTCGAACCGCGAAGGCGACGAGGCCTCCACCACCAACGCCGACCTGTTCACGGCCGCGGTGGCGGCGCCCGCGGCGGACCTCGAGAAGCCCCGCAACCTGACCGCGGCCAACCGGGCCTGGGACGGATCACCCGCCTACTCGCCGGACGGCCGCTTCCTCGCCTACCGCATGCAGAAGGTGCCGGGCTGGGAATCGGACCGCTTCCGTATCGCGGTGGTGGACCGACGGACGGGGGCGGTGGTCTGCCGGCGGCGGGTCGGCGAGCCGCAGGAGCTCTTCCGGATCGACCTGCGGGAGAAGCCCCTGCCGCCCCAACGCCTCACCACCCACAACGCGGCCGTGGAGGCCGAGGTCGACGTGCGGCCGGCCGAGGAGATCGCGGTCCCGGGCGCAGGCGGCCGGCCTGTCCAGGTCTTCATCGTCAAGCCGCATGGCTTCGACCCCGCCCGGAGGTACCCCGTGATCCTGAACATCCACGGCGGGCCACAGACGCAGTGGGCGGACAGCTTCCGCGGCGACTGGCAGGTCTACCCCGGGGCGGGCTACGTGGTCGCGTTCCCCAACCCCCACGGCTCGACCGGCTTCGGCGAGGAGTACACGGGGGCCATCTCGGGAGACTGGGAGGGCAAGGTCATGGAGGACATCGCCCGCGTAACCGACGCCGTCGCGGCCCTCCCCTACGTCGACCCCGACCGGATGGGAGTCATGGGCTGGTCGTGGGGCGGCTACGCGGTCATGTGGCTGGAAGGGCACGCGCACCCCTTCAAGGCCATGGCCTCCATGATGGGGGTCTACGACCTGCGCTCCATGTTCAGCTCGACCGAGGAGCTGTGGTTCCCCCTGTGGGACTTGAAGGGCGCCCCCTGGGAGAACCCCGCCTACTACCAGAAGGCCTCGCCCTCCAGATACGTGACCGCGTTCAAGACCCCCTGCCTCGTGATCACGGGAGAGAAGGACTTCCGGGTCCCCTACACCCAGTCCCTGATGTTCTTCACCGACCTGCAGAAGCGCGGGGTGCCCTCGCGCCTCCTGGTCTTCGAGGAGGCGGGGCACTGGCCGGCCTGGCACGAGATGGCGCTCTATTACGCCGCGCACCTCGACTGGTTCCACCGCTACCTGGGCGGTGGGGCCTCCCCCTGGGACCCCCGGGGACTGGCGCGGGGGGCGGGCTTCGGCGACGCGCCCTGACGGATCCTCGAGCCAGTCGGGGGCTTACTGCACGAGGCCGTCGATGGCGTCGACCACCAGCAGCGTGCCCACGGCCAGCTTGACCAGGTCCCCGTCGACGACCGCGTACCGATAGCCGGGCGGCGGGAGCCCGATGCGGACCTCGAGCTCGGCCGGCACCGGACGGATCTCGATGCCGGAGGCCAGGGGGTGACCGAGGGAGTAGCGCTTCTTCGCCTGGCCGGGCGGGAGGCATCCGTTGTTCTTCTTGGCCAGGCCGGGAGGGCACTTGCCCTTGCCGTGCTTCTCGACGAAGTAGACGCGCACGTAGTCCCGCTGCTCCGTGTTGAAGCCGACGGCCAACGTGACCGACTCGCCTTTCTTGTCCTTCTTCTTGCCCTTGTCCTTGTCTTTGTCCTTGTCGGGATTGCCCGCGGCGGGGCTCGCCAGCGCGATCGCCACCACGGCCATGCCCAGGATGAGGCGGTTCATCGCCAAGCCTCCTCTGGTTCCAGCGGCGCCACCCCAGGATACACGAATCACCCGATCACGAACGTGGGGACGCTGCCGCCGCCCGCGCTGACGTTGATGACCGAGCTGCGGGAGGCGCGGGTGACCGCCCCCACGTCCTGGCCCGCCACGTAGAACGGGTTCGTGTTGACCTTGAGGGGGACGAAGCCGAGCGACCCGCCTTCGAAAGCAGGGAACGGCTCCTCGGGGATGACGACCCGCTCTTGCACCACCCAGGGCGCGCCGAGGGCGGCGCGTACCGCGGCTTCCCACTCCGCGGGCGGGGTCTCGTCGCCCACGAAGACCGAGCGGCCGCCGTAGGCGTGAGCCGGCTTCAGGACCAGCCGCTCGCGTTCCGCGAGGATGAAGGGCACGAGGTCGACGGCGCGCCCGTCCTTGACCGTCCGGCGCTCCTCCACCTTGCGCGTCCAGGGGAGGGCCCCCGCGAGGAAATGGCGCTCGTCCTCGCTCATCAGCGGGCCGAACGCCTCGTCGGTCAGCACGGCGAAGAAAGCCTTGTCCTCGGAGAGCCGGCAGCGCAGGGTGTTCACGAACGGGCACAGCCGGGCGCGGTAGGCGGTCAGGAAGGCCTGCACCTCCGGTTCGTGGTCGACGAGCTCGGAGAGGACGGCTCGCCGGTAGACGACGTCCACCGGCCGGTCCGGGGTCCGGAGCCGGCCCGCGCGGACCGTCATGGCCCGGGGATCGGCGAGCACGCAGTCGAAGCCGCGGGCCAGGAATGCCTCGCGGAGGATCTCCTGGTCGGCCCGCGTCTTCACCTCGGTCCAGTCCACGATGGCCACGAGGGGCGGGCCGGCCGTGGCCCGAGGCAGGGCGCCCATCACCGCCCGCACGAGTCCCTCGTCCGAGGCCTGGTAGCTCACCGCATGCGTCCGCGCGACTTCCCGGAAGACCGGGAGCTTGCGATGGACGCGGGCCATGCGGTCGCTGTAGCCGAAGCCCGCGGGGGCGTCGCTGTTGATCTCGATGAAGCGTGGCCCCTCCGGGGTCAGGAAGGCGTCGAGCCGCGAGAGGACCACGTCGGGTGGGCCGTGATCGAGGGCCACCCAGGGCACCTCCGCCGCGGGGGTGCCGAGGAATGCGCAGAGCCGTCCCACGTCGCCCCCGAAAGCGTGGCGGGCCACCCGGGCCGCCAGCTCGAGCAGCCGGTTGCCCTGCCACCGCAGGGCCGCCCAGTCGGCGCGCCCCACGAAGTGGGGCCGCAGGAAGCTCGGCATGGGCGCGCCGTCGAAGGTCACGCCCTCGCGGCGCAGGGCCTCCTGGAACCACTCGCGCTGCTCGCGCGCGGCCGCCGGGTCGGCTTCGAGCAGCCGGTGGTAGAGGGCGACGGCGGCCTCGACGCTCACGAGCGCGCCCGCCTACGTCCGGGCGTCCTTCCACGCGACCCGGCCGCCCACGATCGTCATGACCGGCCAGCCCTCGAGTTTCCAGCCCGCGAAGGGCGTGTTCCGGCCCTTGCTCTCGAAGCGGGCGGGGTCGATCTGGCGCTTGCGCGAGAGGTCGAGGACGGTGACGTCGGCCGGCGCCCCCGGGGCGAGGGTCCCTCCGGGAAGGGCCAGGATGCGAGCGGGGTTGGTCGAGAGGAGGGACACGAGGTGCGGGAGGTCGAGAAGGCCCTTCCCCACGAGGCGGTCCAGGCACAGGGCCACCGCGGTCTCGAGCCCCACGATGCCGAAGGCCGCGTGGTCGTACTCGACCTTCTTGTCGTCCACCGCATGCGGCGCGTGGTCGGTGGCGATGCAGTCGATCGTCCCGTCGCGCAGGCCCTGGAGGAGGGCCTGCCGGTCGCGCTCGGCGCGCAAGGGGAGCACGTCGCGCTCGACCATGATGGCCTCGCCGGCCGCGGGAGTCCCCCGCAGCCCCAGGAAGGTCGAGACCGGGCCTTCGTTCATCGCGGCCTGATCGGCGAGGGTCGGCTCCTCGCAGTGGTCGATGACCGTCAGGTCGAAGGCTCTCGCGTACTCGAGAGCCCGGCGCATGACGCGCGCGCTCGCCACCGGCCGGCCGTCGTCCGAGACCGCGACACAGCCGGCCTCGCGCAGGTCGCCGTACTCCGCGAGCTCTTCGCCCTGGGAGCCGCGGGTGATGGCCCCGATCGGGTAGACGCGCACCGCCCCCTCGGCCTTCGCCTTCTCGAGGATCAGCCGGGTGATCCCCGCGTGGTCGTTCACCGGCTCCGTGTTCGGCATCGCGCAGACCGCCGCGAAGCCCCCCGCGGCGGCGGCCCGGGTGCCGGTGGCGATCGTCTCCTTGTCCTCGCGCCCCGGCTCGCGCAGGTGGGCGTGCAGGTCGATGAAGCCGGGGCAGACCACGAGGCCTTTCATGTCGAGGACCTGCGCCCCGCGGGGGCTGATCCGTTTCCCCACCGCCTCGACGGTGTCGTCCGCGAGGAGGACGTCGAGCGGGGCGTCGACCTTTCGGGCAGGGTCCACCACCCGCCCCCCCTTGAGCAGCAGCCGGCTCATGCCGAGGCCTCGCCGCTCCCGCCCAGCAGCAGGTAGAGGATGGCCATGCGGACGGCTACCCCGTTCGTGACCTGGTCGAGGATCACGGAGTAGGGCCCGTCCGCCACCTCGCTCGCGATCTCGACCCCGCGGTTCACGGGGCCGGGATGGAGGATCAGCACGTCCTTCTTCGCGCGCTTCATGCGCTCGCCGGTGAGGCCGAAGCGGGCGTGGTACTCGCGGATGGTGGGGAAGAAGCCGCCCGCCATCCGCTCGAGCTGCAGGCGGAGCATCATGACCGCGTCCGCCCCTTCGATCGCCTCCTCGATCCGGTGGGTGACGGAGGCCAGGGCTTCGATCCCGGGCGGGATGAGGGTGGGCGGGCCACAGAGCACGGTCTGGGCCCCCATCTTGGAGAGCAGCCACAGGTTCGAGCGGGCCACCCGGCTGTGCAGGATGTCGCCCACGATCGCGACCCGCAGCCCCTTGAGGCGGCCCTTGCGCTGGCGCAGGGTGAGGGCGTCGAGCAGGGCCTGGGTCGGGTGCTCGTGCGCCCCATCCCCCGCGTTCACCACCGCGAAGCGGCAGTGGCGGGCCAGGAAGTGAGGCGCCCCCGACGAGGCGTGGCGGATCACCATCAGATCGGGGTTCATGGCTTCGAGGTTCTTGGCGGTGTCGAGCAGGGTCTCGCCCTTCTGCGCGCTCGAGGTGGCGGTGGCGATCGAGAGGCTGTCCGCGGAGAGCACCCGCTCCGCGATCTCGAAGGACGAGCGCGTGCGGGTGGAGGCCTCGTAGAAGAGGTTGATCACGGTCTTGCCGCGGAGGGTGGGGACCTTCTTGATCGGGCGGTCCAGGATCTCCTTGAGCCCGTCCGCGGTGTCGAGCACGACCTGGATGGCCGCGGGCTCCAGGCGCTCGATGCCGAGCAGGTGGCGGTGCGGGAACGCGCTCACCGACGGGGCCTCCGACGCTTTGGCCGAGCGGCCTTGCTCCTCGCGCGCGAGGCTTCGGGCCGCGACCGCCCCTTCGGCCCCGCGGCGGGCGCGCTTCCCCGCTCGAGCAAGAGCACCGCGTCGCGTCCGTCCTCCTCCTCGAGCAGCACCTGCACCACCTCCTCGTGGGCGGTGGTCATGGTCTTGCCGGCGTAGTCGGCCCGGATGGGCAGCTCGCGATGGCCGCGGTCCACGAGCACCGCCAGCTCGATGCGGGCGGGCCGGCCGAAGTCGATGAGCTGGTCGAGGGCGGCGCGCACGGTGCGGCCGGTGAAGAGCACGTCGTCCACCAGGACCACCGTGCGCGCGTCGATCGAGAACGGGATGTCGGTCCCCCGGGTGATGGGCTGGGCGGCGATGGTCGTGAAATCGTCCCGGTAGAGGGTGATGTCGAGGGCACCCACCAGGGGCGTGTTTCCGGTGGCCTCTCCGAGCCGGCGGGCCAGCCGTCGAGCCAGGGGCACCCCGCGGCTCCGCACCCCCACCAGGGCGAGGCCCTTCATGTCGGGGTGGCGCTCCACGATCTCATGCGCGATGCGGGAGAGGGTGCGGGCCATGCGGTCCGCGTCCATCAGCTCGAGCTTGGAGCGGAGCGGAGGGGCAGCGGCCATCAGACGACCCGCGCTCCCTTCAACGCGTCCAGGCTCGCCAAAGCCCGCGGATCGTACCCCGACGCGTCAGGGAGGACAAGCGTTCAGTCTTACCGCGGGGCGGGCTTCTTTCCGGCTTCCCGGGCCAGGTAATCGAGGAGGACGTAGGACATCGCGCGCATGCCCACGGGGATGGCCGCGTCATCCACGAGGAAGGTCGGGGTGTGGTGATCCCCGGATGTGGTCCCCGGCTTCAGCCCGCCCAGGAAATAGAAGAACCCCGGAGTCTCCCCGGCAAGGAACGAGAAGTCCTCGGCTCCCGTTCGGGGCTCGTCGAGCAACAGGTTCTTCTCCCCCACGGCCCGCACGAGGGAGGGAAGGGTGGCGCTGGTGAGCGCTCGGTCGTTCACCGTCACCGGGTAGCCCCGCTCGTACTCGAGAACGTAGGTGGCGCCGGCCGACCTCGTGACTCCCTCCAGGATCTCCCTCATGCGCCGCTCGATCAGGTCCTGCACCCTGCCGTCGAAGGTGCGGACGGTCCCCCGCATCTCGACCTCCTCGGGAATGATGTTCTGCCGCTGACCCCCCCGGATCATGGCGACGGTGAGCACCGCCGGATCCAGCGGCCGCAGGTTGCGCGAGCGGATCGTCTGAAGGGCCATCACGGCCTGGGAGGCCACGATGATGGGGTCGACCGCCAGCTCAGGCCGCGCGCCATGGGCGGGCGTGCCCTTGATGACGATGCGGAACGAGTCCGCGGCGGCCATGGTCGGCCCCGGCGTGTACTTGATCTGCCCCACCTCGCTCTGGGCGTTCACGTGAAGACCGAAGACCGCGCTCGGCTTCGCCTCTTTCCAGAGGCCCTCCTTGAGCATGAGCTGCGCTCCGCCCTCCTCTCCCGGAGGCGGTCCCTCCTCGGCGGGTTGGAAGATGAACTGGACGGTCCCCGGCACCTGGTCCTTCAACGACGTGAGGATCGAGGCCACCCCGATCTGCACCGCCACGTGGATGTCGTGGCCACAGGCGTGGGCGACCCCCACCTCCTGGCCCAGGTAGGTGGTGCGCACCGTCGACTTGAAGGGCAGCAGGGTGTCTTCGATGACGGGGAGCGCGTCCATGTCCGCCCGCACCGCCACGAAGGGCCCCGGCTGGCCGCCCTTGAGCACCGCGACTACCCCCGTGTGGGCGATGCCGGTCGTGGGTTCGAGGCCCAGGGCGCGGAGGCGCTCCGCCACCAGATCGGCGGTCTTCCGCTCGCGGTTGCCGAGCTCCGGGTTCTGGTGGACGTGGTGGCGGATCTCGATCGCCTCCGGAGCGAAACGCTGCACGGCCGCGTCCACCCGGCCGTCGAGGGAAGGCGCACCCGCCCCCGCCAGGAGGGCCACCGGGAGCGTGACGCCCACCGTCAAGCTCACGAGCGCGAGCGAGTTGTTCATTGACCCCCCACCCTGTCGTTCATCGACCCCCCACCCTATCCCTCCCCACGTAGGGGGAGGGAAATGCTGTTCCTCGTGCGGCTCCGCTCTCTGATGCCCCACCCCTATACCTCGCCGTCGCCGAGAATGGCCTGGACGGCGGCCGTGGTTTCACCGAAGTCCTCCAGCAGCGCGTCCGGCGCCGCCTCGGCCAGTCGGGTGCGCGGGGTCCTGCCCGTGGCCACCGCCACCGCCCGCACGCCCAGGCCCCGGCCGCACAGCACATCGTGCACCGAATCCCCCACGATCACGAGGTCCGCGCCCTCGAATGCGACCCCGACGACGGATCGGCCCCGCTCGAGGGCCACCGCGGGCAGCCGGTAGCGATCTTCGTGGTCGGAGCCGTAGGCCCCGAACGGGAAGTAGTGGTTCACGCCGAGAGGAGCGAGCTTGGCCCGCGCGCACGGCTCGAGGTTGCCGGTGAGCAGGCCGAGGGTCACCCGCGGCTCGGCGGCCAGCGCCTCGAGGAGCGGGCCGACGCCCGGCTTGGCCGTCACGTCCTCGGGCCGCAGCCAGGCCAAAAGACGCGCCCGGTACCGATCGAGCGCCGCCGGCATGCGCGCCTCGATCTCCGCCTCCGCGAAACCCGCCCCGCTCATCAGCTCGCGCACGATCTGGGGATCGGTCTTGCCCGAGTAGTCGTAGCTCTCGGCCGCGCCTTCGGTGCCGAAGGTCTCGCGCAGGGTCGCCGCGAGGGCCCGGGCGGAGATGCCGCCCGCCGAGAGCAGGGTCCCGTCGATGTCGAAGAGAA
>WNFZ01008622.1_pt1 | contig 11289 bp, 5 predicted proteins | sample 5400081 | NCBI WGS metagenome assembly WNFZ01 (sample SAMN13153365, study PRJNA577476) | soil metagenome | isolation source: 80 cm soil or saprolite under grassland replicate 1 | place: USA:California | collected 2016-06-15
ACAACATGTCCATCTTCCCGCACCTGCTTCTGGTCACTGATGAGCTCGCGAAGGTCACGATCATCGAACATTTCCGCTCGTGTAACCGGACCGCACCGGGCTTCGCCTGTGGCGTCAACGACCTCATAGCCGGGCCCGGTGCCAAGGTGACTTACGTTTGCGCGCAGGAATGGGCGAGCAACGTCATCGCGCTGCAAATGAATTCGACGACCGTCGATCATGACGCCTCCGCTATGAGCCTGAATTTGCATCTCGGCTCACGCTATTCGCGCTTTGAAAGTTTGAGCCGGCTCATCGGTGAAGGCGGACGCAGCGATTTGCTCGCTGTCGCCGTGGCGAAACACCAGCAGGAATTCGACGCGCGCACGTTGCAGGACCACATCTCACCTCACACCGCAAGCGATCTCCTTTACAAAAACGCGCTCGACGATCGCGCGCGCACAATTTTCGGCGGGCTCATCCGCGTCGAACCGCATGCCCACTTCACCGACGCGTATCAAAAAGTTCGCAATCTTCTCTTGAGCGATGATGCCGAAGCCAACTCAATGCCCGGCCTCGAAATCCTCGCCGACAACGTCCGTTGCACCCACGGCGCCACGTCCGGGCAGATCGAAGAAGACCAGCTGTTTTACCTGCGCTCGCGCGGCATTCCGACAAAGGTTGCCCAGCGGCTCCTCGTCACTGGATTTCTGGACGAAGTCATCCAAAGGCTTAATCACCCAGCGATTGGCGATCATTTGCATCGCTTGATCGAAGAGAAGTTCGCTGCGTGACGAACTTTGTCCGCCTGGCGGCGCCTGATGCGTCAAGCTCATTCTGTCGTTTCCTGAGTTGTATTTAATTCGAAATTGATTTTGACGTCGTAATGATCGCCGTGGGCGAGGGCGGCGGGCGGCGGATCAACTTCGGTCACTCGTTGTCCCACGGCCGCTACCGATTCATTCACGACAACGTTTTCGGACGGCTTGACGATTTCGAATTTCGAAACGCGCCCGTCTTTCTCGATGCGGACTTTGACTAGAGTCGAAATCTTGGTGCCGGTGGCAATGTTGGTCGTCGGCTGGACCCATGCACTGTAAAAACGATCATGCAGCATGTTGCGATACCAACCAAACTCCGACGCGCTGCTTCCACTGCCTGCACCGCCGCCTTTGCCCGTTGAACCTGTTTTTCCGCTGCCGCTCTGAGACTCAGACCCATTTTTTGCCAGCGCCTTCTTCTCATTTTTCTCTGACTTTTCTCTCGCTTTCGCCGCGCTCGGTTTCGTTTTCGGCGATGGTTTAGGAGACACCTTCGTTAATAGCATTTTCTTTGGAGATGGTTTTGGGATTGGTTTGGGCGTTGTCTTCGTTTTCAGTGTGGGAGTTGCCGTTGGCTTCGGAGCGGTCGTCGCTGCGGGTGTCGGCTTGGGAGTCGGCGACGGGAATTCGATTTCGCTTTTGGCTGGCGTTACGACACGGTTCTCCTCTTCCGCTTCATCCGCCATCGACAGTTTCGCTTCAGCGGGAGGAGTCGCACGCTTGGCTGGCGGCTGGGCGTCGTTTTCCGATCCGCCAGTCGCTAGACCTTGAGCGCTAGCTAACCAAACGATGCTCTCCGGACTTGACGAGGCCCTGGCTGCCAGACTCCAGCGGATCAATCCTGTGATCAGCGCAACGTGAGCAACCGCGATCAGGGTAACGTTTCGCCAAAACCGCCCACTTGCCACGCCGCAACTCTGCGAAGGCGGGTGTTTCGCCATTTATTCCTTCTCGGCTCTTGTGGCGATTCCGACCTTCGTAACTTGAGCGCGCCGTAAGACGTCCATCAGCGTAATTAGTTTTTGTACCGGCAATTCGCGGTCGGGTCGAATCACGATGGCGACATCTGGATTCGTCTGTTTCAGCTGGGCCAATTGTGCGGTGAGCGTTCCCAGGTTTACCACTTGATTGTTAAATCGGATGGTCTCAGTGCGGTCGATCGACACCGTTTGCACTTGCCCGGACTTAATCGGCTGGTTTGTCGCGCTGCTGGATGGAATCACCAGGTTCATGCTGCTTTCAAGCAGCGGCGTCGTGATCATGAAAATGATGAGCAGCACAAACGCGAGATCGAGTAGCGGCGTGACATTGATCTCACTCAGCGTGGAGAGACTCTGGCGTTGTGAGTAACGTCTCATTTAGGCTGTCATTCCCAGCGGAGCGCAGCGGAGTCGAGGAATCCAGTTGCTATGCCGATCGGTTAGTCCACGGGATGCCTCGACTTCGCTCGACATGACAATCATCTCCGCAATGCGGCTTCGCGCACGTTGTGATCGACATACTTGTGCTCGAACTCGGACGCGAGCTCGGCGGCAAAGTTATCCATTTCCACGATGATGCCGCGAATGCTGGTGACGAGAAAGTTGTAACCGAACATCGCCGGGATAGCGACGCAAAGCGCGGTAACCGTGGTGATAAGGGCGCCGGACACGCCGGGCGCCATCGCTACAAGGTTCGGCGAGCCGGCTTCGGCCACACCGGTGAACGCGTCCATGACACCCCAGACCGTGCCGAGCAATCCGAGAACGTTCCATTGCCGCGTTCACCGCGCCCATTTGTGCCGGTGAAATTTTGTCTGCAATTTCGAGTCGTGCACGAAAGGTATCATCCACTTCCGGTGACCCGAGTAAATGAAATGTCATTTCCTCGCAGCCGGCTCGATACACGTTGAAAACCGGCGATCCCGGAAAGCGGGCATTCTTTTCAAATAAACGCAGCGGTTGTCGATCTTGCCGGAAAGCAGCAAGAAAACGCGCGTTCTGCTTTCGAGCGAAGCGGATCACGCGCAGTTTCGTGATCATGATTGACCAACTGAAAATCGACACGACGGCCAGAAGAGTGAGAACGAGTTTGCCTGCGATCGTCGCGTGATCGAAAGCAAACAGGAGACCGCCGCCGGCCGCTACGATTTCCAGAACGAGCATTCCCGCGTCACCGGGATAAGTAATAACGCCGTTTCGCGGAAACGAAAGAAAGATTCGAATCCCAAAGCACGAATTTTATTTTACCGGCGTCTTCCTCGGAAAGGTCGGTCGCCTTTTTGCCCCAACTACAAACGCTATGCCAATGGCGATCAGGAAGAACGAAAAGAATTGGCCGCGGGTAAAAGCGCCAATCAACTCGGCGTCGGGTTCGCGGAAATTTTCGATCACGATCCTGAAAATCGCATAGCAGATGAAAAACAGCCCGGTTAGAACTCCGTTCGGCTGGCGGGTGCGCGTCCGTACGAACCACAAAATGGCGAACAAAACAATCCCTTCGAAGAACGCCTCGTAAAGCTGTGATGGATGGCGCGCTGACAAAATTGAGCGCAGCGCCGTCGCAACTTCTGGCTGAGTATGCACCGCGCCGATGATCGCGTCGGGGGTGCTCAGCGACGGATCAATGCGTGCGCACGCCGCAACTGCACGATCAGCTTCCTGCGGATGATCGAGCAGTTCTTTTGGGAATTGCATTGCCCAAGCAACATTCGTGATCCGTCCATAAAGCTCGCCGTTGATGAAATTAGCGCAACGCCCGAAGAACAACCCAATCGGCGCGGTCACAACCAGATTGTCGCCCAGGTTTGTCCACGAGATCTTGTGCCGGTGGGCGTAGTAAAACGTGAACACCAAAAGACCGAGCATTCCTCCGTGGCTCGACATCCCGCCTTCCCAAACGCGCAAGATCGACAGCGGCTCACGCAGCATTTCTGGTTTGTAGAAAAAAATGTAGCCGAGGCGCCCGCCTATGATTACGCCAAACAGTGCGCAGCCGGTGATAAAGTCGCCAACTCGTTGTGGAGGAAGGTCGGCGTAGCCGCGTTTGGCCAACCAAAGGAAAACAAGATAGCCGCAGATGAATGCGAGCACATAAGCCAGCCCATACCATCGTGGCCCGACATTGTCGTAAATCCGAAAAATAATCGGATCCAGGCTGTGCAGATAGTAGGCAAGCATTCGGTGTGCTGGCGATTGTCACTGATGTCGCTGACACCCGCAATTAAAACGCGTGTCATCCCGAACGAATGTAAGGAACCTCCCAAAAGGTGATGGATTACGCATCGGCGCTCCGCGACGCTCACTTCGACCGCGGGATGCTTCGCTTCGCTCAGGATGACGGAGCAGTCGTCGCGCGCGGGGTATTCAACACTTTTCGCAAAAACGGCGCGGTACGGCTGACGCGGTTCTTTGCCACTTGCTCCGGCGTTCCGCAGGCGACCACTTCGCCGCCTGCGTCCCCCGCCTCAGGACCAAGATCCACAATGTAATCAGCTTCGGCGATCACGCTGAGATTGTGTTCGATCACGATCACGGTATTCCCTTCGTCCACGAGCCGATGCAGCACGTTGAGAAGCAGTTCAATGTCCGCCATATGCAGGCCAATCGTCGGTTCTTCAAGCAAATAGAGTGTAGATCCCGGGTTGCGCATTTTCCGGATCCGCTCATTCGCGGCGCGGCTGACTCCGCGTTTCAATTGCGTCACCAGCTTCAGCCGTTGTGCTTCGCCGCCGCTCAAGGTCGGGCTCGGTTGCCCCAGCTTGAGGTAACCAAGCCCAGTATCGACCAGCAGCGAAAGCGGGCGTGCAATCTTGGGGTGCACCGAAAAAAATTGTGCGGCCTCCTCGATCGTCATTTCCATCACGTCGCCGATGGATTTTTCGTTGTAGAGAACTTCCAGCGTCTGCGGATTGTAACGCCGGCCCCGGCAGTCTTCGCACGGCACATAACTACTGGGCAGAAAATTCATCTCCAGCTTGATCACGCCTTGGCCCTTGCACGTCTCGCAACGACCGCCTTCGGCGTTGAATGAGAATCGGCTCGCCGAGTAGCCGCGCACGCGCGAGACCGGCAGTTGCGCGTAAAGGTTCCGAATTTCGTCGAATACTTTCACGTAAGTGCCCGGTGTCGAGCGCGACGTTTTACCGATGGGAGATTGATCGACTTCGTAAACGGCTTCGATCTGTTGCGCGCCGCTGACAAGTTTGAACAAATCGCCATCACCTGCGCGTTTCCTTTCGTTCAGCCGTTCGCGCACTGCGGGCCAAATCACGTCATGCATTAGTGTGGATTTGCCGCTGCCGGAAATTCCGGTGATCACCGAGAGACAACCGACCGGAAAAGTAACGTCGATGCTTTTCAAATTGTTCTCGCGCGCGCCGTGAATCTCGATCCAGTTTTCCACGTCGCGCAGTGATCGGCGCGATCCGCGAATGGGATGGCCCAACGGCGCCTTAAGCCAGCGCGCGGTCTCGGAATTTGGATTCCGCTCGATGTCGCGCAGCGTTCCAGCCGCCACAACTTCGCCACCGTGAAGCCCCGCACGCGGTCCAAGATCAATAATGTGATCGGCGCGTCGAACTGTTTCTTCATCGTGCTCGACAATGATCAGTGAATTGCCCTTGTTCCGGAGAGCTGTGAGCGTTTCGAGGAGACGCACGTTGTCGCGCGGATGCAAACCGATCGTCGGTTCGTCGAGCACGTAGAGGACCCCGCGCAAGTTCGAGCCAAGCTGCGCGGCCAACCGAATTCGCTGCGATTCTCCGCCACTCAACGTTTTTGCCGAACGCCCGAGCGCGAGATAACCAAGTCCGACCTTTTCCATGAAACGCAGTCGCTGTTGGATCTCGGGAATAAGACCGGCTGCGATCGTTTGGTGCGTGTCTTTGAATTTCAAGCGGTTGATCGTGCGCGCTGCTTCGCTGGCCGAGAGGTTCCTGAATTGATCGATTGTGTACCCTTGAACCCGCACGTGGCGCGCCACGGCATTCAGACGCGAGCCGTGACAACTCGGGCACTCGTGCACTTCGCCTTCCTCTATCCACTCGGACTCGCGTTCCGCGGCTAGCTCGCTTTCCAGAACCGATTCCCCGTCACGGTCCGCGGCCGTTTGGAAATCCTGGTCCCAAATTTCGCCGAACCCACCACACTCTTCGCATGCGCCGTGCGGCGAATTAAATGAAAACAAACGCGGATCGAGCTCCTCAAACGCGCGGCCACAATTCGGGCAGCTCATCTCCGTGCTCACGACGGTGAGCCGATTTTTTGAATCGAGCAGACGCGCCGTGCCGCGCCCAATCTCCAGCGCGCGCCGGGTAATGTCGCGCGCGTGGCTCATTCGCTTCCGATCGATCACGCCGACCACGACGTCGATGGTGTGCTCTTTGAAACGCTCGAGTTTGCGAAAGTTTCGGACCGGTACAAGCTGACCGTCGACATAGATCGCGTCGAATCCCTGGCGTTCCGCCCAGTGCGCCACGTCCGTATGAAAACCTTTGCGCGCTTTCACCAGCGGCGCGAGCACCTTTAGCGGCCCACGCTTCCCGACGGCTTCGATCTGTCTTACGATCGCGGCCACGCTCTGTTTTGCCACCGGCAGATCGCAATCAGGACAAAATTGCGTGCCGGTTTTCGCGAACAGCAGCCGGAGAAAATGATAAACTTCGGTCACCGTCGCGACCGTTGATTTGCCTCCACCGCGCGTGACGCGTTGCTCGATTGCTACGCTCGGCGGTAATCCGCTGACCAGATCGACATCCGGTTTCTCGAGTTGCTCGACAAATTGTCGCGCGTACGGCGACATGCTGTCGAGAAAACGGCGCTGCCCTTCGGCGAACAAGATGTCGAACGCGAGAGTCGATTTGCCCGAACCGCTCAAGCCAGTGATCACCACCAGTTGCTCGCGCGGGATTTTGACGTCGATGTTCTTAAGGTTGTGCTCGCGCGCGCCGTGGACTTGGATCGCGCCGTTGCGCTTACTCACGCGAAATCGTGGAGCGGTTTCTGCAGCTCGCGCCAACTCAACGCTGTCATCCTGAACGTAAGCGAAGGATCCCTCCAACTCGCGCGAGATTTTGCGAGGTCCCTCACCGTCTTTGCGGCTCGGGATGACAGGCAGCGCTTTGAGAGTTTTTAGAAGCACGCGCCGCAGAAATTTTCCAGTCTGCGACTTCTGTATGCCCGCGACTTGCTCGGGCGTTCCCACGGCCACGACTTCGCCGCCGGCGTCGCCAGCTTCCGGACCGAGATCGACGATCCAATCAGCGCACTTGATCACCTCTAAGTTGTGCTCGATCACCACGATCGAATGTCCGCGATCGACCAATCGCTGAAACAATCGCAGCAGCATCGCCACATCGTCGAAATGCAATCCGGTGGTCGGTTCATCGAAGATCAACAGATTGCCGCGGGCATTACCGTTCTTTCCGGTATCCGGTTTCCGCTCTCCGGTTTCGGCTAAATGCCTCACCAACTTCAGCCGCTGCGATTCGCCACCGGAAAGCGTGTTCAGCGGCTGACCGAGCCGCAAATAACCAAGTCCCACTTCCTCGAGCACTTTCAGCCCGGCGGAAATTTCCGCACCGCACTTGTCGCCGAGCTGCGCAAAGAACTGAATTGCTTCGCTGACTGTCAACTCGAGCATGTCATGAATTGATTTTTCATGAACCCGCACCTTCAACACGTGCGGCTGAAAGCGTTTGCCTTCGCATTCCACGCAACGCACGAAAAGATCACTTAAGAACTGCATCTCGATTTTTTCGTAGCCCGTTCCTGAGCAACGTTCGCAACGACCGTTGCCGGAATTAAACGAGAACGCGCCCGCGGCGAGTCCCTGCGCCATCGCTTCCGGCTGCGCGGCAAACAATTCCCGAACCCGATCGAACAAGCCGAGATAAACAATCGGAGTTGAACGCGGGGTCCGCGCCAGCAGCGATTGATCGACCATCATGACGTTGCCAATCCGATCTGCGCCGATCACTGATTTGCATGTGCCCGGCTCCTGATCTGACGATTGTCCCTTCGCACGCAAGAGATTCCGGTAAAGCACCTCGTGAATGAGCGTGGATTTGCCGGAACCCGACACCCCGGTCACGCAAATGAACATGCCGAGTGGTAGATCGACGTCGATATTTTTCAGGTTGTGCTGCCGCGCGCCGACGATCTTGATCGATGATGTCGATTTACGGGGCGATTTAGGTATCACAATTGATTTGCGACCGCTGAGATAATCGCGCGTGAGTGATTGGGGAGCGCGGGCGCCCTCGCCCGCGCTCGCCAGGCGCAAACGTTCACGCGAGAGAAAATTATCGAGTGGTCCGCTCCAGACCAATTCCCCGCCATGCTCGCCGCGGCCCGGGCCGAGATCGATCAAATTGTTCGCTGCGCGGATGATTTGTTCCTCATGCTCAACCACCAGCAGCGTGTTGCCTTTGTCGCGCAAGTTATGCATGACGCGCACAAGCTGGCCGACGTCGCGCGGGTGCAATCCAATGCTCGGCTCGTCCATGACAAAGAGCGTGTTGACCAGCGATGCGCCAAGGCACGTCGTCAAATTCACGCGCTGGACTTCGCCGCCGCTCAACGTGCGCGTCGATCTGTCGAGCGTGAGATAGCCGACGCCCACCTCGCAGAGATAATTTAGGCGTGCGCAGATTTCGTCGCGAAGCATCTGCGCAGTCTTGTCGGTAGGTGAAATGTCGAGCGCGCGGACAAGATCTCGCGCATCGGAAATGGAAAGCGCCTGGAATTCCGGAAGCGTTAACTGTAGCGGCGCTCTGCCTGCCGCGCCGGAGCCACGCGAAGGTGGACGAACGCCGACTCGGCGGTCATGGACCGCCGCTGCAATTTTGTAATTCAACGCGTCTGCCTGATACCGTCCGCCCCTGCATTTGGGACACCCGATGTAAGCGCGATAGCGGCTGAGCAGGACGCGCATATGCATCTTGTAAGTTTTGCTTTCGAGCCAGCGAAAGAAGCCGCGGACGCCGTACCACCGATCGTTTTCGTAATCTTCATCAGTGTATTCGCCGTCGCGCTTCTCGCCTTCGATGACGAAAGCCTGATCGGCCTTGGGCAATTCCTCGAACGGCACATTGACGTCGATTTCCTGGCGGGTGCATGCGCGGAGCAAGTCTTTTTGTGATTCGCCGAACTCAGCGCCGCGAAAAACGCGCACCACACCTTGTTTGATACTGAGGGTTGGGTCTGGAATCGCCTTGTTTAGATCAATTGAAATCGTGCGACCGAACCCGCGGCACTCCGGACATGCGCCGAGCGGGTTATTAAAACTGAAAAGCCCTGGTGTCGGCGGGCGAATGTCCACATCGCAATACGCACAGTGCCAACCCGTGGAAAACGGAATGTGATCGATGATGGGTGATCCGTGAACGGTTGGACGTTGAGCGTTGGGCGTTGAGCGTTGGGCGTTTTCCGCAATCGGGATTACGTTTGCTTTCCCTTTGCCGAAACGCAGCGCCGTTTCGATCGCTTCGACTAATCGCACGCGATTTTCTTCGCTGATCGCGATGCGATCCTGAATCACCTGCACGCGCGCGCCGAGCCGTTTGATTTTCGGATCGGCGTCGGTACGCACGATTTCGCCATCGAGCCAAACGCGCAGGTAGCCCTGCTGTTGAAGAAAATCGAAAAATGCCCGTGGAGCGGTCTTCGCGGGGACTGCCACCCAAAACGTGATAATGATGTCCTTTCCTCCGCAATCGCGCAGAATCTGCTCGGCGATCGACTGTGCAGTTTCCGGTCGAATTTCGCGACCGCAATTCGGACAGAACGCACCAGCGACGCGCGGCCAGAGCAGCTTCAAATAGTCGTTTATCTCTGTCATCGTGCCCACTGTTGAGCGCGATGTTTTGACGGGGTTCGATTGCTCGATCGCAATGGCTGGCGGGATGCCACGTATGTCGTCCACGCGCGGTTTGTCCATGCGGTCGAGGAACTGCCGCATGTACGGCGAAAAGGTTTCGACGTAACGGCGCTGGCCCTCGGCGTAAATTGTCTCAAAGGCCAGACTCGACTTGCCGCTCCCGCTCGGACCGGTGACGACCGTCAGTTTCCCCAGCGGAAGATCGACGTCGATGCCCTTGAGATTATTCTGCCGCGCTCCGCGAATTTCGATGCAATCATGCGTGTCCGACACTCTAGCACGCGCTATCTTTGCAACCTTCGAACCCACTGGAAACAATTCCAGATTGCGGGGCGATTCGCAACCTGTAGCCGCTTCGCTGTGCGAAGCGCACGATGGCCCGTTAATCCCGCATGCGTTACGTCGCCCACAGGGCGACGGCTACAGTGACGCTATTCTTTAAATCGCGCGGCTAATTGTTCGCGCTGATCGAGAAGCTGTTTAGGTACAACGCCGCCCAGCGAATCGAAGAATATTTTGTGCTCGGCCAGCTCCTTCGCCCATTCTTCATGATCGATTCCGAGAATTTCCGCGACGCATTTGTGGTCGATGTCGAGTTCGGCGAGATCGAGATCGTGCGGGCTGGGCAACCAGCCGATCGGCGATTTGAGTGCGCCGCCAGTTCCTTCGCAGCGATCAATAATCCATTTGAGCACGCGCATGTTTTCGCCGAAACCCGGCCAGAGAAATTGGCTCTTCACCCCTTTGCGAAACCAGTTCACGTTGAAAATGAGCGGCGGACTCGAGAGGCGTTTTCCTATATCGAGCCAGTGCTGGAAATACTGGCCAATATTGTATCCGCAAAACGGCAACATCGCCATCGGATCGCGTCGCACCTTACCAACTGTGCCGGCGGCAGCCGCGGTTGTTTCTGACGCCATGGTCGCGCCCAAGTAAACGCCATGATTCCAATCGAACGCCTGATAAACCAGCGGCACCGTGTCGCTGCGGCGGCCGCCGAAAATAATGGCGCTGATCGGGACGCCTTCGCCTTTTTCCACGTCGGGATCGAGCGCCGGGTTGTTGCGCATCGGGGTGGTAAACCGGCTGTTTGGATGCGCGGCCTTTTCCTTTGAGTCCGGTGTCCAATCGTTCCCGCGCCAGTCAAATGCATGCGCGGGCGGTGCACCGTCTTTACCCTCCCACCATACGTCGCCGTCATCGGTGAGGGCCACATTTGTGTAAATTGTGTCGTTCGCGATCGATTTCATCGCGTTCGGATTCGATTTGCAGCTCGTGCCGGGCACGACGCCGAAATATCCGTTCTCCGGGTTGACCGCATACAGCTGGCCGTCGCGAATTTGCATCCAACCGATGTCATCCCCGACCGTCGTGACCTTCCAGCCTTTGAAATGTTTCGGTGGAATCAGCATCGCGAAATTTGTTTTGCCGCACGCGCTCGGGAACGCCGCCGCCACATAGTGCTTCTTTCCTTCGGGCGACTCGACTCCTAGGATCAACATGTGCTCGGCCATCCAGCCTTGGGTGCGCGCCAGATACGAACCGATTCGCAAAGCGAGACATTTTTTGCTCAGCAAAACGTTGCCACCGTAGCCGGAGCCAACGGAGATGATCGCGTTGTCCTGCGGAA
>WNFZ01006804.1_pt1 | contig 11288 bp, 12 predicted proteins | sample 5400081 | NCBI WGS metagenome assembly WNFZ01 (sample SAMN13153365, study PRJNA577476) | soil metagenome | isolation source: 80 cm soil or saprolite under grassland replicate 1 | place: USA:California | collected 2016-06-15
CGCCCGGCGTGTCGCGAACAAAACCGCAACCCCGCCGCCGCCCCCGCCTTCAGACGCACGCCGCGCTCACACCACACGTCACCACCGGCGGGCACTCGGACTCGGCACGCCCGCCCACGGGATCACCAAATACTTACGCACCGTACGCCCTTCATCTCGTTCGACGGCCTTGGACGTCGTCGGGACCGCGCGCGTAGCTGTCGTTCGGCGTGGCTGTGGGAAGCGCGCGCTTATGTAAGGGCTGCGGAAGGACCGCGTGATACCCGAGCGGATCGATCGATCGGATCGTTTTGTCGGGCACCGTGCGTGATCGCGTCGTCGTCTAACACCGACTCTACGTCGGCGACGCGTCGATCCCGCGCGTGCGAACCGCGTTGAGCGGACGAGCGTTGTCCGCCGGATTGGAGGTCGTCTCGATCAGGGAAATCGTTCCGTTGATCGGTCCGGACGGTGAATAGCGGCAGCGGGCGGCCAGACCACCTCTCCGGAACGGTCTCGCGGGTTGATGAGCACAACTGCTTTCGCTGCGAGTTGGCGTGCCGATTCGGTTGTCCCGGTCGCAGGGTACGTCCGAAGCACGGACGCCGGATCGGCAGATGGATCGGCGGGCAGGGAGCGGCCGATCAGGTCGATACGCCGCCCCGCGAACCGAGCCGCGTCGTAGGGCCAGCGACCGAACTTCGACGGACCAAAGTCCGCGTTGCCGACGCGCCGGTACGGGAAGGGACCCGACTCCAGCACTCGATAGAACGACCATACGTCGAAGTCTTTGACACCGTTCACGCCGTCGACGTAGTGGAGTGCTGCGCCCTGACACAGCGCGCGGCAGATCAGCCGACCTTCGTACCGACCGGCACCTCCCGGCGCTCGCCGAAACAAATCCTCCTCGTCGCCTCTCGCAAGATCGTCGAGGTGGAGGAGGTCGGCAACATCAATCCTTTCGTAGGAACGATGGTGGTCACTCATCTCGGACTCCGGGTGTGGTGCGTCCGTCTCGTGCGCGTCATGACTTGGAGGTTGCGGAACGGCGCGTTGGCCGCGCCGCTCGATGCGAGCCGTCAGCCGTGCACCAGGCGACGATCTTGTTCCACGCGGACTTGTAGTCCTGGAGGTCCTTGGCGAGGACATTGTCGACGCCGGCCTTCACTCCAGGTGAGCGCTTCTCCTAAGTTTCGTGCCGACTGGGCCCTAGCCATCTCGGCATGGCTCAGGACGTAGAACTCCTCATGGTCCTCGCGCCAGAACGAGCACAGCACCCAGAAGTCCGGGTGCTCGGTCATCTCATCGACGTACTTCTGGTAGAAGCCGGTGACGAACCGGCTCGAGTTAGACGCCTTCACTTCCACGACGGCCGTCTGGCGGTTCGGGCCGATCGCGTATATGTCCGCGCCCTTCTTGTTGCCGTACGTGATCGTGGCGAACAAGCCGCGCTTGAACAGTTCGGAAGCGACGCGGTACTCGCCCGCGAGGTTGAGGTGGTACTTGTCGAGAACCATGCGCTCACCCCGATATGGAGACAGCCTCGTCGCCCAGGCTATCTCCCGTCTCACGTGGCGTGTACCGCACCACCAGGTCCGAGCGAGCAAACCCGACGAGTGCGAGCCGAAGCAACTTCTCGTGACGGCCGACCGTACAGTCGTGCGCAGCAGATTCGCACAGAACGACGGGGCGTTGAGCCGATCGGGGCCGCGGACCGTTGCGCGCGAATCGGCGACCCCGCACGGCGCACTTCCTCGTGCTGTATCCGTCTGGCGGTCTGAGAGGTCGGATAGAAGTACTGGTCGGCAGATAAGCATTCGGTCCCGCAAAATCCGACTTTCGGCACGACCGAGCGTCGTCAGCCCGAGGCGCGGCTACGGAACGTAACGAGCGGACTGCGGCAGATCCGGATACCTGGGCGGCACACAGTCATCGGCCGTGCATGTGTCGCCGACTGCCGAGGTTGCCACTGCTCATGATCCGGCTGTACGGCCTGGTCGGCCGGTTGACAGCAGCCTGGCTGCCGCGTTACGGGCGAGGATGCCGGTTCGGCTCTTCGGGATCAGCATCGCTGCCACGAGACCGGCGCCGCGCCCCCGGGCATCGGTGCGGCGTCGGTGCTCGGCCTCGTAGCGCCGAAAGGCGGCGGCATGGTCGCCGTCGGCGAGGGCGGCGGCTAGCGTACGGGCGCCGGCGATAGCCATGCTCGAACCGTCGCCGAACAGCGAGACCGAGGCCGCCGCGTCGCCCAAAAGCACCACCCGCCCGACCGACCAGGACGGCAGCACCACCTTGCTGACCGCATCGAAGTAGAGGTCGTCTGCCCGCTGGGCGCGGGCCAGCAACTCGGGCACCCGCCAGCCGTGCTCCCCCGCGTACGCTCCGGCCAGGATCCGCCGATGCTGGGCGAGGTCACGGTAGTCGAAGCCCGGGACGGCGGGGTGCCGGAAGATGAACGCGACGCCCGCTTCGCCGCGGACCGGGTGCATCGCGACGAGCCGGCCCGGCGTGTTGTAAAGCAGCACGTCGTGCGGCTCCTCGGGCGGCTCACCGAGCGGCGTGGTGGCCACGTAGACGCCGAGGTGGCGTACGAAGTCCCGGTCCAGGCCGAAGACGAGCCGGCGCACCGCCGAGTGCAGTCCGTCGGCCCCGACGACCAGTCCGAACCGCCGGGCGGGGCCGGACTCGAAGGTCACGTCCACCCCACCCGGGTCCTGGTCGAGCCGGGTGATGGTGTCGTCGTAGACGAACTCGACGTCGCGGGCCGCCGCGCACAGAACCCGGGCGAGATCGGCACGAGGCACCTCGATCTCCGGAGTGCCGGCCGCGCTGCGCCTGGACGGCATCGACATCCGACGGCTCAGCCGGCCGGACGCGTCGACGAACCGTATGCCGGTCGCCTGGGTTGCCGCCGCGCGCAAGGCGTCGACCACGCCCATCCGCTCGACCACCGGAAGGGCCGGGCCGCGCACGTCGACCGGGCTGCCGCTGGAGCGCTGACCGGTCGCGCGCTCGACGACCGTGGGACGGAACCCCGCACGGGCTAACCAGTACGCGAGCGTCGGGCCAGCCACGCCGGCTCCGCAGATGAGTACCGTTCGCATGACTGCCGAGCGTAGATGCACGACACCACCGGCCGACGCGCCTGAAACGAACGCTCAGACGCCGAGGCAGACAGGCAGACCGCATCACGGTCAACGCCAGCGACCGGCATCCGTCACCTCACCGACGCTGCCCCTGGTAGGCAGCGCACGGTTCTCGGCTACGAGCGGACGCCGAGCCGGGGTTCGGCCGTGACGTTCCGGGTAGCGCGGGTCGCGGCATGGGCGGATGCCGGCGAGGGAATCGAACGGTGCGACGCCGCGATCTCCAACCGTGCGTTCGTTGCACGGCCTCACCGCGGTACGTGGCGATCCTCGTCAGGCGATACCGTGTCGGACCATGACCGCGGACAGGTGGTTGGCAGACACCCGGATTTCCTACGACACGGTCGCGGCCAGTTATGCCGACCAGCTGCGCGACGCCCTGGCCGGGGAACCGTACCTGCGCGCGTCCCTGGCGTTGTTCGCCGAGATGGTCCACGCTGCCGGCGGCGGCCCGGTCGCTGATGTGGGCTGCGGGCCGTCACGTCACCGCCCACCTGCACGGGCTGGGCGTCGACGTCTTCGGTATCGACCTGTCACCGGCGATGATCGACGTGGCGCGGCGCGACCACCCGAGCCTGCACTTCGAGGTGGGCTCGATGACCGATCTGCACCGCCCCGACGCCTCGCTCGCCGGTCTGCTCGCGTTCTGGTCGTTGATCCACGTCCCCGATGACACGGTGCCGCAGGTCTTCCGGCATTTCCGGCGGGTGCTACGCCCCGGCGGCCCGCTGCTGCTGGGCTTTCACGTCGGCGACGAGACACGGCTGAAGACTCACGGCTACGGCGGTCACCCGATGAGGGTCTACGTCCACCGCCGTCAGCCTGAACGAGTAGCGGCCTGGCTGAGTGACGCCCGATTCACGGTCGAGGCCCAAATGCTGATCGACCTCGACGAGACCGCTCCAGGGGCAATCCTCTTCGCCCGCCAGCCTCAGTGCATCAGCGTCTGAGACTGAGATCCATGCATACACCGCGATCAAGTCGGCGCCGTCGGGCGCGCACTGAGAGCGGCAGATCAGGGCGTTGACGGTGGGTGAACGGCGCGTCGTGTTTGGTAGGCCAGCCGGTCGTCGGCGTCGGCGGCACGGTCGTTGAGGATGTCGTCGAGTTCGGCGAAGGCTTGCCAGCGCTCGATGGCGCATGCGGTGCTGATGAGTTCTTCGAGGTCGGGTACTCGTTTGGCTTTCCAGATCTTGTCGGCCAGGCTGACCAGGTGGTCGTCGATGGTGGTGTCCGGCGCGGGCCAGCTGGCGTGGGTACGGGCGAAGGGGGCCGGTCCGGGGGTACGCCATGCGCAATCAGCAGTCGATGATGCCGCTACGCACTGGGGCGTGACTTCCCTCCCCGAGGGAACGTGTTGGTGTGGGGGATGCTTCGGCCATTTCCGGTACCTCGGCGTGCACCCCACGCGGAACCGATCCGATCGTGACTAACGTCGCGCGACACTGGCGGGCTTGTACCCCCGACGCTCGTCTGACGCTGACCTCATCGGCTGATAGCACCGTCCGCACGGCGATGAGATGGTTGGCCTACCCCCTGGTCTGGGTGAGCGTCTCGACGCGAAACGGTGGCTCGGCCGGTGCGGACGAGCGCGTGACCGTGTCGACGCGCATTCCCGTCCAGCCCGGCAATCCGTTCACGGCAGGCTCGGCACAGCACGGGCGAAAAGGGAGGCCGCGTGGGCATCGGGTTGAGCCAGATCAAACATGTCAAGCTGCCGGTCGCCGACCTGCGGCGCAGCGCATCGTGGTACAGGGCGCTATTCGATCTCGAACTCGTCGCGGAGTACGTCGAGCAGGGCGAGGTGCGCGGGGTCTCGCTGCTCGACCGGGACGGCGGGTTCGAGATCGCGCTGCGACAGCGCGAGTACTGCGCGGGTCAGCCCCGGCTCGTCGGATTCGATGTGTTCGGGCTGCGGTCGCCGACCGAGGAACTGCTGACCACCATCGCCGAGCGATGCGACCGGCTCGGCATCCAGCGCACCGAGGTGCGGGGCACTGCCGGGTACGGGGCGGGCTTCGACATCCCGGACCCGGACGGAACGCTGATTCGGATCGTCTGGCACGACCCGCAGAGACCGCCCGGCTTCCTCGGGGTGGCATTCGACGCCAACGGGCAGCCACAGGCTTACCACCAGCCGCGGCTGGATCTCGGCAATCAGCCGGGGTAGCCGGAAGCTCATGAAACGGGCCGCCGTCGGGAATCGTCCCGCCCGGATCTCAGCGTCGCTCGCCTCGCGGCATGTGCGGATGGGCTCGGGGGCATTCATGCGCCGCGCCGCCGGAGTGGTGTCCGACTTGAGAACCGTGCGGTCCCCAGGCAAACAGCTGCGAGGTCGCCGACGACGAGGTCTGCTCCGCGTCGGGGGAGCGGGTCAAGGGCGGTGGCATGCTGTGGGCTGCGGGCGTGGGCGACCTCCTCTGCCCCGCGTCCAGGAGCGCGGCGGCAGTTGCACGTCCCAGCCGTCGCCGGAACCGGTCACCAGGACCCGGCTTGCGACCGCCTTAGCCGCCGTTATGCGCTGGTGGGAGGGGCTGCGGCGTATTCGGTGTCGGTGACCGGTTCGAGCCAGTGGACGATGTCGTGCCGGTCGTCGGCTTCGTTGATGGCGAGGTGGACCATGAGTCGGTTGGGTGCGGCGCCGTGCCAGTGTTCCTCGTCGGCTTCGAACAGGACGCGGTCGCCGGGGCGGATGACCTGGATGGGTCCGCCTCGGCGCTGACACAAGCCGACGCCTTCGGTGACGAAGACGGTCTGGCTGAGGGGATGACGGTGCCAGTTGGTGCGGGCGCCGGGCACGAAGTGCACCAGGTTCGCCGTCACTCGCGAGGGCGGGGGTGCGGCGGCGACAGGGTCAATGTAGACGTCGCCGGTGAACCAGTCGTTGGGTCCTTTGGCGGTGTCGACGGAGCTGCGGGTGATCTGCATCAGGTTCCTTCGGTGTCGCGGACTGCGCTTCGGGTGCTGCCCCTGAGCGGCCCGGCCGATGTCTGGTCCGGGGATTCTGCAGCAACGGCGGTCGCCGCCCAGGAGGCGAGCAGGCGGAGGCGTTCGGCGGACGGTGAGCCGGGTTCGGCGGTGTACACGAGGAGCACGAGGCCCGGCTCGGCGGTGATCGCAAGCTCCTCGTAGGCGAGGGTGAGTTCCCCGACGACGGGGTGGTGGAACCGCTTGGTGCCGGCGCCGTGGGTTCGGACGTTGTGGTCGGCCCAGAGCCGGCGGAAGACGTCGCTCTGGGTGGAAAGCTCTCCGACGAGATCCTGCAGCCCGCGGTCGTGCGGGTCGCGGCCGGCCTCGGTGCGCATGACGCCCACGCACATCTCGGCAAACCGCTCCCAGTCGGGGTAGAAGTCGCGAGATGCCGGGTCGAGGAATTGAAACCTGGCCAGGTTCGGCTGGCGTCCCCCGTCGCCGATGACCGGTGAGTAGAACGCGCGGCCGAGCAGGTTGGTGGCGAGCAGGTTCTGTTGTGGGTCTCGCACGAATGCGACCGCGTCGGTGATCGCCTCCAGAGCCCACCGCAGGCTCGGGCGTGAAGCGGCTTTGGTGGCCGTGCGGCGTCGGGGCCGACCCGAGGTCGGGATGCCGTCGGCGGCGCGGGCGAGGTCGAACAGGTGCGCGCGTTCGGTCTCATCGAGTTGCAGCGCGCGGGCCAGGGCTTCCAGGACGCCGGACGACGCTCCGGCGATCTGGCCGCGCTCGAGTCGTGCGTAATATTCCACGCTCAGTCCGGCGACGGAGGCGACCTCGCTGCGCCGTAGGCCGGGGACACGCCGGCTGCGCGTCGCCGGCAGGCCAACCTGCTCGGGAGTCAACCGGGCCCGACGCGTGGTCAGGAACTCGCGCACCTCGGAACGGTTGTCCATTTCTCAAGCGTATGCCGCGCCGCGCTGCGTGACGTCGACCAGGGGTTCCCTGTCAGTACACCCATTCACAGTGACTCCTCGCCCCCCTTGGCAGCGTGTTCACTGGATGCCGTGGGCCCGTCGGGCCTGTCGGCTGGTGAGGTGCCGGCCTGATCGAAGCGGTGAATGGAGCGCACCACGATGCGTGGAGTTGTCATGTACGGGCCTGGGGACGTGCGGGTCGAGGAGCGCGAGGACCCGAAGATCGTCGAGCCGACCGACGCGATCATCCGCCTGAGCGCGACGTGCATCTGTGGCAGCGACCTGTGGCCGTACCGCGGCGCCGAGCCGGTCGACCACCAGGTGATGGGCCACGAGTACGTCGGCGTCGTCCAGGAGATCGGGTCCGAGGTGCGCAACATCAAGATCGGCGACTTCGTCGTCGGCTCCTTCTGGGCGTCCGACAACACCTGCGAGATCTGCAGGGCCGGCTACCAAGCCTACTGCGTGCACCGGGTCCTGATGGGCGCTATCGGCACCCAGTCCGAGCTGGCCCGCATCCCGCTCGCCGACGGGACTCTCGTCGCGACCCCCGGTCAGCCCGGCCCAGATCTCATCCCGTCTCTGATGGCAGCCTCCGACGTGCTCGGCACCGGCTGGTTCGCCGCCGTCGCAGCCGAGGCCGGGCCTGGCAAGACCGTTGCGGTCGTCGGCGACGGCGCGGTCGGCCTGCTCGGGATCCTGGCTGCCCAGCAGCTCGGTGCCGAGCGCATCATCGCGTTTAGCCGCCATGCCGACCGGCAGGCTCTCGCGCGGGGGTTCGGCACCACCGACATTGTGGGGGAACGCGGCGACGCCGGCGTCGAGAAGGTCAAGGAGCTGACCGGCGGCCTGGGCGCGCACAGCGTGATCGAGGCTGTCGGCACCCAGGAAGCCATGATGCAGGCCATTCACTCGACCCGTCCCGGCGGCCATGTCGGGTTCGTGGGTGTGTCCCACAACGTCGCCATCCCCGGCGATGAGCTGTTCATGGCGGGCGTTCACCTCCACGGCGGCCCCTCCCCGGTACGGCAGTTGCTGCCCCAGCTGATCCAGCTGATCTGGGACCGCACAATCGACCCCGGCAAGGTCTTCGACCTCACCCTGCCGCTCGACCGGGCAGCAGAGGGCTACCAGGCAATGGACCAGCGCACCGCCACCAAGGTCCTGCTCACGGTCTGAAGCCGTCCAGGCGGCTTGAGGCCGTAGGAAACACCAAGCCTTATCGCCGACGACAGCCCCTCCGCGTGCCGTCCCGGACGGCCTCACCTGACACATGGAGACGCCATGCCAGCCTCACGCGCGGCCGTCTGCGCAGCGCTGTTGACGGTCGCCGGACTGGCCGTTGCCGGCTGCGGTGACAACGGTCCGTCCGGCGACACCCGCGGTGGAACACCATCCACATCGCCTTCGCCCAGCCGCACCAACTCCTCGCCTCACCAGGAAGAACAGATGAAGATCCAGATCACCATCGGCAACCAGCACCTGCAGGCCACGATCTTCGACAGCGCCGCCGGCCGTGACCTCATCGCCCAGCTACCCCTGACCATCGACATGACCGATCACGGCTCGGTGGAGAAGACCGGCCCATTGCCCTCACCGCTGTCACTGGCCGGCCAACCAGACGGCGCTGACCCCGACGTCGGAGATGTCGGGTACTACGCACCCGGCAACGACCTCGTCTTCTACTACGGCGACCAGTCGTACTACCCCGGCATCATGATCATCGGCCGGCTGGACGCCGACGCCGCCAGCCGCATCGCCGCCATGGCCGGCGCCATCACCGCGACCGTGGAAGCCCGCGCAGGCTGAGCCACGCTACCCCGCCCCAACCAGGAGACACGATGAACCCCACCTACGACTTCACCGGCAAGGTCGCGCTGGTCACCGGCGCCAGCTCGGGCATGGGACTGGCCACCGCGCAGGCGTTCGCCGAGTCCGGAGCCGCCGTCGTCCTGGCCGACATCAATGACAAGTCCCTGCAGGCCGCCACCACAGGGCTGCGGGCGCACGGGCACCAAGTCCTCGGCATCCGATGCGACGTGTCCGACGAGCAGCAGGTCGCCGCCCTGGTCGACCAGACCGTCGCGTCCTACGGCCGACTCGACATGGCCTTCAACAACGCCGGCATCCAGGCCCCGCCATCCGACGCCGCCGACGAGCCCGCCGAGACCTTCGACCGCGTCAACGCCGTCAACCTGCGCGGAGTCTGGGCCTGCATGAAGCACGAACTGCGACAGATGCGCCAGCAAGGCAGCGGCGCCATCGTCAACTGCTCCTCCCTCGGCGGGCTCGTGGGCCTGCCCGGACGCGCCGCGTACCACGCGTCCAAGCACGGCGTGCTCGGGCTCACCAGCAGCGCGGCCCTGGAATACGCGCCGCGAGGGATCCGAATCAACGCCATCTGTCCCGGCACGTTCGAGACCCCCATGGTCGCGGCCATGATCGCCAGCGGCGAGCTCGACACCGCCGAAGCGCTGGCCAACCAACCCATCGGCCGGTTCGGCCGGGCCGAGGAAATCGCCTCCACCGTGCTCTCTCGCTGTGTAGCCCCGGCGCCAGCTTCGTCGTGGGCGTCGCCCTCCCCGTGGACGGTGGGTACACCGCGCAGTAGAGCCAACCGGCCAGCCTAGTCGGCAGATCCGCGCTCGCGGATTTCTCATCGTGCCCAGACACGGGCATAGCGGGGTGCGCCCGTCCCGTGCGGACCCTCCGAAGACTGCCCACGCGGGGCTTCGCCCCTCGGGCGGTACAGCCGGGTAGCCCCGATGCATTGCTGCACCGGGGCCCCCTCAGATCCGTACGTGCCACTCGTCGCGGCATACGGCTCAAGCAAGCCCTGGGGCGTTCAGGCGTAGAGGTGTGCTGGTTCTTTCTGCGCGCTGGTTGCCCGGCGCTGGCAGTGCGAGTGGACCAGGCGGGTGCCGCCCGCTGTGCCCGTATCCCGCTGGGTGGTCACGTACTGCTTGGTGATCGCCTTGCGGGTGACCCGGTGCCACTGTTCCCATTCGGTGGGGCTGGATGGCTCGTGGTCGGCGTGCAAGAGCAGGTCCCTGCACAGGGGGCAGCGGCTGTTCTGCTTGGCGAGCAGGATCAGGACGCTGCGGTCGAGCAGGGGTCGGTTCTTGCCGCGTCGTTGGGCCCAGTAGTCGGTCAGGGCGGGGTCGTCCGGGGACGCCGCGCCGAGGACCAGACTGTGTCGGACGATCTTTGTCCAGCCGAGTTTCGGTAGGTAGGCCCCGCCGTTGTCGCGGTTGCCGAACACCCATCGATCCTGGCTGGCGGGGTTGAACCGGCCGTAGTACCTGGAGACGATCCAGGGCTTGGGCTTGTTCGCGTGGCTGTAGCAGGCCCACTTGTAGGTCAGCTGCCACAGGTGGCGGTCCAGGGGCCGCGAAGGTCCTAGACGACGCCGCTGCGCGGTAGTAGTTCGCCCATCCCCGCACGATTGGGTTGATCTTCGCGAGGACGGCCGCCGCGTTGCCGCCGCGTAGGGCGCGCATCTCGACGGCCAGGCGATGCCTGACCCGCTTGACAGCGGCCTTGCTCGGCCTGGTGATCAGCTTGCCGGCGTGCCTACGCACCGTGAATCCCAAGAAGTCAAAACCGTCCTCAAGCGTCACGATGCGCGTCTTGGCCTCGTTGAAGGACAGCCCCCGGGGGGCCAGCCATTCGGCCATGCGCGCCTTGACCTGCTCGGCCTGCTGCCTGGTGTGGCACAGGGCGACCATGTCGTCGGCATAGACCACCAAAGCCGGGCGGCCTCGCTTCGTGCGAGCTGGGTCGCTCGCCTCGTAGCGGACTCCGGCCGCTTCCTCCAGCCCATGGAGCGCGATATTCAAAAGGCACGGTGAAATTACGCCGCCCTGAGGGGTTCCCTCATCTGTGGGTGCAAATCCCTTGCCTTTCTCGAACACTCCCGCCGTCAGCCAGCCACGAATCATTCCATTTCCCGGGAAGGATCCGAGCTTGGCGAGGAGGTGGTCGTGGTCGATTTTGTCGAATGCCGCGGTCAGGTCGGCGTCGAGCACCCACCGGCGTTGGGGGTTCTTCCCGCAGCCCATGACGTGGATGACGGCGATCGCGTCCTGACAGCTTCGGCCCGGCCGGAACCCGTAGGTTCTGGGCGCGAACCGGGCCTCGCCGGGTAGCCCGGGGGAATTTCACCCCCGGGCCCCCGCGGATCCGGACGTGAACCTCTCGGTTCATCCGGCTCCTGCCGTCCAGTTGTCAGACCGTGTACCGCAACGACCAATGCGCAAACAGGTCAGGCGCCCGT
>WNFZ01005785.1_pt1 | contig 11285 bp, 9 predicted proteins | sample 5400081 | NCBI WGS metagenome assembly WNFZ01 (sample SAMN13153365, study PRJNA577476) | soil metagenome | isolation source: 80 cm soil or saprolite under grassland replicate 1 | place: USA:California | collected 2016-06-15
AGCGCATTCATGGATTCTGGCAATCATACGCATATTGCGAGAAATGAGGGCAGCGAAAACGTGGTGGTTTATGTAACTTTCATTTTGCCTGAAGACGGCGCAACGCGCATTGATGTTCCCTCGCCGGGAAACTGTCCCTTTTAGGATTGAATAAGTTGCTGTTGACTTACTTTAGTCGTCACAATCTTGTCGTTCGACGATGACGCAACATAAAAAAGGGTGTGAGTACATAGAAACGTGACCGAGAGTGTAAGCTCGGTCACGTTTTGTTTTTCTAATTGATTTCTTCCAACGCATATGCAACAGCTTTATCGAGCGTCAGCTTCTGACCATCAGCCCATGCACTCACAAATCGCGTTTCCTCTAGTTCCGCGTGCAATGTCTCAAGCATACGTTGAATCTCCGCGCGATCATGGGGTTCCAATTCAACGTGATTTGATTCACTTAAACTTTGGAATGCTCCATACAATCGTGTAGCATCTTCCAATTTGCCCTGAGCCAAGAATAGCTGGGCGGGTCCAACAAGACATAGTATCTTATCTTTGACGCTTCCATTTTGCTGAAAGAAAATGAGGCTATCCCTAAAGTGGGATTTTGCAGTATCAATATTGTTTTGCAAAATGGCAATTCGTCCCAAATCATATCTTGCCCATGCAACTTGCAAGCCAAAACCTACATTACGCCAAAGATTCAGCCGCTCTTCTGCGAATTGTCGTGCGCGTGCATAATCCCCTTGAAATCGAGCTAGATGATGCAGATTAGCAAGCGTCCAGCCAATACCTGCCTTATCTCCCAATTCACGCAATAATCCCAGAGCCTCAGTCTCTAGTTCAGTTGCGCGTGCATAATTGCCTTGACGCAAATAGTTAAATCCCAAACTCAAAAGCACATGGGCGATTCCAAATTTGTCGCCAATCCTCCGAAGCACCTCTAGGCTTTTTTCATGAACCTGCTCCGCCATCGCGTAATCTTTGGACGCATGCAGATAGACATCCCCAAGGGCGAATAAGGACATGCCATAATGCCATTTTTCACCTAAAGTTTCAAAGATGGCTATGGCCCGCTCTGCCCAAGTGATTGCCAACTGAGTATCTCCACCAGACCACGCGGCGAAGATTGCCTTGCCTCTTAACGCCCACGCGATATCGCGTGGGCTGGAAACACGCTCGCTTTTAAGCACGAACTCAGTGAATTTGCTAACGCTTTCGAAATCCCCGGTGAGCGAAGACAAGAAAGCCTTTCCGGCAAGCGCCGCAACTTGTGCTTCTGTTTGGGGAATGTTATACGTAATGAGTTTATTCAACCATTCAATCCCCTCTGATGGGTAACCGCGTGTGAACCAGAACCACCTCAACGCCCCGGCTAATTGCCGCCCAGTCTCTAGATCATTTTTTGTAGCCCATTGTAAGGCAGCACGCAAATTATCTTGTTCAGTCTCGATGTGGTCTAGCCAATAAATTTGCTCGGGACCATGCAACTTGGGTTCAACTTGTTCCATCCAATATGTGAAGAAATCAAGATGAGAACGATAAATGATTTTGTTTTCGTCTAAATCGGATAATTTTTCACGCGCGTACTCACGAATTGTTTCCAGCATTTGAAAGCGAGAAGTGCCGTTCTTTGCTTCTCTATTGACAAGCGATTTATCGACCAAATGTGAGAGTAGAGCGAAAATGTCATTTTGATCCAAACTCTCGCCAGCGCAGATTGACTCTGCTGCATCCAGGGTCCAGCCACCCGCAAAGACTGAGAGTCGCCGAAATAAGATGCGCTCTTTCTCTGTGAGTAGGTCATAACTCCAATCGATGGCGGCGCGCAAAGTTTGATGATGAGGCTTTGCAGCGCGACTACCCTGATTCAAAAGATTAAAGCGATCCTCTAAGTGGACGGCAATCTCCTCTGCGGTCATGCTTCTCATCCGCGCGGCCGCGAGTTCAATGGCAAGTGGAATGCCATCTAAATGCTGGCAAATTTGGGCAATCGTTATTGCATTCTGCTCAGTCAATCTAAAATCCGATCTGACTGCCATGGCGCGTTCGACAAAGAGGCGAATACTTTCAAAAGATAGCAAAAGATCAGTTACTGACAACTTGTTTTTTTCAGGGAGAGATAAAGTAGGAACTTGCCATACGATTTCTCCACTTATGTTTAATGGTTCACGACTTGTGGCTAAAATCCGTAGGTTGGCGCATCGAGTCAAGAGATCGTTGGAAAGTTGTGCACAGGCTGTAATAAGATGCTCACAGTTATCTAGAATGAGTAATGCTCGCTTCGCCTGGAAGAAATCACTGAGGGTTTTTAAAGGTGAGTGACCCATCTGTTCGCTCAAGCCTAACGTTGTGACAATCACCTGTGGCACGAGTGCAGGATCAGAAACTGGGGCAAGTTCCACCAGCCATGTGCTATCGGAAAAATCATTTTCTAGAGTAGAAGCTATTTGAATGGATAAGCGCGTCTTGCCAATGCCTCCGGCGCCGGTAAGTGTCACGAGGCGATTCCTGACGAGGAGATTCTTGATTTCAGCTTGTTCCTTTTCGCGCCCAATGAAGCTGGTTAAGGAAGCGGGTAAATTTGTGATTGGTTTACTTACAAAAGATTCAGTTGAGTTTTCTGGGAACCCCGAAAGTCCACGCGCAAATCGAAGCCATGTTTCACCTTCAGCCGGTGGAGTCCCCAATTTCTCTAGCAAAATCAACGCGAGTTCTTTGCTTGGTTTGAGTGCTCCTGATTCAATCCGACGCAGAGTGATTCGCGCACAACCCACCTGATCAGCCAATTCCTGCTGGGTCAAATCCAGCATACGTCGGTGTTGACGTAGCCACTCTCCAAACGAGATGTCTTCCGATAATTTTTGATTCATTGGCATCACCATGGATGGTGAGTTGCCGAGTAGAGAAATTTGCTAATTGTGACCAGTTGTATCACATTTTATATCCATTTTGGCATTACTTCAAATAAGCGATTTTGGTGTAATGCAGGTAATGATTCGCATTCAAACCAACTCTTGCCGATCGAGGAGATTTACATGAACAAAATTCCAAAGCATGTACACACACTTGATACGTTCTGGCGCGGCTATGCTGAGATGATCCACCCGGCTCCTGAGAACCGAGAAAGCATCCGCTCTGGACGGATTGACAAGTCGTTCGTGGAGGAGATCGAACTCATTGTGAGCCGAGTCAATGGATGCCGCACATGCACGTATGTCCATTCAGCCAATGCACTGCAAGAAGGGCTGAGCGACAAAGAACTCCAAGAACTGCTCGCTCTCGATTTGGGTCATTTTCCCGCGGAACGAGCCATAGCCTTTGCCTTCGCACAACACTATGCGGAGAGTGGTGGACAACCGGAGCCAGCCGCGGAAAGGCGCTTCCGAGATTATTACGGTTCACAGATGGGTCAAGACATTCTGGCTCACCTTCGTTTTATCCAGTTTAGTAGCGTGACCGGTGCCACGATCCATGCTTTGTTGAGTCGTCTTCGAGGACAGCCTGTTCCTGGAAGCAATCTGTTGACAGAGTTCATTGTGTTCCTCATGTGTGCGCCGGGGTATCTACCGCGATTGGCGTGGATGGAACGTGCAGCAGCTTATGGACGGGTGCGAAACGCGCTCAGTCAAACAGAGTAATTGCAAATGCCTGAGCCAGCACTCGGGACCAAAAACTTATTTTATCAATCGTTGCTGTGCTGGAATTAACAGTTCATATCATATGAGGAGAGTTACTATGAAAACTATTCGATCCATCCGATTCTTGATGTTTGCCCTAATTGGCCTCCTGACCATAGCCTCAGTTCTATTCGGCTCCGCGCAGCCGGTCTTAGCTGCAGGGCCTGTGATCACGTCAGATGTAATCAGCGCGACGAATCCGGTTCCATTTGGGGCTGATTGTAGTAGCTTCCAAGTCCTGATTACTTTCACCGTTGAACGCCAGAACATTACGTTTTACGATGAGGCTGGAAACAAGGTCCGACAAATCCGACACGCTAGCTTTACGGGGACATTATATAACTCGGTAACGGGGGCCAGCCTACCCTATGAGGGAACATTCAACCGTACGGAAGACTTTGTAGCGCATACCGTCCACCGGATTACGTTTTGCAGTGCAGATTCCAGGCCAAGGCATTCTCGCGCTCGATACCGGGCAAACTGTCCTAGATGTTTTGACCAACCCGCCCGCGCTGATCTTTGAAGCGGGGCAGCACGAATTCAATACACAAATCTGTCAATTGCTCGGATAACTTCCAAAGGCACCATATACGCCTGACCTATGACAACAAAAAAGTGGGAGGGCAAACCTGGCTGCGTCTCAGCATACAAGTTGAGACGCAGCCCACGAAATGTTGAGGAAAAGTGGCTTAAATATTCTGTAGATAAGTTTAATATTTTCTCATACGAGAAAGTTCTATTTGAAAAGAGGTAATTGTGAAGTACAAAACTTTGTTTAAGCAAATATTCGGCGTAAGTCTTATCATCGCTTTATTGGCTGGATGCGGTGCACCCGCGACGCAACTCCCAACACCCATTCCACCTGCGCCTACAATTGCACTGACCCTATCTCCAACGCCATCCGCCAAACCAAAGATGGAAAAGATCTGGGATACGGATGGAAGTCCGAATACGTTTTATCGGCCCACTGAACTGGCGCTCGATCCGCAAGGCAATGTCTATATTATTGATGGAGGCAATCACCGCGTCCAGAAATTTGATAAGGATGGAAAATTTATTCTGAGCTGGGGCAGTTTTGGTAATGCCGATGGACAGTTTATGTTCCAGATAGAACCTGCTCACTATGGCAGCATCGCCATCGATAAGGATGGTTATGTCTACGTCACAGATTACAACAATCGGATACAGAAGTTTGATGGCAATGGCAACTTCTTGATGAAGTTCGGCAAAAGCGGATATGGTGATGAGGGTTTCGAAAGGCTATATGGTGTTGCAGTCGATGCTCAAGGGAACATCTATACCACAGACTGGGAAAAACATAATGTCCAAAAGTTCGATAGTGAGGGACAGTTCTTACTTAGATGGGATGTTCCCAGTTGCAACCCAGGAGGGATATCTTTCCCCCAAAACCTGGCCCTGGACGAGCAAGGGCAGCTCTATATTACGAATGATGGTGGCAACTGTATACAGAAGTTTGACGGTCAAGGAGACTTGCTTCAACAGTGGGGCAAGACGGGCACAGGGAATGGTCAATTTGACAAGCCACTCAGCATTGCTTGGGACAAACAGGGAAATCTCTATGTGACTGATAATGGGAATAGCCGTATTCAGAAGTTTGACTCAAATGGGAAATTCTTAACCTCAATCGGTCCTTTTAATTATCCTGTAGGTATAGCCATAGACCCTGAAAGCAACATCTATGTGGTGGAAATTGAGGATGCCATACTCCTGAAATTCCGACTATGAAAAGGAGAAAATGATGAATACTCGTAAATTGCTGAAATCCGTTTTACCACTAATTCTCCATATTGCTTACAGCTTGTCAGGCGCGGATGATAAGGCATGGATTGTTGAGCGATACCTACGCTAAAGCAAACCGGTAGGCGAGGCCATGAACAATCATAATAAATAAGGAGATAACTATGGAAATCAAAAATAAAATTCAGCACGACTCAGTGGTAGATTTGCCGATGGTTGATGCTTATATGACCTGGGCACTAAAGGCTGCCGAGGAGGTGGTAGGTAAACAAGGGTTGAGTATCATTCTGCGTGAGAACGGACTGGAGAGGTTCACTGATCATTATCCGCCTGAGAACCTTCTTCTTAGTAAAGAGATTACTTCAGGGGATTATGCCAACTTATGCACCGGTGTCATGAAATTTTATGGGCGGGCTGGAAAAAGCGTCGTGATTCGTATTGGGCGCATTTCCTCCAAGTTTGCCACTGAAAAACAAGGTGCCGTGTTTAATGTCACGGCTATGACAGCTCTCAAATTCCTTCCACCCTCCCCACAGATTAAGATGGTATTGGAAAATATACAAGGTGGCTTTCGAAAGATCTATAAGGACAGTGGCAGCGAAATCCATATAAGACTGGAGGATCGGGGCGATATATGGGCTTACATTGCAGAGACTTGTCCGTTGTGTGCTGGAAAAGAATCGGATTTTCCTATTTGCTGGAGTTGGATTGGTACACTCAAAGAATCCTTACGGTGGTTTACGGGCAAAGAGTTTGATGTGGAGGAAGTGGAATGCCGGGCCATGGGCGCATCCGCGTGTGTTTGGGAGGTCAGTAAAACAGCAAAGGATTGATCTCGAATCGTACACTCAACAAACGTGATCGAGAGTGCAGGCTCGGCCACGTTCTTAGAAACAAATGAAAGTTTATATTTATCTTTCAGCGAAGAGTGTTTCAAAGAGGTAGTTATGAAAATCAAATTGTTCAAACTTGTGACTATATTTGCTCTGATTGGGCTGGCCATGGGGTGTACAACTCCAATGCCACCAATATCGCCGATGCCAATATCTACGGCGGCCCTGCCGACTGCCACCTTGTCACCAATCCCCACATCCATCTCATCTGTGACCTCAACTACTCACATTCTCACCCAGACTTTAACCATCGGTGATTATCAGTATGTGATGGAGTGCAGTGGAGCCGGTAGTCCAGTCGTTTTATTACTGGGTGGGCGTGCAGAGGCGTGGAAACCAATCCAGACCGAGATAAATCGTTTCACACGAACCTGTGTGTTTGATCATATGGGCAGCAGTTCAACTCCTCTGACCGCCGAACAAATTGCCAAGAACATGCATACATTACTAAAAGATGCTGAGATGACGGGTCCCTATGTGCTAGTAGGTTTCTCTGCTGGCGGCTTTATCAGCCGTTTGTTTGCAAACTTATATCCAGACGAAGTTGCAGGGATAGCCCTGCTTGATTCTTCGCATGAAGATCAGAACGCGCGCTTTCTAGCCGCATTACCTCCAGAGACTTCTGGTGAGTGCCAGGAACTGAAGGACTATCACGCAGAACTGCAAGGACCACATGTGATTCCGATAGGACCTGATGTCACTCTGGATTTTGATACAAGTGCAAATGAGGTCCGCGCAGTAGAGCAGACTTTGGGCGATCTGCCATTAGTTGTCCTCACGGCGGGTCGTTCAGAATGGCCAAACTGCTTCCCTCCAGAAGTCGCACAGCAACTCGACCAAGCATGGTTGAACATGCAAGATGAACTGGCGAGCCTTTCATCAAACAGCGCACATCTCGTTGCCAAGGAAAGCGGCCATTCCTTCGATGACCCGGTCGGGATGCAGGCAGTACTTGAGGCAATCCAGCGGGTCATTGATGCGGTACGGAATGGAGTAGGAGTATCTATTAAACACTAAATCAAACTGAGAACCAAATTTAGAGGAGACTTAAATGAACAAAATCCATTTGTCCGAATTGTTGCGTTCTGGAATTCTATTCATGCTTACGGCGTGTCAGGCATTAGGACGGCCACTGACGAATGTAATGTCCAGACCGGGAGACACGATTGATGGCATGAACCTGACCACGGGTGTAGAGAATGCAGCTCCACTCTGGGCTTTCTGCTTGCCCACGGTGGAAAACGATCACCTGATCAGTGCGGATTGTCCTGAGCTATCATATCGAAAGTTGGCAATCGGCCATACCTTTGGCGTGATGGATCTACTTCCTCAATCAGTTGATTGGTCCGAACTTATCTGGGAATTATATTTGGATGGACATCCAATTGATTTAAATGCTTTCGGTACAAACGATTTTGTTCTCCCTAATTTGACCACTTCTCATTCTCCTATTCGAGAAGTATTCAGGAAGATAACAGTTTGGGATGTGGTTCTTGTAAATCCAACACTCGGAGCACATACACTGCGCGGTATAGTTCAGACTGAAGCAGAAACCTATACATGGATCGTTAGCTTCACAATTAAAATGCCACCGGGTAACTGAGGAATTCATACCGTCTACCGCACCAATCGATATATACCAATATGGTGACGTCCCTTCTCCTCCACATACGTGACCGAGAGTGCAGGCTCGGCTACGTTTGGCTTTTAACTATTTAACTTTCTTCCAGTGCATACGCAACAGCTTCATCGAGTGTCATCTTCTGCCCTGAATCATAAGCAACTTCAAACGCGGAGGAACCAATCTTCGCGAGGATCGCGGCGATATCGCGGTCTACATTCGCCTGCTCAAGAAACGGACGTGGATTGTTGATCCTTTCGCGTACCGCGTCCGCCCAACCAATCAAATACGCCGCACGTTCTGGCTTTCCAATTGCAGCAGATAGACTCGCCAGTCCCTCGAGTGTGAACACCACACCAATCGTGCTGCCATCTTTCTGAAAAACTCGAGCTGTTTCGCCAAATACAGTCCGCGCCTCCGTCAGATTGCCTGCATGTAACGCGACATAGCCCAAATTAACGCGCGCCCAAAAATCACCCATTCGATTTCCCAATTCTTCGGCACGAGTTAAGAGACCTTGTAGTAATGCATACGCCTGTTCATAATCGCCGCGCAAGAGTGCGATCAGACTTTCTGCAAATCTACCCTCCTCCCATAAAACCCCGATCCCAATACTTTTACTCTTCAATGGCCCCAACTGGATTGCCATTGCCTCATCCAGTTCTTTTTGTGCCTGCTCAATGTCACCAGTCAATAAGATACGAAACCGGGCTGTCACACAGAGCAGGTTCGCTACAAAACTTTGGTCACCCGCCTGGCGAAAAAAAACGATTGCCCTCTCCCAACAGTCAAGCTGGCGATCAGGGCTGTCATAGCCTAAACGGAAGAGCGCGAATCCCTGTCTCCACACATCGCCAATGGATTGGGCCAATGCACGAGATTGCTCATAATATTCATCTGCCAACGCCCGCTGATCCCGGTATTGCAGATCGTACCCCAGTAAACTTAAAGCATCGGCTTCCCCCTGCTGGTCGCCGCAGTCACGAAATAGGGCCAGGCATTCCTGCGCGATCGAGGCTGTCTCTGTAAACTGTTGGGTCCAGACCTGAAGCACACCCAGTGTATACAATGCTTTTGCTTTCGCATGGGGAAACTCTTTTGACTCTGGTCTCCGGAGAAACGTTTCCAACCAACGCATACCCTCGAGGACATTAAAGCTTTCCCAATATGTGTGCAGCCGGCCCGCGATGTATAACCCCGCCTCCGTATCTGTTTTGGAAGCCTGTTCTAAGGCGGCGCGCAGGTTATCGCGCTCGTTATCCGCACGGGCTAGCCATTCCACTTGTTGAGCACCATGTAACCCTGGCTCGATTTGTTCGGAGAGTGCCAAAAAGTATTTCAGATGCCGAGTACGGATATTCTCCTCTTCGCCCGCTTCAATCAATTTTTCATGTGCATACTGGCGGACGATCTCATGGAAACGGTAACGCGTCGCGCGCCCCGATCCCTGTTCGACCACAATGAGCGATTTCTTCACAAGCGCCTGAGTCAGACTCAAAACATGGCTATCACACACCGCCTCCGCTGATTCGAGAGTCCAGCCACCTGCAAATACAGAAAGCTGCCGCATAAACGTTTGCTCTGCTTCGTTCAACAAACCCCAGCTCCAATCCATGGAAGCCTGCAGGGTCTGCTGGCGCGACGAGGCTGTACGGTTATCCGTGGAAAGTAACGCGAAGGAACCTTGCAATTGGTTCAAGATTTCTGCAACCTGCAGAATATTTACGCGCGCCGCCGCGAGCTCAATCGCCAGTGGAATGCCATCTACTTTGCAGCAGATGTCGATCACGGCTTGAGCATTTTCTTTTGTCAACGTAAAAGATGGAAAAGCTAGCGCTGCGCGTTCTGTAAATAAACGGATCGATTCGTATTCCGTCAATTTCTGAAGTGATGCTTCGTCCTGTTCGGGTATCGAAAGAGATGGCGTCTGGTAGGTTGCTTCCCCTGTGACATTCAATACTTCCCGGCTGGTGGCAAGTATTTTGAGCATTGGGCAGTTCGACAGCAAGGTGGTTGCGAGTTGCGCGCAGGCATCCACGACATGTTCGCAGTTATCGAGAATGAGTAGGGCAGTTTTCCCGCACAGTCTATTTGTTAATATCTCGATGCTCGAACGATCGTTTGATTCCCTGATTTCGAATACTGCTGCAATTGTTTGCGGAACTAAATTGGGATCAGAAAGCGAATCCAATGCGATGAACCAGATGCCATTGGGATATTCGTTCAATAGTTTATGCCCCACTTGAAGCGCCAGACTCGTTTTGCCAATGCCACCGGTTCCCACGAGCGTCACGAGTCGATGTTTCGCAATAAGATTCATGATCTCAGTCTGTTCTTTTTCGCGCCCGATGAAGGATGAGAGTTGTGATGGCAGATTATGTTTGGGTGTGGTTGTTTCAGTTGACTTTACAATCTGCGCTGGTTTTATTTCCCTTTTGCGAATTCTTTTATAGAGGGCGAGGGTTTCGGGCTGGGGATCGAGCCCCAATTCCTTGCGGAGGATTTGCTCGCAGGTCTGATATTGTTCCAATGCCGCGCTATGTTGCCCTGCATGTATATAAACTTCCATCAACTGGCGGTGCGACGCTTCATTCAATGGGTCCAGAGCGATCAAGCGGCGCGCGTACAGAATGGCTTTCTCTGCCTCCCCTAACGCAATGTGGTCTTCAGAAAGTGTGTTGAGCACCTCGGCGAGATTGCGGCGCAGATCCTCTGATTCGCCAAAGGCCCATTCATTGAAGTTCGGTGCGTCCTTGAGGCTGAATCCAGTCAGGAAGTGATCCCGGCAGAGTTTAACGGCATCAGATAAAAGGTCGATGCGAAGCACAGGGTCACTTTGCTGACGGGCTTGAGAAAGTAAATCCCGAAAATCGGCAACATCCAAACCAATTTCTCTATCTGGGTTCAGATGTACTGTCTCGCGGTCAGCAATCAGCCAGCCCTCTCCAATGGCTTGATGAACTTCCCAAATCGTACGCCGCAGGTTGGAAAAAGCCTTGGCTTGTTCATAATCGGGCCAAAATAGCGTACTGAGCGATTCGCGCGAATATCTCTGGCGTGGATGCCCAATGTCATTCACAGCCAGATAAGCCAGCAGCGCGATTGCTTTGCGGCGGTCTGTGGCAATCGGCTGATCATCCAGATGGATTTGTGGCAAGCCTAGAAATTGCAAGACGAGACGCGGAGACATGTACGATCCTTTTGTGTCGACCAATAAAGTGATTATATCTCTGGATATGACCGATCAACTCGAAATACGCGGTTCGCAACGCTTTTCGAAACGCGTGGGGAACGCGGCATCCGTAAACTATGACTATGTTCAAACCAATTCAAAAGGAGAAAAAAT
>WNFZ01007353.1_pt1 | contig 11284 bp, 10 predicted proteins | sample 5400081 | NCBI WGS metagenome assembly WNFZ01 (sample SAMN13153365, study PRJNA577476) | soil metagenome | isolation source: 80 cm soil or saprolite under grassland replicate 1 | place: USA:California | collected 2016-06-15
GCCGTGACCGCATCCATGTACGGCTCCGCCACGCGCACGACGGCGCCGAGGTGGGTGAGCGCGTCCTCCGCGAGCTGCAGGTGCTCCTCGCGCGCGTGCGTGCCGGGACAGATGCCGGCGATTCCCTCGTGCACGGTCGCCGGCGCATTCGGCATCGCCCGCACGACGGGGATCTCGCCGCTCAGGTGGCGCTCGATCGCGGCGGTGGGGATCGCCGCGGCAACGGACAGCACAGTCTGCTCCTCCGTCACACGCCCGGTCAGCTCCTGGAGCAGCGCCTCGATGTCCTGCGGCTTCACCGCCACGACCACGAGCCCGGCGCCGTCGGCGGCATCGGCGTTCGCGAGCGTGACGGGCACGCCGTACCGCTCCGCCAGCTCGTCGATCCGCGCCTCGCGCCGCCCGGTGACGACGACCTCCTCGGGAGCTCGCCAGCCGGACGAGAGCAGTCCGGCGAGGAGCGACTCGCCGATCTTGCCTCCGCCGAGGATCGCGACCTTGCGCGCTGCAGGCATGGCACGAGTGTAGGAGAATGGCGCGGTGCTTCTCCGCGAGGTCGAGTACGCCCGTCCGAAGACCGTGGAGGAAGCAATCGGCCTGCTCGTCCAGCACGACGGCGCGCGGGCGCTCGCCGGCGGGCAGACGCTGATCAACGTGATGAAGGCCCGCGCGGCCTCGCCCGACGTCCTCGTCGACCTCCAGGATCTCGACGAGCTCGCCGGCGTCCGCGACCTCGGCAACGGCTCGGTCGAGATCGGCGCGATGACCACCTACACCCAGCTGATCGGCGACGAGGCGGCCGGCGCCCGCTCGATCCTGGGCGAGGTCGCGGCGATGATCGCCGACGTCCAGGTCCGCAACCGCGGCACGATCGGCGGCAATGTCTGCTCGAACGATCCCACCAACCACCTGCCGCCGTTGCTCGTCGCCCTCGACGCGAGCTTCACGATCGTGGGCTCCGACGGCGAGAGGACCGTGCCCGCGGACGAGTTCTTCCTCGGCGTGTACATGACCGCGGCCGGCCCCGGAGAGCTGCTCACGAAGATCACGATCCCCCCTGGCGGCCAGGACGGGTTCGCCGCCGTGACGATCGGTAGAGACGGCACCGGCATCGTCACGGCCGCCGCATCGCTGAACGGCGGGGCGCGCGTGGCGATCGGCTGCGTCGACGCCGTGCCGTTGCGCGCGCGGCAAATGGAGGAGAAGATCGGCTCGGACTACTCGGACGACAGCGTGCGCGCCGCAGCCGAAGGACTTGGCGCGACGCTCGATCCACCCTCGGACGTGCACGCCTCCGCGGACTACCGCCGGCACCTCGCCGAGGTGCTGGCCGTGCGCGCGGTCGTCGCAGCGAGGGAGCGGCGCTGATGGACGCGCTGACGAGCAAGCGGATCACGGTGACCGTGAACGGCGAGGAGATCGAATACGACGTCGAGGCGCGCCGGCTGCTCGTCCACTTCCTGCGCGACGATCTCGACCTGACGGGCACCCACGTCGGCTGCGACACCGGTAACTGCGGCGCGTGCACGGTCCTCTACGACGGCGTGCTCGCGAAGAGCTGCATGCTGCTCGCGATCCAGGCGGACGGCGCAGCGATCGAGACGGTCGAGGGCCTCGCTCAGGACGGTGAGCTCACCGCGCTGCAGCAGTCCTTCTCCGACCATCACGCACTGCAGTGCGGCTACTGCACGCCGGGGATGCTGATGAGCGCGACGGCGCTGAGCCTCAACGTGACTTCCGCGCACTCAACTTTTGCGGGCGGAGCCGGGCTTTGCCCGGCGGGAGCCCAAGCACGCCTTGGGACGACGCAAACAAGAAGAAGGGGGCTCACGGGCGAAACATGGTTTCCCCCGTGCTTCATCGTCGAGGCCGTGAGGGCGGCGGCGAAATGACCGAGACTGCGACAACGCCGCTCGTCGTCGCCCCGGGCGAGACGAAGCCCGGGTTCGCCGGTACGAACGTCCCGCGCAAGGAGGACAAGCGGCTCGTCCAGGGCGAGGGCGTCTTCTTCGACGACATGAAGCGGCACGGCATGGGCTACGTCCACTTCGTGCGCTCGCCGTACGCCCACGCGAAGATCGTGTCGATCGACGTCTCGAAGGCGCTCGAGCTCGGCGGCGTCTACGGCACCCTCACCGGCGAGGAGGTCGCGATCCTCACCGATCCGTTCTTCGAGCTCTCGGTCAAGCCGGGAGCAGACATCAAGGACTACGCGCTCGCCGTGCACCGGGTGCGCCACGTGGGCGAGCCGGTCGCCGCGGTCGTCGCGTCGTCGCGGGAACTCGCGCGCGACGCGGCCGAGCTCGTCGAGGTCGAGTACGAGCCGTTGCCCGTGCTGACGACCGGTCAGGACGCGCTGCGCAACGACACGATCCTGCACGAGGACGCCGGCTCGAACGTGGTCTGGCAGGGTGTCTTCGACTGGGGCGACTACGAGGGCGCGGTCGCCGAGGCGGACCACGTCGTGAAGATCGAACGGCTCCATTTCGACCGCTTCTCGTCGACGCCGCTCGAGTGCAGCGGCGTCCTCTGCGAGTACAACCGCGGCACCGGGCAGTGGACGCTCTACGGCAACCACCAGATGCCCGGCGTCGGCGCGATCTGGATGGCGCCGGCGCTCCGTACCGGCATCGACAAGCTGCGCTTCGTCTCGCAGGACATCGGCGGTGCCTTCGGCAACAAGATCTGCCTGCACCCCCAATACGTCGCGTGCTGCCTGCTCGCGCGCAAGCTGAACCGGCCCGTGCAGTGGACGGAATGGCGTACGGACCAGCACACGGCGAACGCGCACGGCAACGAGCGCACGTTCCTCGACGTCGAGGTGCCGGTGACGAAGGACGGCCGGATGCTGGGGCTGAAGGTGCGCGCGATCGACGACTGCGGCGCCTTCCCCCGCTACGAGCCGCTCGGCTGCATCATCTGGGCGCAGGTCACCCCCGGCTGCTACCGCTGGCGCAACATCCGCGTCGACTTCGCTCAGGTCTGCACGAACAAGTCGCCGGTCTCACCGAACCGTGGCTATTCGCGCATGCAGCATCTCTGGCTGACCGAGCGCGTCATCGACCTCGTCGCAAGCGAGCTCGAGCTCGACCCCGTGGAGGTGCGAAAGCGCAACTACGTGCGCGCCGACGAGATGCCGTACGAGACGCCGAACGGCTGCGTCTACGACTCCGGCGACTACGCGCGCTGCCTCGACATCGCGCTCGACCTGATCGGCTACGACGAGCTCGAAGCGAAGCGGCGGGACGCCGAGTCACGCGGCAAGCTGCTCGGCTTCGGGATCGGCTCGACGCTCGACTCCGGAACGAACAACTTCGGCCAGTCGACGCTGCTCAACCCGGAGCTGCAGTTCTCGGGCAACAACGAGGTGGCGACTGTGAAGCTCGACATCTTCGGCGAGATCGTCGTCACGCTCGGCACCGTGCCGCAGGGCCAGGGGCACGAGACGACCGCCTCCCAGGTCGTCGCGGACATCCTCGGCGTCACGCCCGACGACGTGACGGTGCGCGCCGGACACGATTCCTACTGGAACTCGCACGCCGGCTTCTCGGGCACGTACGCGTCGCAGTTCGCCGTCACGGGTCTCGGCGCGGTGAAAGGGGCGACCGACAAGCTTGCGCACGAGATCAAACGGGTGGCCGCAGGTGTGTTCGGTGCGACTCCGGACGACATCGAGCTCGCCGATGGTCAGGCGCGGCTGGCGGCGAACGCGGAAGCGGCGATCCCGTTCATGGGGATCGGCGCGATCGTCAACGCGAACAACGCGATCCTTCCCGAGGACGTCCGCGACGTGACGCTGAACTGCCGCTACGTCTACGTGCCGCCGTTCCAGCTGCCGGACAAGGAGCGCAAGTTCGGCAACCTGACGCTCACGTACGCGACGCAGATCCATACGTGCCTCGTCGAGATCGACCCCGACACAGGCGTCTACGACATCGTCGACTACGCCGCCGTCGACGATTGCGGCACGCGCATCCATCCGCAGATCGTCGAGGGGCAGGTACACGGCGCGACCGCGCAGGCCCTCGGCGCGGCGACGCACGAGATCTTCGCCTACGACGAGGAGGGCAACCTCTTGACGCCCAACTTCTACGACTACCACGTGCCCCATGCACTCGACATGCCGCCGTTGAAGAACGGCTACCTCGAGTCGCCGTCGCCGTTCACGCCGCTCGGCGCCAAGGGCATGGGCGAGGGAGGCGGCGCGGGGATCCATGCGGTGTGCGCGGCGTTGCAGGACGCGCTCGCCTCGCGCGGCAAGCCGACCGTCTGGCGCAGCTGCAATCCGTACCACCAGGTCTGGGAGTACCTGCGCGAGCCGACGCGGCTGGTCGAGGTGACGACGCCGTGAAGGTCGAGGGCACTCGCACGTTCGCGGCGCCGCGCGAGACGGTGTGGGACGTGCTCAACTCGCCGGAGTCGATGGCGAAGCTGATGCCCGGCGTCGAGTCGTTCGACGTCCAGGACGACAAGCACTGGCGTGCGAATGTGAAGATCCCGCTGGGGATGGGCGGTCTGCGCATGAGCTTCGACTTCACGAAGCTCGAGGAGCGGCAGCCGGAGTTCGCGAAGCTCCACGCCAAGGGGAACGGCGTCGGCGCGATCGTCAGCATGGAGACAGCGTTCAACCTCGCCGAGAACGGCAGCAGCACGGACATGAAGTGGGAGGCCGACGTGAAGATCGCCGGCCCGGTCGGCTCCATGGGGCAACGCGTGCTGCAGCCGATCGTGAACCAGCAGGTGAACAACGTGCTCACCGCGCTCGACAAGCAGGTGCAGGAGGCGGCCGGCGGCTCTGCCGCGGAGCCGGAGACGGACTCCGAGGTCAATGGGCCGACGCAGTCCACCGAGTCGTAAGCGGTTCGTTACGCCCATACGAGCGCGGTTAGGAAAGTGTTCGCGTTACATCGGACCCCAAAACTTTCCCGCCCGGCTGCCGTTTGACCTCTTGAAGCGATCAAGAGGAGGCTTTTCGAATGGGCAAGATGCTCATGGTGACCGCCGCCGCCGTCGCGGTCCTCGTCGGCGGCTCCGCCGCGCTGGCCAAGACCGAGGGTGTCGAGATCACGAAGAACGGATTCACCGACACGACGATCACGATCGTCAGCGGCGACTCTGTGGCCTGGAAGAACGTGGACACGTCCGAGCACCAGGTCGCCGTCCACGGGACGTCGTGCACGCTCAGCCTCGAGCCGGGACAGAGCTCGTCGTGCACGTTCTCGACTCCGGGCACGTTCACGTTCACCGACCCGACGATGAAGGCGAACGGCTTCGCAGGCACGCTGACGGTCGGACAGAACACGCGCTCGGTTTCGATCGCGAGCACCCGCTCGGTCGGGATCCTCGGCGACGCGACCACGCTTTCCGGCACGGTGTCGAGCAAGCAGGCGGGCGAGAACGTGACGATCATCGCCCGCGCCAACGGCCAGCCGCCGACGTCGACTCTCGTGACGACGACAACCGGAGGGGCGTGGAGCCTGCAGGTGCAGCCGCAGATCAACACGACGTACCAGGCGCAGTACGAAGGCGCCACGAGCACGTCCGTCAACGTCAGCGTCAGACCTCGCATTACGCTCGAGAAGGTCGGGCGCGCCCGCTACCTCGCCGTCGTCGTCGCCGCTCGCTCGATGGCCGGCAAGACGGTCAACCTCACGCGCCGGACGCCGAACGCCGGTTGGGTGACGATCGGCCAGCAGCAGCTGCAGAGCATCGCGCGGACCAACACGACCGTCGTGACCACGTTCTCGGCTTCGGTACCGCTCGGCACGAAGCTGCGGGTCTTCATGCCGGCGACGCAGACGAGCCCCGACTACCTCGACGGGCACAGCAACTTCGTCGTCAACTAGCCGACGACGCCTGACGCGGATGCGGCCCCGCCTGTTCGGGGCCGCATCCGGGGTTAGCGCACGCGCTGCCAGACGAGGCGCGGATTACCGCCGGTCTCGGCGTGAACTGCTGCAGCATCCGCGTGCGCCGTCCCCGTCAGCTCGAGGAAGCGCGCGACGTCTTCGACGCCGAGCGGCTGCAAGCGCAGTCGGTGATGGGCCGAGTGATCTGCCAGGGCGGCGAGCGCGGCAGGCATGCCGGGGCTCTCGACGTATGTCGCGACGAGCGCGACGCGCATCTCGGCAAGCTCGCCTGCGACGAACTCCAGCAGCAGCAACGACAGCTCGTCGCTGTGATGTACGTCGTCGAACACGAGCAGCAGCGGCCGCGGCGCCGCCGCCTCCTTCAGCGCGGCCGCCACGCCGGCGAAGCTGCGGAACCGCTCGGTCTCGCCGGCCGCCGGATCCAGCTCTGGTAGCTCTTCGCCGAGAGATTGCAGGGCCTGCGTCCACGGCCAGTACGGCGGTGCTCCGCCGCGCTTCGAGCAGCGGCCCCAGAGCACGCCGGCCCCGGCGTCCTTCGCCCGGCTGGCGACCTCGTCGACGAGCCGCGTCTTGCCGATGCCGCCCTCGCCGCTGACCAGGAAGAGGCGCCCGCGTCCCGCGGCAGCGTCCTCCAGCGCGGCGGCGAGCTCGCCGACCTCGCGGTCGCGTCCGACGAAGGTTCCAGCTGCCCGGCGTCCCGGGCGCGGGGGCGCAGGCGCCGCACCCGCGGGCACGTCGAGTGCCGCGTCTTGGCGCAGGATTGCCTGCTCGAGCTCCTGGAGCGCCTTGCCGGGCTCGATTCCGAGCTCATCGACGAGCGCGCGGCGCGCCTCCCGGTACGCGGCAAGAGCTTCGGCCTGGCGCCCGCCGCGGTACAGGGCAAGCATCTGCTGCGCGCGAAGGCGCTCGCGCAGCGGATGTCGCGCGGCGAGTGCCTCGAGCTCGCCGACGACCTGCGCGTGGCCGCCGAGAATCAGGTCGGCCTGGATGCGATCCTCGATTGCGGCGAGGCGCAGCTCCTCGAGCCGAGCGAGTTCCGGCCGGGCGAAGGGATCGGTCGCGAGCTCGGGCAACGGAGCGCCCCGCCAGAGCGCGAGTGCCTCGCTGAGCGCCCGACGCGCGCCCGCAGCATCGCCCTTCGCGAGCAGGTCGCGTCCCGTCGCTGCACGTTTCTCGAACCTGGGCAGATCGAAGCTCTCGGGGTCGACGGCGAGCAGGTAGCCGCCCGGCCGCGTCCGGAGGACGTCTGCTCCGAGCGCCCTGCGGAGGCGCGAGACCTGCACCTGCAAGGCTTTGGCCGCGTCGGCGGGCGCTGTCTCGGTCCACAGAAGCTCGATCAGGCGGCTCGCCGGGACGACTTCGTTCGCGTGCAGGAGCAGGAGCGCCAGCAGCGCACGCTGCTTGCCGCCGCCGAGCTGGATCTCGCCTGCGGAGCCCTCGACCTCGAGGGGGCCCAGGATCCGGAACTTCACGACCGGCTCGCCACCTCGGGCGACGCTAGCTGCCCCGGTTGCCGTCCTGCAACCGGTTTGCAACCGGCGTGCAGCCGCGGCTCCGTCTCGTGGGTAGTCGACCGGGAAGGACGGTCGGGACGAAAGAAAGGGACACCGTGAAGCGCAAGGCTCTCATCACTCTGATTCTCGGAACGGCCCTCGCGATCGCGCCCGCCGCCCACGCGCTCGTGCCGATCGACGGTTCCGACTCTGGATCGACCGCCACAGTCACGATCAGCCCGGCCGACTCTCAGGCGTTCGGCGCGCCGGTGACGCTTCGGCCGGACATCCTCGGCGGCGACGGCCGCGGATCGACCTCGCCGATCTCGACATCGACGGGAGATTCCTTCCCGTGGAACGCGGCGATCGGTGGAACGGCCTTGCTCGGGGCGATGCTCTTGGCGCTGGGCTTCGCGGTTGTCAACCGCAGGCGGCGTCAGCTGAGCTTCTGAGCAAGCGGGGGCGCGGGGCACGCGCGGGGCACGACGAGCGGGCCATACGGCCCGCTCGTCGTTTGCCGTGACGGAACACTCCATAGGATCATCCTCGTGACGCCGCCGTTTCGGATCGGTGTGATGCAGCTCACCATGGAGCCGGTGGCCGAGATGCTCGCGACTGCGCGCGCCCTCGACGAGCACGGCTTCGACACGATCTGGCTCGCCGAGGCGTACCCGTGGTGGCGCAAGCACCAGATGGAGGCGCGTTCCTCGACGGTCGTCTCGGCGCTGATGGCGCACGAGACGAAGCGACTGACGATCGCGTGGGGGATCATCTCGCCGTTCACGCGGCACCCGGTGCAGGTGGCGATGGATGCGCGGGTCGTGCAGGAGCTCGCGCCTGGGCGTTTCATCCTCGGGTTCGGGACGTCGAAGATCTTCCTCAACAACGCCCGGATGCAGACGAACAAGACGCTCGGTCCGATGCGCGACGCCGTGGCCATCGTGCGCGGCGTCCTCGGCGGGGAGGAGTTCCGCTACGACGGCGAGACGTGGAGCGCAGACGTTCCGGCGCAGAACGCCGACGCGCCGCGCGAGGTGCCGCCGGTTTACGTCGCCGCGACGGCGCCCAAGATGCAGGCGCTCGCCGGGGAGATCGGCGACGGGTGCCTGACGCCGTCGATCACGACGCCCGCGTTCGTGCGCTACACGCGCGAGAACGTGCAGGCCGACATCGACATCGGCTGCACGATCGTCGCCTCGATCGCCGAGGATCGCGACCAGGGGCGCGACGGCGCGCGCGAGATCGCAGGGATGTACCTCGCGAACAAGGTGCAGAACATCAAGGGCGCAGCCGACACGCTGCTCGACCTCGCGGGAATCGACGTCGACGAGATCCGTCCGGTCGCGGACGCGATGGAGCGCGGCGGACGGCTTGCCGCCAAGGAGCAGGTGACCGACGCGATCCTCGACAAGTGCAAGCCGATCGCCGGTACGCCGGCCGACTGCATCGCCGCGATCGAGGAGTACCGCGACGCCGGCTGCACGCACGTCATGCTGGAGCTGTGGGGCGCGAGACGGCACGACCAGATCCGGCTCTTCGCCGAGAAGGTGCTGCCGCAGTTCCGATGATCGACCGGCAGCGCCTCGTCGAACTTGCACTGCGGCTCGTGTCGACGCCGTCCTTCACGGGCTCCGAACAGGCTGCGGCGGAGCTGATGCGCGACGTCCTCGACGGCATCGGCCTGCGCACCCAGTGGCAGCAGGTCGAGGACGGCCGCGCCAACGTCCTCGGCACCTGGGCCGGCTCCGGCGGCGGGCCGACGCTGATGTTCAACGGGCATCTCGACACGTCGTACTCCGGACGCGAGCCGTGGCTGCAGGGGATCCCGGGCTTCCAGCCGGAGGGCTTCGAGCGCGAGGGCCGCATCTACGGGCTCGGCATCTCGAACATGAAGGGCGCGCTCGCCTGCTACGTCGAGGCTTTGCGAGCGCTGCAGGACGGGGGTGTGCGGCTGCGCGGCGACGTACTGGTCGCGGCCGTCGCGGGCGAGATCGAGAAGACGCAGCAGGGCGACGCGCAGGGCGCGGAATACCGCGGCTACGCGGCCGGCTCCCGCTACCTCGTGACGCACGGCGGCGTCGCCGACATGTGCATCCTCGGCGAACCGACCGAGAACAAGCTCGTGCTGGCGCATTTCGGCTCGCTCTGGCTGCGGCTCTCGACGCACGGGCCGTTCGTGCACACCGCGTTCAGCGCGGGGAGGCGCGACGAGAACTCGATCCTGCGGATGCGACCGGTGCTGGACGCGGTGCTGGAGTGGCTCCCGCGCTGGGAGGAGGAGATGTCGTACGGCGAGGTCCGCGGCGTCGCGAACGTCGGGTCGATCGAGGGCGGCTTCGGCTGGCGCGCGTCGCGGACGCCGCACCGCACGGATCTCTACCTGGACCTGCGCGTCCCGCCCGACGTGCCGATGGCCGACGCGCGCCGCAAGGCGCTCGAGTTCGCGCGCTCGCTCGACGGCGTCGAGGCGGAGGTGTACGTGACGGCGCCCGGCGCCGAGATCGACGAAACGCATCCGCTGGTCGGCTCCCTCGCGGGCGCGCACGAGGAAGTCTTCGGCGCGCCGGCCGAGCGCGACGTCACGCGCTGGTTCTCGGACGCCTCAGTGCTCACGCGCTACGGGATCGCGACCGTGAACTACGGCACGTCGTCCGGGCTCCCGGACGCCGAGCTGGGCGAGAATCTCAGCATTGACGGACTCGTGCAGACGGCCGACGTGTATGCGCGCGCGGCAATGAAGGTGTGCGGTGTCGCGTGACGGACGACGTCTACACGCTCCCGCCTGACCTGCCCGTTCCCGAGGACGACGGCGCGGCGGACCACCTGCTCGGCACGATGCTGCCGCAGCTGACGCTCGACTCGTCGCAGGGGCCTGTCTCCCTGCGCGAGCTCGGCAGCGAGCTGCTCGTCCTCTATATCTACCCTCGAACCGGCCGTCCCGGCCGGCCGACGCCTGCGGGGTGGGACGGCGTTCCCGGAGCGCGCGGCTGTACGCCCGAGTCATGTGGGTTCCGCGATCACGCCGGAGAGCTCGGCGAGTTGGGCGCGCTCGTCGCGGGGCTCTCGGCGCAGACACTCGACGACCAGCTCGAGTTCGCGGAACGCAACCGCATCCCGTACCCGGTGATCGCCGACCCCGAGCTCAGGCTCGGCGCGGCGCTGCGCCTGCCGACGTTCGAGTTCGCCGGCGCGACGCTCTACAAACGGATCACGTTCGTTGTCCAGGCGTGCGCGATCGCAAAGGTCTTCTACCCGGTGTTCCCGCCGGACAAGAACGCGGCCGACGTCCTCGCCTGGCTGGAGGCTCGCGCATGACGCTCGTGACGTTCGACGACGGTAAGGTCGGTCGCGTCGAGGACGACATGGTCGCCCAGCTCGACGTCGGCTCGATGCGCGACTACTTCGAGTCAGGCCAGCTTGCGCGGGGCACGGGCGACGAGCATGCGCTCGCTGACGTGAAGCTGCGCGCCCCGATCGTCCCGAAGAAGCTCGTCCACACGGCCGGCAACTTTCGCGAGCACGAAGAGGAGTCGAAGCGTGTCGACTGGTCGCACGAGATCGCGCCGTGGATCGTCTTCTTCCAGAACGTCGACGCGATCATCGGGCCGGACGAGCCGATCGTCTACCCGGAGCATCTGACCGAGGAGCTCGACTACGAGCTCGAGCTCGCGATCGTCGTCAAGAAGGCGGGGAGGTGGTTCTCGCCGGAGGAGGCAGCGGACTACATCGGCGGGTATGTGATCTTCAACGACGTCACCGCGCGCGACATCCAGCGGCGCGAGATGCGCTCCGGCGTCTTCTCCTTCTGCAAGGCGATCGACACGTTCTGCCCGCTCGGCCCGTGGATCGTGACGCCCGACGAGGTGCCCGATCCGCACGACCTGCGGATGGAGCTGCGGGTCAACGGCGACGTGCGGCAGA
>WNFZ01014801.1_pt1 | contig 11283 bp, 7 predicted proteins | sample 5400081 | NCBI WGS metagenome assembly WNFZ01 (sample SAMN13153365, study PRJNA577476) | soil metagenome | isolation source: 80 cm soil or saprolite under grassland replicate 1 | place: USA:California | collected 2016-06-15
AATAAGTCACCTGAGCAACATTTGGATGATGAATGTTTGCAGCCGCGCGCGCCTCGCGCAGAAAACGCGACCGCGCGCCGGGATTCTGCGCCACCTTCCGGTCGATCACCTTGAGAGCGACAACCGAATTCAAGACTGTATCGCGAGCGCGGTAAGTTATGGCCATCGCTCCCGCACCGAGCTCGACCGGGAAACCATCCGCACCTACCTCGACTTCGAAATGGGCGTATTTCAATGGTCCCGGTGTGAGTCGACCACGGCCGGCTGGTCTCTCCGCGTGTTCGCCGTCTGCCAGAAAGCCGAGGCTAACGAGACAACGCAGGCACTCCCCGTTCGGACCGCATTGGGTCAGCGGTCGTCCACAGGTCGCGCAGGTCCCCGCAATTTCAGGCTCGGTTTTCGCACCTCCGAGACCAATGTTTGCGTCGTCCATGCGTCACTTCACCTCACGCTGTCAGTATTTGATAGAGATGCCGTAGCTCCCCATCAACATCTGCCGAATCTGAAACTGTACTCGCCACTTCCGCTCTCAACGATTCGCGGAAACGCTGGCGGAGACGCGAAAGCCAGGTCCGCAGAGTGGCGATTGGCACTCCGAGTCGAGCTGCGGCTTCCTCCTGATTCGGCGGCGTGATACTTCCGCCCGCGACGAATGGTCTTAACTCCTCAAGCGACTCAGCTTTGCCTTCCGCTACAAATTCGTTTTGCAAACGTTGCCAGGCCCGCGTCACGATATTCGATGCCCAAACAAGATCGTAGCAACCGGCGTCGCTGAGATGAGAAGTGGCCAACATCGCTGCCTCGGCCTCCGGCAGATGCTCCTCGATCGAGACGATCTGACGCCCGCCACCTCTCTTGAGAGCTCGCACGCGGTCATACTCATTGAACAAGAAATTCTGTAGCGATGTCAGCAGGAACGTGCGAAGGCGACCCTTTTGCCGATCCGCGCGGGTTAATGTGTGTTGCTCAAGCAGATGAGCGAAGAAACCTTGGACGAGATCCTGTGCATCAGCAGATGGATGACCGCGGTGGCGAAGAAAACTGTAGAGCGGCGGCCAATAAGCTTCGCAAAATCCGGAGAGCGCCTGCCGGGCGGATTCCGCTGAGTCCTCTTCCCGCGCGCGCAAAACGACGCTCCAATGCGTCGTTTGAAACGAAGCACCGCCCTCCTGCAGTGTTCCCGGGATCGCTTTCGTTTACGAAGCGTCGCTTATCGAACGCGATCTTGCGAGAACAAAATCGCGCGAGGCGTGGTTCTCTAAAACGTCAGAACCTTTCAGCCGATAATGCTACTGCACTTGCTGCAGCGAATGATCAATGATCTGCGTATTTCTGTAGTGGCAGCCGTGCCGGCTGCACTTCTAATGCGGGCGACACGCCCGCCGCTACAGTCGTCGCCGTCGTCTTAATCAGTAAAATCCGAGAACTTGGTTGTCGCCACTTTCGGACAAAGAACTCGCGACGTACGCATTCGGCGCGTTAGGTCCGCGCTCGCTCTGCTCTCGCGCGATGGCGCCCAGGCTTAAAACTGCAAACGCCACTGCTACAGCTGCTGCGACTATGGCTTCGGTGGATAATTTCATTGCGGTTATGTGTTTTGCGGCGACGCCTTCAGAAGGAGTTCTCTCCATCCGCCACCGAAATTGAACGAAGCCATGCTGTAAACCAGGAACGGATCGTGATTGCAATAGCTCGCCCGAACGAGCGATCGCCAGGCATCACGCAGCAGCTCAAAGGGTCTGATGCAGACTTTTCTCATATTATCAGATACACGAAGGCAAGTGGCTGGCCTCGGCGCCCTCCAGATTACGGCAGCTTGCGAAGACGTGAACGAAAGAGGTCCGCAGTTTCCCGGAAAGGCGGCTGGCACGCGCCGTCCAGTAATCGAGCCAGCCTAGCGACGCATCGTCCAGGACTTCCGCGCGGATAACGTCTGGCGAGACATCCAGTAATTTACAAACGTTCACGAACGAGTACGGCCAGGAGAAATCATTTGCCGTAATCCAACTGTGGGCATCCAGATACAGTTCCCGCTTCAAACCCTTTGTCGCGGGACGGAACCGGCGCAAATCGCGGGCTGCCTGTTTCAGCACACCGGCCGCCAGACCTTTCTCAGAAGTCGGCGCTGGCGGTTCGGTTGGAGCAACAGAAAAATGCCCGCTGCCTGCGTTGTCAGATGCTGCATTTAAGAACGCCTCCAGCTGCTCGCGCGTTAGCCGCGACAAGGGTTCTCCTGCCCGATCTTCGTGCTCGAACCGGGGCGGAAACAGCAAAAATTCACTGGTGAAATCGGGTGCCTGAGTCAAACGATCATCTGCTACGAGGTTCATATTTTGTGGAGCTTAATTTGATTGCCTTTTCCTTTTCTAAAGATTTTGGAGGCCGACATTTCAAAAAATTTGAAATTTCTTGCCAAAGAGGGTCGGGCCCGAAGAACGGCACGCCGGCTTGCGATGGACGTAACCGCCTGATTCCACCGCCATTTGCACCGTCGTAATGGGCGAAACGAGTCCCTCGGCCAGGTGCGTTTGATGCGTTTCCCGGATTTGCCGCTGAGACAGCGGCCGCTACAGCCGAACGCCTCGACGAACCTTGTAAACGATCAAAGGCAATAGCCGGCTCATGGACTGGCTAATGCACGGGATCAAGGTAGGGTGTGCCTGGATCACTCACATTAAAGATCACCAGCCGCAATGGATCGGTGTTGCTGCGGTTGTAACCCGTCATTTTCACGTGCGGCGGCATTATTATCGGCTGACCAGCTTTCACCGTGACCGGCTCGCGTCCCTCCATTTCCAATGTGAACGCGCCTTCCAAGACATAAACAGTCACCGGGAAACGGTGCTCGCACCTCCTGCTTCTCGCCCTTGGGCATCCCTTGGATGATCTCGCTCAAGAGTAACTGGGGCTTTATCACACCCTGTTCTTGCGCCATCGCGACCAAACTAATGAGCAGAACCGCGAACCCGATATAGAAGCTTCTCCATTTATTCATGTATATTTTCCCTTCTACTTTCTTCGATCTTGTAAACAATCATGCCGCGCGCCTGATAATTCGCGAGCGCCTGCGGATGATCGAGGCTGCACGTGTGCACCCAGACGCGCTTGGGTGGGATCCCGCTACCGCGGGACCAGGCTTCTTCGATTGCGCTGGTCAGCAACGCGCCGCCCAAACCGCGGCCGACAAACTCAGGTAGCAAACCGAAGTACGCGATCTCGACCGCCGCATTCCGCCCGTCCGGCTCGGACTCGCGGCGCAGTTCGTAATAGCCGGCGAGCGCGTCGCCGTAGTACGCAGCGAATGTCCGCAGCTCCGGTGCGGCTGCGTAGTCTTTCCATTGCTTATCCGTCCACGGTCGTTTGTCGATCCATTGCCATTGTTCGCCGACTCCGAAGTAGAGATCACGGTTAAAACGCCAATCGCGCTGCGTTTGCTCGCGCACTTGAAACTGGGCATCCGCGCACCGCTTCGGCCGCAACTGCTCAGCCGATCGCATCTCAAGGTAAGTGGTAACCAGTGGCGGCACGGTAGCGATGGAGCTCCTGGGGCTGTGCGTTTCCAAATTTCTATCGCGATAACTCTGGTTTGATCTCAGGAAATCCAACTTGTTTGAGTTGCTGATTTAACGCTGGGAGATCGGAGTCGAGTAATTTGTGCCACGCTTGCATTAACGGCCCAATTTTTGTCTGCACATCCGCGACAGCAGCTTTGACCGCAGCGGTCGGAGCGGCATCCGCGCCTTGGATTTCGTTGAACAACCTCTCGGTCGATTCGAGCACAAACAGCGACGGCGGCGCGCCTGGACGAGCGTGCGGCGGCCCGAACTGAGCCAGTGTTTGTACAAACGCCTCCAGTTTTTCCGTCACGTCAGGGTGTTCTGCGGCGCGCGCTTTGAGTTTTGTTAGCTGCTCGTTGATATCGTCAAACTTTTTGCCAATGGGCGCAAGCGTCAGCCGCAGCTGATACAACTGCCACGATAGATCGAACTGCTCCTGAAGTTCGGGGGCTGAAGTTTTTACGCGCGGGTCCATTTGGACCGTCAGAGGCTGCGCGAAACTTTTGCCGTCAACCGTTAATACCACCGTGTAACTGCCGGGGGCGACCCACGGCGACGTGGGCGCGGGTGCTGTTTTGCGGTACGTCGCCGATATCGGGAACTCCGGCTGCACATTTGGCACTGGCGTGTAATGCATGTCCCATAAAAAGCGATGCATGCCGGCTTTAGTGGAAAGCAATTGCGGCGGCCGAATCCAGTAAGCCGGAATCTTCAACCGCTTGGGGTCCGGCTTCACCAGCTCGTCTACACTCGAATATTTCCTGACCGAAGCGCCTTTGTTATCCTTGATCTCGATGGCCACGGGACCGGTCGCGTCGTTCGATAAGAAATAATCGATCATCGCGCCGTCGTGCGGATTCTCGCCAGCCGGTTCATCCGGTGGCAACGGCGTATCGGTGTTGGCATTGCCGCGAACGCGCAAAGCTGTCTGCGGTTTGAAAAGCAGATTCTTGCGTTGGCTTCGGCTGAACTGACGCAGTGGAGTGATGTTGTCGAGGATCCAGAATCCGCGTCCGTGCGTCGCCACCACGAGGTCGTCATTCTTGATAATGAGATCGCGCACCGAGGTCGCCGGCAGATTCAACCGCAACGACTCCCACTTCGCGCCGTCATCGAACGAGATATAAACGCCTTTTTCGGTTCCGGCGAACAGAAGGCCTTTGCGCTCGGGATCTTCGCGGATCGCGTTCACCGTTTGGCCTGCCGGGATTCCGTTCACAATTTCAGTCCACGTTTTGCCGCTGTCTTGCGTTCGGAAAATGTGCGGCCGCAAATCATCGAGTCGCAACGTATTCACTGCAGCGTAAGCGGTGTTCGCATCGAAATGTCCGGCTTCAATCAGCGAAATCTTCTGCCATGCGGAAATGTTTGGCGGCGTCACGTTGCTCCAAGTTTTGCCGCTGTCGGTCGTCAAATGAATCAGACCATCATCGGTTCCGCACCAGATGCGGTTCACATCGAGTGGCGATGGCGCGACCGCGTAAATCACGCCGCGACGATGCGCCTGCTTTTGCACTGGCACCGGCAGAATTGCCTGGGCTTGACCGGTTCGCCGATCGAACCGCGTCAGTTTGCCGCCGATGATGATGTCCGGATCGAGCGGATCAGCGACTACATAACCGTATTCTTCCGCCGCGACTGGCTGCCAGTCGCGAAATGTGATCTCGCCGTCGTTGCCGCGACTTGTGATTCCCACGGAGCCGCTCTCCTGCTGGCCACTGTAAAGACGATACGGAAACGCGTTGTCCGCGCTGACATGATACAACTGCGCCGTCGATTGATTATACCACGAGCTCCAGGTTGCGCCGCCGTTGATCGTGACAATCGCGCCCTGATCCGAGCCGAGAAGAATGACGGCCGGATTGTTCGGATTGATCCAAATGTTTTGATAATCGTCGCCGCCGGGCGCGCCGCGCCAGCCATCCCAAGTTTTGCCGCCATCGGTCGATTTCCAACAGACCACGCTCGCCGAGTAAACGATCTGCGGATTTTTCGGATCGAATCGCACCACCGGCAGGTCGCCGCCGCCGATGCCGAGGCCCGGGCGCGGATCATCGGTTGTCCCCGTCCATGTTTCGCCGCCGTCGTCGGAGCGATAAAGTTTGGCGATCGTTTTTGTTCGGACGGCGGCGAAGAGTGATTTCGGCGAGCTTGGCGCAATTGCGATATTCGCCTGCACGATATTGCCCGGCAGTCCTTTCGTTAACTGCCGCCACGTTTTCCCGCCATCCACCGATTTGAAAATGCCGCCTTTGTCTCCATTGAAGATGCCATTTTCCCACGGACCCTCGCGCGAATCCCACAGCGCGGCGTAAACGATCGCGGAATCGCTCGGATCAATCTGCACATCGCTGGCGCCAACGTTTTCATCGCGGTAAAGCACCTTTTCGAATGTTTTGCCGCCATCGACCGATCGGAACACACCACGCTCCTCGTTAGGCCCGTACGGATGTCCAGCCACCGCCACGAAAAGCCGGTCGGCATTTTTTGGATCGATGGCCAGTTGCGCGATCTGCTGACCGTCGCGCAATCCCAGATGCGTCCACGTCTTGCCGGCGTCGATCGACTTGTAAATACCATCGCCGACCGAAAGATCCGGCCGATGCAATCCTTCACCGCTGCCGACGTAAACGACGTTCGGATTTGAAACTGCAACCGCGATCGCGCCGACCGACGCCGTCGGTTGATCGTCAAAAATCGGCTGCCACGTTCGGCCGTAGTCGGTGGATTTGAAAACGCCGCCGTTCACCGGCGCCATGTAAAAGACATTCGGCTGCGAAGGAACGCCGGCGATCGCGCGAGTCCGCCCGCCACGATACGGTCCGATGTTTCGCCAACGCAGAATGGAATCGAAATCTCTCGCACGCCCCTCGGCGATTCCGAAAACCACGATGAACGTGATTACGATTACCCTTCGAAAGAAATGCATAAAACGCGGCCATTCTCTTCTGCCATGAGCAAAGGCGCAACACGCGTGCGCAAAGCTGCATTCCGGCACGACGTTTCTATCTCATGCGGGTGAATGCTTCTTTGTTCACGACGTACGGCATTTTAGTCGGATCGCCGCCGTAGTTTCCTTCCAAAACGTCGATTAGTCCCTGGACGCAGCGCCCGGCCATGCCTTTGTCAGGATCGACCGCGAGCCGTGTAATTCGCGCGCCGCTGGCGAAGTGATGGAATACGCGGCAGCGGTCGGCGATCTCGGGATCGAGCAGCGGCGAATCGGGCGGGAGCGGTTCCTTCTCGAACACGTCCAGTGCCGCGCCGGCGATTGTTTTCTCTTTCAACGCTTTCGCCAGTGCTTTCTCGTCGACGACAGGACCGCGCGAACTGTTTATCAAGTACGCGGTCGGCTTCATCAGCTTGAGTGTGTTTTCGTTGATGAGGTGATACGTCGGCTTGTCGGTTTCGCCTTCGCGCAACAGCGGTACATGAATCGTCACGTAATCGGCGCCGCGCAGTGCTTCTTCGAACTCCACGTATTTGATCCAGGTCTTCTCGTTCTGAATGCCGCGCGCGTAGCGCAGGTCCATCAACTCCTGAATCGCCCCGATGAATTGGTGATTCTGATACGCCGGGTCGTAGCAAAGGAGGTTCATGTCGAACCCAGTGCATTTCTTGATCATTGCAAGGCCGATTCGACCTGTGCCGATGACGGCGATGGTCTTGCCGGTGACCTCGTCACCGAGGAACGGGAGGAACGGATGCCACGATGGCCATTTCTGTTCGCGCACCAGCCGCTCGCTCTGCCACATTTTGCGCGCGAGCATGCCCATCATGAAAAACGCGAACTCGGCCGTGGCTTCAGTAAGGACGTCGGCCGTGTTCGTGAACGGGATTTTGTATTTGTTGGCGTCGGCGCGGTTGATGTTGTCGAAGCCGACGGCGATTTGCGCGACAACCTTGAGGGTCCCCTTCCCCGCTTCGAACACCTCGGCATCGATCGGATCACGGAGCGTGGTGATCAATCCGTCGATGCCGCTTTTCACTTTCTCTACGATCAATTTTTTCGGCGGCGCCTCGGGGCCTTGAAAAACCTCAAGATCGTACCCGCGCTCGCGCAGCCGGTTCTCCGCAGCATCGCCGATGCGCGCAGCAGCAAAGACGCGGAAACGTTTCTTGTCAGGCATAACTGCAGAAGAATCTAATCAGGAAACCAAGAACGCAGGAAACTAGACAGGATTTACAAAATGAACAGGATTGAATCTGTAGGGCGCGATCGTGGATCGATAATTGTAGGGCAGGCGCATCGCCTGCCGACCCTTGGAATCGGCAACCGGAGCGATCGCCCTACAAATTTTCACTCACCCAAGCACCAATGCGATCGCGCGTATCTTCCTCTCCTTTGTTCGGGAGAGGATCGAGGTGAGGGTGATCCGTAAACGCGCCTTCACGAATGCATTCGACTCCTCACCCTCCCCCTCTCCTCGGTCGAGGAGGAGAGGCGCCCCGTCGTTGATCGCCTACAAATTTTTCTTCGTCCAGGTCTCGATGCGATCGAGCGCTTTCTCGATGTTTTCGATCGAGTTGGCCACGCTGAAACGCAAATAGCCTTCGCCGAAATCACCGAATGCGGTGCCGGACAGCGCGGCGACGCCGACGTCGTCGAGCAGCGCATCGGCCAGCTTCTTCGATGGCCAACCGGTCTGTGTGATGTTGGGGAAAACGTAGAACGCGCCCTTCGGCAAGCGGCAGGAGAAACTTTTGATCTTGTTGAGACCTGCGACCATCACGTCGCGCCGCTTCTTGAACTCGGCGCGCATTTGGTCGACCAAATCCTGCCGGCCGCGCAGCGCTTCGATACCGGCGATTTGCGTGAAGCTGGCGGTGCAGGAAGCGGAGTTGGTCATCAGTCGCGCGATGTGCGCCGCCAGATCAGCGCGCATCACACCGTAGCCCATGCGCCAACCAGTCATGGCGTAGGTCTTCGAGAAACCATCGAGCAAAATCGTGCGCTCCTTCATGCCGTCCACCGACATGATGGAATGATCCTCACCTTCGAAGATGAGGCGGCTGTAGATCTCGTCGCTTAATACCATGATGTTGCGATCGCCAATGGCGCGTGCGATGCGATCGATGTCCTCTTTCTGGAGAACGCCACCAGTCGGATTCTGCGGCGAATTCAGGATGATTAACTTCGTCCGGTCGTTGATCAGGCCGGAGAGCTCATCGACATCGAGCCGGAAATCGAGCTCCTCGCGCAACCGAATCGGCACGGCTTTCGCGCCGACGTAATTGATCATCGACTCGTAAATCGGGAACCCGGGATTGGGATAGATGACTTCATCGTCTGCTTCGGCGAACGTGAGGACGCTGAAAAAAATGATCGGCTTGCCGCCGGGGACAACGACCACTTCGTCTGGGGTAACGTTTACCCGGCGCGTCTCGCTCACATGTTGCGCAATGATCTCGCGCAACTCCATCAAACCGGCGGAAGGACCGTAGTGCGTGAAGCCCTTGTGCAGCGCATCGATGGCAGCGTCGATAATATTCTGCGGCGTGTCGAAATCCGGTTCGCCGATTTCTAGATGGATGATATCGCGCCCTTGTGCTTCCAGCGCTTTTGCCTTCACTAACACTTCGAAGGCGGTCTCGGTACCAAGACGCGCCATGCGCTTCGCGAGACGAAGTTCATGGCCCCCGGTCATAAGAGTGAAATCAGCATTATCAGAGCGGTGGCGCAACTTGTTTTGACCTCGCACGTTGCAAGCATAATTGGGACGCGTTTAAGTTCACCGCGTGAAGCGCGGCTTGCCTTTTATCATTGTCGTTGTTGTTCTGCTCGTTGCCGCGTTAGCGGTGCACATCGACTGGACTTGGAAACGAAAACTCTCACCGCGCGGCGGGCGTTATTTCTTTCACCGCATCGAACTGGCGGTGCCGTCGTTCCGCCAGTCGGAAGAAAAATGGCGCGATGATCCGCTCGGTGGAGTGGCAGAGAACGGCACCCTCGGCGGCGAAGGCTGCGCCGTAGCTGCCACCGCGATGGTATTCAAGTTTTATGGCATCGACGTCGATCCGCAGCAGTTAAACTGGTTTTTACCCTCAGTGGGCGGATACACCGAGAACGGCTGGATTTATTGGGACCGTGCGGCATGGTTCGCGCCTGATCGCGTCCGGCACGTGTACGAAGACCTCCCGTCGTATCAGCTGATCGATTCGAATATCGACCGGGGAAACCCTGTCATCGTGCGAGTACGATTGCCGGGCGGCGTGACGCATTTTGTCGTCATCGCGGGTAAGGACGGTTTCGACTATCTCGTGCGCGATCCGGGCGCTGGCTCTGCAAAAGGTCTCTACCCGCTGCGCGAACTCGGCAGTGACATCGAGGCCCTAAGATTTTACGAGTCCATTGCGAATGCGAATTCGCGTCTTTCCGCACAATTTCCGGCGCAATACTAAGTCTGCCATGCGTCATGGAAGTACCCGTAAGCATCCTCTAAATTATCTCTGTGTTCGGGAATGCATTTCGCCACCGATTTCTGGTTGACCCGGCTCTGCTTCCAACGCGGGCTCGGGTGCATTTATCTGATCGCGTTTCTGATCGCGGCTAATCAATTCATCCCGCTGCTGGGCGAGCGCGGGCTGCAACCGGTGCGGCGCTTTTTGCGCCACGTCCCGCTTCACCGTGCGCCCAGCTTGTTTTGGATCAATTGCTCAGATCGCTTCATCACGGCAGCGATCTGGTGCGGCATCGCGTTGTCGATCTTCGCTGTTACCGGCTGGTCGGAGTCACTTGGGCTCGTCGTATCGATGAGCGCGTGGGCGCTACTCTGGGTGATTTACCTTTCGCTCGTCAACGTCGGCCAAACCTTCTACGGCTTTGGCTGGGAAACGATGCTCGCCGAGACCGGTTTTCTGGCGATTTTTCTCGGGTCATCGGACGCCCATCCACCAGTGGTTGTGATGTGGCTAATCGTGTGGGTGCTTTTTCGCACCATGTTCGGCGCAGGCATGATCAAACTGCGCTCCGATCCGTGCTGGCGCGATCTGACCTGCCTCTATTACCACTACGAAACTCAGCCCCTGCCTAATCCGCTGAGCTGGTATCTCCATCACTCGCCGCGTTGGGCTCATAAGGCCGGCGTGCTCTTCACTCATTTCGCTCAGCTTGTGGTGCCGTGGTTCTACTTCGCGCCTGCGCCACTCTGCTATTGGGCCGGCGGCCTGACGATCCTGTTTCAAATTACTCTCATCCTGAGCGGGAATCTTTCGTGGCTGAATTACATCACCATCGTGCTTTGCATCCCCTGTTTCGACGATCGTTTGCTTGGGCGGTTGATATCGATTTCGCATTCGGTGCCTATGCAAATGACCTCGGTGCAGAAGATCGCCGTCGGCGCGCTCACTGTGATTGTGCTCGCGCTAAGCTGGCGACCGGCGCGCAATTTGTTTTCGCGCCGGCAACTCATGAACGCCAGCTTTGAGCCGTTGCACCTGGTGAATACCTACGGCGCATTCGGCGCCGTCACGCGTGAACGGTTCGAAGTCGTCATCAAAGGCACCGACGCAGAGTATCCCGATGCCAACGCCGAATGGCGCGAGTACGAGTTCAAAGGAAAACCAGGCAACGTGAACCGCCGTCCGTGCATCGTTTCGCCCTATCATTGGAGACTCGACTGGCAAATGTGGTTTGCCGCGATGTCGCCCCCGGACCTTCACCCCTGGATCTTCGCGCTTGTGCAAAGATTACTCGAAGGCGAAAAAAGAATTCTTCGCCTGTTTG
>WNFZ01016645.1_pt1 | contig 11282 bp, 13 predicted proteins | sample 5400081 | NCBI WGS metagenome assembly WNFZ01 (sample SAMN13153365, study PRJNA577476) | soil metagenome | isolation source: 80 cm soil or saprolite under grassland replicate 1 | place: USA:California | collected 2016-06-15
GGCCCGGCGGCCGGCGGTGCCGGTGGGGGCGTCGGTCAAGGTGACCGCGTAACGTGGCTGCCGAGCGTCCTGTCCCGCGCGCATGAGCGTGAGGTGTGGCCCCGTTGCCGGCGGGGAGGGGAGGCCGCCGGCAGCCTGAATCCCCTTCTCCCTAGGTCGGGCGAGGGCGTCAGCCCTCGCCCGCACCGCCGAGCTTCCCAGCGGCGCTCTCAGTCGGGCCCATTGAGGCGAGTCCGATCCAGCGGCGCGGACCATGCCCTCGGGCCGACGTCGTCCAGCTGCCACCTGCCCGGTCCGACCCCCCAGACGAATAGTGGAGCGGCGGCGATGATGGGATACTCGTCCTCGGAGGATGACAGTGTCGAGGGGAATCGTGGACCGCTTGAACGAACTCCTCGAGTGCGAGCGCGCGGGCGTTGAGGCAGCGCTGAGCCTGGGCGCGTCGACCGCGCCAGGGCTCACGCATGGAGAGATGAAGAAGTTCGCCGAGGACGAAGGATGGGCATGCGGCGACCTGCGGAAGGCGATCCTTCGACTCGGCGGGACGCCGTCAGACCGGACGGGGAATTTCGCCGAGAAGGTGATGGCTCCACCGAGCGAGGGGGAGCGGGTGACTCTGCTGGCCCGGGGCCAGGCCTGGGTCGTCAAACGCATCGAGGCCCTTCTCGCGATGGATTTGGATCCGGAGACCAGGGCCTTCCTCAAGGAGATGCGCGAGCAGCATCTGGAGAACATCGAGGCTTGCCACCGGCGGGCTGAAGAGCTGCAGGCGCCGCCGAGCCCACCGTACCGTGGGCTGCCCTTCGCCCATCTGCGCGAGGCCCACGACCGACTCTACTACGGGGCGTGGCGGAGCCCCGCGGCGACCGTATTGGATCTCGGGCGGGCTTACCGTCAGCTCGGACGCTACCTGGACACCCTCTCGCGGGAGATCGACCGCTCGCGTTCGGCGGAGGGGCAGAAGTTCCTGGCGAAGGCGCAGCAGGTCGTCCCGCGGACCGACTCGGAGCTTTCCGCGTCCGACGCAACCGTCAGCTTGGACAACGCCCTGGCTCACGCGCATCGTACGCTCAACGTGCTTCTGCGCCAGTATCGGATGCCCACGCACGACCCGGAAACCTTCGCCGGATTCTACGATGTCACCGAGGTCCCGTTTCGCGACCTCATCTAGCCATAGCGAGCATGGAGAGGACCCGGGCGAGCCCTTGATGCCGTCGATCAGAGGCGATTGGGGAACGCGGAGATCACGTGACAACGTCGCGGCGTGACCGTATGATGAACAAACTTTATAATCGAGAATGGGTATGAGTGAGCAGCCGGACGTCGATCTCGCCGCTCTGGTCGCCGCAGCGGGAGATGCGATCATCCTCGCCGACACTGCGGGGACGATCCGCCTCTGGAACCCGGCGGCCGAGCGGATCTTCGGCTTTTCGCCCAGCGAGGTGCTCGGCGCCTCGCTCGATCTCATCATCCCGGAGCGCCTCCGCCCGCGGCACTGGGCCGGCTATCGCGAGGTCATGCGAACGGGTCAGACCCGCTACGGCGCCGATGTCCTGCGTGTACCGGCGATGCGGAAGGATGGCAGGCGCATCTCCATCGCCTTCACCGTTGCGCTGCTTCTGGCGCCCGACGGCCAGGTAAGCGGGATCGCCGCCATCGTCCGCGACGAGACGGCGCGGTGGGAAGAAGAGCAGCAGATGCGGCGTCGGCTGGCCGAGTTGGAGGCGCGGCGCCCATCGGCGTGAGCCGCGCCCTTCTTAACCCGTTCGTCTCGCCACGCACCTCCCCAGCTCTCGGTAGGTGATCCGTTGGTCCGGGTGAAGGATCGCCACGCGATCAGCCGGGCCTCGAATTCCATCACGGAAGTCATGCGCCCCCGAGGGGTCTTGTGCCCGGGTCTCGGAGCATTCCCTGAACGTTGCCCCTCTTGACTTCCCGGACCCTTTCCGGGAGTCTGACGGGTACTATGGCAGTCCTCCTCCTCCAGGCCGGGAGCCCCGAAGCCCTCGAGGCGGCTCTCGACGCGGGCGCGGACCTGGTCTATATCGGACTCAAGGGCTGGAGTCGGGAATCGAGGAGGTCATCGTGAGATTCCATCATGTCGGGATGGTGGTTCGGTCGGTCAGCATCGCCGACGAGCTTTGTCGGGAGCGGCTCAGAGACGATGCCCCCTTGGCCTGGGGGCCCGTTCCGGCATTTCAGTGTCTTGTTGCCTTCTCGACGAGGTTTCCGATGATTGAATTCGTTGTTCCTGAGGCTGAGTCGAGGCTCGTCAAGTTCCTCGGGGGCACGTCAGTTCTCCACCACGTCGCATTCGCCGTGGACGACGTCCGTCGTGCTTCGCCTTTCTCGCCCGGTGAGCTCTTGTTCGCTGAGCCGGCGTCCGCCATCCGGGGGCTCCTCGTCAACTTTCTCAAGCCCCATGGAGGGCTTCTTGTCGAGCTGGTCCAGGAGCCGAAGAAGGAGGAGCGGCGCGGGTGAGAGCGCATGGCGGTTGCCGATGTGGCGTGGGCCGGCGTCAAGCGCACCACGTCTGCCGCCCATAGTGCCTGACTTCGCCTGCGCGCTTGGCGCGCCCGTACGAAAAAGCTAAGGAGGCCGAGGCCATGATCCGCGAGGACATTCTCCAGAAGTTCCCAGACCTCTTCGGGACCAAGAAGGTGAACGGCCGAGAAGTTGATGTCGAAGAGGCGATTGCTACACTCACCCGAGAGCTGCGTCCCGAGATCGCCGCGGCTCTCACCGCGCGCCGGGCGCTGCTCGAGTCCCGCGCCCCGGTCAGCGAGAAATACGCCTGGCCGAAGTGGGACGACACGTTCGAGGATCCGCTCACGGGGAAGCTCTGGACATTTCGCCAGATCATCCAAGGCCTGATTGACAACGTTCTCGGTCGAGACAGCCAGTGGCGCTGGCGGCTCAACGACCAGGTGCCCATCCCGCAGGACGCCCACCCGTTGACCAATCCCGGCCTGGAGCTCACCGGGCCGTGGCATCCGCTGGACATGGCCTTCAACGCGCTGAACAGCCCGGCGCCCATGAATATGCCGGACTTCGAAGACGCCTCCCCTCCCCATTTCCAGCCCGACGGTACGCCCAGGAATGAGCCCGTGGGGATTTTCGCGGCCATGCAGAACGCCAAGGAGATCCACGAAGGCCGCTGGGACGGCCGCCCCTACGAGGTGCTGAAGAAAGGGCAACCGCGCGCATACAGAATCAATACGCCCCCGGCGCAGTGGCCGACCCGGCTTGCTCGGCCCCCCGGCATCCACGTGCAGTATGACCACGTCCGGGTCGACGACCAGCCGGTGCCGGGAATCATTCCCATCATCCTTCTCTGGGCCCTCAACAACTACGAAGCCCTCACGCGGGCCGGCACCGGGGTGTACTACTACCTCCCGAAGATTCAGACCCCTCAGGAAGCCCTCATCGTGGAGAAGCTCCTGGCGCGGGTGGAAGGCATGATCGGCGTCCAGCCTGGCACCTTCAAGATCAAGGTCCTCTATGAGGAGGGGAATGCCGGCCGGTTCCTGCCGGCGATCGCCTGGGTCCTGCGGCGTCGGCTCCTGGGCACGAACGTCGGCCGCTGGGATTACCTGGCCAGCCTGATCGAGATGTGGAAGGACGACCCGCAGGGCGTCTTCCCGGATCCGCAGTCGATCGGCATGGCGTCCCCGAACATGATCGCGTATCAGCGGTACAACGCGCTCATGATGCTCATGGCGGGCATGAAGGCCGGCGAGCTCAGCCAGGGGGCTCCCATTGGCGGGATGGCGGCGGTCATGATCTACCAACGGGCTGATCCTTACGGCCGCTCGAAGTATAACCCGCTGGCCCTGCGGGCGATGGTTATCGACAAGCTGCGCGAGCGCCTGCTGGGGCTCATGTTTGTGGCCGGGGAGCCCCTGCCCGCAGGTCAACAGCCCACCCTAGAGGACATGCTTACAGGGCGAGTGAAGGGACGACTCTACGATGCGTATCGGCAGAGCTGGGTCGCCAGCCCGGAACCGGCGTACGTCGCCGCTGGCAATGCCCCCTTGCGGGCCCCTGTGGGGCAGCTCCAAGCCATCCTCGATGCGCCGGGAGAAGCCGTAGACGTGAAAGGCAAGCCGGTGCCAACGGTCGCCAGTGGGCTCAGTGACGCGGAGCGGCGCCTGCTGCAGTCCCGAGGCTTGCTGAACACGCAGGGCAAGATCACGCCCTGGGTCATCACCAAGGAGACCTTCAGCACGCCGGAGACGCTCTTCACGCAGGCACTCTGGGAGAGCATCTACGGCGTCCCGACGGGCGAGATCACCATTGAGCACGTCCAGCATGCGTTCTACATGGCCGCGAACTACGGCTTCCAGATCCTCAACGGCAACTTCGCGGCCGCCATCGACGACTACGAGCTCTTGCTGCGCTTCATGAACGATCTGGCCACCTACCGGATCCCGAGCTGGACCGCCGCGGCGATCCGGGTCGCTTTGACCGCGCCAAGGCGTCCGTCATCATGGAGCTCTTGAAGCGGCAGCTGCTTTCGCCTCGCTACATCCAGCACAGCGCGCGCGTGCTCTTCGTCGTGGGGCAGGCGAACGAGCAGGAGCGCGCGCAGATTCTCGAGGCGATCTTCGACCGCTCCCGGGAGGAGATCGTCAAGCGCGTTCAAGCGGGCACCCTGAACAAGGTCGCCTTGGCCGCCCACGACTACGTCTATGACATCTTTCCGGACATCGAGGGGAGTAGCCCCCGCAGGTGATTTCCGGGAGGCAGGCTGCCGCCAGAATGTGAGCGTGGGCACTCAGCAGATCGTGCCCTGGCTCACGGGGGTGGGGTTCGTCGCCTCTAGAACCTCATGGAGGATGCGGCTACCGCCGGGATCTCGCGATCGCAGGCGAGCTCTTCCGGTCGATCACCTCCTCAGGATGTGGAGCACGAGCGCTTCCGGGGGTCCCGCTGCGCGAGTATCGTGGCGCCGACCGCCATCACGGCGGTGCATCCGCCTGCCACGGCATAGCCAGTCCCGTATCCCCACGCGCCTATCACGGGGCCGAGACCGACGGCCGCGATAGCGAAACCCACGTAGAGAGAGGTGCTGTAGCCGCCCATCGCCACGCCCCGGGTCGCCGGTGTCGTTGCCTCGGCCAGCACGGTGCCGACGGCTACGAACGCCACGCCGAGCGCCGAACCGAGGGCCGCAGCCAGAACGAGGAACTCTTCCAGCCGATGGGCCAGCGGGAGCATCGCGGTCAAGAGTCCCGTCAGCAGGATGCCCCCCAGGATGTAGGGCTGGCGTGGGCGCGAGTGATCGAGCACCCACCCGGCCGGCACCCGAGTCGCCGTGTTCACGAGCGCCTGCACGCCGAGGACAAGGCCGGTCGCGGCGGGCCCGAGCCCGCGCTCGCGCGCCAGCAGGGGGAAAAAGGTGAGCACGCTCCCCAGAGCGCCGATCCCGGCCACTGTGACGATCCAGCTCGCCAAGACCTTGGGGTTGGCCATGACGGCGCTGATGTTGTGGCGTGCGGGTGAACGAGGGGGCAGCGGCACCCGTGGAACCAAGAGGGCTGCGAGCGCGAGCGCCACGAAGATGATCCCGCCTGCCGCGAGGAATGCCGGACGCTCGCCCCAGCGTTCGCCCGCAACACCACCCAGGATGGGTCCGAAGCCGAAGCCCGCGTACAGCGCCGTCGTGTACCAGCCGTAGGCGCGTGCGATGGCTCCTGGCTTCGCCGCGTCGCCGACGAGCGACATCATGGACGGGGTGAAGGCCGCCACGCCTAACCCGGCCGCGGCGTAGACGAGCGCCAGCGCCCAGAGGGTCGTCACGCCTGCCAGCGCGAAGGAGGTCAGCGCGCTCACCAGCGTGCCGGCGAACAGAAGGCGTGCGCGCCCCCAGTGGTCGGACGCGAGGCCAAAGGGCACCGCCGTCAGGGCGGCCAGCCCCATGTGCGCCGCAACGATGCCACCGACTTCGGCGGGCGAGGCCCCGTGCGCCCTGGCGTAGAGGGGAAGCAGCGGCACGCGCATGTAGGCCCCTGTGTAATGCACCAGGGTGATCACACAAGCGAGGAGAAGCGGGCCCGCCGTCACCCCTCAACTATGCCCGCGAAGGCCCAGCCGGTCTAGCCTTCCAGCGGGTGGCCGTAGAGGGTCAGTTCCTGACTGCCGGGTCCCCGAAATTGACATACCACTTGCCGTTTTTTCCTACTTTGGCAAAGACATTTTGCCCGACTACCTCCCTTTCCCCTCCTCGATGTCCTGAATATCGAGGATTTGGCTCCGTCTGTACGGAGGACCAACCCCGGCATCGGGCTTGCACCACCCCCGGTTTGACCGGGCGGGCGGGCGAAAGACCCGCGGCCCAGGAGGACAATAGATCATGGACGACATTAAGCAGCGCCTGGAGTCGGAGCTGAGCCACACCATGGACCGCCTCCGCCACATGGGTGGCGCCCTTGTCTTGGAGGATTTCCCCGGCGCCGCTGGCGATAACACCCCGCTGGCCGATGAGGTGGACGTGATCCGGCTGAACGAGGACCGCGAGATGAGCTTCGCAACCCGCAGCCTGCTTGTGGAGCGCGCCAACAAGCTAGCGGAGGCCCTCGACCGGCTGCGCGGCGGCGAGTACGGCATCTGCGAAGAGTGTGGTGAGGCCATCGCGCCCGCCCGTCTGCGCGCCATGCCGGAAGTGACGACCTGCGTGCGGTGCCAAGACCAGCTGGAGCGCATGTCCCGCCGGATGCAGACTGTCGGCGCCGGCGTCCAAACCGAAGAGACCGAGGACGAGTAGGAACTACACCGACCGGCCGAGTCGGGCTTTCAATAGGCCCGGCCGGTCGGTTATGATCCCGCTGACGCCCCATTTCACGAGCCGGTCCATCTGGGCCGGCTCGTTGACCGTCCAGACATAGCAGTCCACCCCGGCCGCATTGAGTTCCTGCGCGGTGCCTTCGTTCAGCAGATTCACGCCCGGGCAGACCGCGTCGGCCTCCGCCGGGAACGACCCCACCGGGGGTAATGGGGGCTGGGCGACAAGCGCCCCCAATTTGACCTCACGGTTCAGCGCCCGGATCCGCCGCAAGGCCCCGGGGTCGAATGATTGGACAAGCGCACGGTCGAGCACCTCATAGATCTCGATCAGGGACACGACCCGCTCCTCGATGCCTGAGTAGAGATCGGACCCACCCTTGAGCTCGATCCAGAATCGCGTGCGGTCGCGGAAGCGCTCCAGCACTTCCTCCAGCGTTTGAATACGCTGGCCTCGGAACAGGCGGCCGCGCCAGCCGCCTCCGTCCAGGCGCTTGAGCTCGCGCACCGTGCGCTCCCTGACCGGGCCGGCGCTGTCAGTTGTCCGCTCGAGAGTGAAATCGTGAATGACGACCGGGTGATCATCCTTCGAGAGATGGACGTCGATCTCAATGCCGTCGGCACCCTGCTCGAGCGCGAGTTCGAAGGCGGCGATCGTGTTCTCCGGCGCGTCGGCGGACGCGCCCCGGTGCGCGATTACGAGCGGCTGCGGCATGTCTCCCGCGGTTGTCTCCCGCCCGGTGACCGTGGCAATATCGAGCCGTGCGGACCCCGGTTCTCGATGTGTTTCGGCCCGCGCTCTGGCTCGGCGCGCGGCTCTACTTCGGGGTGCGGTTCGAGGGGATCGAGCATATTCCACCCACGGGACCGCTGGTGATCGTTCCAAACCACGTCACCTACGCCGATCCTCCGCTGGTCAGCATCCCCGTCCGGCGCCCCGTCTATTACATGGCCTGGAACGCGCTGTTCGAGATTCCGGGCCTGTCGTGGCTGATCCGGCGGCTGCGAGCCTTTCCGGTTGACATCGACTCGGCCGATCCGCGCGCCGCGCGGGAAGCGGTTCGGCTGCTCCAGTCGGGAGAAGCCGTCATGATCTTTCCCGAGGGCGGACGCAGCGCGACCGGCCAACTGGGGCGTTTCAAGCTAGGCGCCTTTCGCCTGGCGTGCTCGCTGGGTGTCCCGGTGCTGCCGGTGACCATCGCCGGTGCTCACGAGTCTTGGCCACCGGGTCGGCTGCTCCCGCGGCCCGGACGCCTGGTGATCACCTTCCATCCCACGATCCCGCCACCTTCCGGCTCCGACCTGAAAGCCGCCGCGCGCTCACTGTCACAGAAGGTCCGGAGCGCGGTCGCCTCCGCGCTGCCGGGGCATCAGCGGATCGATACCGACGTCGCGGATCCTCCGCCGGGGCGTTGAGGCGCCATTATACGGTTTTCGGAGCGCCCCGTATTTATTGCCGACGCGCGCGCGGCCGGTGTATTCTGAGCGACCAATGGCACGCAGCCGGAATCGTCCCGTCCTGGTGCTGCACGGTCCCAACTTGAACCTGCTCGGGACGCGGGAGCCTGCCGTCTATGGCCGCGTCTCACTCGCCGAGATCAATCGCGCGGTCCAGCGCCACGCGGCCGCCCGCGGTGCGCGCGCGGTGTGCCGGCAGTCGAATCACGAAGGCGAGCTTGTCGATTGGATTCAGTCCGCGGCGCACGAGGGGTTCCAGGCCATCGTCATCAATCCCGGCGCGTTCACCCATTACTCGATCGCTCTCCGCGACGCGATCGCCTCGATCTCGGTGCCGGTGGTCGAGGTGCACCTCTCCAATGTCCATGCGCGCGAGGAGTTCCGGCGCCGCTCCGTGATCGCACCGGCGGCAGCGGGACAGATCTCGGGCTTCGGACCAGTCAGCTACCTGCTCGGCCTCGACGCCGTCCTCCAGCGTCCGACGGCGCGGGCCCGCGCCGGGCGGCGCGCCCCGCGCCGGGCCGCGCGTCGCGCGCCGTGAATGGCGGCTGCTGCCCCGCCGTCTAAGCGGCGATCGCATGCAGAGCGCGGGGGCGGCCAGGTCGAACCGTGACGCCTCCGGAGACGCCGCCCCTCCCACCCGCCGGCGAGCGCCCGCCGGAGCTGTCCCAGCAAGACGAGCAGGCCCTCATCCAGCGCTGTCTGGCTGGCGAGGTCGAGGCCTTCGAGCCGCTCGTAGAAAAGTACCGGCAGCGCGTGTGGCGCCTCGCCTACCAGATCCTGCACGATCGGGAGGAGGCATGGGATTGCGCGCAGGAGGCCTTTGTCAGGGCGTTCCACTCGCTCCCCGCATTTCGAGGGCAATCGGCGTTCTACACATGGCTCTTTCGCATCACGGTGAACCTCGCGACCGACCGGCACCGGGCCCGCGGTGCCCAGGCGCGCGCCTTCGGCGCCGAGCGTGTGCCCGAGGAAGAGTGGGCGCGGACCACGCCGGATCCGGGCACGCGGCCGGACCAGGCTGCGGCGCGCGCGGAGCAGCGGGAGCGCATCCGGCAGGCGCTCGATGCCTTGCCGCCCAAGGCGCGAACGATTATCATGTTGAGTGACATCGAAGGATTGTCGTACCGCGAGATCGCCGACGTGCTCAATTGTCCGATCGGAACCGTGATGTCGAGACTGCATAACGCGCGTCAGCGCCTCAAGGCGCTGCTCGGACCGATGCTCATGCTCCTCCTCTGGGCGTTCGCCGCGCTGGCAGCGGCGGCGACACCGGCCGATGCCCAGCCGGTGATCCGCTTCGGCATCCGCGTGCTCCAGGCCTCGAACCCGGCGACGCCCACGAGCGCAGTGCAGCGGCCGACGCCCGCCGAAGAGACCGATCAGTACATGAAGCGCATCCTGCCGCAGCTACGCATGATGTTCCGCTATACCGAGTACACCACGCTGGATCGCCAGCGCGTCGACGTCTCGCTCGGCACACAGCAGCGCTTCCCGATCCCGGGTGACCGTTCGCTCGAAGTCACCCCGGATCAGCTCCAGGACAGCTCGGTACACATGAAGGTGCGGCTGCTCAAGGGCGAGCAGGCCGAGATGAACGCCAATATCCTGGCGGCGCCGGGCGCGCCCGCTGTCATCGGCGGTCCCTCCTACGGCAACGGCGTCCTCATCATCATCCTCTGGGCCCATCCCAACCCGAAGCCCCGGCCATAAGGTGAGCGAGGAGCGGTACTTCCAGCAGCGGGCCCGCATCGAGCAGGGCCACGTCAAGTATCGCGACAAGCTGAAGGAAGAAGGCAAGCTCTTCGTCCGCGACCGCCTCAAGCTTCTTCTCGATCCCGGCGCCGACTTCCAGGAGGATTTTCTCTTCGCGCGCAACCAGGACCCTGATACGCCCGCCGACGGGGTGGTGACCGGCGTGGGGAGGGTGGGGGGGCGCACCGTCTGCGTCATGGCCAATGACTACACGGTCAAGGCGGGGTCGTGGGGCGAAAAGACGGTGGCGGGCGGCCGCATCTCGGAGCAGATCAAGGTCTTCCCCGGGCGCTACCATGCGGGCCGGATCTTCTACAACGAGGTCCAGCTCTCGGGCGTGGTGCCCCAGGTGTGCATCCTCTTCGGCCCCTCGCCCGCCGGCTCGGCCTATCTGCCGGCTCTCACCGACTGCGTGATCATGGTGGACGGCAAGGCGAGCCTGTACGTGGGCTCGCCGCGCATGGTGGAGATGGCCATCGGCGAGAAGACCACGCTCGAGGAGCTGGGCGGCGCGCGCATGCACTGCTCGGTCTCGGGGTGTGGCGACGTGCTCGCGGCCTCGGACGAGGAGGCCATCGACCTGGCCAAGCGCTACCTGTCGCTCATGCCGGGCTCGTACCGCGAGCGGCCGGCCGCGACGGATGCCACCCCGCCGGCGCCCGGCCGGCCCATCGAGGAGGTCGTTCCCTATGATCAGCGTAAATGGTTCGACATGTAAGAGGTCATCGACCGGGTGATCGACGCGGGGTCGTTCTTCGAGATCAAGCGGCTCTTCGCCCAGGAGATCATCACGGGGCTCGCCCGCATCGGCGGGCGCGCCGTGGGCCTCGTCGCCAACCAGCCCAAGGTCAAGGGCGGCGTGCTCATGGTGGACTCCTCGGACAAGGCCGCGCGGTTCATCTGGCTCTGCAATGCCTTCAATATCCCGCTCGTGTACCTGGCCGATGTCTCGGGCTTCATGGTGGGCAGCAAAGTGGAGCGCGCTGGCATCATTCGCCACGGCGCCAAGATGGTGTTCGCCACCTCGCAGGCCACCGTGCCCAAGATCTGCGTGGTGGTGCGTAAGTGCTACGGCGCCGGTCTCTACGCCATGTGCGGCCCCGCCTTCGAGCCCGACGCCGCCCTGTCGCTGCCGCAGGGCCAGATCGCCATCATGGGGCCCGAGCCAGCCGTGAACGCCGTCTACTACAACAAGATCATGGAGCTGCCCGAAGCCGAGCGGGCGGCCTATGTCCAGCAGAAGCGGGAGGAGTACGTCCGCGACGTCGACGTCTACAAGCTCGCCT
>WNFZ01016759.1_pt1 | contig 11281 bp, 13 predicted proteins | sample 5400081 | NCBI WGS metagenome assembly WNFZ01 (sample SAMN13153365, study PRJNA577476) | soil metagenome | isolation source: 80 cm soil or saprolite under grassland replicate 1 | place: USA:California | collected 2016-06-15
CTCGAAATCAACCTAAACCTTACTTCAGATGGAGTGCCGCTCATACTTATCTTTTCAAAAGCTATTTTGGACAGTACTGGGCACAGCCCTTCCGCACATCGGGCGGCACAGCCGCAAACCGCGTTTCCACACAGTCGCTGCCGCTCCCGGTTCCGTATTCGTCGGCCCACCATGACCGAATACTAACGGCCGTCAAAGAGCAGTGTGAACGCAAAAAAGGGCGGCCTTAAAGTGACCGCCCTTGTTGGCCCACCTGAATTCCAGCAACAAGATTAAGGTATTGCTTTCTTGATCGCCCTGCCGGTTTTCTTCGCCCCCTCCGCAGTTTTTTCGCCTACTGTTTTGGCGCCCTCCGCAGTTTTCTCACCGACCTTCTTCGCACCTTCCTTGGTCTTGTCCGCCAACTCCACTGTCTTCTCGGCAACAAAGCCCGCCGCATCGGCTAAGGCGTTGCCCGTCGCAACCAGTGCGTCTCCCGCTTCCTCTTTCAGATCTTTCGACTCACCACTCGGAGCATAAATTGTCGTAGTGCGTTTACCATCACGCGTGATGACCACAACCTTCGCAACGCGCGGGTTATTGTGAAAGACACGCGTCTCAGTTTTCACTCCGCTAGCGTCGATCGAGGTGGTGATTTCAGAATCGTCAGGCGCGGGCCTGCTGGTTTCACTTGCCATCGCCACGTTGGCGTTCGCATTCGCGTTCGCATTATCAGCAGTGCTGCAACCCACATTAGCGGACATAACCGTCGCAATGACGAAGCCGATCAAAACTCTCTTCCTCACGTTCGTTCCTCCCAAAGTCTCAGTCAAGAAATCCTATTAGTACATTGTGATTTAGCAAGCAACATGCCAGCACGCGTGGTAACCGCTGACCGTGCGATTCAGCTGAAACCAAAAGGCTGGCGTCCTAAGTCAGGTAAAAGCATACGCGGAAGAGCGATCGTCGTTCAGTTACAGTACGAAACGAAAGGATTTGCTGCGCCACCCGATGAGCCGGAACGGTTGCGCATTGACATTCCCTTGAAATTCCACTAGAAGCACCGTCTGACTCAATAGGCGAAGGCCAGACCAGATGGTCGGATTTATCAAGCCAGCGGGGCGCTTTTCAGCTAATATTCTCAGTCGAACGACAGCTAGTTATTCTTTGCCAAGGAGCATCAACAAATGAATCACAGTTTAATAGCCCTTGCATTTCAGGAAACCGCCCCTGACTCCTATCTGTGGATTATTATCATCGCGGTCATAGCATTTCTCTTTTTTATCGTAGTGGTAGTCGTCGTCGGCCTGGTGATCTTTTTCCTAATGCGCAAACGAAAGAAGGCGCAACTCGCGGCGTCCTCGGAAGCACCGGCGGCAGCGGCGGCCGTTGCTCTCGACACACCGCCACCAGTCTTCGAGGCGCCGGCGCCGATAGAAGAAATGAGAGCGGATGTTTCTGAAGCGGCTCCGGCGGCAGCGCCTGCAGCATCGGATTCCGGTCCATTGGATTTTGATCCCTCGCGAACCGTCGCCATCACTAGAGATAACACGGTGACGATCAGCTATGGCTGGATCAAGTTTGTCTCCGGTGCCCTGGCCGGCCAGCAATTTGATGTCAAGCCCGAGGGTGCTTACATCGGCCGAGAGGCCAGCCTTTCACAAATCGTCGTGGCGGATCCGCGAATCTCGAAGCGCCATCTCTGGATTGGCGTGCTCAATGAAGAGGTTACAATTATTGATCAGGATTCCCGCAATGGAACGTTTGTAAATGACCCGAAGTCTGATCGCATCACGGAAGCCAGACTACATTCTGGAGACACGGTAATCCTTGGCGAGTCAGACGTTGCGCGTTTCGAATACCAGTTGTGAGACGGTTTTCACAGCAGAACAGGCTGGTCATACGCAGGGCGGCCAACAGCGGCCGCAAGATCACAGCATGTCCTTCACTGACTTCCCTTCACTCTAGTCGCCAGGGAAAGACCGACACTATGCGAATTTCAAATTCTTTGGCCATGATCGCTCTCGCCGTAAAGGCCGTCTTCAAATTGCGCCTTACATGACCTTACTGGCTCAAGAAAAGCCCGCCGTGAATTCGAGCCCGAAAGGGAAAGTAGAGCCGCGCTGGCCTGCACTTGTAGCGCTGCTGGGAGCGGCGGCGTTGTATGCAGCGCTGCCAACGTCATTGATTTTCGGCGGTACGCGCTGGCTGCTTCTGGCGGGCGTGCTACTGCTGCTCATTCCGGCAGAGATAGCGCACAGGCGCGGGAATCATTCTCTCAATCAGTCAATCGGTTATATCCTCAATGGCATCGTCACTCTCGCCATGATTGTGTCGATTTTTCTGCTCATCGCTGCGTTGCCTCAGCATAAGGTGAATCCCGGCGAATTGCTGCGCTCTGCCGCCGCCCTGTGGGGGACAAACATCATAATTTTTGCATCATGGTACTGGCGTTTGGATGCAGGAGGACCGCACGCCCGATCTCAGACTCTCGGGCACATCGACGGTGCATTCTTGTTTCCGCAAATGACGATGGATCCGGCAGCAAAGATTGCCGCCAGCGAACACGAGTGGGAACCAAACTTTGTCGATTACCTTTTCCTGGCATTCAATACCAGCACTGCTCTATCGCCAGCTGACGTGCCGGTGCTGTCGCGCTGGGCGAAAAGTTTGATGATGACGCAAGCGCTTATCTCGTTGCTGGTGATTGTCCTGCTTGCCGCGCGTGCCGTGAACCTTTTCTGAGAGTTCAGGAGCGCACCCAACTAAATTGTTTTGTACTCACTTCACCTTGTCTGATTCGCCGCGGCGAATCTGTAACACGGTGGTGCGCTCTATGCGCCTACCGCCGGCTCCAATTCCGGTAGAGTCTCGAAGTGTAGAATCGTCTTCGTTCCATCCTCGTCTTCGATCAGTAGTGCCTCCTCGCGCAGATCCGCACCCATTTTGGTCATGATGTTCTTTACCCGCCCAATAACATGCGTCAAATGACGTTGCTCTTTTGCGGTTTCGCCTCCGAGCGACACTTCGATCCTTGCTGCATCTGCACCTTTGCTCTCCAAACTGATTCCACCGAGCGGTAACAAATCTTCTTCCTCCTGCGCTCCTATTTCTCCGCTTACGACCTCGAGCCGCGTCGATCGCAACTTGTTGCGATGGTTGAACTCTTTAATGAAGGTATCCCATTCTTTGCGTTCGATTACTTCGTTCATCTCTCCCTCCTCTTCACTTTCACTCCATCCAAACCAGCACAGTCTGGAACGCTTCTGGCACGAAAAAATAGGAACTCGGGAAGACAGAGTTCCCCTGGCACCCGAGACTTGCCGTGTACTCTACTAGCTCGGATTTCAGGAATTCAATACTATATTCATACACTTCGTCGGCTGTTTTCCCTCCCTCACTTTCGGCATGCAAGTAGCCCGCAATTGGGAGGCCGGGCGATTTAGTCCAATCGGGACTTTGGTCATGAATTCCCGCGCTTTTTCCCGACTCAATCCCTGAATTGAAAGCAAACGTACACCGAAAGATCGCGAAACCAGCGGCGCAGCCGATGGCATGCGGTATGCACCCGTTAATCAACATCTACTAGCTAAGGCTGCATCTAGTTAACGCCGATCAACGCCGGCAATAACAAGGTGCTTGGAGACACAGGTGGCGCAGAGACCAATTGCTTGTTCAAAGAGACCAATCGTTTGTTGAAATAAAGGAGGAAATTCACTGATGTGGAAAAGAAAGCTACGCACCTTCGTCATGCTTTTGACGGTGCCGATATTCGCTTCAGGAGTTGGTGACCCTCCCCTATTACGGCGTGTTCGATTGGCTCGAATTTCAGGTTCAACCCGACAACACAGTCGTGCTGCGCGGGCAAGTCGTGCGTCCATCGACGAAGTCGGACGCGGAAGCTCGCGTGAAATCAATCGATGGCGTGTCGAAGGTGGTAAACGAAATTCAGACCTTGCCACTATCCCCGCAAGACGACCGGCTCCGAGTCGCATTATATCGAACAATATACGGCTGGAATTCACCACTGTTTCGTTATGCGACTCAGGCGGTCCCGGCGATTCACATGATTGTCGATCGCGGACGCGCAACGCTCAAGGGAATAGTCGCATCGCGCGGCGACGCCAATTTGGCTTACATCAGAGCGCGCGGCGTGCCGGGTCTTTTCGATGTGAAAAGCGAATTACAGGTTGAAAGTGAAATGCCACGCTAGGGTGATGTATATACGTTGCCCTTTAGAATCCACGCCAATCAATCGACTGCGGCAGCTCATGAGTGACTTGCAACAGGTATCACACTCGCTGGCAAACGCTGCTTATAGCGGCTAGGCAAGCGCCGCGGGCGCGGCAGCAGGCGGAGGCGGAGGCGGCACGAAAGGAAGTGGCGGTGGTGGCGCAAAGGGCGTAGCCCTGAAACATATTGGTTTGTTGGTAACGGTCGGGCGGAGCCACCACCGCACATCAGGCGGCACAGCCGCGAGCTGTGCGGGTTGAGAAATGACGCACGATGGCAGTTAAGACAAAAGATTACTACGTTACCGTAAACTCGCCCGCAAGTTTCATCCCGATTTGAACCCGGGCGACAAAAATGCGGAAGGGCGTTTCAAGGACTTGCAGGAAGCCTACGACACGCTTTCCAATGCGGAGAACCGTATGCTCTTTGACAAGTACGGTGAGAACTGGCGGGCAGTGAAACAAGGAGGGGGCGCGCCGCCACCTGGCTGGCAAGGGGCTCGCACCGCAGGTGGACCACAAGGCGGTGGCTTCGACTTCAGCGGTTTTGATTTCGGCGCCGGCTCGGGGCGTGGCGGCTTTGACATCTTCGAGGAAATGTTCGGCCACACGGCAGGACGCGCGGGCCGAGGGCGACGGAGGGAGCGTGGTGAAGATGTCGAGGCCCAGTTGGAGTTGTCTCTCGAGGAGGCGCATCGAGGCGGTCGGCGCACGCTGCAAATGCAAGTGGCTGAGCTTTGTCCGACCTGCAATGGCGCTGGTGTTGTACAAGATAAGACCTGCCAAACCTGCGGTGGCTTGGGCCAGGTCCTCAAACCCAAAACCATTGAAGTGAATATTCCCGCCGGCGTGCGCGATGGTTCGACAGTGCGCCTGGCAGGACAGGGCGGCGCAGGCGTGAATGGTACGCAGCCCGGCGATCTTTATCTTCGCATTCGCCTACGCCCGCACCCCGTCTTCAAGGTGCGCGGTGATGACCTTGAGATTGAGCTGCCGATTGCGCCCTGGGAAGCGGCGCTTGGCGCGAAAGTCGAAGTGCCGACTATAGATAGTAAGGTCGACTTAACCATCCCCGCGGGCGCGCAAAGCGGACAACGGCTTCGACTGCGAGGTCAGGGTCTGAACAGACGAGCCGGCGGTCGCGGCGATGAATACGTGCGGTTGAAAATCGTGACGCCTAAAGAGATCAGTGCTGAAGAGCGTCGGTTGTATGAGGAGCTTAAGCGGGCGTCGAAGTTCGATCCCCGAGGCGGTAGGTCTAACTGAACCTCCGACTGAACGCTTCCGGCTTCGCCGCCTGATGTGCGGAAGGTCTATGGTTATCTGTGATCTTCCGGCAAGGTTTGCTGGAACATCGGGGCTGCGCTCCGGATGTGGCATAGCCCCAGAGTCGGATGAAACGCAATCTCGGTGGGGCGAAGCCACCAACGCACATCAGGGGGCGGAGCGGAAAAAAAGGTTACCATTGACGGAGTTGGAAGTCGGGAAAGTTAAGCATGACCGTCGAAGATGAAATTGACTATCGACGCAAGTGGACGATGGCGCGCGATCGGAATCCAACATTGCGCAGAGACGGCACAGGCGCGCCGGAGAAACATCTATGAGACCGATGGATTTTGAAATGGATGATCCAGTGACGTGTGATGTTGTCGCTGAAACCATTGGCGCCCGGCGCTCGTTGGTATTGCGTCTTGCGCGCCAGGGTCTAATAGAGACAATCGAGACTGAAACAAGCGAACCCTTGTTGCCGCGACGTGCAGTGGTGCAATTGCGACGAATGCAGCGACTGAGACGTGACCTCGGCGTCAATTTCAACGGCGCCGCCATCATCCTCGATTTGGTCAGACGCATCGAGCGACTACATGGTGAAATAAGCGAGTCTGGAGTCTCGAGTCTGGAGTCTACAGTCGAAAACAGAACTACAGGAATTCAAGAGCCTTAACTCCAATTCTCGACTGGAGACTCTAGACTCCCGACTCCGTTGGGCCATTTGAATAAGGAGGGGATATGACCGGCAAAAAATTCTTGACGGCGAAGGGACAAATGGGCGGCCTTTTGAGTCTACTAATGTTGATCTCTTTTCTGGGAGCATGTAATCGCAATGGCTCTCAAGCGGTGCGTTTTGCGTCAACATCAGATCCCGGTGTTAATAACGCACCAATCAATAACGGCCCGGCCGGCAGTTCGGCGATGCCGGTCCTATCTTATGCCGATGTGGTGAGCAGAGTTTCACCGGCAGTAATCACCGTTCATTCAGAAATGCGTGTGCGTGCGCCGCAACAGTATCCCTTTATGGACGACCCGATGTTCCGGCAGTTCTTTGGTGACCGTCTGCCGCAGCAAATGCCGGAGCAACGGAGAATGGGTCTCGGCTCCGGCGTCATCATCAGCACCGATGGTTACATTCTAACGAACCATCACGTGATTGATGGTGCTGAGCAAATCAAAGTGGATTTGAACGACAACCGTACTCTCGACGCTAAGGTAGTGGGCTCCGATCCACCGAGCGATTTAGCCGTCCTGAAGATCGATGCCACAAGCCTGCCGGTGCTTGCCTTAGGCGACTCGGATAAAGTCCGAGTGGGTGATGTCGTGCTGGCAATTGGCAATCCCCTTGGCATTGGACAAACGGTAACTATGGGAATCATTAGCGCCAAGGGTCGTCAGACAGGCTTAAGCAGCGGCAACTTTGAAGACTTTTTGCAAACCGACGCGCCAATCAACCAGGGCAATTCGGGAGGTGCACTCGTCAGCACAAACAGTGAACTTATCGGGATTAACTCACAGATCCTGTCTCCTTCCGGAGGCAGTATCGGCATCGGTTTTGCGATTCCTTCAAACATGGCGCGCACCATCACCGATACGCTCGTCAAGACCGGTAAGGTCCGCCGCGGGCAACTCGGCATCGCAGTAGTAAGAACGAATTCCGAGCCTGCGAAGGAACTCGGCGTCAAGGAGAGTAAAGGAGTAGTAGTGGCAGATGTGCAGCCAGGGAGCGGTGCCGACCGAGCGGGGCTAAAGAAGGGCGACGTAATCACATCCTTTAATGGCGTGGAGGTAACCGATCCTAATGTTTTCCGAAACCAGGTCGCCAGTACTGCCCCCGGCTCCGAAATAACTCTTACCATTCTGCGCGATGGTCGCGAGCAGCAGGTGCGCGCCAGGCTTGGCGAATTTACCCCTCAACCGGAGCGAAATATGGAGCGACAAAGATGAGCAACGCAACGGCGCCGCTGCTATCAGAACCGGAAAGTAACGACTAGGTGCTTTCGATGGCACATTCAGACTCGGTCGCTACAGAAGACTGTGTGAGAACCTCGACTCTTACGCCGAAGGCGTTGAATAATTCCAGCCCAGGGTAACACCCTGGGGAACAAGCGCAACTCCGTTCCTACCCTGAAAGGGTTGAATAGGATTTTGTCGACGGTTTCGTTTATTTTACCCCTTCAGGGTGATGAACCATTGATTGTGCCGTTCACCCAGGGTGTTACCCTGGGCTGGAATTATTCAACGCCTTCGGCGTACAGCCGAGTCTTCAGGCAGTCTCTACGGCTTCCGCTTCTGATAGGGTCAGGCCCCAGCAGCCGCTCTCGATTCGACCGAGCGACGAGCATCAGGCTCGCCCTCGGCGAAGCGCCCACGCGCTAAGCCCCGAGACGTTATGGAACAGGCACCACCCTCCGTGGCCGGTGAATAACGTACTGAGTACAGTCACCCTCATTGCTGAAGCTGCTCGGGTGAGTAAAGGTCATCCAGCCGTTGTCCCTGCATTCGCTGACACTTCGTGGAGGACCACATCGGCGTTCATTATTCGGGATATTCTCTGTCGTCGCGTTTCCCTGCGGGACGATGAAGGTGTTGTACACTACGACATTCTCCGTGGTGCTGAGATTCTTCGCTCTATGGACGCGGCCATCCACCTCCTCGAAAGCGTCCCCTGGCATGAGCGTTTCCTCGCCGCCACATCCATCTTCCACGGTCAGTGCACCGCTTTTTACGACGTTGAAGGCATACCCGGGGTGATAATGCCAGGCGAGCACCTCCCCGGGCGCTATAGTGAGGGTTCGCACGGTCACTGTGGCTGGACCGTCGAAGAACTCCGAGTTGGGAATGGTGCCAACAGCAAGTATGAGAGTAGTTGCCGCATAGGCGATGACACCGAAAAGAATGACGATGCTGAGACCGACTACCAGCGCCAGCTTGTTTCTCAGATAGTTCGTTTTCATGTTTGATCTCCTTTTTAGTAAGTTGGTGTAATCGGACTCCGGTTACTAGAAGCGGCAGTTGCCGGGACTCAGCTCGCGGATGAGCCTCGGTGTGCCGGTCGGAATAAGCTGGACCACGACATTCACCAGGGGCTCGTTTACATCCCTCCTTTTCTACCTTTGAGTAATGTTCGTTCGCCGACTTAACTCACAGCGGGGCTGCGAAGACTCAATTCTCGGTACTGGTTCAATTTGAACTCTTAGGTCCGAAGGACCAGAAGTCAGTAGCCCCGTCCGTGAGGGCGGGGAGATGTGACCGTTAGTTACCTGAGCACCGAAGGTGCGCCACGGTTTGTGCCGGCCCTTCGGGCCTTTCGGGCTATCAGAAGATGGAGTTCCCCGTCCTCCGCGAAGCGCCGGACCGGCTACTAACTTCCGGTCCTTCGGACCTAAAGCGTGCCTGCGGTTGAAACTGAAACAGTACTCAGTTCTCACTTCTGTTTCCCGGCAAGACGTTCTGTCCTACAATGTGCAGTACCTTCAGATCGGATGAAGCGCCTGTCGCCGACAGACGTTTACTCAAAGAGGGTTTGGAAGTCCTTAAAAAGCCCCAGTATTCCCCCAAAAGATTTCCAACGAAACTTCGGCAAATCTCCGCAATGGGCTGTATGGTCAGGCAAGCCTGCCACATCTACGAATTCGGTCCCTTCCGACTCGTTCCCGAAGAGCGGCAGCTTCTGCGCGATAACCAACCTGTGCCGCTCACTCCCAAGTCCTTCGACCTGCTGGTTGTGCTCGTAGAAAACAGCGGTCACCTGATCGAAAAAGGTGAGTTGTTGAAGCGAATCTGGCCGGACAGCTTCGTCGAGGAAGCTAACCTGTCGGTGAATGTGTCTGCATTGAGGCGAGCACTGGGCGAAGGTCCGAACGAACATCAATACGTAGAGACAGTGCCACGCCGTGGTTATCGTTTTGTGGCAGGCGTGAAAGAACGCTGGGATAACGGCACCGAGTCCTCGATCCGTGAATTAACTGAATCGATCCGTGAATTAACTGAAGAAGACGATGACAGCGGGCTAGTTGCAGATGGCGCGCGACAGACTTCACCTCCGCCACCGACCGCCGAATCACGCCCCCGCGTGTCTTTTCGTCGCTGGCCACTCGTTTTGGTCGGATTGCTTTTAATCTCGGCCTTGCTTCTGGGGTTGAATGCGGGCGGATTGCGTGCGCGGCTGTTGGGCAAAGGCAATCCGGTTCGCATTCAGTCGCTGGCAGTGCTGCCGCTGGAGAACCTCTCCCGCGATACTTCACAGGACTACTTCGCCGACGGGATGACCGAGGCGCTGATCACAGACCTGGCCAAAATCGGCGCGCTGCGGGTGATGTCGCGGTCATCGGTGGTGCAGTACAAGGGCGTGCACAAGCCGCTGCCGGAGATCGGCCGCGAGTTGAACGTGGATGCGGTTTTGACAGGTTCGGTGGTGCGTTCTGGCGAACACGTGCGAATCGCCGTCCAGTTGATCAACGCCGCGACGGAACAAAATTTATGGTCCGAGAGTTACGAGCGGGACCTGCGTGACGTGCTTGCATTGCAGAAGGAGGTAGCACGAGACATAGTCGGCGAAATTAGGATCAAGCTTACGCCGCAGGAGCAAGGGCAATTTGGGGGAGTTCGCCCGATCAACCCGGAAGCTTATGATCACTATCTTCGCGGGCGCTTCTATCTCAACCGCCAAAACAAAGCTGATAATGAGGTTGCCATCACAGCTCTGGAGCGCGCCGTGGCCACGGACCCGACCTTTGCCGCAGCGTATGCGGAACTGGCCCAGGCGTACGTATGGAAGCTCTTCTTATTTGCCCCGGGGGATAGGCAGTGGGAAGAAAAGGCTTTTGTGGCGACGGAGAAAGCAATTGCCCGCCACGCACTGACTTTGAACCCAAGTTTGGACGAGGCGCGAAATCAGCTTGCGCTCGTTTATTGTCACATCGGGGCTTTTGACGAGGCGCTCCAGGAATCGCAAAAAGCCATCACGACAAATCCCAACAATAACCTGGCACAACTCCGCATCGGGCAGACTCTGAATTTCCAGGGGAAGTATGAACAGGCCTTGTCGGTTCTGCGCACAATTCCTCAGGACGCAAATCCGACACTGGTCGGGTACCAGATTGCCTGGGCACTCTTCAATCTCGGCAGAAAAGAAGAGGCGTCGGCCACTCTTGAGCAACTCTTAAGAGATTACCCGGAGGACAGTGGCGGCTTATTTACCAGCGTGCAGGCGGTACTGGCGGTTTCAGCCGGGCAAGCACGCGCCGCGGAGGACAAGATTAAGTCGGCTATAGTAAGGGGAAAGGGATTTGGTCACTTCCATCATACGGCCTATCACATCGCCTGTGCTTATGCGCTCATGAATAAACGTGACCAGGCAATTAAGTGGTTGCAAGCTGCGGCTGAGGATGGATTTCCTTGCTACCCGTTATTCGAGAAGGATTCCAATTTGGATAACCTTCGACAAGACGCTCGCTTCGTCGCATTCATGGCGAAGCTGAGAGAGCAGTGGAATCATTACAGGGAGTCTCCACTCTGATCCTCACTTTGCGGAACTTACACGATGAGTCGGGTTACCGGAGGAATACTGACAGTCAACAGGGCTAGCTTCGCAGTGGTGTAACAGCGATATTGCCAGTGCACAATAGCGGCCATGATTGGAGTCCACTAGTTAATCCCCTGGGTCATTTGTCTCCAAACAGGTCCCTGGCCAACCTTGCCGCTCTCTATCCGTTCAATGGCCTGCCGGATTTGCATCGCCACTTCAAACTCGCGATCATCCTGGGCCTCTCTGAGTGCGGGCAGAGCGCTTTCGTCTC
>WNFZ01013154.1_pt1 | contig 11277 bp, 14 predicted proteins | sample 5400081 | NCBI WGS metagenome assembly WNFZ01 (sample SAMN13153365, study PRJNA577476) | soil metagenome | isolation source: 80 cm soil or saprolite under grassland replicate 1 | place: USA:California | collected 2016-06-15
TAGTTCCGGACATCCTTGATGCCAGCCTCTTTCAACGCGATGAACGTGTTTGAGGTCCGCGCGCCCTTGAAACAATACAGGATCACTGGCGTGTCCGGGGTAATCCCGACCGTCTGACACTCCGCCAAGATTTCCTCCTTGTTCTTGAAGATCGGTCCGGTCTTGCTCGGCTTCATCATGCGATACCACTCAAGCCACCTCGCGCCCGGGATACGTCCCTTGCGTGGACAGAAATCGACGCCGTACGGTGAGGAACTGGCGCCAATCCATTCGTCCACATCGCGTACGTCGAGCTTGACCATCTTCGGGTCCTTGACGGCATCGAGCATGGTCTTGACATCGACAATGAGACCTGCGGCGGAGGGATCGACAGGGAACGGCTTGGGCGTCGACTGCGTGGCCTCGGTCGTCGTCGGCAGGTCGGCCTCGACCCACGCCTTGAACCCGCCGTGCAGCACCGCCGCGCGCGGATATCCCAGAAATTTCAGGAGGAAATAGCCACGGCAGGACTGGCCGAATCCCGTGTCCATCGATTGCTCGTAGATGACTCCCAGTTCCTTTCCCCCGAGCCCGGCGTTACCAAAGATCGCAGCAAACTTGTTCTGGAGCTCGTGCTGGCCTTCGGGAGTGGTGGTTGCCAGATAGGTAAAAATGTCATGCGCGTTGACGGCACCCGGAATATGCCCGCACTGGTAGCTCTCCGGATCGCGCGTGTCGATGGGAATGACGTTGCCTTCCTTCAGGAGTTCTGAGAGCTGCCTGGGATCCAACAGAACACGGTCTTCCATGATGGTGCTCTCCTTTCGTTGGGTCGCACTTGAGACAGACTTCAGCTGGAATTTCCCACGTTCAACCCGATGTAGTAGTAACGCTTTGAGCCTGCACGATGGTCTTGAGCTCCCTGCACTATAGAAAACTCGCAACCAGTTCCTTGTGAGTCGTGGATTCCACATTGGCAAAGATGACCCACGGAGAGACTGAGCCCCCCTCGGAGTGCTGTTGTCCCATAGGGTAGGAGTCTCAATCACAGCGCTGTTGTCTTCATGATCTTCTCAGATACGTCACCTCCTTCCCGAGAGCTTCTGCCCCACCCTGGTCCTCAGCACTATGCTGTGCGAAGGCCGCTGTCGCTTGATCATTCCCCCTCAGCAGCGCCCCCCGGCTGCGGTCTGCTGCCCAGCCACGGAGGCAGTCCTATCTCTGTCATGCGGGCGAGCAAGAATACGCACTCTGATCCAACCTCGTATCTGTTCTGCGTCGGAGTGTATGCGAAGGAGGCTCATATTGGATTCCAGGGTCGTAATGGTCAAGTTTATCGTAACAGGTTGTATTTACAGGCTTTCCATGGGGGTCGCGGCCAATGCGGCATCTTTGAAAAATCCTTTTAATATCAAGCACTTAAGTCCTATGCAGGGTGTGTAAGACCCCGGAATCCAACATGAGCCTTTCTCGAAAACCGTATACGCGAAGCCGCCGTGGCCAACGAGCATGCAGTCTAACGACAGGGAGTATAGAAGGGGGCACTGTCTCGTGTCATAAAGGCACTGTAAAAGTCTTGTAAAGTTCCTGTAAAATTTGGGGGGTCTTCGGCACTTTTGGTGATGCGTCCTTCGTTCGCAGACCGAGGCAGGGTCCTGAGGTGACACAGTGGAATGTGAGATCGCGCTAAACCGTTACGCTCAATTTATCGCTTATAACCAATGGTGTTAGTATCTTCAAAACTAATAGTACAAAATGGCCTTATTGTAATGGTCATGTGCTTCCTCCAAGCTGGGGTCGTGTACCTCCAGCGTGCGGGTAAATACAAGAGGCCTGCCTAGACCTACTGTATCTCCTCTTTTGACCCCAGTTGCATCCCGTAATGCATTGTTGTACCAATCGCTTCCAACGAGCATCCCCTATCGGCATGCCATTCCAAGGAGGCGAAACGATGAACACCGTGTGGGCACAGCGGAAAGAAGAATTGTTGCGCGACTGGATCGTTGCCCCCGACGTGTTCAACTGAGTTTATCCCGATTAAATCATGGGCAGCCAGGGGTTCAGGCGCACCCGGCAATTGTGCAGGGCACAGCAGAGCTCCATCACGAGATCGCGGACGCCCTCCTTCCACAGCCGGATCCGGTCTTTCACCATGCGACAACGCTTCACACTGCTGTTGACATGCTCAATCCGCAGTCGGCGGTGGTGGAGCGCCTGGTTGGTCAGGTGTTGCTCCAGGGTCAGCTCCGCACCGCGTGGCTTCTGCGTCGGCATGCGGATCGCCATCTCAGAGAGCGTGAACGCCAGGAAGCCCAGATCCTGCAACAACCCACTCCCAGCCGGGAGTGGGTAGGGGGTGGTCTCCGCAAGGCGCAGATCATGGACACAGCCGCCGTGGGTGTCGCTCAGAAAGAGGATGACGAGGAGCGCATTGACGAGCAGGACATTTTTGACGGTGTGGTCCTGTTTCTTGCCGCTCTAACACGCGGCTTGTTGAGGAGGGTCCTGGGGGCGGACGATGCGCCGTTCGGTGCCGTCATGGGCCAAAGGGGGGAGGCCGGCGCGGCGGCTGGGATGGGAGCTACAGGGGTGGATTCCTCCTCCGGCGGGACGACCACGGTAGCGGCGTCGGCCTCTGAAATACCGAGGCGCTGGGCCAGGGCCGAGAGGGAGCGGGCCGGGGCAGCGCCGAGGGTGCGCAGCGCCGCGAGCAACACCGGCAACAGGACATGGATCCACTGATTGGCTTTGCCCTGGACCATGCCGAATAAGCGCCCGTGCACCACCTGGAGTGTGTAGGTTTTGAGGGAGACCAGGATGAACAAGAGCCGGTCTTCCGGTGTCGGGAGGGGGCAGCTTTTGTAGACGGGAAACCGGCGCGCAGTCCGCGGTTTCCCATCCATCCGCCATGCCGCCATCCGGGCGTGGAACGCGGTCTCGAAAGGCGGGACCAGCTGCTGAAACTCGTCGAGCGTCACGCTGGTGCAATCCAGGAACGCCATCGGGCGGGACTGTAGCTCGGTAAACCGTAAACCAGCCATAGATCGTGCCTCCTGTCACTGTATCGCGATGTCGGAGGCCCATCATACCAGAAAGAAAGCGGGATAAACTCAACCGATGAGCGATATCTTGAACGTCCTCAATAACGTCATCCTCGTGATCACTGCCGGTATCGTGTGGTGGTACACGCTGGAAACGAAGCGTCTCAGAGAAACCGCCCAACGGCAGGTGGACGCGGCCTACAAACAGATCGAAGTTCAACAGTGCGGTCGTGTACCTGCACCATACGGATAAATATCCCAGGCTCACCCATCGACTGTCACAAGAGCAAAAAGGCCTAGACAAGAGGGCTCTCATGGCTTCCCAGCGGCCCTCTGAGCCCTAGTGACGCCCTCGAAGTGAGCCGTGTGGACGCACCTCGCCGGCTCAGGCTCCCTCCCCTGGCTGCTTCCCACCACCATGGCTGGCTCACACCCCCGCTGGCTGCGGCCACGGTGGCACGCGGAACAGGAGCACCTCACGCAGCGTCCAGACGCGATCGGTCAGGCCCGCGGCCATCGCTGGCGTGCAAGGCCGCCACTGCGTGGCCGAGCCCGTGCCGTGGGTGGGTACAGGCTGCGGCAAGGGCTGGCGTAAGCTCGCATGCGGGAGGCAAAAATTATAGTAGACATGATACAGGGCGAGCTGCTGCCGCAGGCCGTCCTCGCTCTTGCACAGCGTATTGACACGCCGCCCAATCGCGGCGACATGCTGGCGGAGGCTGAGGTTGAGGCGTTCCACAAACGCCGTATTGATCTGCCAGCCGCAGGCCGCCAGCACCTGCTGGACCGCCTCCAGCGTGCCGAACACAATGCGGTGCTGCACGTCGACCAGGCGCCGGCGCCGTACGGTCTTCACTACTTGCGCATAGAGCAGCGCGGGCAGCGGCGTCCAGCGCGGCTTGGGCGCAGGGCCTTGGGCCTGACGGCGGGGCGGCTGCACCCACTGCCCATAGTGCGTCAGCAAGGCCGTCAGATACTCCCGAAACCCATCAGTGAGAAACAGCGGGGCACAGTCGGGGGCCAAGACCTGCGCGACCTGGTGGACCACGCGCTGCGCCATCGCGAGGGTGCGATCCCCGACATCGATCGCCAGCAGCAGCTTGGTCACGGGGTCGATGGCCGCCCACACCCAGTGTGGCGAGCGTGAGAGGCGCTGGATCGCCTCGGCCTCACTGACCTCGCCGGTCCTGACCGCGCTGAGCAGGGCAAAGAGTTCATCGAGCTGCACCTGTGTGACGCGCACGTCGTGGAGGAAATACTGGGAGAAGGCGGCGGCGTGCTCGGCCACCTCGACCAGCCAAGCCAGGACGGTATTGGGATCGACCTCAAACACGCGGGCCACCGCGCGGATGCCCAAGCCTTCTGCCAGTGCACCGATGGCCCACACCAACATGTCCGGTGACACGCGCTTGCCATGGAACGGTGTGCCGTGCGTCTGCTGGAAATAGCCGTGACACGATACACACTGCAGCTGCCGCCACGGTTTGCCGCCGGGATGGCCGTTGGAGCGGAGGTTGCCACGACCTGTCCAGCCGTAATAAGAGCAATCCTGGTCGGGACAGAACTGCTGCTGGGTGTCGATGGCCCGCTGGCGTCCTCGTGTGAACGTGATCAGAGGTGGTGGGGCACCCGGAGCCTGGGGACGGGCCTCCGCCGCGTGCTCACAGGCGTCACACAGCGGCTTGTGGAGGAGGCCAGCAAAGGGTTGCGGGTCTTTGGAGCGCTTACGCGGTGGGCGTGTCGGCTTGGGGGGTGTCGGGCGAGGGCCAGTGCGCTCGTAGGGCCACAGCACATGGAGCATAATGCACAGCCACACAAGGGAGAGCAGCAGGAGGTTGTAGAAAATCGGGTTCGATACCATGGTGGAGCCCCTCACATCGTGGTGAAATGGGGCTATCATACCTGATTTTCTGGTGCCCGAATTATCCGTTCGTTCGAGGTACACGACCCGGCAATCAACATTAAGATTGGGGTCGCGAACGGCCCCAGTACCGTCATGATCCCTTTGTTGACGCCTGACTCTGGTAGGGGGATAGGGGTCGACACCAACGGGGGAGCTTTGGACACACACTCCCGTCTGAGATTTTGGACAGATCAAGGGTTATTGGGCCAGGTTTATGCCCTCTTCATCGATCAGGACTCCATCCGGAATGGTTATACTCTTCACATCGAGTACCAGAACGTCGCCATGCATGCGTATGTGATCGAGGAAAGAGTTACGTCTGGGGGGTTTGAAATCATCCGTTCAGGTCCTCGCGTTTGAGCCGATACGGCCCTACAGAACTGTAGCGGTGACAGGACCTCATTGGGGAGCCGAGCAAGCCCTTCATATTTCCCTTTTTACATTAGCACTTAACTGGTTGCGAGTTTTGCTGATCGGCATAACCTCTTGAAACGTGAGGAGAAAATGCACGCATATGCGGCTCGTCCATCTTTGGAGTGCCCGCGCAAAACATGCAGTGATCAGGCACATTCTATCCTCCACGCTGCCTCAGCGTGCCGCGTATTGTTCTGACGGCACCACACTCAGCTACCGCTCTTGGCCTCCACTATGGCCAAGGTGAGCAGTGTTTGCCCTCCTGAAAACTCGCAACCAGTTATGTGTCTGTTGGTGAAGCTCACGGACCGCCATCGGTTTGTCGGCGCGTCCTCTGGGACGCAGCAACAGGTCAACCGTCACGTGGAAGAAGCGATGGTGGTGTACCGTCAAGAAGCAAGCACACGTCTGGCTCACGAGATGCCGCCTCACGAGATGACGATGACGCTGGATGAAACGTTGACGGGCGGGCTGTGCCTGGTGGGGATGGACCCCGAAAGCACCGACATTGTGTTGGAGCACACCGCACCAGCACGGGATCACGACACGTGGGATGCGCTGATGGCGCCAGCCCTTGCGGGTCTCAACTGCAAGGGGATGCAAGCGACCAGTGATGAAGCCCCGGGTGATGTTTTAATTCAGTTGATGCCCTGATATGATTGAGCACAAATACCATAACCCCTGGTTGGAGACGTACTATGGCTTTTGTGCAAGTCCACTGTCCCGATTGTCACAGTACCGATGTGGTGCAATACGGGAAACAAGCCAATGGAACCCAGCGCTATCACTGTAACAATCGTGACTGTCCGCGGACCATTTTCCTCTTACAGTACCAGGACAAAGGGCGTCTGCCCGCGGTGAAACAGCAGATCGTCGACATGACGCTCAATGGCAGTGGGGTGCGGGATATAGTCCGGGTTCTGAGGGTCAGGTCGGCCACGGGTATCAACGTGCTCAAAAAAAAAGAGCCGGTCGTCAAGCAAGTGAACGCAAGGCTGCTCCACACGCTTGATCCTGAGCAAGTTGACATCGTCCTTCGGCAGGTGGAGCAAGCCGAGATGGATGAGATGTGGAGCTTTGTGGGCAGCAAAAGCCAGCAGCGGTGGTTGTGGCACGCGATAGATCATTACACGGGACAGATCTTAGCCTATGTCTTTGGCACACGCGAGGATGAGACATTCTTACAACTGAAAGAATTATTAGCGCCCTTTGGCATTACGCACTTTTATACGAATGGCTGGGGGGCTTATCGCCGCCATCTCGATCCAAGCACACATACTGTTGGGAAACAGCAGACGCAAAAGATCGAACGCAAACACCTCACCTTCCGGACGCGTATCAAACGCTTGACAAGAAAGACTATCTGTTTTTCCCGCTCTATTATTATGCATGACCTGGTCATTGGCTTGTTTATCAATCGCTATGAGTTTGGATATGCTGTGTAAAAGCTATATCAACTAAACTAAAACATTACCTGCAAAACGATATGCAGCTTTCCCCGACCCTGATGACCAGCGAGCATCGGCCCATCCATGTGACCATCAGCGATGACGACAACTATCTGGGGTTGAGTTGCAGTCTGCAACTCGCGCTGAGCGCCGGCGAGTTACGCGCGTTGCACCCACCGATGCGGACCTGGCCTCTGATGCCGCGTTGGATGCGTGGCTGATGCGCAACATCGGCACCTCGCACCACATTGCCGGGACCTGTAAAATGGGACCAGCCACGGACCCCCTGGCCGTGGTGGACCAGCATGGCCGCGTCCACGGGATCGAAAACCTGCGAGTCGCCGATGCCTCGATTATGCCTGACTGTATTCGGGCCAACACCAATGCCACGACGATTATGATCGGCGAGCGTATGGCGGATTTTCTCAAAGCCGAGCGCTAGTGGTCCATGGCGTACGTCCTGCGCCAGCGGGGGACGCCTCACGGGCAAGCCCCACGGTTGCCTTGTAAATTCCCCGCTGCGCAGTCCCCATTTTCATGCTTCGTGGTGTCCCCGCTCCGGGGACATGGCAGTTTTGTCGCAAATATTGGTGTCTCGACGATTTGGGTTGAATGACCCCCGGGCGGTGGAGTGGTTAGGAGGCTAAGGCGTAGAACTGTTCGGCCGTACTGAGACCTGCCTCACTCCCCTTATGGTCAAAAAACTGATCTGGTCATCTCCGGGAGGAAGTACATCACGAATGGCTATCCTCTGCCTGATGCAGCAGAGACCCAATCCGCGACCAGTACAGCCAGAGACTGATCACCGAGAACGTGCCAAACGCGCTCAGGACTTCCACCCGACCAGCACAGAGCCACCATCCCGTCGACGCCTCGGCCTGCTCCACCCGGCTCACCACGTTGAACACAAAGCCGGCACACAAGACCAATCCTGCCCAGTAGTGTGCCGTATCCGTGTGTGTCCGTAGTAGAGCAGTTTCTTCCGCGTCAGGGCGTGCTGGGACAGGGCACACAGACAGGTAGAGCAACCCTGTCGCAATGTAGAGCGCATTAAAGACCAGAAAGATCAGCATGGGCAAGGCCACACGCCCCCACGACCACCCCCAAAGGCCCATGACTTTCCCCAGGGCTCACAGCATGGTGAGCCCGCCGAACAGCTACACACCTATCGTCTCGATCGTCTTCTTACCCTGGTGGCTCGACCTGCGCATACTCCCTCCTACGCATGCGGCGAGGCACGAGCCTCCATGGAGAGACGGCGCCCCGGCGCCACCTGTACGCCGCTATGCCGCGTCGCCGTGGTAGTACTTCAGCAGCCCACCGAGCCGTTCGCGACACCGCGGGGGGCCTTGACACGCTCTGCCTTGGCTAACCGCAGGAAAGAGCAGCACGTTGCCCTTGCCTTGATGGTTCCGCTCGTGATGAAAATGCTCGACATACTGCGTCAGCGCATGGCGGAGCGACGCTTCCCCAAAGAGGATGAGCCGCGACAGGCACTCCTCCTTGACCGATCGCACCCAGCGCTCCGCATAGGCGTTCAGATTCGGCGACCGTGGCGGCAGGGGCACCCGTGTGACGCCGGCTGCGTCGATGAGCTGTTGAAAGGTGGGGCAGTATTTCCCGTCTCGGTCATGGATGAGGTACTGCCCGGGAGACAGGAAGCCCCACTCTTCCATGGTCACGTTGCGGGCCACCTGCATCATCCACGCCTCATGGGGATGCGGCGTCATCCCGGCGATATGCACCTGACGGCTTCCCAGATGAATAAAAAAGAGGACGTAATACGTCACCAACCCGCCCAACGTCCAGACCTCGGCGGTGAAGAAGTCGGTCGCCACCAACACGTCCAGATGTGTGCGGATAAACTCCTTCCAGGTGGTCGTCGTCTTCCGCTCTGGCACCGGTGGGATGCCGTAGCGCTTCAAGATGTTGCCCACGGTCTGGGCACTGAGGGTGTACCCGAGATTGGCCAAGGCGCCGACAATGCGATCATACCCCCAGGAACGATTCTCCTGCGCCATGCGGACAACCAAGGCTTCGAGGTCCTTATCAATCTTCGGTCGACCTGGCGCCTGGCGCTGCCGGGAGCCATCAAATTTCTGGGCGACCAGTTTGCGGTGCCAGGCGAGAATGGTGTCGGGTTTAACGATGGTGGCCACTTCCTCCAGGGCTTGCTTGCCCAACTTGTGGCCAATGTCCGCCAGCGTGGTGCGTTCGCCGTCGCTGAGTCGAACACGCCCCTTGATCTGGTGACGCAGAATCCGATTTTCCGTGACCAGATATTCGTTGCGCAGCAGCAGTTCCTGATCGACCGTCCCTGTAATATATGCCAGTAAGGTCTTCCAGTTCATCGCCTCCCCCCTCAGCCTTTGTCGTCGCTCTTGACGCTGAGTATGGGGGAGTGGGGAGCGAAAGACAAGCCGAAGCGCCGGCGATGGGAGAGGCGTAACCTCCTGTGGGAAGGCGAGTCCGAATATTTTGACCATACGAGATGTCGCACATTGACACGGATCGCGACAAGGGAAGACAGATCAAAAGAGCAACGGCCACCCCCGAGGGTGGCCGTCTTCACAATCTACTACGAGACTGTATGCAGCGCGTGTATGCATCTACACCGCATTGCGCTATGTCTAGGCGACCGTGGCTCCTCCAACGACATAGCCTCCATCGTCGAAGGAGCGTTGAAGAGGATATTTCAGCCGCTTCGTGACCAGATAGACCATCACATCCCTTCCTGCACTGCCGTCGTGTGGAAAGAGGAGCGCTCTCCCAACCACAAGGCAGCAAAGGCATTCATGCACAGATGCCAAGCATTGCGCTTGGTCCTGAAGCCTGGCAGGACTCTCGCTCCCTCCCGCCTACTGAGACCTACGAGAGGAAGCATACATACGGAAATTTGCAGAGCCTTCTGATGACCTTCACCATATTGCCTGCCTTTCTTCCGTGAGAGCATGCTGTGGGTTGACGCTCCGGCCTCGCTACTGCGGGCGACCATCATTGCCGTGCTGATAAAGCCACATCATGCATCTTGCATAGACATCTGAATGGCTTTGTCACCTAAACCTCCTCGTGCTTACTCTCTCTTATAACCCTACCCAGCCTCAAAAAGGCTGTCAAGCAATCAAACGGTCACCCAAATAGGCCCTCACCCAATACTTACACTATGAGCCGCAGGCTGGAGGTACACGCCCCGAACACCCATGAGAACCCCGTGCCATTGGCTGCGCCGCGCCTGCCTGGATGGGCCTGCTCAGCGCTAAAATAAGGTGGTATATTTCTTGCATCTAAATCCATGTAACTCATGCGCTTGGTACGCATGAAAGCGTACCCGAGCTCGCGAAGCTCGTTGTGCAAGGAGCAGCGTGATGGAGCCGCTGTGGCGCGTGGGGCGAGCAGACGGCGCAGTCCGCCGCGCAGGGCGAACGCCCAACGCGCTCGAGGGGGCCTCGGTGGACGACTCCTGCTCACGCACGGGGGTGCGATGTTCCCAGTGCCGCAATGTGTGCCGGAGGCTCTGGGGAGCCTTGTCCTCTGGCCGAAGGAGGTCGTGATGATGCAACGAGACGGGAGGTTCCTCCTCCTCGTGGTAACCATGGTGATGGCGCTTGTGCTCCCGCCGCGACCCGGCGAGGCCGCTGGAGCGACGAAAACCCTGGCCCAGATGCCCGTGACCGGCCGACTGGTGGGTGGGGGCACCTTTCAGGGCCGGTTGACGGTCCACACGTTGACCGTCGATGAGGAGGGTCAGCTCGCCGCGACGGGCATCCTCAAGGGGACGGTGACCACCGCCCCGGGTGCCGTGACCACGATTCCGGCCCACTCGTTTACCGCGCCCGCCTCGTTGCTTGATCTGCGCGGGACCTGCACTACCGTCGTCTTGGATCTGGCCCCCATCGTCTTGGCACGGCTGGCGCAGCCGGTCACGCTCGTGCCCATTGTCCTGGGGCCGCGAGGGGCCCAGCAGCCGGAGTCCTTGGTGCGCACGACGCTCTGTACGGTGGCGCGTCTCCAGGAGTAACGCCGCGGAGGGAGTGAGGCACGGCGCGCTGCCCTGCGAGTGGCTCGCTTCTTTTGAGAGGCCATGCCTCTCATTATGAGACCCATGTTGATGTGAAGACATCGCACAGAGGCCGGGTGGGTGGCCGACGCCATGAGCGAGGCCAAATTGACGATGCTCCAGCGACCCGTGAGGATGAGGCTTTCCGGTTCCTCTGTCGCTTCCCGTTGCAAAGCACTGCTTTTGCAGCAGCGCACGGTGGTGCATCGCACCTGTCAGTCAATGTCATCCCCTCCACAGCCCCCAAAACTTCCTGTATTTCCGTACCCATGCTCTACCCGAATTGCTCTTAGAGTTATAAGGTGCAATACATGCTCTTCTATTATCGTATCTCCTCACCATCCTGAAAACGTCCAGCTCATCACTTAGGAAAGTACGTACTTTTTCTCAGAGGAGCAAAAAAGGCAGTCTACGGAAATACGGCATTTTTAACGC
>WNFZ01009932.1_pt1 | contig 11272 bp, 12 predicted proteins | sample 5400081 | NCBI WGS metagenome assembly WNFZ01 (sample SAMN13153365, study PRJNA577476) | soil metagenome | isolation source: 80 cm soil or saprolite under grassland replicate 1 | place: USA:California | collected 2016-06-15
AGCAATTCGATAACTGTTTCGTGGCGCTAGAGCTGACATGACAGCCTCCCTTATTCCTGATCAACATGCGACGGTTGATGAGCCGGTGCCTGAGCACTGGTCGAATCGCGCGTAACGCTTGTCAAAATCGAATTTTGATCGGTTGCCGCCTTAGCGGGCGGCTATCGGGAGAGCGCGAGACGATCTGGATTTCTGTATCCGAGGCAAAATCGATCTCGTCGGGCTTGGTGGTACTCTAGCGAGAAACCGCGGGTTCAGTCAAACAGGAAAAGCTTCACCGCCCAGCTGCGACAGAGCAATCAGAAGGCAGTGTCCTGGCTTGGCAAATATTGTCGGGGCGACCCTCCGTAGGGCCGACATCAAAGCGCGCTCGCGGTCGTCAGACACTACAGCGAGCACATCCTGACTCGGAGCGATGTTGAAGCGTGGCGTCAGCAGCGAAGGAGAGATCTTGCGACTCGGGTCAAACCTTATTCAGTGCATCTCGTGAGGCGCTAAATGACTGGCTACCCGCCTCTGCGAAATTCCAAGAAACTCCAAGATGGTTTCAAGGACTTGAGGTCGTGGCTCTGCTACCATGCGCAGCTCCGACCCGACCCCGTTCAAACCTTGCGCGCGCCTGGCGCGCCATCTAATGGGGATTAAATTATGTTCAGCTTCAACAAATCGCTACTCCCTCTTGCCAACTTAGGCGTTCTCGTCATAGCACTCACCGTCTTACTCTCGCCTGCCGGAAGTGCCTCGACAGAAAGAGAGAAACAGCCGCGCAAGTTCTACCTAACGCCGACTACTCAGACCGGCAGCGAGGCCCTGACTGCTTGTGCCGCGGGCTACCACATGGCAGCGCTGTGGGAGATTTTCGACACCTCGAACCTACGCTACGATACGCAACTCGGTCGCATCACCGAGGATTCGGGCTTCGGCCCGCCTACTGAGTCGGGTGTCGCTTTCACTGGTAGAGGCTGGATTCGCACGGGCGTCAACGGTACGGATGGCACCGAGGCCGGCTCGGCTAACTGCGAAGTTTGGACTAGCGCCAGCGCCACCGTCATTGGAAGTGCTGTTTCTTTGAACGACCTTTGGACCTCTAATGTCGTGACAGTAACTAGTCCTTGGCGCGCACGGACAGAACAGTGCAGCTTCCCTCTAGCGGTCTGGTGCGTTCAAGACTGAAGTTCCGGCTTACACCGTAAAGCATGTTTTCGAGTTTGGTTACGCTTGCTCTTGCGAAGAGGATGGTGCCTTTCTGAAGCAGAGCGGCTACCCCTTCACCACTTGGGCATTCAACGCATGTGGCCGGATGTTCCCGACGTGCCGTGTCCCAACAAAAAATGTGACTATCACAAATTTAGTTGTTTCATTCAGGTTTTTGCAGTTGTTTGGAATCACCCTGTGCCCAATGTTTCCACCCTCGACATCGTGCGCGCATTTCAAAAACTTTCACGCAACACGCCTACTTGTTGCATTCAAGCTAGGAAGCGGCGGGTAGCCGGTGGATGTCTCAATGTGACAGAGTACATCCACCTGCCGTTACGTCGGCCCTGCCGCGGAACGCTTCGCTCTTATTCTAATCTCGTAAATTTAACCCGTGGGTCAGTCGTTGCCCTGTCCGAGGGCGGGATCAGCCAGAGCGTGTTGGGGGCCTCCACCTTTAATTCCCAAGTAATGGGTGTTCCCCTGGTCATCACCTCGACGTTCTTTGCAACGAGCGGGTGCAACAGGAGCATCGATCCCTTCACCTCATAGGTGCCGGAGTTTGCAGTAAACTGGCTCCACTGTTCGTATCGGGCAATCTTCTCGGCGTCGGTCAGGTTTCCAGGGTCTTTGGCTGGCGCAACCGCAGGGCGCGGCTGTCTTGCCCTTACCGCCAACGAGCTGTAATAACCCTTTGTGAAAATGAACAAACCCGGTTGGGGTCTGTTAGTTTCGGACCCGCTATCGTGCGGCTCTCTTCTTAGGTGCCTGCCATTTCGGATTCAACTGACGGAGGGAGATCTTGCGAGTTCTTAAGCAGGCTCACGAGCTGCCAGATCTCATCATCGGAGAGCAAGGCTCCCCAAGCGGGCATGCCGGTATTCCTTATGCCGTGCTTGATGGTCCAGAAGAGTTGCGAGTCTGTGTAATTCGGCATTCCTCCAGGGAGCTGCGGCGCCGGCGGATAGAACGATTGTCCGTAGGCGCTTGGATTGTCTCCGGGTGTGCTGTGACAGCGCGCGCACATCGCTTTATATGTCCTCGCTCCCGCCTTCAGATTCTCTTCATTGATTGCAAGATGATTCGTGTCCGCAGAAGCATGCCTGACGATCGAAGCGTGAAGCGCGAGAGGCATGATCCTCGCTTCAAGACTTGAATGGGTCCCGTCCGCATTCACTGGCATTAACCCGAGCCGCATTACCGCGAGAGCTGATAGCAGCAATATCACTAACATCAGAACCGCACCTAACAACACTTTTCTCACGTCTTTCTCCTCAGCTCGCACGCACCAGTAATCAACCAATACACTCATTCGAGACAAGATCCGCTCACTGACGAACTTGTTCTCGCCGACTAGTGGTAATCACTCCAGGAATTTTTTGCGTCCTCTCGCGGTATGGAGTAGCAGAAGGCGATAAGAGCTTGTCAAATTTGACGACAACTCGTTGATTGATAGCCGCCTGGATCATTGCAAGAAGAGCACCAACTTTGCTCTCGAAAAGGTAAACGTAGGTGGGCGCAGTTTGGGGCAGTCAATTGGTTGCCGCTCGCCGAAAACAGATGGGAGATTGTATGGAAGGAAAATTTATCAAAAGGCTCACGATGCTGAGCCTCGTTTCGATGTTCACTCTTTGCGCGGCGGTCGCATCCGCTAACGCACAACTAATTTATCCGGTCAGGGCGAAGATCCCTTTCGACTTCAGCATGGGTGATAAAAAGCTTCACGCTGGCGAATATACCTTCAGTCGTTTATCGCCTGAGAGCAAAATAATGTTGGTCAGCAGCGTGGATGCCAATACAAGTGTGTTTCAGTCAACCTTGGGGACCCAAGTTCTTACCGCTAAGAACGAGTCGAAATTGGTCTTTCACAGGTACGGGGACCAGTATTTCCTTGAACAGATCTGGTCGGGTCAACAAGAGGGAACGCAAGTGCCGGAGTCTCGCAGTGAGCGAACTATCCGACAGCAATTAGCACAGACTCAGCAGAGCAATCTGTCTGGAAAAGTGACGAAAGTCGAGAAGATCGAGATCGTCGCCAGCTTGTTTTGATTGTCAAATTAGGAGGCACTCCGGTTGGGGCGAAAGTGGATCTCCACCACATGGCCCTGACTGGAGCGACCTAATACAGACCGTGGAAATACAAACCACTGTTTGGGAAGGGGGATGATCATGATCGCCACAATTGAAAGTCAGTTTAATACGTCACCAGGCCACTTCAACACATCGCCAGCTATCCTTCTCGACCCCGAGCGAAAGAGCCTGCGCGTCGAAGAGTTTGAAGAGAAGCTATCTGGCTTCATCATAGGCCAGGAGCGAGCCGTTCGCTCCATGAGCAGCTTGTACCAGATCTTCCTGGCAGGCATGAACCAGCCAGATCGTCCTCTCGGCTCTTTGCTCTTCCTGGGACCAACAGGCTCAGGCAAGACGCATACGGTGGAAGCAGCCGCCGAGATATTACTAGGCGCGCGGAACGTCGTCCTCAAGATTGATTGTGCGGAGTTTCAGCACAGCCACGAAATCGCAAAGCTGGTAGGGTCTCCTCCAGGATATTTGGGCCATCGCGAGACTCATCCCCTGTTGTCGCAGGAAAATCTGGATCGCTATCACACTGAAGATACCAAGCTTTCTTTCGTGCTCTTTGACGAAATCGAGAAAGCTTCGGATGCATTGTGGCAACTCCTGCTGGGCATCCTCGACAAAGCGACATTCACGTTAGGCGACAACCAACACGTAGATTTCTCGCGAACGGTGATCGTGATGACGTCTAACCTCGGAGCACGGGAAATATCAGAACTGATTTCAGGCGGGATCGGATTTGCTCCCGCTCATTTTTCGCTGAATACAGGCGAAACCGAAGTGGAACAGAAAATCTATCACACGGCCCTGGAAGCGGCTCGGCGAAAGTTTTCTCCAGAGTTTATGAACCGCTTCGATAAGGTGGTCGTCTACCGGCCCTTGAAACAGTATCACTTGCGACAGATTGTCGATCTGGAATTGCAGGCCGTACAGGACCGCATCATGCATTCTGTGGGAGCGAAATGTGTATTGCAGTGCTCCGACTGTAATCGCGACTTCGACTTCAGCCGATGTCGCACTAGTGCAACTTGAACGCGTACCAACAAATGCTGTGGTTTCAGCCATCGGCGATTCAAACAACGTCGACGTGGGTGACGAGATTTTCGTTATTGGGTCACCATACGGACTTAGTCATTCACTCACGGTGGGCCATGTAAGCGCTCGTTACGCGCCGAACAGCGTCGTGAGTCTGCCCGGAGCCGCAGAGCTACTACAAACAGACGCCGCAATCAACAGCGGAAATTCCGGCAGCCCGATGTTCAGCTTGAAGGGCGAAGTGATTGGCGTCGTCACCAATATTCTAAGTCGCTCCGGCGGTTCAGAAGGATTGGGATTCGCCGTGACCTCAAAAGCAGCGCGTCAGGTTCTGCTAGAGCAAAAATCCTTCTGGTTCGGTCTCGATGGAATCCTAATCGAGGGCGATGTAGCTAAAGCGCTGAATCTGCCTCAACCGGCAGGTATTGTAGTGCAACACGTCTCCGAAGGCTCACCGGCATGGCGTCAAGGTGTGCGAGCAGGAACTTTGCGCACATCAGTCGACGGTGAAGATATGCTTCTTGGAGGCGATGTTCTTCTTGAAATAAATGGGATACCGGTGACCGTGGCCGAGAAGGTACTGTCGATCAAATTTATGCCAGTCTGAGAGCCAGCTCAAACCGGGCGAAAGGCTCAGGAGCAAATTACTTCGCGCCGGACAGGTAATCGAATTATCAACGATCATAGCGGCTCAATAGATGGCTGGTCAGAAAAGAAACAGCTCGCAGGAAATACTGTCGTACCTTACGGGAAGACAATGGTTTGTAGCGCGGTGAATAGGTAACTCATGTTGCCGCCGCAGGACTGCGGCAACATTCGACAGTCTGCAAACGGTTCAGATCAAATGGGAGCATTTAGATTTCAAACAAGAATTAGAATCGAGGAATTCCAACACTATTACCAAGACTAAGGAAAGGTTGATTGGATAACGATTCCTGAGGTTTTATGGCGTCCCTAAGCATTCCGAGTTGTAACCAAATCCTGTCCATTACCGCCAAGACTGCCGAAGGGAGGCGAAGCGGAGAAGGAAACTTGGCAGTCACTTCCTCATTCGTCCTTTGAGTCGACCTCGCATTTATTGTGAATTAGTTGTGAAAGGCCCAGATCCAGTTTGGAATACGCGTTTATCGTTAGGGAGGAGAAGGAAAATGAAACAGAATTCTTCAAACAAAGGCGAATACGTTCTTGCAACGGGTGCGGCCGCCGCTCGTCGACTTCAAATCTTGCACAGCATCTACGGGCCCGGCGCTCGTCGTCTGCTGCTGGAAGCTGGGATACGGTCTGGTATGCGAGTCGCTGATCTCGGATGTGGCGTCGGAATGGTGACGCAACTGCTTGCTGAACTAGTCGGCCCTGACGGGGAGGTAGTCGGAGTAGATTTCAGCCCGGCGCAGATCAAACAAGCACGCGGGTTGTTGCCAACGAATTTAACGAATGTCACGTTCGTCGAGGCGAGCGCGACAGACACAGAACTAGCGCGAGAATCATTCGATTTAGTCTACTCCAGATTCCTGCTTATCCATCTCGCTGATCCTGAGTTGGCCCTACGTGAGATGTATGATTTGCTCAAGCCGAACGGCATATTCGTCTGCGAAGACGGAGACCTGACGACGGCCGGCAGTGAGCCTGCATCCAAGCTTGAGGCCTTTTCGAATCTCTTTGGCCGACTGGGTCCGATGTGGGGAGTAGATTACAAATTGGGTAGCAGATTATTTCGAATGGTGCTGGCAGCTAATTTTACCAAGCCGCAAATCGTTTTCAACCAACCTGTAATTGCACAAGGCGAAAACAAGCGACTGTTGGAGTTGTCTGTAGCCGAAGCTGGACCATCATTCATTGCCGCCGGCTTAATTACGAACGATGAGTTGGCTGAAACGTTGTCGGCCATGAAGATGCTTGCCGAGGATGAGACGGTGCTTGCTCTAATGCCGCGAATGAGCCAGGTGTGGGCGTGGAAGTCAGGAAGCCGGATACGATTGGCGGCGTGACGGACATTGGTGACGAAATGTGTAACCATAGCAAGTCATCCGTGATCGAGCTTCGCCCAGGGCGCAAAACCTTTGCCGAAAGTGTAAGGTTCAGGCCGTCATTACGACAAATGGGTGGGAGATCCAGGAGGCAAGTGCTGATGATATCTCGCTCCCATGGTTAGCCAGCAGCAATTACAGCCTTCCTTATTCTGTTTTCAAGTAGGTCTGGTGGGCTTGCTCAAGCGGCCAAAAAGAAATCGTCGGAACATGTGGATACCTTTGTCGCAGGGCTTGGGAAGGTGCTGGTGTAAGCTTCACCTCTCAACACGCCACAGTGAGAAGGCCAGGTGGTCGAGTTAGGGCTGAACGCGCATTTGCTCCGTGCGCGTCTCTATGGTTCGTTATGGAAGTCGCCGAACGCTGGTATTCATTAGTCATTAAGAGTTTCAGCCATAATCGTCGTCCCAGAAAGAAGAAAGATCCTCACGGCGCACGCAATTGCGGCGGGGGCGGGAGGCATTCTCGAGGCCATCATCCTTGCCCTTTTTGACCCGGGGGCACAACTCGCTAAGAAGTATCTGGCTGGTAGACCGAATTCTAACCTCGAAACGAAGGCAGGGTATTGTCGCGAATAGGAATTCGGTAACGAACGGCCGCAGCCAACCAGAAGACGACCAGGCCACAGATAAACGCTGCTCCCCAGTGCAACCGCCACGGGATCCGCTCGATTCGGTAGCTCAGGTGTCCGCTGCCCATTCGGAAATTCTCAATCAACACAGACCAGAAGTCACCGACTATTACTCCTACGATGCTTGCTAAGACCGATATAGCAACAGTCGCTATCAAGAAGACACGCCATTCCTCTGATGGAAATCGTCGACGAATCACGCCGGCGAGGCGGTAGCCCGCAAGCGCGTAGAGGATAGCGAAGCCAAGGATCACCGCTGAATCCACCACGATGTCTCGGCTCACGCGATATTGACTAACGAGCGCGACATCTACACCGTGATGGCTCGCTACGCCCTGGAAAAGTGCTTCCCTGCATTCGTTCATTCGACGTCCGTACTCCGGGAACCCCCGAACTGTCCGGATTTGGGACCCGCATATTTATCGGCCCAGCAGCGTATGGCCATGTCTTCGGCAGTAAGAGCGTCGTAGCGCAAATGACCGCGGTCTGCAGCTTTCTCCAGGTTCAATGAACCGTTGCCCGCTTCAGTCCATTCGCAATTCGAACTAATGGGATGGTCGCCTGGTCGAACACCGCATCCGCCGACCGTGACGGCCAGAAGAAGCAGTGCACCAAACTTCGCGGAAACGGAGCCATCGATTCGGTGGCGAAACACCATAAGAATAATCAACCAGCCGCAGCAAACGGCGAGGAACATATAAAGGATCTCACCGAAGAGTCTCAAGAAATGTTAACGCCGTTCGCCTTTTGGCAATCATGTGAGTGTTAGACCCCTGGGAAACCGTCGTGTTCCAAGATCATAATGTCGCCCAATGACAGAAATGATCGGCGCTCGCAACTTCGCGGCATTGAAAGCAGCAGCCCTTGCCCGCCACGATTTCTTCCTTGGCCCAGCATCACAACCAACACTTATAAGTGTCTCGGATGAGAAGCACAACGCGCAGAGCAAGGTTGTAGAGATGCTACCTCCGGGCATTCGCAGGGCAGTGCGTTACGTTAATGGACGTTTCTGGACGCGCGGCGAAATGGCAAGACTCGTAAGTGATTGAAGTAATTGGCGTCCCGTACGGGAGTCGAACCCGTGTCGCCGCCGTGAAAGAGATGCGATTCACTGTAATTCAATGGAACTTCGCGGCATGGATAGCACTCTACCGCACTTTACAGACTCACGGGAACGCTTATTGGACTCTTAGTGGACTCGCGTTTATGCGCCTTATGTGAGTGTCTAAGTCACCTGCTGAGTCTCAGTCATGATTCAATTTTACGAACCTCATGGTGAATTTCCCAACGGATTTTAAGTCCGTTGGAAGCGGCATTACCTAGTCTTACCAAACGATACGAACCAGTATTTACGGGCCTAGCGGTCGTCAAGGTATCGCTTGGTCTGGTTTCGCATCAACACGTCCCGCCACCATCTTAGCCCCATCTTTCCTTTTTTGGAGTGACCTCGCAGGATCCTACAGACTACTGTAAGCCGAGCAGACTCCGGAGTCTCGGACTCACTTTGCGAGTAGTGACTAACACTTTCTACCTGAGTTGCGAATACTGCATTAGGTCTTCGCCGAATTCGTCTTATCGAGCGCTGCGCGGATGCCGCGCGCCAGCTTCAATGCATCATCGTTGCCCCAAAAGTGCATGAAGAATAGTCGTGGGGATTCGAAGAGCATGTGGCTGTGCAGCGCAGTCACCTCGATGCCATTATCACGCAGCGCACGAATCACCGGATTCACTTCGCTGGAGATCAGCACGAAATCTCCTGTGATGGCCGCCTTGCCTCCACCGGTCGGCTGGAAATTGATCGCATGTGCTACGCCCATGGAAGGCGGCACCTCCATATCGTTTTCCATGATTTTTTCAGCGCGCGGAACGCTGAATTGATAGACGCCGCCATTTACTTTTCCACTCTGACCCATGATCTGGTCGAGCTGCTTCGTATCGATTCCCAGATCCTGAGTTTGATTACCAGCAGCGGGCGCGGCAAACGGAGTCTTGCTAAGCGTCAGCGCATCATGAATCGCCTTGGCAATCTTCACGGCATCAGCCATCGCGTGGATGTGCATGTACATTATTCGCGGTGATTCATGCAGCACGTGATTGTGAAGTGCGGTCTGCTCGACTCCGCCTTCCTGAAGCTTCGTTAAGACCGCCGTTACCTCATCTTCAGTCAATACAAGGTCGCCCATCACCATGGTCATGTTGCCTGCTTTCTTGAAAGCAACCCATGAGCCTAGAGCAAGCAGTGCCTTGACCTGAACGTCACCAACCGTGACCTTTAGATCACTGCGCGGCAAACTGACCTTGTAAACATCTCCCGGTTGCACAGAGCCGGCTTTGCCCAACGCCTGTTCGACGGGCTTCCAATCTCTAGCCGCCGGTTGTTGGTTGTTCGATTGTCCTGATTCGTTCTGCGGCGCGGAGCAAGCCACCAACACGAACAAGGTCGCTAATATGAATGCTGCAACGCTCAAGATAAGTCTTCTCGTATTACGCGCGAGAGATAAACGAATAAGTGCCCTGCGCCTTAAATTTCTATCTTTTCTCATTTTCATGCCTACCTTTCCTCTTCGTTTAGATGTTCTCTCCTCATCATTATTCAGGGGGTTGGTCTCCCATAATGCTCGCGTAGAGCGCGTCATATACGAATGCGGCGCGCTCTGCAGTCTCATGATCATTATTCGTTACCAGTGGGAATCCGCGGCTCATCAACTGCAAGCCGCAAGCTGCCGGATGGTCGTCTAACTGGCCTTTGATATCCGCCGCCTGTACGATGCGGGCCATCTCCAACAATACGGGATCGTGAGCCAACTGCTCACGCACCAGCGCCTCAAACGAGCAAAGGCCCTGGGTATCCTGGTGAGGGTAAGTTGCGCCAGGAGCATCGAAACCCGTCGCGCCGGTTTCCAACTGCATAGACGCGACTTGATCCGCCGGCACAAAAATGAACTCAGCTTCTGCATCAAGAAAGCGCCGAATCAGCCAGCAGGTTGCGGTGCGATTGACTCGAATTCGCTCGCGTGTGATCCACTTCATTCGAAATTCCCTTTTCTTGCTTAGAGCTGCGTTTCCGCCTTGTTCATAAGCTCGATTCTGCCATCCGTCATCAGCGCGATTCGAGTAGCTAACGTTGTCGCTTCGTCTTCGTTATGCGTGACATAGATCGCAGTGACGCCGAGAGATTGTTGCAGCGCAGCTAGCTCTTTCAACAAGTCTGCTTTCAGGTTGTGATCGAGGTTGGACATCGGTTCGTCCAACAAGAGCAGGCGTGGCCGGGCTATCAGGGCTCTTGCCAGGGCCACCCGCTGCTGCTCACCTCCAGAGAGTTGGCCGGGATAGCTTCGCGCGAAGCGCTCAATGTGCACGAGCCTTATAGCTTCAGCAATGCGTTCAGCTCGTTCGCGCTTTGGTACCTTAGCCGAGGCAAGCACAAACTCGAGATTGCCTGTAACAGTGAGGTGTGGCCACAGGGCCAAGTCCTGGAACACAAACCCAATGCCGCGCGACCTGGGCGGTATGAGGTTGCGACCGTCCGCCGTGACTCGCCGGCCGGCAATCCAAATTTCACCAGCATCGGGCGTCTCCAATCCCGCGATGAGGCGCAGCGTAGTCGTCTTGCCGCAACCACTCGGCCCAAGCAATGCCACGAACTCGCCTTCGGCGACCTCGAAAGATGCGTTAGACACGACCTTTCGATCGCCGTAACGTTTCGTTATCGCCTCTAACCTGACAAACGATTCATTCACGGCTCTCATGTCGGGTCATTAATAAGGACGCAGAAAGCCCGCAAACCTTTGCGATTCTTTCATGCTCTACCTCGGCGATTGCGAGCAAGCATCCCAAACAGCGTCAGAGGCGCAAGGATGATGATTGCTTGCATGAGTGCCAATGACGCGACCACGCTCGACGGCGTGTTGGCGATCATCGTGTAAATGCGAACAGGCAGCGTTGATTCCCCTGGTGGCGTGACTAGGACCGTCGCTCCTAATTCACCGAAAGCGAAGATGAAAGCGACTACCCAGGCTGCGGCCAGTCCGGTGCGGATCTGCGGCAGCACGATGCGCGAGAAAGTGCGAAGCCAACTCGCGCCACCAACGTCCGCAGCTTCTTCAAATGAGATGGGGATCTGGCGCAGGCTTGCCGCCAGGATGAGCGCCCCGACCGGCACAAACCGCGCGAGGTAGGCAATGACGATGATCGCCATGCTTTTGTAGACGTCGCCCGGCAGCCCCGGTCTATTCCAGAGCCTGATGAGTCCGATGCCAACCACCGTGCTCGGCACGGCGAAAGTGACGATGAAGGAGAGGTCAATCAG
>WNFZ01006786.1_pt1 | contig 11263 bp, 13 predicted proteins | sample 5400081 | NCBI WGS metagenome assembly WNFZ01 (sample SAMN13153365, study PRJNA577476) | soil metagenome | isolation source: 80 cm soil or saprolite under grassland replicate 1 | place: USA:California | collected 2016-06-15
GACCGGCCTTCCCGCAGCACCCCGGTGACCGCCCTGACCATCACAGTCAGCGGCCCCGAGACGACAACTCAATCCGCGACACACCATGAACAGTGCTTGAACCTCGCACGCGGACCTTAACTCCCCGGCCTTGGGCCTAACCCAGCCTCGCCACAGCGGCGGGATCGCAGGCCCACCGCGAGTGACACGCTCAGCACGGCCGGGCGCCCAGCCCAGGGATGCGCCACATGGCGGGGCGCCGGGGCGGCACGGGCACCGTGGGCACGCCCACCCCGCCGCTGGCCCGCGCCGCCCCGGGGCTGTCGCCCCCCAGCCACCCCGGCGGCAAAGCGCCCCAGCGCGCGATCTAACACCTCAGCCAGCTCGCGCGCCGAGCGCGCGGCCAATAGCCGACGGCCCCGCGCCGGCCGCAGCATCGCCCACCACTGCAGGGTCGACCGGCCGAACCAGACCGGCACGCCCGCGAAGCGCTGCACCAGCGCAGCCTCATCGGCTCGGACCGCAGCCTCATCGGCTCGGACCGCAGCCTCATAGCCGACCGGCAGCAAACCCGGCGCCCCGTTGCCATCGCCCGTCCAGGGGACCTCCGCCCACACCAGCCGACCCCGCTCGTCGCCGCACACGCCCAACCGACACGACAGCGAACGCACGATCAGCAGGCCACGCCCATGCTCGCCCTGTGGGTCTTCGATCAGACGCGGCCCGGTGGGTGCGCCACCATCCGCGACCGCGACCCGCACCGCCGATACCAGGTGATCTCCACAGCGAACCAGGCGCCCCGCCCGCAGGCCGAAAACTTGACCGCATTGCAAGCGAGTCGCCAAAGTATACTTCCAGCGAATCCCACTTGGTGAGGGATTGCCGCACCGCGCGAACCCGGTCCATCCCGGTTGCATACCAGTAACGAGCCACGCGAGCATTTGGGGCGAAGCTGGTCCACGCCTTGCGAATGCACGTGCGGCGCGAATCTTTTCCTGCGCTTCCTCCATCCGATCTGGCGCACCGGAAAAGCGGGGATGAATGCCATATGAGCCGACGCAGACACCTCTGAAGAAGGAGGGCAATAACACACAAAGGAGGGCAATAACACACAAACATATAGCTGTCAATAAAGTTAAAAGGGCCGGGCCACCCGTTCCTTCCAGAGTGCCGACATCTACAGCGGTGGTGTCGGGGTCGCCAGCAGGGTCTTACGGCAGGCGGGACACAGCCGTCCGCTGGGCATCCTCACCTCCTGACCGGGGAGCCAGGTTAAGCACGCAAGCAAGTTGACCGCAATTTCAATGCGTCATCACCCGGTGACCGCTGGCTGAAGACATTTCGACATTGACCACCCTTGCCGTCGCGGTCAAGCTGCCACACAACGTTGCCCACGGCGGCACACCTGGGGCTGCGCCAACAGGCCGCGACCAGCCGACGGCCCAAACGATAGGAGAAACGTGCGGTGACCGGTGACACGCATGCGCAGCCGTTCGGGATAAATCCGGCCGTCGCCACCGCGGCGCGGATGTATGACTACTTCCTCGGCGGTTACGACAACTTCGCCGCCGACCGGATCGCGGCGCTGAAAGTCGCCGAGGCCGCGCCGGAGGTGCCGGTGCTGGCGCGCGAGAACCGCAAGTTCCTGCGTCGCGCGGTCCGGTGCCTGGTCCCGGTTCCGCAATGGCGGCCCGACGAACCCGGATCCGCAGATTCCGGCAAGCCGTGGCTCTTGGCCGGCCTTGGCCGCAAACCCGGCTGACCGAGTGCACGCGCATTGGCCAACCGACGAGCCTAGACGTGTGGCTGAGAGCGAGCCTCGTCGCAGTTTCACGACCCGCCAGCGGCGGGCGCCGATTTTCTCGCCCGGCTGGGCGCCACGCGGGAGAGCTCGCCGGGCTGTTTCGGATACACGGGTGGCCAGGGCGCGTCCGGCAACCCCCGCGCCTGGTCCCGCGCGTGCATCGCGAGCAACGGTTCCAGCGACTGTGGGTCACCGTTCACCCCGAGCCATGGATCGCCAACGGTTTCGAGCCGGGCGGGCAGCGACGCGATCGTGAACTGGTCCGGGTGGATATCGTTGATCTCCGCCCAGGCGATGGGGGCCGACACCTGCGCGCCCGGACGCGCCCGCACCGACCAGGCGCCGAAGACCGTCTTGTGCGGTGCGTTTTGGTTGTAATCGACGAACACCCGCGTACCGCGTTCCTCCTTCCACCACGCCGCCGTGATGAGGTCGGGCCGACGGCGTTCCAGTTCGCGAGCGACGGCCACCGCGGCGCTGCGCACTTGGTAAGAGTTCCAGCGCGGCTGTAGGCGGACATAGACGTGCAGGCCACGGTTGCCCGTCGTCTTGGGGTAACCGGTGACTCCGAGCTCAGCGAGCAGTAGCCGCAACTCGTGGGCGGCCTGGCGGATATGGGTGAAGGCCACACCGGGGCTCGGATCGAGGTCGATCCGCAACTCGTCGGCGTGATCTGGATCGGCGGCCAGGTGCGGCCAGACATGGAAACCCAGGCAGCCCAGGTTCACCGCCCACAACACGTGATCCAGGTCGGCGGCGACCAGCGCCCGCGACATGGTGCCGTTGGGCGTCGACACAGTGGTGGTCTGCAGCCAGTCCGGAACGCTCGCGGGCACGCGCTTCTGGAAGAACGACGGTCCTCCGACACCCTCGGGGAAACGCTGCAGCAGCACGGGGCGCCCGCCCATCGCCCGCATGAGCGGCTCCGCGACCCGCTGATAATGGTCGGCCAGGTCACCCTTCGTCTCGCCACGCTCGGCGAAGAACACCTTGTCCGCATGCGTGATCAGGCCGCTGCGCATCCCTGCCCACCTCCTGTGGCGCTTATGCCCTTCCGCAAGTCTCCCCTTCACGACTTCCGGCCCAGCACAAACTAATCGCCGCCGACCCGGGCGCCATGCGGCTCCTGGTCAAGGCACAACATGCATAGCATTAGGAGCACGAGTGAGCCAGTGTTCACCGTGCGCGCCGAGGACCAGCCGTCGTGGGCGGAATCCGGCATATGGCGCGGGCCTGCCTCGTGTCACGCGAGGGGGTCCCGCGGGGCAGACAAACCCGCAGGTCCGGGGCGGAAACCGCAACCACAATGACAAGCAAAACTGCAACCAGAACGATTCCAGACTGTCGAACAAAACTGCGGAATACTGGTCCTGGCCTAAGTGGGGCGGGTGGGACTCGCACCCACGACCGGCGGATAATGAGTCCAGCCCGCCAGCAGTCCTCGTCAGAGCGCTGACCTGGGCAGACAAGAGCAGGTGTGATCCTGCTCAGGTCGATTTTGGCACGTATTGGGCATGATCAAGCTCGCTCCACTTCGGGCATCGAAGGTCACCGTTGCGGGCGGTGGTAGATCTCCGAGCGGTGGTCAACGTCGAGGACGTGGACTACGTGGCTGTTCTCATCGGTCCGGTAGACGATGCGATAGGTGCCGCGCCGGGCGGCATGACAACCGGCGAGCGGCCCGAACAGCGGCTTGCCGACCCGCTGAGGGTTGACCGCAAGCGCGGCATCGCAGAACCCCAGCACGGCGGCGGCAACGGCTTCCGGAAGCCGCTGGGCAATCGCTCGCCCTGCGGCGGGCTGGAATCGGATCTCGTACCGCTGCGCGGGCTCGGTCGTCACGTGCCGGTGACGCGGCGCCGGGCCAAGTCCTGGCGAACCGTGGCCATGTCAGCGCCGGGCTCGCCACGGCCCAGAGCTGCCAGGCTCTCGGAGATGCGCGCGACAGCGTCGGTGTCACCGAGGATTTCCAAGGTCATCTCCAAGCCCTCAAGGTCATCCACCGACAGCAAGACAGCCTCGGGCTCCCCGTTGCGGGTCAGGGTGATCCGCTCATGCTGCTGGCGTACTCGCCTGGCCAGCTCAGACAGGCGCGCCTTGGCTTCGGACAACGGCACAGGCGTCGCAGCAATCGTCATAGTTAGAAGTATAGACCTCGCTAGTCTACTTTTAGACCAACCCCGCGTGAGGAGGCACCGGTCAAGTTGCTGAGAGGGGCAGCATACGACCCGGACTCCCGCAATCTCGTAGTGATCAGCGCTCGCTGGGCGGCACGGCGGTCAGTGACCAGGATGGCTCCGTTGCGGGATGTCTTCGATCCCATGCGGGTGACTTCGATCATGCCCGTTGTCACGTCCACGACGGTCTCTCCAGGCTGGAACACCTCTTTCGCCCGGTCAATCTGCTTTTGCTGCTTCTCTGTGAAATCGGACATCTTTGCTCCCCATGAAGCGTCCTTGAGCGCTGGCCGCAGAAACAGTCAGTGGCAGAGCATCGCACTCATCAAGGTCTAGACTTGGTCTAGACTGCGCACTTGATGCGCCCGCCGCACAGGGCCGAGAGTCACCGGCATATGGCGTGTAGCCCTGTATCTCCACGATGGAGGGCTGGCAATACTCCTAAGCATGGCGAACCTCGCTCATCTGCCAGGAACGGCCTCTTCGTCCCGAAGCAATTTCGGAGTGTTTGTGGCGGTCTGGATGAGTCGAACAGGGAGCCTCTCACCTGCGAGAACGTCCTAGAGCCGTCGAGCCAGTTCGAGCGGTGCCGACAGACGTTGGCTCCCATGATTGGCTCCCGGCTCCCGTGGGGGGAGAGGGGCAACCCATGGCACTCAAGATCGACGACGACTGCATGTCCCTGGACACCGCCGGCACGGTCATAGCTACGGCAGCCCGTGTCGGCGACAGATGGACCATGAGCACGTGGCCCGACACGCTCGACCGCAATCAGGCGATTGCGGCTCTGGTGCTCGCTGAGCGGCTCGCCGCTGGCTACGGCGACAGGTTACATCATACGAACCGCTACGCCACCGCTCTGACCTGCAGTTTCTTGCTGCCACTCGCGCGCGAGCATCGTTCGGCGGCTCCAGGAGCAGCGGAAAACCTGCGTAAGAATCTTGCCATTGTCGATGGTTTGGCTTCCTAGAGCGATGTTCACTCGCGGCCTCGCCGGGCTTTGGCCTGGCCCCTCACGAGGTGCTCTACGTGGGCTACTCGCTGCACGCCGACATAGCCGGCGCCCAGGCGCTTGGCATCCGCACGCCCACATCAACCGCCGCGCGGCGGTTGCCGGGCGGATGCGTGCCCGATCACGAACACCCCGATCTGCGGGGAGTCCTCGCCTGCTCGGCTCAGCGCGGGGTCGGCGAGCTACAGCCCGAGCGCCGACTTGGTCGCGCCGGTCGCCAGCGACGTCCCGATGGATGTCGCTACGATTCAGCGCCCACTTGCCGGCGCGGCGATGCCGTCGCGATCGGTCGTCGTCCGTCGCTAGCGAGCGAGAGCCGGGGCGGCGAGCTCCGCGACCCGATCGGGGTCGGCGATCGTGTCGATCTTGATGATCCTGTCCGCGGCGACAGTGAAGGCCATCACGGCGATGGGCAGGCCAGCCCTTGTGATGACGACGCCGGCCGCCCCGTTGACGAGCACGTGGTGCAGTTCGCCATCGACATCGGCGCCTTGGCGCGCGTGGCGGGCGACGGCTGCCGCGCCACGGGCCATCTTCGACCCACCCTTGCCGAGATCGACTCGGGCCACGACATCCGGGTGGAGCACGGAGACGAGTGCGTCGAAGTCGCCAGCGCGGCCGGCGGCGAAGAAGGCGTCCACGACCTTCCGTTGACGGGCGAGATCGCGCTCTTGCGCGGGAAGCCCAGCCTCCTTCACTCGGCGGCGGGCTCTGCTGGCGAGCTGCCTAGTTGCCTGTGGCGTACGGCCAACTATCGCCGCGATCTCGTCGAAGGGCAGGTCGAAGACGTCGTGCAACACGAAGGCGAGGCGTTCCGCGGGAGCGAGGGCGTCGATCACGATCTGAAGGGCGAAGCCGACCGAGTCCGCCAGGACAGCCTCCGCCTCGGGATCGGCCCCGGCTTCGGGACTCACGATGGGATCGGGGATGGGCCGCTCGCGCCGAGCTGTCCGCGAACGGAGCAGGTTGAGGCAGACCCGAGCGACGATCGTCGTCAGCCACGCCTTGAGGTCCTCGACCCCGGCGGCGCCGGCGCGGCTGGCCCGCTCCCAGGCGTCCTGGACGGCGTCGTCGGCGTCGCTGAGCGAGCCCAGCATCCGATAGGCCACCGCCCGTAGATGGGGCCGGTGCTCCTCGAAACGAACGGTCAGCCACTCGCTCTCGTCCATCCTTCACCTCCTCGCGTCGTCGCTCCCCACTACAGATGACCCGCCGGCGGCGACCGATGTGACAGACCAGGGCAGTGTCACACCGTCGCACTCCCCCGTGTCCTAGGAGGACCACAATCAAGGAGGATCCGCATGGACACCCAGCACGACGCACCGGCAGTCGAGATCGCCCGCGCACACGTGGAAGCGTGGACCAACCACGACTTCCACACCGCACGCGCCGGCCTGGCGCCCGACGTCAGGTTCACGATCACCACGACGCAGCCCCTCCCGCAGGCCCTCGAACTGAGCGGCGCGGACGCCTACATGAAAGGCCTTGCGTCCGCGGCGCGGTTCGCCGTACCCGGCAGTCTGCGCATCGCCGCCAGCACCGGAGACGAACGCAACGCGATGCTCATGCTGACCTACCTGGTCGACTTCGGATCAGGGAACGAGGCGGACTTCGGGGCGGACGCATGGAAGGGAGAGTGGACCTTGTCCGTCGCCCGGCTCTACCGACTCGACGACATGGCCAAGATCGAGGCCGAGCACGTGACCTACTACATGACGCCGAACTAACCGCCCGCCACGTCCTGCCGAAGCGCATCCACTTCGGCAGGACGTGGTGTTCAAGCCGTGCGTGCTCGTGGCGCCACCCTACTGGCCTCCCGGTACTCAGCCGTCTGATTCAACACGTTGTCGGCCCCCGCGCCGCGGACGAACGGTCTCGCGCGCCCTCGTACTGGTGTACGAGGGCGTGAGCAAGCTGATGGGTCACGACGGGTATCGGCCGGCGCGGGTGGCCACGACGGGACCGTGCACCGGTCGAGCAGCACCGAGGGGCAGGACTGGACCAGTCGGTCCAGATGGCGGAGGCGGAGGTGGTCTTGGGCGACGGCAGTCACCTGTGGGCCATACCGGCCGAGGTCGTCGCCGAATAGCCCAGCCCGCGGGCGCTGTCCCACCACCCCGTGCGGGCGACAGCGCCGACACGTCAAGAAAGCCCATCTGGTGCGGCGCCGCAGACTGCTCCCCCGGGAGACCGGACTCCAGGCGGGCAACCGACTCGCGGTCGGCCCGCGAGGGCGACCGCGAGTCGTGCCATCCTCCCACTCTTCGCGGCCAGGACCGCCGGGCCCGATGAGGTCGGGGAGGTCGCCGTGGGACGTCGAGCCCGCACACGAACGGTCGTGGCAATCGCGGAGCACGGTGTCCGGGTCGCGATCCAGGTCCGCCGCTCCACGACAAGGAGCACCAGCCGTTCTCCATCGAGGCGCAGGACGGCCGGCTGCGGCCTCCGGTCTGCAAGACGCCGTCGCCGCCGCGCGCCTGTCCACCTTCGGTGGGCCGTAGGTTACAGCATACGAACCGCTGCGCCACCGCCGCGACCTGCAGTTTCAGGCTCCCGCTCGCACGCGAACGCCGAACACAGGTCCTGCGCTCGGCCGGACGGCCAGCCCGGCCATCGACGCGGCCAGCAATGCCCGGGTCGCTCGGCCATCGCTGGCTGTCGGCCTGCTCAGCAACGCAGGGCGGCACATGCCAGAGGGCACGGCCGTCACCGCGGGCCGCCGGCGACGCGATGCCAGCGGCCGGCCCGGCACTGGTGCGGCGCCGCGGATATCCCGGCGGTTCAGCCGATGGTGCTGACCGCGGCCGGCATCGGGCCTGGCATCCCACCGGACCCGTTTCCCGGCTCCTGCGGCGGTTCACCTGCGCTGGCACCTCGCGGTAGGTGGCCGCCGCGGACGACGGTGCGTGCTGGTCACCGGCAGGCCTGGCATGACGCGCGTCAGGATTGTACTGATTCGGCCTGCTGGGACGGCTCCCCGGCGGGAGCGCCTCCGGGCGGGGGCAGCGGGCCGCGGCGCAGCAGCGTACCGCAGATGACGGCGCCGGCCGCGAAGATGCCGGTACACCACCAGAACACCGTGGTGTAGCCGTGGACCGCCGCGAGGTGAACCTGCGGCGGTGCTGGCTGCCCGTTCACGTGGCTGGCCAGGTAGCTGGCGGTGGCGCTGGCCGCGATCGTGTTGAGCAGCGCGGTGCCGATCGCGCCGCCAAGCTGCTGCCCGGTGCTGACGCTCCCGGAGGCTATCCCCGCGTCGCGTGGTGCCACGCCGGAGGTACCGGTGCGGAGCGCCGCGCCGTAGATGAGGCCCATGCCGACACCGATCACCATGGTCGGCCCGAGCAGGGCCGACGCGTAGCCCGAATGCACGCCGATCCTGGTCAGCCAGGCCATGCCGGCTGCGTTGAGCAGCAGGCCGACGGTGACCAGCGGCTTGGGGCCGAACCGCGGCGTCAGCACAATGTTGCCCACGTTGGTCGCTACGGCGGTGAGCACCACCATCGGCAGCAGGGCGACGCCCGAGGTGATCGCCGAGTAACCCAGGTCGGTCTGCATGTAGTAGACGAGGAACAGGAAGACTCCGAAGATGCCGACGCCGAGGATCAGCATGGTGAGGTAGGCGCCGCCGCGGTTGCGGTCCAGGACGACCCGGGGCGGCAGCAGCGGCTGCGCGGCGCGAAACTGCCAGAAGGCGAAAACGATCAGCAGCGCGACGCCGACCGCGAGGACGCCCCACGTCGAGGGCGTGTGCCAGCTGTGCGTCGCGGCGTTGGAGAAGCCGTAGACCAGGCAGAACATCCCGCCCGACACCAACACCACGCCCGGGACGTCCAGCCGGGCGCCCGGCGTCTTGGGCTGCCTGCCCAGCAACAGCACGCCTCCGATTATCGCGATTCCGGCGAAGACCAGATTGACGTACAGGCACCACCGCCACGACAGGTAGGAGGTCAGCGCACCGCCGATCAGCAGCCCTAGGGCCGCGCCGCTGGCCGCGACCGCGCTGAAGGCGCCGAACGCCTTGCCCCGGTCCTTCGGCTCGGTGAACGTCGTGACTATCAGCGACAGGGTAGACGGTCCCAGCAGCGCGGCGAAGACCCCCTGGCAGGCGCGCGCCGTAACCAGCATCGTGAAGTTGACCGAGGCGCCACCGACGGCGGAGGCGGCCGCGAAGCCGACCAGCCCGATGAGCAAGGTCGCCTTACGGCCGACCAGGTCGGCCAGCCGCCCGCCGAGCAGCAGCAGGCTCCCGAATGACAGCGCGTACGCGGTCACGACCCACTGCCTGTCGGCGTTCGTGAACCCCAGGTCGTCCTGCGCCGACGGCAGCGCGAGGTTCATCACGGTCACGTCGAGGACGACCATGAGGTAGGCGACGCAGATGACGGCGAGGATCAGCCACCGCCTCGAGTCCCCGGCCGCCGTCCCGGCCGCCCCCGGGCCCGGCCCGGCCGCAGGGGCTGTGCTCCGTACTGCCATGATCATCTCCTTGTCACATCGAACGGACTTGAGCCTCCCTGTTTGCTGGAGGTGTTCGTCTTAGCAGTACGACAACACAGGCCTTCGCAATGTGAGGCGACGCGCCAACCTCACAGTTCGGTGCGATGTCTTGTCGAACTGGTGAGGGCAGATGCGAGCGAGGGAGTCGTCGACACAATGACCACCCAATCCGAGCCAGGACACGGCCGACCCGATCCGAGCCTGAACGCGATCATGAGCGAGCGGCGTCGGCTGATCAATCTCTCCTACCGGCTCCTCGGCTCCCTGGCCGATGCTGAGGATGCGGTGCAAGAGACGTATGCCCGCTGGTACGTCATGCCCCAGCAACAGCAGGAAGCCATCGAATCCCCCGGCGCCTGGCTGACGAAGGTCGCCAGTCGCATCTGCCTCAACCTGCTCGGCTCGGCACGGGCCCGGCGCGAGCGCTACGTGGGCGAATGGCTCCCGGAGCCGCTGCCCGAACCTACCGAGTGGCTCAACGGGCGGTCGGGCGACACCACGGCCGACCCGGCCGACCGAGTCACCCTCGACGAGTCGATCAACATGGCCTTCCTCGTCGTGCTCGAATCGATGACCCCGGCCGAGCGGGTCGCGTTCATCCTGCACGACGTCTTCCGCTACTCCTTCGCCGAAGTCGCCGATATCGTCGGGCGTACCCCGGCGGCATGTCGCCAGCTGGCCTCCTCAGCCCGCCGTCGCATTCGCCCGTCGCAGGCTCCCCCGACCCCCACCGCCCGGCAGGCCGGCATTGTCAGGGACTTCAAGCAGGCATGGGAAGCCAAGGACATCGACGCCCTCATCGGCTTGCTCGACCGCGACGCCACGGCGATCGCCGACGGCGGCGGCCTGGTCAGCGCCGCGCTCCGCCCGATCGAAGGCGCCGAGCAGATCGCGCGCGTCTGCGTCGATATCGCCGGCAGGGTACCCAACCTGACGATCCTGGAGCGTACGGTCAACGGCCAGCCCGGCCTGGTCGCTCAACAAGGGGGCGTCACCGTGATAGTGGCGGCGTTCGACGTCGCAGGCGACCGGATCAAGCACATCTGGGCGGTACGCAACCCCGAGAAGCTCCTGCCTTGGACGGTCGGCCACAGCACCGCGACCCCGGCGGGTATGCGGATCGCCGTCGAAAAACCCGCGTCGAAACAGTGATCGCCCCTGCGGCCAGCCAGTTCGCGTTGGAGGACCAACCCCACCAGGTCGCAAGCCTCAAACCACCGCTGAGGTATAGAAGGAAAGACCTCGCCATGTCCACGCCCATAATGGCCAAGCAGGACAACCTCCTGTCGCGTCTGCGCGACCCCACCCAGTTCTTCCCCGAGTTGGCAGCAATCTCCGGAGCCGTGCACAAGGCCACCCGGAACGGTTCGATTCCGCAGACCACCATCAGCCTGGTGCAGCTCCGCGCCCGGGCAGATCGTCGGCAGCACTTACCACACCGTGCGGGTAACCGGCAACCTCCGCAAGGCCGGGGAAACAGAGGAGCGCATCACCGCCGCGGCGTCATGGCAGGACGCCCCCTTCACCGACATCGAACGGGCCGCATTGGAGCTCATGGAGGCGGTCCTCACCCCGAACCCGTTCGGGGAGCGCGTCTCCGACGCGCTGTACGCCAAGGCATCCACGCACTACGACGACGAGGCGGTGTGGACGCTCACCTTGGCGATCGGCCACTTCTGCTTATCCCCGTCGCTCTCGTCGGCAAGCCGATCCCCGGTAGTCCCCCGGACTCATCCTGAGCGCGGCCAGCTCGGAACAAGGATGGCACTTCACCCGAGTCCTGGCCTTGACCGA
>WNFZ01007186.1_pt1 | contig 11262 bp, 4 predicted proteins | sample 5400081 | NCBI WGS metagenome assembly WNFZ01 (sample SAMN13153365, study PRJNA577476) | soil metagenome | isolation source: 80 cm soil or saprolite under grassland replicate 1 | place: USA:California | collected 2016-06-15
AAGTCATTATATGTAAAGCTCTACCAATTTCAAAGTAGAAAGCGGAAATGCGTGATTAAGATTCAAATTGTTCATTATCTAATACTTAAAAAAATATATTCTATCAATACAAAATTTAAAATGATTTTAAATTTTATTTTTTATTTTTATTTTTATTTTTATTTTTATTTACGGTAAAACAATGTAAATTATTACATCATAAGCTGTGGGTAATACATATATTACAATCTATTTAGTTCTAACCAACTAAAACTAAAACATGATTTTTCATGAATACCTGACTGCCTCGTCCCACTTAAGGGAAAGACCAACCCCGTTTATTCGCAACCTTGTAAAAATTAACTAAGATCATTAGTAAAACGTAGTTAACTTACGTTATAATAATCTATAATGTTTCCACCGAAATAAATGTAATTTCTAATACTATCTAAACTATTATCTATACTACTAGAGTCTATTATTCTATTAATATCTATATAGCTTTTTTTGTTTTTATATTTATTTTTTGTTTTTTTATCTAGATTATATTCTTTTTCAATATCTTTCATGATTCTGCATCTTGGCTTCCATATTTCTTCCATTGTTATTTTATAAACAAAATCTCTAAATTTGTATAATACATTTTGAGTTTTTTGTTTATTATTATACTTGTTTACTAATTCGAAAAGATTCAAAGGAATTATTCCTTTAATTATATCGACATAAGTAATAGAACTATCATCTTGTTTATTTTTCCAGATATCTGTCAAACATTTAATATCTGTGAAATTAATTTTATCATTGTCTTTGGATAATTCTTCAAATAAGAATTTTTGAGATGAAATTATTGCTTTGTCAATAACTTCTTCTTGTTCTTGACAAGTCCATATATGATTGAAGGTTTCTTCTTCTGTTCCACAGAGAGGACATAGCCAATTTTCATAAAGTTCAAAAAAAGATTTCTTCATTTGTTCAATTGTTGATAGTTCATTAAAAAGCAACTTAATTTTTTGTGCTTTTTTATTAGAGCTTTTAATATTTGTTTTATAGTTTTCTATATCATAATTTAATACATTAAAAGTTGTCTCCCAATGTATATTGTTTTTCCTGTATTTTCCATTTCGATTCAAATTATAAAATTGTTCAAATCCACGAAATCTTGACAGTAGTGTTAGAAATTGACGAAGATTTTGATCAATTCTTATGTTATTCCATCTTGGAACAATTCGTATATTTTCAAGTTGTGTATTCTTTATTGTAATGAATTGATCCTTTGTATGTGCTTGTTTACATAAATTATCTACATAATCATTGTAAACATTATTCGAATGTGCTTTGACTTTAATTAATTCAATGTTAATTTTTTTAGTTAAAATTATTTCGCAAAGTATATTCCAAGCAATACCATTACGTTCTTGCTTAAAGAATTGTCTTGGATTTAATTTAAATTTTGTTTGTTCAATTTTTTTGAAGTGTTTTATCGTATTTTCACTATCTGTATATATTATTATTTCACTATTGTTAGGAACTGTTATTATTGCACAGACTATTGCCATTAATTCTCCTTTTGCTGATGATGGCCAGTGTTCTAAAGTTGTTGAAAATTCTACATAGTTTGCATTGCTCCCTACTTGAATGAAACCACTCGATATGCTACAGTATTCACTGCCTACTTCTATTAATGATCCATCTGTAAAGAACTCAAATTTAGATGATTCCTTAAATTTCCTTTGTATACTATATAATTCATTCCTCGCATTTGAAAATTCAAAATATCTATCTATCAAGTCATTGTTGTTTTTTATTAAAGGATTATGTTTATTTATTCTTTCTATTTCTAATTTATAATATGTTTCTCTGTTACGATTATATGTATATATTATTTCTGCTAATCTAAGATTGTTGTTAACCAACATATCTATTCGCTTTTTTTGTTGGCCAAATTTTTTGCCTTTTTTATTTACTATTATAATATCTTCTGTATTTTTTGTTATTCTACATGAGTCAAAATTACTTTGCCCTAATCTGCAACCATGACATTTAGTAATTATTAAATTATCTTCATTGATATTTTTTAAATCTACTAAATAGTGATTAATTGTCATTGTTTTTGTTTCTTGGTTTTTTCTGTAAACTTTACCAGTAATTGTAGTATTATATGTTTCATCATAAAACATCACGTAAGGATATTGATTATCAAATTTTGGATTATTAATTAATGTTCCTTTTAAATCAAATTCATATTGTGTTTGAAATTCATTTTTTAATCGATATGAATTTGGATGTGTAATTTTCTTTTTAATCCAGCCATACCATTTGGATGGTTTTCTTTGTTTTTTCATGAATTTTTTGTTAGTGATATCCTTCCATGTCAATAGTTCTTTTCCATCTATTGATGTTATTTGTTCCAAATAAAATATTGATTCTTCTTTTAATCGAGTTTTGAACGCATTATAGTACTTTAGATCCATAATTGATTTGAGCGATACATTCCCTCCAGTAAGTGATGTTTTTAATTTTTCCTTTATATCAAAAGTTATGTTATTTTCTTTGCAAACATATAACATATTATAGATAAAATTATTTTTATATTTTTTGATTATTTTGTCATAAGGAAAATCTACCAATAATGAATTCTCAAGCCATTCTTTGTTCTGTAGATTTCTTAGACGCAGGTGAGTAAGATCACCTAATTGTGATGTATCATTAATTTGTATGAGAAAATTTGTTATTTTCGCTTGACATTGAACTTCATAAATACTTCTATAAGGGTATATGTAATTATTAAAAATTGCATTGGGAATTGTAGAAGCAAGTCGCAACTTGTTTTTAAAAACTCTTCTAAACGGTTTTTCAATATTTGCACATTCTTGTTTTGTTAATACTGTTGTTTGACTCCAGTATTCTATACGAGGTATAATCAAACGATTGTAAATATATAGCAGATGTTTATCTGTGACTCTTTTTTTGAATAACATTTTTGATAGATTCTGTACTTCATATTTTGCTTGTTGTAAAACAAAATCTTTCTTATTACTGAGGTTAAACCAAACTCCTAATATACGCGTCGATTCGTCTGGATGTTTTGGTTTGATATCGATTGTTGTTTCTCCAAATTTTAATTGTATTTTTCTATTATAATCATATTTTTCTTTTTTTGTTTTATTTATTTTTTTTCTCAATAACAGTTCTGATTTCTCTTTATTTACTTGTATGTCGTTTAACAAGTAAAAGGAGTCTGCGATTTTTAATATTTCTTCCAGCTTTTCTTTATTTTCTGTGATCCATTGTGTGTCATCCATATAGGCCATAGATGACAGTTGGAATTTTTGTTCTTCATAAATTCTATCATATACGTTGTTTTTGTATTTTTCAATTATATTGTAACCAAGGTGACGATTTTTTATTTCACAGAGTAGTGGATCATAGTAAATACACCACAATATCGGTGAGATAATTTCTCCTTGATCAATCCCTATTAATACGTCATAGGGATCCGTTGTTCCAACCGCTGTTAGAACTTGGTTTTTTCGATTATTAAATAAATTAAGTATTAGTTTCGTGAAAGTTTGTGGAATTTTTAAGCGGTCCATAGCCTTTTTAAGCATGTAGATGTTAACGCGATCATATGCTTTAGCTAAATCCTGTGAAAGTATCCACAGTTCCTTATTATTCTCAGTGGCATCTTGTATTATTTCGTTAAGTATACGAATTGGTTCAAAAGTCGATTGTAAAGGCAAACCCGCAAATTGGTTACCTTTTAAAACTTTTTTTTCTACAAGAATTTTTGTGAATCTTCGATTAAGCATTGAAATCAATGCTTTTCTTGGTGTTTCCAATAAAGTTATTGGACGTGTATTGATTAAATTACAATCATATGGTTTTGGTTTGGGGATTGGGTATATTATAGCTAATCTCCAAGCATCTGGAATGTTGTTAATTCTTATGCACATACACATAAAGTTATATAAGACTTCTTGCATTTCATCACTACAATGTTTAATCATCTCATAACTAATCTTTGAAGGTCCTGCTGCTTTACCATTGGGCAAATTTTTTATCGTTTCAATCCACTCTTCCCAACTGGGTTCATCCATCAGGTGATTATATATGTTTCCATCTATATCTTTTTTGGGTCGGTATTGGTCTTGCCACATGCCAACAATTTCTTTTTCTTGATTCACACTTCCTGCAATTGTTTGGAAGTGGTGATTTGTTAGGTGTTTGACACTCTTTTCATCTGTAAATAAGAGGTCTTCTCCATCTATTTCTTTGTATATTTTATCTATTGTTATATATTTAATTTCTCTGTTAGTTAAGGAGTTAATCATACTCTTTTGATCTTTTTCATAATTGTCACATCTTTCATTAACAAATTTGATCATTTGTTCTTGTTCGTAATTGTTCAATTCTTTTTTATATCGAAAGAGAAGTAAATTTTTAACTTCTTTAAGTTGTTTGAGAAGCTGTTGTATATTTGAAGCATCGATTGTGTATGGCCATTCCATATTAATTTCTTCTTCTGTCATTACTTCTTCTAATTTCTTGAATGTATTTTTCCACTTCTCATTTACTTTTTCCATATTCTGTTTTTTATTTGTTCGATATAAGTTTATTCTTAGGTTGGTAATATATCTAATATTACAATGCAACTTAGAATTTTTTATAGGATGATGATCCTTATATTTATTTAGATTCACTTCTTTCGACTTAATTACTTCAGCTGCTTCAATAATGGCGTTCTGTATTTTTGTCCATTGTTGATTCAATTCTGTTGTGTTTTTGATAGATGCATTTAAAAGATCATATTTTTCAACTAACTCTGTTGTTAAATAGACGAAGTTGTCCCAATCTTCCTGTTCCATTTTGTCATATTCATATATTGTTTTCATTCTTTTTTGTTGTTTTGTTTTTGCATTTTGTTTCTTTTTAAACATTTTATGTGGCCAAAAAGAAACTGATATTCCTTTATGATCTGTATTTATGTGTTCTATGTCTATTGCCATCAGTTTACTTATAAGCGATTCCCTTATCAAGTCTGATGACGCCCATATATAATCTATTCTTGATGGATTTTTCCCTTGTTGTTTAGGAGTGTATGAGTGAATATCCATTGTATCATTAAAAATATCTATTGTATCTATGATGTTGTTATTCTCTAAAAATTGAAAAAGTCTATAATACCATCTTGTTCCATTCCTGGCTTTGATGGCAATATATTCTTCGTAGTTTATGTTAAAATCTCCCATAAGCAGTATTTTCATATTTTGTTGTTTTCCTTCTTTGATAGTTTTGATGATGAAATCAAATATATCCTCTATTTCTGTTCTTTCTTTTTTATTTGCATTGATATATGTTTGTATAATTCTGAGTTTATATTTCCCTTTCATATACATGTCTATGTAGATGACGCGTCCTTTATAACAATTATGTCTTCGTACATATGAATTGTATTGTCGTTCTATAATAATACCAGTTCCAGATCCCCTCACTTGATTCGAATTTGATGTAAAATAACTTGCATATTGTTTGTTATTTTTGTAAATTAGTTTTGATGATTGTTCATTTAGATTTGTTTCTGACACTCCAAGTATTTGAATTTTATTAAAATTCATCATATCTAACAAGAAATGTTGTTTGGTTGTATTAAGCCCTTGAACATTAAGAGACATTACACGAAAAGGTGTATTGCTGTTGTTATTATTCACTATTGAGAGAGGGGTAATAATTTTTTGGTTGTGAAAAGAATTTATTAGTTGTTCCATCATTAATAATAATTATTTGATATGATTGGACAGATTATGTGAAGATTTAAGCTTCTTCTTTATCATAATCCATTTCGTCTTCACCTTCATCAGCTCTCTCTTCTGATGTTGATGGTGTTGATTGGTATCCTGTAAACATTTGAATCATTCTGCTCATCATGCTTTTGGTTTCATCTATTCCTTGCATCATTCTATTTTGTCCTAAAGTTAGATCTTCTATCCTTTCTTCATCCGTCTCACTATCAGATGAATCACTTTTGTGAACTCGTTTGTTATTATTGTTCTTTTGTTGTGTTTTATTATTGTTGGATGTTCCTTCATTTGTTATTTGTGCTTGTTTCCTTCTTTTTCGTTCTTCAATAAGATTCTTCAATTTTTTGTTCCATTCCTCCATATCTTTGACCAATTTTTCATGATGTATACTGAGCTTTTTAAAGGCATCTTGGATCTGGGAAAGTTGCTGTTGGACTAATGAATCTTGCATCTGTTCCTTTGCTAACTTTTTTCCAGTATCTGTTTTCTCATTCTTTTTTTGTCTTTGGTTACGTAATTGGGGAGGTTGAGATTGATTTGGCCTTTGTTGTTGGCCCTGTTTTACTACTTCTGCGAAAGACTTATTCTTCTTTCCTTGCTGTTTATTAGCTTGGATTTTAGCTGTCATTGTTTGCCATGCACTTTTAACACTGATATTCTTTTTCTTTTGCTGCGCTTTAGTACATTTATTCGCAAAGTGATCAGGTGATCCACACTTATTACAAATTAATTGGTCAGAATTCACCCAATAAAGTTGCTGATTTTTGAACATGTGACTCGTGTCTCTTGCGATTTCCATATCTTCTTCATTCTTGAAGCTTACATATGCATATCTTAAGAGAGCATAATTTGTTGGATTTCTTGGAATAAAACAAGTTTTCCCATTGATATCTTTAATAAAATCAACTAGGTCGAAAGCTGTAGTGCCAAATGGTAGTCCTGACAACTTACAACTGAATTTTTGCCTTTCTTCTCTACATTCTTTGGATAACGAGATAGGAGTTACTCTTACTACATCCCGAAAGAGATTGAAACTCCATATATTTGCTAATTTGTCAACACTTTTTTTATCTATGTAGGTAATATACGCTTGTTGGTACAATCCCACAGCTTTGGTAGATATTTTTTCTATTTCACCCAGTTGTTCAAAGGCACATCTAATTTTTGGTGTCTTTGTGTATAGGGGAATATCGAAAACCTGAATGGTTCGATCTTTTTCCTCAATTTTTTCTTCTACAGTAGGTCTTGGGCGTAAATCTGCAAGACTCTGGAATTTGGATGGTACTTCTTCTTCATTGTCTGTCCATTTGAAGGTTTCTTCCAGGAGATGGTCAAAACTTTCTTGGTCAGTAAACACGACTTTAATACAGTTGACTTTCTTATTTTTAATCGCTGTAGCATGGCTAAAGCCTTTCCATTTGCTAAGTTTCCTGAAAACAGTAAGTTCCTTGTTCTTGTTTCCACCTGGGATACATTCTGCAGGGATCACTGCTGCCAATTTTTTCCTTTCTGGAATGATTGTCAGTTGTACTTCGTCATCTCCTTTTCCATTGGTATGATCTGCCTGCAATTCGGAATTTCCAGGCTGATTGTTTGGATCAACATGCAGATCTTCAAGTTGATCATGTTGCACCTGATTTTGCTGATCCTTTTTTGCTTTTTGCTGCGGAGTTTGCTGTTTGGGTCCGGGAGTCTTGTCACTGTTCACTCCATCAGATTTGTTGGACTTAAACAAGTCTGTGGCGATTTCATATTCCATTTCCACAGTAGTTTTTTCTTGCAATTTCTGTTTGCCTTTCCTGCTACTTTTATGACCATTGTTATGATCATGTTCAGGGGAGGAAGAGCGAGAAGTAGGTGCAATAAATTCGTCACTATTGTCTTGCTTTTTACTAGCTTGACGAGTGCTCTTTCTTTGTTGTTCTTGAGTAGATGTTCCAGTAGAAGTAGTGCTTCTGTTACGAGCCATTTCTGAATTTTGCTAAGTAGTTAATTGAATAAATGTGTATTTGTTTCTGATAAATTTATGGTCTTGATGACGAGAAGAAAGAGTTTTTCCAAATTCTGACGAGTCATATTTTAACACACAGATAAGATTTTCTAACGATTTTTTTCTTTAATAGTCAATAATCTTGGTTGATCATTTTATTTTGACCAGATTTTCACCTAAATTTTTCTAATCCCTTTTTGAAATTCACCGCATGCACAGTTGCCACGGATACAAAAAATCATTGCCATTTTTGTAAAAAGTTGCCTTTTTGGTAAAAAACTCTTCGTTTAATCTTTTATATTAACATGTTAATTAACATGTTAATAGACATGTTAATAGACATGTTAATAGACATGTTAATAGACATGTTAATAGACATGTTAATAGACATGTTAATTAACATGTTAATAGACACATTCTAGGAACAATTTTTTGCAAAACTTTCTCCTGTGTTACTGAAAAGTATCGTTGACTTAACAGATCATGAATTAATTACATATTTTGATTTTTGTGAAAATCATTTTATATTTGTTTTTTTTTAACATCATAAATAATTTATAAAAATTAATTTGTAAAATATTTTACCAAAAAAAAATAATAGATTACATATATTGTATTGTTTAAATTAAAAAATATATTGCTCCTTATTAAAAATGGTATTTTTCTAATTTATTTTCTAAGTTCTAACAACAAAATTTCAAAAAATTTACGTCTATAAATTACAGGGGTAAGATTGTACTAAGAATTGTTCTGATATACATGCGAAAAAACGATTTATTTAGTAAAATCGTTTTTTTTTAACTGGCTCATTAGAAAAAACGATCTTATTAGTAAAATCGTTTTTTTTTTAACTGGCTCATTAGACAAAACGATTTTATTAGTAAAATCGTTTTTTTAACTGGCTTATTAGAAAAACAATTTAAAGTTTACAATTGTTTTTCAACAATAAATTAGCTTTACAACGTGCCCGTAGGGCTAGCCTTAAAAAAAGAAAAATTCGCAATTCTTGCGAATTTTTCTTAAAAAATATTGAATTCATTTATTAAAAAACATTATTTATTAAAAAACATTATCAAATTATTAATTATCTAATAAAAATTTACGCAATTTATTAAAAATTATTTGCGAATTCATTAATTAAAAAAAAAATTATCAAATTATTTATTAAAAGAAATTACTATTTAATTAAATTTATGATTTATTAAAATTATCTTTGAATTCATTTATTAAAAAAATTATCTGTGAATTGATTATTTAAAAAATTATTTGTGAGTTGTTTATTAAAAAAAATTATCTGCGAATTTAAAAATTATCTGCGAATTGATTTAAAATTATCTGCGAATTTAAAACTTATCTGCAAATTGATTTAAAATTATCTGCAAATTGATTTATTAAAAAAATTATCTGCAAATTGATTTATTAAAATAATTATCTGCGAATTGATTTATTAAAAAAATTATCTGCGAATTGATTTATTAAAAAAATTATCTGTGTATTCATGATTTCACTTTTTTAACATACATTCTCACTTCTAAAAATAATCTTTTTATTTAGTTTATTTGATTGGATGATATTTATAATTATTTGCGTAACATTTGTCTTAGAAAATATTTTCATTTCGCACAAAAAAAAAAGCAAAGAACCGTCTTAAAAATATTTGGTTTTAATACTTGTCACTATATGATTTAAATGATTTAATAAAATTTATGTTTAAAGTACAATGACTACGGTCTTCAATTTTTTTTATTTGTATAAAAGTTTAATAAACGTAAAATACATATTGAAATTTATTTTATGAAATTATATCATGGGGAGCGAAAATACATCATGGAGAACAAAAATACATCACGGGAAATGAAAATACATCACAGGGAACAAAAATACATCATGGAGAACAAAAATACATCACGGGAAATGAAAATACATCACAGGGAACGAAAATACATCATGGAGAACAAAAATACATCACGGGAAATGAAAATACATCACAGGGAACGAAAATACATCATGGAGAACAAAAATACATCACGGGAAACGAAAATACATCATGGGGAACGAACATACATCATGGGGAACGAACATACATCATGGGGAACGAAAATACATCATGGGGAACGAAAATACATCATGGGGAACGAAAATACATCATGGGGAACGAAAATACATCATGGGGAACGAAAATACATCATGGGGAACGAATTGCAAAAAAAATTAAAATTACAATATCATACTAGCATAATGAAATTTAATTTCATGCCTGATAACAACTTAATTATCTCTCAGAACTAGTTTAATTTATACAATATTCAAAGTAGTATTTGAAAACCCACTGCCTATAATATTTAAATAACAAAAACAATCATATTTAATCTGCACATAGACATAGATAGTTCTTTTAAAAAAATAACATATTTAGCTACTTACTAGAAAGTAAAAAATAACAAGAGAAAAGAGACAAAGTGAAGAAGAAAAGAGACAAGAAAGAAAAAGAAAAATAAATAAATAATAAATTTGTACTGATGCATTACGCGTCTTTATATTTCCAAATTAAACATTCTATTTTTAGAAGCAGGATAAATGACATACATACATTTTACGATTTACCGGACTTACGGCAGTGATTACCAGATTTATGAAACTTTACCAGCATTATATCGTAACTTCTATTTTATTAATTAGCATGTACAATAAGGTCGTACACATGGGGTGTACATTAAGTTTTCCCTTAAAAAAATTATCTGCGAATTCATTTATTAAAAAAAATTATCAAATTATTTATTAAAAAGAATTATCTAATAAAAATTTACGTGATTTATTAAAATTATCTTGAATTCATTTATTAAAAAAATTATCTGTGAATTGATTATTTAAAAAATTATCTGTGAGTTGATTTATTAAAAAAAATTATCTGCGAATTTAAAAATTATCTGCAAATTGATTTATTAAAAAAATTATCTGTGAATTGATTTATTAAAAAAATTATCTGTGAATTGATTTATTAAAAAAATTATCTGTGAATTGATTTATTAAAAAAATTATCTGTGAATTGATTTATCAAAAAAAAAATATCTGCGTATTCATTTATTAAAAAAAATTATCTGCAAATTCATTTATTAAAAAAAATTATCTGCAAATTCATTTATTAAAAAAAATTATCTGCAAATTCATTTATTAAAAAAAATTATCAATTATTTATTAAAAGAAATTATCAAATTATTTATTAAAAGGAATTATCTAATAAAAATTTATGTGATTTATTAAAATTATCTTGAATTCATTTATTAAAAAAATTATCTGTGAATTGATTATTTAAAAAATTGTCTGTGTTGATTTATTAAAAAAAATTATCTGCGAATTTAAAAATTATCTGCAAATTGATTTATTAAAAAAATTATCTGCAAGTTGATTTATTAAAATAATCTAAAAAATTAAAAAAATTATGCAATTTAAAATTATCTACAAACCAAATTTTTTTTCAGATTAGGCCTGACCAAT
>WNFZ01005798.1_pt1 | contig 11260 bp, 10 predicted proteins | sample 5400081 | NCBI WGS metagenome assembly WNFZ01 (sample SAMN13153365, study PRJNA577476) | soil metagenome | isolation source: 80 cm soil or saprolite under grassland replicate 1 | place: USA:California | collected 2016-06-15
GACGCGATGGAGATGTTCATCACCGACGCGACCCAGAAGGGCGGCAAGCTGCGGACCGGCGGCAAGCGCATCGGCAACAAGGGCTTCTTCTTCGAGCCCACGGTGGTCACCGACGTGCCGCGCGAGGCGCGCATGATGAACGAGGAGCCGTTCGGCCCGGTGGCCTTGATCGCACCCTTCGCAGATTTTGCCGGCGCGGTCGCCGAGGCGAACCGCCTGCCATATGGGCTCGCGGCCTACGCGTTCACCAAATCGGCAAAGACCGCGGCGGCGGTGGGCGCCGCGGTCGAAAGCGGCATGGTCGCGATCAACAATGTAGGCCTCGCCTTGCCCGAGGTGCCGTTCGGCGGGGTCAAGGATTCCGGCTACGGTTCCGAAGGCGGCTCGGAGGCGATCGAGGCCTATCTGAATACGAAGTTCATCACCCAGACGGGGGTGTGAACAACAAACTAGCCGCCGTAGCCCGCATGGAGCGAAAGCGGAATGCGGGATCGGCCGTCCCGGATTTCGCTGCGCTCCATCCGGGCTACTAAACATTCGAGGCCGGAGGAAGTCATGGGCAGCGTGAACGCCTGCGTCGATCTCAAGCGCGATAATGACGTCGCGGTCGTCACCATGGAGAATCCGCCGGTCAACGCGCTCAAGCACGAGCTGCGCGCCGGGCTGATCGAGGCGTTGAAGCAGATCAAGGATCCGGCCATCAAAGCCGTGGTGCTCACCGGAGCCGGACGCGCGTTTTCCGCCGGCGCCGACATCAGCGAGTTCGGCAAGCCGCTGCAGCCGCCCGGCCTGCACGAGGTGATTGCCGCGATCGAAGTGACGCCGAAACCGGTGGTGGCCGCCATCCACGGCATCGCCCTGGGCGGCGGGCTCGAGCTCGCGCTCGCGTGCCACTACCGGGTCGCGGACCGCGGCGCCCGCGTCGGCCTTCCCGAGATCAAGCTCGGGATCTTGCCCGGCGCGGGCGGCACGCAGCGCCTGCCGCGGCTGATCGGTCCGGAAAAGGCCCTGGAAGCGATCGCGTCCGGCGACATGATTGCCGCCGACCAGGCGCGGGCGGTGGGCATTCTCGATGCGGTGCCGGACGGCGAGCTCGTGCCGGCCGCGGTCGCCTTCGCGCGCAACGCGGTCGGCAAGCCGGTGAAGCACGTGCGCGACCGCGACGACAAGATCGCGGCGGCGCGGGCCAATCCCGCCGCCTACGAGGAAGCCGCGGCGAAGATCGTCGGGCGCGCGCGCGGCAGGCGGGCGCAATCGGCCTGCGTCGAATCCGTGCGCAACGCGTTCCAGCTGCCGTTCGAGGATGGGCTTGCGCGCGAGCAGGCGCTGTTCCGCGAGTTGGTGGTGAGCGATGAATCCAAGGCGCAGCGCCACGTGTTCTTCGCCGAGCGCGAGGCCGCGCGCGTGCCGGACATGCCGGCATCGACCAAGCCTCGCGCGTTCGCGCGCGCCGCCGTGATCGGCGCCGGAACCATGGGCGGCGGCATCGCCATGAACTTCGCCAACGCCGGCATTCCGGTCACCATCATCGAGACCGCAGCCGACTTGCTGCGCAGCGGGCTCGACCGCGTCGCCGCCAATTACCGCACCACCATCTCGCGCGGCCGCCTCACCCAGGTCGAGATGGACCAGCGCATGAATCTGATCTCCGGCAAGATCGGGCTCGCCGCGGTTGCCGACGCGGACGTCGTCATCGAGGCGGTGTTCGAGGAAATGGATCTGAAGAAACAGATATTCGGCGAGCTCGACCGCCAGGCCCGTCCGGGCACCCTGCTCGCCACCAACACCTCGACGCTCGACGTCGACGCCATCGCGCAGGCGACCAAACGGCCGCAGGACGTGCTGGGCACGCATTTCTTCAGCCCGGCGAACGTCATGCGGCTGCTCGAGATCGTGCGCGGCAAGGCCACGTCCCACGAGGCATTGGCGACCGCGATCGCGCTCGGTCGCAAGCTCGGCAAGGTGCCGGTCGTGGTCGGCAATTGCGACGGCTTCGTCGGCAACCGCATGCTGGCGCGGCGCTCCACCGAATCCGAGCGGCTGCTGCTCGAAGGCGCGCTGCCGCAACAGGTCGACGCCGCGGTCGTCGAGTTCGGCTTTCCCATGGGCCCGTTCGCGATGGGCGATCTCGCCGGGCTCGACGTCGGCTGGCGCATCCGCCGCGCGCGCGGGGTTCGCGCCGAAGTCGCCGACCCGTTGTGCGAAGCCGGGCGCTTCGGTCAGAAGACCGGCAAGGGCTATTACCTGTACCAGTCGGGCTCGCGCACACCCACTCCCGATCCCGAGGTCGAGCAGATCATCATCGAGGCTTCGCGGCGGCTGGGGATCGCGCGACGGCCGATCGACAAGCAGGAGATCGTCGAGCGCATGATCTATCCAATGATCAACGAGGGCGCGCGCATTCTCGAGGAAGGCATCGCATATCGGCCCGGCGACATCGACGTGATCTGGGTCTACGGCTACGGCTGGCCGGCGTGGCGCGGCGGCCCGATGTTCCATGCCGACCAGGTCGGGCTCGCGCACGTCCGCGATCGGCTCGCGCTTTATGCGCAACGCTCGGGCGACAAGACGCTCGAGCCGGCGCCGCTGCTCGCCAAGCTCGCGGCCGAGCGCAAGGGCTTCGCCTCGTTCAAGCTTGCCGCCGCCGCGGCGTGAGGACCCGGGTCGCCGTGCGCGCGAGGTTTTCGCGCGATCCCGTTGACAATTGTTAATTGACAGTTTTACCGAATCCTCAAGGCGAAGATGATCGTAAGCTTCCGCCACAAGGGATTGAAACAGCTCTTCGAACGCGGCAACCGGAGAGGCCTCAACCCGCAGCACGTCGAGAAGATTGAAAACATTCTCGGCCTATTGATGTCGCCCAGAAGATCGAGGACATGGATGTCCATAGCTTCAGGCTGCACCCATTGTCCGGCGATCTCAAAGGCTTCTGGTCGGTGACGGTGCGGGCGAACTGGCGCATCATCTTCCGTTTCGAGAGCGGAAACGCGTTCGAGGTCGATCTACTGGATTACCATTAGGAGCCGACATGCCTATGAAAAAACCGCCGCATCCGGGTCATCTCGTGAGGGAGAACCTCGAGGATTTGGGATTGTCCGTTGCAGACGCAGCCAAGGGCCTGGGAATCACCCGGCAGCAGCTCTACAATGTCATCAGCGGCAAGAGCGCAATCACGCCCGAGATGGCAGTACGTCTCGAAAAGGCGATCGGCAGCACGGCAGATGCCTGGCTCAGGATGCAGGCTGCACACGATCTCGCTCGGATTCGCACGCATCAGGACAAGATCAAGGTGCGCCGCCTGGAGCCGCGGCACGCTTAAGTTTCCTCGCCAATCTTCGTGAACAGTCGTTCGGAGTTCCGCAGTTCTGCCCGCCGGGGACGAATTGGGCTGGAGATGCTATCTTCCGATCGCGTCACGAGGAGCATCGCACCCGTGCGGGATGCCCTAGCCTGCCCGCGGAATTCCGGACTATGATTTGACCAAGAACGCGCGGCGTGCCGCGGCCGCAGATTCCCAGCCCGGTTCATCGTTTCAGGAGAAAACCATGCTCACCCCGCCCAGCGCCCGCGCCGCCGAGCTTCGCCAGCGCATCAGCGCCTTCCTGGAAGAGCACATCCTTCCCGCCGAGGAAGTCTATCGGCGCCAGCTTTCCGAAATGCCGAGCCGATGGACCGCGGTGCCGGTCATGGACGAGCTCAAGGCCAAGGCCAAGGCGCAGGGCTTGTGGAACCTGTTCCTGCCCAAGGAGGAATTTCCCGACGGGCTGAGCAACGAGGAATATGCGCCGCTGTGCGAGATCATGGGCCGCTCGCCGCTGGGCGCCGAGCCGTTCAATTGCTCGGCGCCGGATACCGGCAACATGGAGACGATCGCGCGCTACGGCACCAAGGAGCAGAAGGAGCGCTGGCTCAAGCCGCTGATGGAAGGCGAGATCCGCTCCTGCTTCGCCATGACCGAGCCCGCGGTCGCCTCCTCGGATGCAACCAACATTCAATCTCAGATCCGCCGCGACGGCGATCATTACGTCATCAACGGCCGCAAATGGTGGACCTCGGGCGCCATGGATCCGCGCTGCAAGATCGCGATCTTCATGGGACTGACCAACCCCGACGCTCCGCCGCACAAGCGCCAATCCATGATCCTGGTGCCGATGGACACGCCCGGCATCCGGGTGGCGCGAGCGCTCACCGTGTTCGGCTACGACGATGCGCCGCACGGGCACGCCGAGGTCAGCTTCGAGAACGTCCGGGTCCCGGCCTCGAACATCCTGCTCGGCGAGGGGCGCGGATTCGAGATCGCGCAGGGCCGGCTCGGCCCGGGGCGCATCCATCATTGCATGCGCTCGATCGGGGTCGCCGAGCGCGCGCTCGAGACCCTGTGTCTGCGCGCGCTCTCGCGCACGGCGTTCGGCAAGTCGATCGCCGATCAAGGCGTCAACCGGCATTGGATCGCGGAATGCCGCATGGAGATCGACCAGGCGCGGCTGCTCACCATGCACGCGGCGCGGATGATGGACGAGGTCGGCAACAAGGCGGCGCGCGCCGAGATCGCCATGATCAAGGTGGTGGCGCCGAACGTCGCCCTCAAGGTGCTCGATCGCGCCATCCAGGTATGCGGCGGCGGCGGCGTGTGCCAGGACTTCCACCTCGCCTTCGCCTGGGCGCACTCGCGCACGCTCCGCCTCGCCGACGGGCCGGACGAGGTGCATCGCGAAACCGTGGCGAAGCTCGAGCTGCGCAAATACCAGCCGCCGCCCAGGAGACAGTGATCGAAACTCAGGGATCGGTAGCGCAGGTTTTCGGTCGAGCGCTGATGCTGGTCACCGACTACCGATTTCCAATCACCTGAAATGCACCCCGATCGTGTCGGCCACGCAGGCCGGGCGATCGCTGCCTTCGATCTCGACCGTAGTGTGATAGGTGACGCGCAGGCCGTCGGGCGGAACGTCCACGGTCTCGGCGATGCCGATGCGGCCGCGCAGCCGCGAGCCGGCCGGCACCGGGCTGAGATAGCGCACGCGGTTCGAGCCGTAATTGAGGCTGTTCCGCACGCCCTCGATCCGCAGCACGGTGCGGAAAAACGCCGGCAGCAGCGATAGCGTCAGTAATCCGTGCGCAATCGTCGTGCCGTAGGGCAGCTCGCGCCGGGCGCGCGCGACGTCGACGTGAATCCATTGGTCGTCGCCCGTCGCCTCGGCGAAGCGGTCGATGCGCTCCTGCGAGACCACCACCCAATCGCTGACCCCGATCTCCTCGCCGACGGCGGCCTTCACGGCGTCGAAATCGGCAAACACGCGCATGCTCTCCTCCCGATGGATCGACCCCGATCGACGATCGACCGCACGCACCTCGGGGTGTTTCCGACTTGCGGTTTCATCGTTTGACCGAACTCCGGAACACCCGAGTCTCGGCACGCGCCGCACCGCGTGCGAGACATGCGATAAATGGGAACCGCGGCGAGCGTCGATGCTTGACGTGGCGAAGCCGGAGGGATCATCTAGGCCTTGGCCGCGCACGAGCTCGCGCAAAGAGACCGATCAAATCGGAGGAAGTCCAATGAATTTCATGCCTTTGAGAGCGGCGTTGCTGGCAGGCGCGGCGGTATTGCTGAGCGGGCCCGCGGGCGCGCAGGAAACCATTCGGATCGCCTTCATCGATCCTTTGTCCGGGCTTGCCGCGAGCACCGGCGAGGCCGGGCTCAAAACCTTCCAATATCTCGCCGAGCAGCTCAATGCCAAGGGCGGCGTGCTCGGCAAGAAGCTCGAAATCGTCGGCTACGACAACAAGGTCAATGCCCAGGAAAGCCTGGTCCAGCTGCAGAAGGCGCTCGACGCCGGCATTCGCATCATCACCCAGGGCAACGGCTCCAACGTCGCCGCCGCGCTCGAAGATCAGGTCGGCAAGTACAATGACCGCAATCCAGGCAAGGAAGTCGTGTATTTCAACTACGCCGCCGTCGATCCGGTGCTCACCAACGAGAAATGCAATTTCTGGCATTTCCGCTGGGATGCCAATTCCGACATCAAGATGGAGGCGCTCACCAATTATATGAAAACCCGCACCAACATCAAAAAGATCTACCTGATCAACCAGGATTATTCGTTCGGCCAGGCGGTGCGCAGCGCGGCGCGCAAGATGCTCTCGGAGAAGCGCCCCGACATCCAGATCGTCGGCGACGAGGTGCACCCGCTGCAGAAGATCACCGACTTCTCGCCCTATGTGGCCAAGATCAAGGCCTCTGGCGCCGACAGCGTCGTGACCGGCAACTGGGCCAACGATTTCGCGCTGCTGCTCAAGGCCGCGGCCGACGCAGGCCTGCAGATCGATTGGTACACTTACTACGCCGGCGGGCTCGGCGGCCCGACCGCGGTCAAGCAAGCCAACGTGCCGGATCGCGTGTTCCAGATTTCCGAGGGCCTGGCGAACATTCCCAATCAATCCTCGCAGGATTTCGAGAAGGCCTATCGTGCCAAAATCAACCAGTCGCTGTTCTATCCGCGCGCGGTCAATGAGATGAACATGCTGGTCAAGGCGATCGAGGAAGCGAATTCGGCGGAGCCCGGAAAGATCGCCGCCAAGCTCGAGGGCATGAAAGTCGATGTGCACAACGGCGGCGAAGGCTTCATGCGGGCCGACGACCATCAGTTCTTCCAGCCGATCTACATCTCCAACCTCGGCCCGCTCGGCAAGGACCAGCCGTTCGACGAGGAAAACACCGGCTGGGGCTGGAAAGTGATCGGCAAGGTGGACACCCCCAACACCATCGTGCCCACCAGCTGCAAGATGAATCGCCCGAGCTGACGTCGCGGTACACTTGGTCGCCGCGGAGCGACCGAACTCGATGCGGCGAGGTTTCGCATGACCGCACTCTTGCTACGGAGACCGCCTCCGCGCGGAGTTCGGTACCGCACCAAGCGAGCCGCACACGGCTCCCTCTCCCCTGTGGGGAGAGGTGAGAGCTGACGCATGCTCGAGCTCGTCATCATCTCGACCCTCAACGGCGTGCTCTACGGCATGCTGCTGTTCCTGATGGCGAGCGGCTTGACGCTGATCTTCAGCATGATGGGCGTGCTCAATTTCGCCCATGCCAGCTTCTACATGCTCGGCGCCTTCTTCGGCTTCCAGATCAGCCAATGGCTGGGGTTCTGGCCGGCTTTCTTCGTCGCGCCGGTGCTGGTCGGAGCGGTCGGCGCGCTGGTGGAGCGCTACGGCCTGCGCAACGTGCATCGGCACGGCCACGTCGCCGAGCTGTTGTTCACGTTCGGGCTCGCCTTCGTCATCGAAGAAGTGGTGCAGATGATCTGGGGCAAGGTTCCGGTCGATTACCGCGTGCCGCCCTTGCTCGATTTCAGCGCGTTCACGGTCTTCACCACCACCTATCCGGCCTACAAGATGTTCGAGCTCCTGACCGCGGTCGCGATCTTCGCGGTGCTGCTCGCGGTGCTGACCAAGACCCGCGTCGGCCTCATCATCCAGGCGGCGCTGACGCACCCCAACATGGTCGCCATGCTCGGCCACAACGTCCCGCGGGTGTTCATGCTGGTGTTCGGGGTCGGCACCGGGCTCGCCGCGGTCGCCGGCGTGATCGCCGGCCCGGCCTTCGTCACCCAGTCCAACATGGCGGCGGTGCTGGGTCCGATCCTGTTCGTCGTCATCGTGGTCGGCGGGCTGGGATCGCTCTCCGGCGCGTTCGTCGCCTCGCTGCTGATCGGCCTCGTCCAGACTTTCGCGGTCTCGGTCAATTATTCGGTGTCCGACCTGTTCGCCGGGATCGGCTTTAGGCCGTCGGCCGGCACCATCCTGTACGATCTGTGGGAAGTGACCTTGGCGCAGATCGCGCCGGTCATTCCCTATCTGCTGCTGGTCCTGATCCTGATCTTCCGGCCGACCGGCCTTCTGGGGAAACGCGAGACGTGAGCGAGGCGGCGAAAGTCGGCGTGCGTACCGCCCAGCCGGTCGACTGGATCGGGCTCGCGTGGCGCTACGGACCTTGGCTGCTGCTCGCCGCGCAGTTTGCCGTGTTGCCGAAAATCTTCGCCTCCGGCACCGCGCACACGATGATGAGCCTGATGGGCATCATGATCGTGTTCGCGCTGTCCTATAACATGCTGCTCGGCGAGACCGGACTGCTCTCGTTCGGCCACGCGGTCTACTACGGGCTCGGCGGCTTTATTGCCGTGCATGCGATGAATACCCTCGCCCGCGACGCGCTGCCGGTGCCGGTGTTCCTGATCCCGCTGGTCGGCGGATTTTCCGGGCTGCTGTTCGGGATCATCTTCGGCTCGGTCTCGACCCGGCGCGGGGGCACCGCGTTCGCCATGATCTCGCTCGGTCTCGGCGAGCTCGTGGCTTCGAGTTCGCTCATCCTGCGCAGCTTCTTCGGCGGCGAAGAGGGTATCAGCACCAATCGCACCAAGCTGTTCCGCATGTTCGACCTCACGTTCGGGCCGCAGCTCCAGGTCTATTACCTGATCGCCGCGTGGTGCCTGATCTGCATGATCGCGATGTATGCGCTGACCCGCACGCCGTTCGGCCGCATGTGCAACGCGGTGCGCGACAACCCGGAGCGGGCGCAATTCGTCGGCTACAATACGCAGATGGTGCGCTTCATCGCGTTTTCCCTCGCCGGGCTGTTCGCCGGCATTGCCGGCGGTCTCGCGGCCATCAATTTCGAGCTGGTGAATTCCTCCGTGGTCGGCGCCGGGCAATCCGGCACCGTGCTGCTCGCCGCCTACATCGGCGGCATCGGCAATTTCATCGGTCCGGTGATCGGCGCCATCCTGGTCAGCTATCTGCAGGTGATGCTCAGCGACATGACGGAGATCTGGCAGCTGTATTTCGGGCTGCTGTTCATCGCCACGGTGATGTTCGCCCCCGGCGGCATCGCCGGCCTGATTTTCATGCACGAGCCGCTGTGGCATGCCGGTGCCTATCGTGCGCTGTTCGGGCGGCTGATCCCGGCCTATTTCCTGGCGCTGATCCCCGGATTGATCGCGCTCACGGGCCTCATTCTCGTCATCGAGATGACGTTCCGGCTGATGGTGAAGGGGTCCGAAGCAACGCGCATGAGCGTGTTTTCCGTGCCGCTCGATGCCGCGAGTGCCATCTCGTGGATCATCGCCGCCGTGCTGCTCGTCGGCGGCTTCTATCTGTTCCGCCGGACCTGGCCGTTCGTGGCCGATGCATGGCAGGCCGCCCACGGCGAGATGCACCCACGCCGGAGCGCCGCATGACCGCCGCCGCCATCGAGCTTCGCGACCTGCGCAAGAATTTCGGGCCGACCGAGATCATCCGCGGCGTCAGCCTGACGATCCCGCTCGGCGAGCGCCACGCCATGATCGGTCCCAACGGGGCCGGCAAGTCGACGTTGTTCAACCTGATCAGCGGGCGCCTGGCGCCGACCGCGGGCGCCATCCGGTTCAAGGGCGAGGACATCACCGGGCAGAAACCTTACGAGATCAATCGGCGCGGCCTGTCGCGCAGCTTCCAGGTGACCAATATCTTTCCGCGGCTGAGCGTATGGGAGAACATCCGCTGCGCCGTGCTGTGGTCGCTGGGCTATCGCTACTCGTTCTGGCACGGGATCGACTCGCTTCCCGACGTGCGACAGCGCACCGAGCAGATTCTGGAGGAGATCCATCTCGCCGACCGGCGGCGCATCCAGGCCGGCGTGCTCACCTATGCCGAGCAGCGCGCGCTCGAGATCGGCATCACCATCGCGGGCGGCGCCGAGATCATCCTGCTCGACGAGCCGACCGCCGGCATGAGCCACGCCGAAGCCGAGCAGGCGGTCGCGCTGATCCGGAAAGTGAGCGCAGGCCGCACCTTGATGATGATCGAGCACGACATGGGCGTGGTGTTCGACCTCGCCGACCGCATCTCGGTGCTGGTCTACGGCAAGATCATCGCCTGCGACGAGCCCGCGAAGATCAAGGCCGATCCGGCGGTCCAGCAGGCCTATCTCGGCACGGCGGTGGGGGCGGCGGCGTGATGCTCGAGGTCCAGGATCTCCACGCCTATTACGGCAAGAGCCACATCCTGCAGGGCGTCCACCTTGCGGTCGGCGCCGGCGAGATCGTCAGCATTTTGGGCCGCAACGGGGTCGGCCGTTCGACGACGCTCAAGGCCATCATGGGCGACGTGCCGCCGCGCGGCTCGATCACCTTCAAGGGCGAGCCGATCGCCGGGCTCAAGCCCTACGAGATCGCCCATCGCGGACTCGGCTACGTGCCGGAAGACCGCGCCATTTTTCCCACCCTGACGGTCGAGCAGAACCTGGTGCTCGGGGTGAAGACCGCGAACAAGACGCCGCGCTGGGGCTTTGCCGATACCTATCGGGTGTTTCCGCGGCTTCAGGAGCGCGCCTCGACCACTGCGGGCGTGCTCTCCGGCGGCGAGCAGCAGATGCTCACGATCTGCCGCACCATGATGGGCGACCCGGACCTCATCATGGTCGACGAGCCGACCGAAGGCCTCTCGCCGCAAATGGTGGAGCGCGTCGGCCAATTGCTGCAAAGCATCGCGGAGCGCAACGTCTCGATCCTGCTGGTCGAGCAGAAGCTCACGATCGCCATGCGCATCTCGCACCGGCTCTACGTCATGGGCCACGGCCGCATCGTGTTCGAAGGCACGCCCGCCGACCTCAAGGCGAACGAGCCGGTGCGCAAGGAATGGCTGGAGGTGTGAGGCGTGTACTCATTAATGTGCAGATCGCAGGTCCGCTTTCGGTGCCCAACCGGAAACATTTGCTCACTTCGAGACCTACCGATTTTTGACCCTGAGCAGACCTCCACCGACTCCCATATGCCGGCATTCAGACCGTCGGTAGCACTCGGACTTGTGAGCACCGCTCCCGCCGACTTGTGAGCACCGCTCCCGCCTTCTATAGTGAGCCCCAGTCGCTTGCGCGACTTCCAGGGAGCATCCATGCGATACGTATCGTTAGCCGCGCTGTTTGGCCTCTCGTTTTTCATGCTCAATGCAGCGCAGGGTGCCGACGACATTATCAGGATCGGGATTCTCAACGATCAGTCCGGTCTATATGCGGATTTCGGCGGCAAGTCATCGGTCGATGCTGCGCGCATGGCGGTTGAGGACTTCGGCGGCAAGGTGCTTGGGAAGTCGATCGAAATCGTCAGCGCCGACCACCTGAACAAACCGGATATGGCCTCTGCAATCGCGCGGCGTTGGTTCGACGTTGAGGGCGTGGGTGCCGTGGCCGACCTTACCAATTCGGCTGTTGCGCTTGCGGTACAGCAGA
>WNFZ01018065.1_pt1 | contig 11250 bp, 14 predicted proteins | sample 5400081 | NCBI WGS metagenome assembly WNFZ01 (sample SAMN13153365, study PRJNA577476) | soil metagenome | isolation source: 80 cm soil or saprolite under grassland replicate 1 | place: USA:California | collected 2016-06-15
CGACCGAGCCATCGGTTGGAGTTCGTGTTGCGTTCATACTTGACGATGGAGCACCGGTTGAGCTGCTGGAGTTTTACACGGCCAAGGCGGCCCGCCCAAAGACAAGGCACGCTGCCGAACAACGCGCTGCACCTTACGACGGCGCGCGCGCAAAAGGAATGCGCCGTCGCAGGTGAGCGCGAACGTTCGGCGGCTGTGCTTTCGTGACAAACATAGCAGAAGGGTCCATTTTTTAGGAAAGTCCTTATGCAGGTCGTTGCTATTCTGTTTTGCCTTGTGACACTCATTCTTGCCGCTGGATCAAAGACGGCTGCCCAGACTATCAATCCTTGTGATAATCCGAACAATCTCCCATTATCATTCTTTGATGTGCCTCAAGGACCACAGGGGGATTGGAGAGCTTCTCAATCCCCCGAGCTTAAGCAAGCTGATGATCCGCTGGTGCCGGTGGTGGTTGCAGGAGTGGGGGCCATCCAGGGTCCCGCTAATCGCAGAGGTATGAGGCTGGGTTGTGGCGTTTTAAGAAACCGCTCGCAAAAATTGGTTACCGCGGTCCAGCTTCGATGGATACTAGTAAGAAATCAGGATCGCTCGGTGATCGCCCAAAAGGGCTACAGCTCGGATGCAGTGTTGCGAGAGGGCCATACGCCTCCGATGGAATTGAGTATTCCGAAGGACAGCTTACGGCGGACCGACTTCTCGATTATTAGCTTCGCGGAGGTTACAAAGGATCTCGCAAGGGAGGGAATACTAACTGGTGACTATTTCCTTCTTGTCGGAGTGTATGAAGTTCTATTCGAGGATGGATCAGTCTGGAACGCAGGACCCGTGGTGAGGTGACGCGCCGCCGAGCAAGCTGTTGAACCGGACGGCTCGACAGCATGCTTCCCAAGCAACTCTTTCCATCGATGCTTGAATGCTTCCGCTCGCCGCCGGTGAACAGCAGCGTTATGCCGCTTCTAAACTCGATGCACGTTCCTGAAGACATTCTCGACTTTATGATGCGTTGGCGGCGCAAGAGCGACGCTTACGATTACAAACGCGTCGAGGACTGTTTCGACGGCCTCTTTACTGCCTTCGTGCTTTACAATTTTCTCTACGATCTCATTTGCGAATACGATCCTATTCATTATCCTCAGAGTGGCGATCGGCAACGCGCCACTGAAGTTGTTCTCTCCTTTCTGGGGCCGGAAACCATCGCAACCAATGCCGACTTGCGACGTAGCGCTGACTCAATCAGACAGCTCGTTGAAAACGGAACGTTCTATTTGCGCGGAGATCGCTGGGACGCGCAACGCGTCAGCGGCCTTATATCTCCAGATTCGCATACTTGGGCTTCCGCTCTTCTACAAGTTCTTTATCAAATTCGCTGCAATACATTTCATGGTCGCAAACAGTTTCGACCGGTACAGAAACGAATACTCGTGCCGAGCATAAAGGCGCTCGAAACCATCAACGACATGCTCATGCAAAAAATCGCTGGCGACGGCCAGCTTGCAGATATCCACCACGCGGCATAACAAATCGTTGGACGCGAGCGGCGGGAGCGTGTTTCTCAACTTGCGGGGTGTGGCGAAGGGTGCTTTGATTCGCGCCGCCGCGTCAACTCTGGCGTTAGATTGCTTCGGCTAACACCTGGGATAGAACGTTTTTGTCACCGATGAAGCGCACGCTACACACCTTTGAATCTGATGTCCCTAGCAGGCTGCTGAAAAAGTAACTTTTGCGCATGGTCCAACGTAATAGGAGCGAGTAGTAGAAGCTCGGCAACAGGAGAAAAGAAAACCAATGCGCGGAGACGATCTTGTTGCTGCTGCAGGTGCTCTACAGCGTGCGTAGCGAGCGACTGCTGATGGAAGAGTTGGACTACAACATGCTGTTTCGCTGGTTCGTCGGTCTGAACATGGACGACCACGTTTGGGATCCGACCACCTTCACGAAGAACCGTGAGCGGTTGTTGCGGGGCGACATCGCTGAGGAATTCTTCGCGGGCGTGTTGGAGCAGGCACGCGGGTACGAGTTGCTCAGCGATGAGCACTTCACGGTTGACGGCACCTTGCTGGAAGCGGCGGCGAGCCTGAAGAGTTTCAAGGCGAAGGATGAGACAGACGAGCCGCCGCCGGATGATCCTGGTAATCCGACGGTGAACTTTCATGGCCAGAAGCGCTCGAACAAAACCCATCAATCTACTACTGATCCAGAAGCGATGTTGTGCCGCAAGGGCAAAGGCAAAGAAGCGAAGCTGGGCTACGCCGGGCATCTGCTGATGGAGAACCGTAATGGCCTGGCGGTCTCTGCTTGCGTGACTGCGGCGACCGGCACGGCGGAGCGCGATGCCGGCCTGGCCTTCGCGGCAGAGATCAGTGGCGACGGTCGCGTGACGTTGGGCGGTGACAAGAACTATGACACGCATGAGTTCGTGAAAGACCTGCGCGAATTGGAGGTGACGCCGCACGTGGCCCAGAACGACACTAATCGCCGCTCGGCCATCGACGGCCGCACCACCCGTCACAGCGGGTATCAAGTCAGTCAACAGAAGCGCAAACGGATCGAAGAGATCTTCGGCTGGCTGAAGTCGGTTGGCCTGCTCCGCAAACTGCGCCATCGCGGCACCGAACGCGTCAACTGGATCTTTATCTTCGCGACCGCCGCTTACAACTTGGTAAGAATGAGGAAGCTGGTGACCGTGTAGGCAGTAGTGTGCCTCGGGGCGCGAAAAGGTCGCTCCGCGAAATAAAAATGAATCAAAACAACAAGTCATAGTCACCAAATCTCGCAGCCAGAACTCAAATCGAAACGAAAATGACGCGATGAAGATGAAACCGCTCCAAATTATCGGTTTTTCAGCAGCCTGCTAGATATCTGAATAATGAAATATGTCGCTATTTTTTGGCAAGAAACGCACCTTTCCTCAGTTGTGGAAAACGAAACGGTTCACCTTATTTAACCATTACATTCTCGAAGAATTGTATCCGCTACAAAAACTTCGTCTCGTGAAGGCACTTCGTCCCATCCCGAAAAATATTTCTAAGGATATCGAATCCCTTAACGCCCTCCGAAACGGTTTGGCACACGCGTTTTTCCCGGCCAACCTTCGGAAATCCAAGCCAACTTGGAAGGGTAAGAACATGTTTTCATTGGACGGCGCGAAATCGTTCATGGATGATATGCATCGGTTGTCGGATCACTTTCTTGGCTTTGTTCACGACGTGGACTGTCTGGACGGATGACGCGTATTCAACAACGGCATCCAACAAATCGTTGGACGCGAGCGGCGGGAGCGTGTTTCGTAACTTGATTCGTTCGGCGATGCTTGAATGAATTCGCGCCGCCGCGTCAACTCGGCCGTTGGGTTGCTTTCGCAAGGGAGGGTCGCCACCATGCCTAAACTCAGTCTTACAGCGGCATTTGCTAGCTACGATGCCAAGCTAAAGAATGTCCGATGGGCCAGCTCAGCAATAGCCACGGATGGTGCCCTCGTTCTCAGTTGTTGGGAGCACTTCTTCAAGCCTAAGGGCGGAGGCCATAAGCGTTATGAAGACCATTTATCGCGATGGCCCGCTAACCATCCGGGTAGAAATCTTCTCGCTGGTCATTTGAGGAGAGCTGTTGCGGGCAATCTTTCAGTGCGACTCGTCGTGGCAACCCTGGATGAGCCTGAGAAATGGGTTAGCGGAGAGGCTAGCCCTCTTCGGAAAACATTCGCAACGGAGCCGAATGTTATTGGTAAGGTCGTGGAGTTCGATGGTAATTCTTTTGCGGTTGAGTTTCGGTAGCGTTAAGGAATGAACCAACGACCTGGCGTTTGATTCCATCCGGGCGCAACCCAACAAAGCCTTGCAGCTGACGGCGCGATAGCATCTCTCTCAAGTAGCTTTTTTTTCTTCAGGTTGAATGTGATCGCGCGCCGCAGCTGAAGGCCAGCGTTCGACGGCTTGTTTATAACTCGGAGACAAATCATGATCGAAGTTGCTCTGATGGCGCCATCAAAACAAACAGACAACAAGCTCCGATGGGAAACGGATGTGGACGGCGTAAACTTCAAACTCTACATCCCCAAAGCTCGTGTGCCTTATCCTTGGCCGAAGCGCATCCTCGTAAGGGTTTGCGATATCGATCAACCTTCTGGCAACGAAGCCGTTCAACCCGACGATCCGACTCTCGAACGCGGAATTACCGCTACTGTTCGCAAGGTGCGCGAGCACACGGAAACTGTGCGCTTTGACCCCGACGGCGATCCTAACGATTGGGAGATTGGTTCGCCTTACATACCATTCAGTTTGTTGCCGCGACGTTCCGCTGAGAACTTGCAGCTCCAAGTATGGTGGGACAGATCGGCTGGCACTTGGTCCAACTAACGATTCTGTTTTGGGGCGCGTCGAACAAATCGTTGGACGCGAGCGGCGGGAGCGTGTTTCGCAACTAGCTTGGTGCGGCGAAGGTGCTTTGATTCGCGCCGCCGCGTCAACTCAAACGTTCGACATCTTCTTGTTGGCGTGAAAACTTATGGATGAAATCAAACTAAGAAAAGCTCTTGCGTTACTTCAATCCTTAGCTGACGAATTGCCCCCTCGTGGTGACATAGAGGAAAAGTACGTAAATCTCTACCACGCGACACTCGCAGATATACAAAATGAAATGGGACACGATCTGAATTACTTCTCGATTCCACCAACAGAACTGGAACGACACATAACGAGTATCCCCGGCCCCCGCATCGGTCGGCATGGCGGAGGTGAACCAACTTACAGTAAAGTTCGTTACTGTGACCGCGCAAGATTTATGATCGGGTTTAAGGGCGCGGTTAACTTCATCAACTCTTTCATGCAGGGCACTGGGCGCCGTGCGATTGGATTTACTCAATCTGAGTGATCCTCTCCCCAGCGGCTGCGCACTGCTGCAACGGCGATGTCGAACAAATCGTTGGACGCGAGCGGAATCAGCGGGCTTGTCATCGACAACTTGCCCGTAACCCAGTTGCTTCCCGCCGCGTCAACTCAACCGTTGGATTGCTCCCTGTTAATGAGAAAACAACCATCAATTCGTCGAAAGATCGCTTGGTTCCATACCATTCCCCAGCTGCTGCTCATGTTGGCCATAATGCTCTTCGTTTGGAAAGTCTTCTTGCCGGATGACTTTCGGCGAGCATCAGTTTATGGAGCGGCCGTCTATCTGATCTATTCGTTTGCCTCGAAAGCGCTGCTGCTCAAGAATCATCGAAGGGGTATTTATCTAACCAAACTTGATTCCTATCAGGATGCAATTAATGAGTTTCGGTTGAGCTACGAGTTCCTAAACAAATATTGCTGGCTGGATAAGTATCGATTCATAACAATGCTCGATTCCAGCGCGATTTCCTATCGAGAAATGGCGCTATGCAATATCGCCTATTCATATGCTCGACTTAACGAGAGGGGTACAGCCCTGCAATCCTATCGCAGAGCCGTACAAGAGTTTCCAGAAAGCGAAATTGCTAAAAGTGGCATTGAATATATGGAATCTGAGAGAACGTAGTTCACTCGATCACCGCAATCCAACAATTCGTTGCAGGTGAGCGCGAGATAGCGCCCTTCTCAACTAGCTTTGTCCGGCGCGGCTTGCATGGCATCGCCCGCGCCACCTGAACTCAAACGTTAGACAGCGGGATGATATGGTTCTTCTCAAATCCATTCGACGCGCCTTGTCTCAGGCGCGAATCGGTATCCTAATCATCGCCGTAACGTATTTGGTGAGTTTGAGCATCGGCGTCTTGAATGTGCATACCGGAAATGCAACCTAGGACTTGCGGCGGCGCCCGAAACAATCGGCGGGCTCACTTTGGTATTGCCCGTGGGTCTGGCAGCCTATCGAGGATGGGTGGGTGGCATTGTCTCGGTTGATCGGAAGCACCAGAGTCGTCTACGGCACTGGCGGTCTGCCATCTATTATCTCGTCACTCTGACGCTTCAACTTACGGCCTTCACTCTAGCTGGCGGCGGTGGGCTTAACCTCGGATGGTCTTTTATTCGTAAGCGGGGACCGTTCGTCGGACCGACTTGGTTTCGATTACCTAAACCGGCTCTAATCAGCGTGGGTTGGCTCTATGCGTTAATCGTTCCTTTGTTCGCGCTCGGGTCGCTCTGGGAGTTCTTTATGCCCGCTGTCTAACAAATCGTTGGACGCGAGCGGCGGGAGCGTGTTTCGCATCATGATTGGTCCGGCGATGTTTGATTGAATTCGCGCCGCCGCGTCAACTCTGACGTTGGCTGGCTTTTCTGCCTAACCGAAAGGACTCGTAAATGTGGTGGAAAATCCCTCTGGAGATCGTCATCTCAATTATTCTGCTGACAATCGGTTCAGGCTTTTGGTCTATTCTCAAGTCACGTGGTCATCTTCAAACGCTCTTGGCCGACGAGAATGAATTGAAACGTCTCTTGGATATCTGGACGCCATCGGAAATCACTCGCGAGGGGCGCGAAATCAAACCTGTTTTTGGTTCGTACCTTGAAAACATTCGCCTCTTTGAACGGGCACACTACGCTGCGCTAAACAAAACCAGAAATCTCACACTCATTGTCGCCGTCCTCTTAATTGCCGTCAGTTATTTCTTGGGGTTGGCATATCTGATCGCGAGTTTGGCCGCTTTCATATTGCCGTCATTTTCGCCAATCGCAGCTTCGGCCAAAAACAATAACGCAACGCACGTTCACACAGTAATTCTCAACGTCTATAAATGGAATCAAACGGACCCCGGCGAATGCTCTCGATATTGCGAACAGGACGCCGGGCTAAAACAGCCCTACCAGCTGGTAAACCGTTTGGCGTAAGACGCCAGCCAACAAATCGTTGGACCGGAGCGCGGGGAGCGTGTTTCTCAACTTGATTGATTGAATCGAAGGTTGGATGTAATCGCCGCGCCCGGTCAACTCAGACGTTGGGCACCTAAATTGAATCCGTATTCATGGCTTCACTCCTCCACAATCACAACGCATGGATTGCGGCCTGCTTTGCCATCTACGTCGTGCTTATTCTTTTCTTTGCCGCCATCTACTATTGGCTTTATCGCGCACGTCCGCAGCGGTTTCTTTTTGCGGTTGGCGTTCAGAAGATGCAACTGAGTGGTTACCGCGCTAACACATTGCGGCGTATACAAACTCTATCTGCAGAAATTGAAGCACTCGTTCAAATCCAGGAACGTGTGGCCAAAGGTGCGAAGCCTCCTGACCTTGCGTCGCAAAGTGTCCAAGGGGTCCTTGAATCAGGTTGTCAGTTCACTCTTTATATCGCGCAGCCTGCGGGGTCAGGATCTACCAAGCAACCAACCATCGAGCTTCGCGATCGTGAAGGGAATGAACTATCGCGCATACCTCTTGCGGCGCCTTGGTTCGGAAATCGTTGGGACGAAGCCTTTTTGAGACGCACGTACAAAAACGAATCGCGCATCGCTCTTTTCGAAAAACGGCTTCGTTCCATTGAAACGGATCCCTATGACATTTGGTCTTATTGGGATTTCTTGTACTTTAGCGCAATCTGTCAAACAACTATCGGCTTTGGAGATATTCTTCCTAACGCAACTGGCGTTCGTCTGCTTATCGTCGGCCAAGTACTAATGGGCTACGGCCTCTTGGTCGTTTTGCTAAATATTGTCTTTCATCCGTAATGTCGCTAACGTACGGTGCCCAACAAATCGTTGGACGCGAGCGGCGGGAGCGTGTTTCGCAACTGGCTTGGTCCGGCGGAGGGTGCTTTGATTCGCGCCGCCGCGTCAACTCAGACGTTCGACGGCTTTCATTCTTCGGAAGAGAACATGGCAATCGAATCCAGCCTATGCATCGTTTCTACAACAGTACTGGGACTGCGGCAATAATGCGTGGCAAGAAGATACTGGTGACCATCATCGCGCTGGCGTTGCTGCTTGCCTGTATCGTCGCGCTGAGACTGCGAAGGGACCAGCCGGTTGGCCCGAGTGTGTCGGAAACTTCGCGACTAATCGGAGGCCCGGCCTTCGAAGTTCAGGTCGAGATGCCTGCCTTCAATTCAGGGCGCGCACCTTGGGAGATCCCTGGCGTCATCTTGGGTTACGATCGTGGACCGCGGTTCAATCAGGCAAGTCCTGGCGCCCAAGTCGGCAAGATAGCACCGGATCATATCGAGCTTAGCGCCGACGGCGGCTGGGACCTTTTGATCGAGACCGACGGCCAAGGACGGCTCGCTCAAGGAACACACGTCGCATTTCCGGTAAAACTCGGGGGCAGACCGTTGAAATTCAACTGTCGACCCGCAGATCTGACGGTTGGCTATCTTCACACCACCGCGCGCACGGGCTCGGATGAACTCGAAGGGAGCTTCCAATTGGAAGTCGCTATCTGCAAGAATGCTGTCTCAGGAAAAACTGCCGCGTGGCCATACCAACCGCTCAAGGTTCGTGGCAACTTTGCAGGGTTGAAAAAGCAAGGATGAAGGATGAATCGCCGCCGAACAAATCGTTGGACGCGAGCGGCGGGGGCGTGTTTCGCAACTTGATTCGTCCGGCGATGCTTGATTGAAATCGCGCCGCCGCGTCAACTCAACCGTTAAGTTGCACACACCACAACGCTATGAGTGAAGAGATACCGAGTCCCGACCCTCCATTGACGCCAGAACAACAGGCGAGGGTGGCTCAGCTGAGTGACGCCGAAATTCAAGCCATTGACGAGACACTCCTTTCGAACTCTAGCCATCAATGGCGCAAGGTAGCGAGGGTGGTAGGGATGACCATGATGGGTTATTCAGTGCATCTGCCGAGTATTCCGGATATTTTCTACGGCCAGCGAGTACGCAAGATAGTGCAGGATGGCCGTCTTGAATCACAAGGCAATTTGTCAGTCATGCGCTTAAGCGAGGTACGGTTGCCCGGTCCGTTCGTATCACCAAATGCAACTTAACCACACGTTGGACCGGAGCGGCGGTAGCGGGTTTCTCAAGTAGTCTGTTTCATCCAGGTCCTACGTAATCGCGCCGCCCGGTCAACGTGATCGTTATCCGGCTTTACACCGGGAGGAGCAGCGTATGCGTATGCGCCTGACCCAAACCATGCAAAAGAAACTTCGAGAGGTTCGCTACTTCCTGCGGTGCTTGGATGGCGTCGCTCGACGTGAAGCAGGTGACCCTGAGGATTTTGAGTTTCTGCTGAGCGCGTTTTTGTCAGCGAGCGTAAGCATCACCGACGCTCTCGACAGCCGCAAGTACAGAACGTGGTTTGACGGTTGGCGGCAGGGCCGAACTGCGCGCGAGCAAGACCTGCTGGAGTTCGTGCGCATTCAAAGAAACCTTGAAGTCCATCGAGACGGAGCGCAGACAGAAATCTGCATCCGATACGTTCCATTGACCGAACTGCGCACGAACCCGCAGGGTCATCCTGCCTATGGTTTTCACTGGTCTGCTCCTCCAGGAACTCCAGTGCCTTCTGTCGGAGTTAATGTGCACGAGTTTGAGCTCGGTGGAACCAAGGTTCAGGCGTACGATACATGTCGTGAAGTTGCGAAGCTTCTGGGCGAACTTGTTGGGGCCTTCGGAACTGCGCATCCAAATGATTGAAACGACTCGCTCACCTCCCGGCCGGATAACAAGCTGTTGCACCGGACGGCTCGATAGCGTGCTTCTCAAACACCCTCGTTACATCGCTGCTTGAATGGTTTCGCTCGCCGCCGGTGAACAGCAGCGTTGGGCGGCTTCTAGGTTTGCTTAAATGTCTTATTCTCGCGAATTGCATATCGCTCCTGGGGGCTCTGCTGCTGGCTTAATCAAGCAAGCTTTCAATCTGCCTCCAGGCGAATTGGTGGTCCACGACGACTTGCTGTCATGCGGTCCGCTGATCCCTGTACGTAGCCTGAATCAATGGCGGAGGAATCGCGAGAAATATCTGCGCACGCTTTATACTGGCGATGAGTTCCCTTTTGGCGATGTTCCTTATGATGTGCTGACTAACCCGGAGAGGCTCCAGGAGGCTGAGTCCGTAACGCTCTGGATAGGCACTGGACTTGCCGAGCAGTTACTCCTGGCTTTGATGCCGCAGCTGTTCCGTCTCTTCAACGCTGATCTAAAAAAGTTGCGTGTCATCCAGTTCGCTCATGATCCTGTCAGCGGTGAAGAGATTCAGGGAATCGGCCTTCTCAATCCAGACAAATTGAAGGCACATCCTGCCGCTTCGCCTCTTGATGAAGTAGCACTTGCAAGCCTGGATAGAGCATGGTCTGCCGTCACGGCTTCTACCCCAGACCGACTGGTAGCATTTCTAGCGGCGGACCCTGGTCCATTGCCCTTTTTACAAAGAAGTCTTCAATGGTTAATGTTTCGCTTTCCCGATGTTGAGCGCGGGGTCAATTCGTTGGAAGTTGAGTTATTGAGGCAGGTCGCTGAAAAAGGACCGACGGCTGCTAAAGTTGTTGGATTTACTATTATAAGGTGGATAGATGGGTTGGATTACGTGGGTGATGCATATCTATTCTCGCGCCTGAAGGGACTGGCCGCACCGTCACAGAGGCGGCCTCTTGTTGCGCTAACCGGAAACCCGCTCAGCATGAGAGAGACGGAGGTTGCTCTGACGCAAACTGGGAGGGCTGTCCTTGAGGGTCGGGCCAATTCGGTGGCACTCAATGGAATTGATGACTGGGTCGGGGGGATCCATCTCAATTCAGCCACAGGCGAAGTTTGGTTTCAGCGCGAAGGAGTTCTTGTCGATAACGGCTCGATTGGATGACCTAGCTGGATGTTGAATGAACTGGCAACTCAAATGGATCTTTTCTTCCGACCCGCCGCCCAACAAAGCCTTGCAGCTGACGGCGCGATAGCATGCTTCTCAAGTAATCTCTTTCCACTCAGCTTAAATGCTGATCGCGCGCCGCAGCTGAAGGCCAGCGTTCGGTGTCTTCCTTGAATCCCAGCAGTAACCCCTGATTAAATGAACCACTGATGAACTTTGAGCTCGTCAGCGAAATCACTCAGATCGAAACTATTGCTGTTGGGCGCAAGATTCGCGAACTTTCCAGAGAAAGATGTACGGTAAAGCTCGCTGGCGGAAGATGAAAGGCGTAGCACAAGTTCGCCTGAGGAGCGGTACAATAAGGTTTGCTGAATTGCACTGGTATGAAGCTCATGGCATCGGCCGAAAAGAAATGAAACGCAAAGGATGTCTGGATTAGCCCTATGAGTGAGAGAAAACCAGCATTGAAATTCGCCGTCTGTCTCAATAACTCTGCCTACCCGGCTTCGCTAGAGCTGCACAAGATTTAC
>WNFZ01005812.1_pt1 | contig 11249 bp, 10 predicted proteins | sample 5400081 | NCBI WGS metagenome assembly WNFZ01 (sample SAMN13153365, study PRJNA577476) | soil metagenome | isolation source: 80 cm soil or saprolite under grassland replicate 1 | place: USA:California | collected 2016-06-15
TCGAGCCGCTCGGCCAGCACGGCCGCCGCCACCGCCATCCCCGCCGCGAGCAGCAGCCCCACCAGGACGAGCCGCGCGCGGTTTGGCATGAGTGGCAGCTGCGAGGGAATGGCGGGATCCAGGATGCGGAACTGTCCCCCCCGCTGCTCCGCGCGCTCCGCCTGGCGGTCACCGCCCACGGTCTCGACGTCCCGGGGCCCCGGGCTACCGGGCACCCACGCGGGCTCTCCGTCGTGCGCGGCGGCGAGCTGGCGCTTCAACGCGGCGATCTCGGCCCTGGCCTGAACCACGTCCGGGTGCCTGTCGGTGAGGCGCGAGCGGCGCTCCGACAGCTCCTGCTCCAGCCGGGCCAGCCGCGCTCGGAGCCACGGCCGCCCCTGGACGTAGAACGCGGCCAGGGCGTTCGCCACGCTGGCGACCTTCACCGGATCCGTTCCCCAGTAGCTGAGCGTGAAGGCAACGGTGGCGCTCTGCCCCACGGCCGGCTCGGTTCCCTTGAACTCGATCCGGATATCCTGCCGCATGCGGTCGATCACCACCTCGGGCGGTACCCGCTGCCTCCACTCCGGATAGAGGTCGAATCGCGTGATGAGCGTATCCAGCCGCGCCCGGCTCAGGATCTCCTGGCTGAGCGTGCGCAGGGGTGTCTCGAGGTCCTCGGCGGGGGCCGAACCGGCGAGGGCCAGGCGCTCGACCAGCAAGGTCGCCGTGGACCGGTACACGTCGGGAAGGAATGCGGCGACGCTGACGGCGGCCGTCAACGTGGCGGTGAAGACCAGGAGCACCAACCGCCTCCGCCGCCGCCATGTTCCCGGCGGCGCGAGGAAACCCGGGGTCGTTCCGGCGTGATCGCCCACGCTAAGTATCCCGAAGGACAGCTCAGGGTACGAGGACGATGTCACCCCGGCGCAGGTAGAAATTGTCCTGCTCCGAGTTCCCCGAGACCACCTTCTTGTAACTGAAGGGGATCCGCTTCAGGCTCGTTCCGTCCTGGCGGAGAACGACGATCCCGCCCCGGGAGGCGAAGTCGTTGAGCCCCTCGGCCATTGCGATAGCGTCCAGCACCGTGGCTCCGCTCCTCAGCTCGTAGCGCCCTGGCTTCTTGACCTCTCCGAGGACGGACACCTTGAAGCTGTGGACCTCCCGGACGATCACGGAGACCTCGGGGGCTGGCATGTAGTCGGCGAGCTTCTTCGCGAGGGCGTTGCCGAGCCCCACCGTGGTGAGGCCGGCCGCCTGCACGTCTCTGACCAGCGGGAGCGAGATCCTCCCGTCCGGCCGCACCGGGACGGTCCGGCTCAGGGCCGCGTTGTTCCACACGTGGATCTCGAGCACGTCCTCGGCCCCGATCCGGTACTCGTCGGCCGCCGTGCTCCTGCTCTCGTTCCGGGCCGGCGCGGGGCCGGCAGCCCGGGCCGGCTCGGCAGCCACGAGGAGAACGAGCGGCAGCGACGCCGACAGTATCATCCTCATCCGCAGCACCATGGCTCCACCTCCGGAGTGAGCGCCACTCCCCCTGCCGCCATGCTGAGGCAGCCCGTGGCCATGGACAATCAGGTGAAATCTGGAACCGAACCGGGGAAATACCCTGAGGGGAGGGGCCACGACTTCGTCGAGCGTGCCGTCGCCGCCCACGGCGACCACGAGGGAAACGGAGCGGCGTGCCGCTTCCGAGGCCAGGCGCAGGGCCTTGCCCGGAGCGCGGGTCTCGACGAAGTCGAAGGGGAAACGGAGCCGGGTGAAAGAGTCGCGGATCGAAGGCCAGAGGCGCGCGGAGCGGCCGCCACCGGCCGTGGGCGGGCCGGCTCTTATGTCAAGCCGACGCGGCCGCCCCCGGCCACCCGCAGAAAATCGGTCATCGTGGGGAAGCGCATCATGGGATTCTGCCGCTTCTCGTCGCCGATCGTCGTGGCGGTCCCGCCGTAGTTGTGGCCGGGGAACACCACCGTGTCGTCTGGCAGGGCGCCGAGGCGCCGGGTCAGGGAGTAGTACATCTCCTTGGGGTCGCTGCCCGGGAGGTCCGTGCGCCCGCAGGAGCGGATGAACAGGGTATCCCCCGAGACCAGGCGGCCATCCACCAGGAAGCACTGAGAGCCCGGCGTGTGGCCGGGAGTGTGGATGAAGGTCACCGTCACGCGGCCCACCTGGACGGTATCGCCACCGTCCACCTTGACCAGGTCCGAGCCGAAGCCGTGCAGGAACTCGCGCTCGGCGTTGTGGACATAGATCTTGGCGGGCGCCTTCGCCAGGAGGTCCTCCACGCCGGGGATGTCGAAGCCGAAGAGATGGCCGCCCACGTGATCCGGGTGCGTGTGGGTCACCAGCGCCCCCCGGAGCCGCATGCCGTCCGCAGCCACCGTGTTGAGGATGGCGTCGATGTCCCAGGCCGGGTCCACGACCACGCACTCCCGCGTCTCCGGGTCGCCGATGAGATAGACAAAGTTCTGCATCGGGCCCAGCTCCATCTGCTTGAGGTAGAGGGTCTCGTTCATGACTGCATCCTACCCCGGAACCTCGGCGGACGCCTTCCTCAGATCGCCGAGGAGCCCGCTGTCCACGGCGTAAATGGCCGGCCCGGTCTTGACCCGCACATAGGTCAGGGGCCCCTCTTGCTTGCCGACGATGAGCGTCCCCAGCTCGCTCCCGTCGGCCTTGAAGACGCTCACCTCCAGCTCGGGGCGGTCGAGGCCGAAGCGGGGGGCGTCGTCACCCGTGGGCGAGACGATCTCCTTCCACCGCAGCGACTTCAAGCCGAGCAGCAGGTTGGTGACCTTGTCGCTCTTGGCGGAGCCCCGGGAGGGCTCCAGCACCTTCCAGTCGCTCTCCCCGCTCCGCTCCACGACGAGCGGCTTGCCCGCCGCCGTCAGCCGCGCGCGCTTGACGTCGTTCAGCTCGAACGCCGGGAAGAAGGACTTGTCGCGGAGCTCCGCCTCCGTCTTGGAGAGGTCCTGCAGGGCCTTGGCGTCGACGAGCATCACCGGTCCCTGCCCCTCCACCGCCGCGACGGCGGCGGGCTTCCCACCCCTGGACTCGGCCGAGGGCCCGAGGAGCAGAGTCTTCGGCTCCTTCGCCCCCTCCTCCCAGATCCTCACGGTGACTTCGGGCTTCTTCAGGAAGCGCGGGATGTCAGCCGGCCCATCGGCCAGGAAGCCGGAGGCTCGCAGGTCCCGGATGCTCCAGAGAAGCGAGTTGACCGGCCCGCTGTCGGCCTTGAGGGCGTCGGGGGCCGTGATCTTCCATCCCGTCCCGTCACGCTCGACGACGACCCGGCCCTTCGCGCTCTCCAGCTCGACCCGGTTGGCCTTGTCATACGCATAGGCGACCACGACCTTGTCTCGCAGCGCCGCCACCGTCTTGGGGAAGGCCGTCCAGAGCTCCATGGGGGCCAGCATCACCCCGGGCTCGCCGGCGCGCATCACGTAGACGCCCTTCTTGTCCATGTCGGCCCGCCCGAACAGGAGCGCCTTGGAGGAGCGCTCCTTGTCCTTGCCGATCCAGATGGTCACCGTGGACGGCCGTTCGAGCCCGTACCGGTCCAGCGACGGGGGCGAATCGGCGACGAACTCCTTGACCTTGGCCGACTCGAGCTTGTCCAGGAAGTCCGAGACCAGGTCGGCGTCGGCGCGGTAGGCCGCGGGCTTGACGATCCGCCACTTCCCCGGCTCCTCGGCGAGGAGCGAGATGCGGGCGCCGCCGACATCGAGGTCGACGGCGCTCACGCTCTTCTTGTCGAACGCGACCACCGTCTTGTCCCTGAAGTCGGCGGCGGGCCGGCCCGTGTCCCGCCCCACCACCTCGGACACCGTCATGACGGCGGACTTTCCATCCTCCTTGGCATAGACCCACGCTCCCGTCGGGCTCTTGGTCCCGACCAGCAGGACCAGCGGCTCCTTCCGCCCCTTGACCTCGAGCCGCACCTCGGCCCCCGCCGGGTCGAGACCGAAGTCGCCGAGCCTGGTCGGGTTGGGATCGATCTCGCGGTCCCTCCGCACCGTCGCCAGGCTGGTGACCACGTCGTCGGCGGTCGCGCGGTCCCCGCGCGTCTTCACCGGCTCGAGCATCTCCCACCCGCCTCCCTCGACCCGCTTCAACCGGACGGTGTCGCTCTGGCGCTTGATCGTGAGCCCCGCCACGTCCCTGGGCTCGAGCGTCGTCCAGAGCCGGCCCTTGGTCGATTCCGCCTTGTCGCGCGCCGGGGTGAGCCAGTAGGTGTCGTAGCAGAAGAACCCACCCAGGGCGGAGGCGAGCACGATCAGGACAACGGTGCTCTTCCAGTTCACGACTACTTCAGACGGCGACGGTGGACCACCACCATGATCCCGCACATGAGCACCGCCCCCGGGAGCACGGCCAGCGGCAGCCAGAGCACGAGGTTGGACTGGGCCGAGGTGAGGACGATCGGGTTCTGCCGGGTGTCCTTGGGGCGGATCGAGATCAGGTCCTCCTGCTCGGCGAGCCAGGAGACCACGTTGAGGAAGAAGTCGCGATTGCCCTGGGCGCCGAGGAACTGGTTGGAGGCGAAATCGGCGGTGCCGACGACGACGATGCGGGCCTTGCCGGGCTTCTTGTCCTCCACCCCCTCGGGCTTGCTCTCCGCCTTCGCCGTCGCCTGGGAATCGATGGTCGCGACGATGGCCACCGGGAGCGGTCCCATCTTCTCCCCCGGGTCGTGCTTGGCTTCGCCGCGCTGGAAGACCGACCGGTCCGTCTCCCCCCACGACTGCGCGCTCGTGCTCGCGAGGGACTGGAGATTGACCCCCTTGGGCGGGGTCTTCGCGGCCTCGACCGACCGGGTCAGCGGGAAGAGGGTCATGACGCCGCCCAGGTCCCTGGTGATCGGGTGGGAATCGTACTGGTTGATGATGGGGACCAGCGGCCCGACGCCGAAGAGCTGGCCGATGGGGTTCAACTCGATGACGACGTCGTCGCCGAGCGTGACGCCGTACTTCTGCAGGTACTTCGCGAGTCCCTCCGCCTGGAACGGCGTCGCCATGAAGAAGACCTTGCCGCCGCGGGCGATGTAGGCGTCCACCGCCTCCAGCTCCTGCGGGAAGAGGTCGGTGCGGGGGCCGGGGACGATCAGGAGGGCCGCGTCGTCGGGCACCTTCGCCTCGCGGGCCAGCACCAGCTCCTTCACCTCGTAGTTGGCCTTCTCCATCTGGTCCTTGGCCTGGCTGAAGCCGCCCCGTTCGGTGTTGGCGACCTCGCGCTCGCCGTGCCCCTTGACGACGTAGACGATCCGCTTGCCCGAGCGCGTGAGCTTGACCAGCGCGTTCGTCAGCTTCTCCTCCTCCGTGTCCAGCACCTTCTCGGTCTTGGCCTGGCCGTCGGACGCGCTCTTGAGCACCACCGTGCCGTAGCTTTCGACGCCGTACTCCCGGGCGAGGCCGGGGGCCTTGTCCGTGTCCTCGAGTCGCCAGGTGAACTTGCCCCCGGAGTGGGAGGCGTACTGGTTCAGGAGGTCCTCGGCGGTGCGCTTGCCCGGCGTATCGGTCCGGAAGAAGGCGATGGCCTGGACCGGGGTCTTCAGCGTGCGCAGGAGCTGGACGGTCTGCGGCGAGAGCGTGTTGCGCCGGTTCTCGGTCAGGTCCCATCGCGTGCTGTGGCGCACGGACAGCGCGTTGGCGAGCACGACGATCCCCAGCGCGAGCAGGATCATCACCGCGGCCCCGGCGCCGTAGCGCGCGGCGCGGTGGCCGGCCACGCCGAGCAGCTTGCCGCCGTTCGCGATCAGCGCCAGGAGGAACAGGGCGCCGGCCGCGATCAGGAGCGCGTACTCCAGACGCGTGAGCCACGGCACGAAGAGGGCGAGCGCCCCGGCCCCGAGGAGGCAGAGCACCCCGAGCCAGCCCGCATAGCTCCGCACGAGGTTCATGTTCCTAGCCCCTCCACCGCTTGGACTCCAGGGAGCGCAACGCAAGGAATAGCGCGAGCACGATGGCGCTCCCGTAGTAGACGAGGTCCTTGGTGTCGACGAGTCCGCGGCTGAAGCCGTCCATGTGCTCGGTGACCGAGAGGTACTGGAGCACGGCCCGGAGATTGCCGCCCGCGAACTCCGCGCCCCAGCCGATCACCCAGAAGGCGAGCAGGACGCCGAAGGTGCCGAAGCCGGCCACGATCTGGTTCTCCGTCAGGGACGAGATCAGGAGCCCCACCGCCAGGAAGGTGCTCCCGACGAGCAGCAGCCCGAGATAGCCCGTCAGGATGGGGCCCCACTCCACCCGGGTGAAGTAGGCGACCAGCCCCGGGTAGAGGAAGGTCAAGGCCAGCAGCAGGAGGTAGAGCGCCGCCGCCGCCAGGAACTTGCCGGCCAGCACCTCGCCGTCGCGCACCGGGTAGGTCAGGAGCAGCTCCATCGTCCCCGCCCGCTTCTCCTCCGCGAAGAGCCGCATGGTCAGCATGGGGATGAAGAACAGCAGCACCACGCTCATGTTGGTGAACAGCGGCCGCATCACGTTGTCGGTGATGCTCAGGTTCTGGCCGAACTGCGGCTGCATGAACGAGCGCATGGAGATGTCGCTGTAGAAGAGGAAGATCTGGCTGAAGAACCAGCCGGAGATGAGCAGGAAGAACGTGAACACCACGTAGGCGACCGGCGAGCCGAAGTACAGGCGCATCTCCTTCTTGAACAACGGCAGCCAGCGCATCAGGCCTCCTCCTCGGCGGGGGCCCCTTCGTCGGCCTCCTCGCCCGCCACCACCCGGATGAACACCTCCTCGAGGCTCATCCCGACCTGGTGCAGCTCCTGGAGCATCCAGCCCCGGCTCGCCGCCAGGTTCACGAGCTCGCCCCGCACGTCCCGGTCACGCGGCGATTCCACCAGGAAGGCGGTGGCGCCGTCCCGCGACTGCACCGGCTCCACCCGGGTGACGATGGGCAGGGCGCGGAGTGCCGCCAGCACGTCGCCCGTCGGCCCCGCGACCTGCAGCTCCACGCGCGCCGCCGGGAACACCTGCTCCACCAGCTCGGACTCCGTCCCCTGGGCGACGATGCGCCCGCGGTGGATGATGATCACGCCGTCGCACACCATGGACACTTCCGGCAGGATGTGGGTCGACAGGATCACGGTGTGCTGGCCGGCCAGGGAACGGATCAGGGCGCGGATCTCGGTGATCTGCTTCGGGTCGAGCCCGATGGTCGGCTCGTCCAGGATCAGCACCTCCGGGTCCCCCAGGAGGGCCTGGGCGAGCCCCACCCGCTGGCGATAACCCTTGGAGAGCTTCCCGATCAGCCGGTGCTGCATGTCGGTGATGAAGCAGCGGTCCATCACGTCGGCGACCTGCCCCCGGCGCGCCGCGCGCGAGACGCCCTTGATCTCCGCGACGAAGTCGAGGTACGCGGCCACCGGCAGGTCCGCGTAGAGCGGCGCGTTCTCGGGCAGGTAGCCGATGCGCCGCCTCACCTCGAGCGACTGGGAGAACACGTCGAAGCCCGCGATCCGCGCCGTTCCTCCGCTCGCCGGCATGAAGCAGGACAGGATCTTCATCGTCGTCGACTTGCCGGCGCCGTTGGGGCCGAGGAAGCCGACGATCTGCCCCTTCTCGACGTTGAAGGAAACGTCCTGGATCGCGGTGACGGGCCCGTACCGCTTCGTGAGGTGGTCGACCTGGATCATGAACCTGGGATCATCCGAGCTGTCCCCGTAACCTTCGGGACCGCCGCTGAGTATAGCACACGCCTCCAAGGGGTCAGGCTTTGACTTCTGAACATTCCGGCTCGCTCCCCTCTTGGCGCCGGGACGGGGCGGGATCGAGGTCGGCATCAGGCATGATCGCCTCGAGCCCGTCCGGGATCGGGCTCATGTGCGAGATGGCCGGGTCCCGGCCGGCGAGTCGCGGGACCCCGTGGCCACCAGCGCCTTGCTCTCGTTGCGGGTCTCACAGCCGTGTATCATCCAGTAGCCCGGGGCGGGCGTGAACCACGAGACCGGAACCCTCATGCCCAGGGGTGAGATGCCACTCCTCGAGGTCACGGGAGTCTCCAAGTCGTTCGGCGGAGTCCGCGCCGTCTCGAACGTGAGCTTCACCCTCGCCGCCGGCCAGGTCCTGGGGATCATGGGCCCCAACGGCTCGGGGAAGTCGACCTTGCTCAACCTGGTCGCCGGTGCGCTCAGGCCCGAGGCAGGCCGGATCCAGCTCGACGGTGGCGACATCACGGGCCTCTCGCCGCACCAGATCTGCGGCAAGGGTATCGCGCGAACGTTCCAGCTCGTGCGCCCCTTCATGGGGCTGTCGGTGGAGGAAAACGTGCGCGTGGGTCACGTCTTCGGCCGGCGTCACCGGGCGCGCGCGGCCCGCGACGAGACGGCGCGGTTGCTCGAGCAGGTCGGGCTCGCCGGGAAGGGACACCTGCGGCCCGGCCAGCTCACCGGCATGGACAGAAAGCGCGTGGAGCTGGCGCGCGCGCTGGCGGCCGGCCCGCGACTCCTGCTCCTCGACGAGTTCATGGCGGGGCTGACGCCGACGGAGACCGAGGGCGCGATGGCGCTGGTCAGGGCCCTGCAGCGGGAGGGGCTCACTTTCATCATGGTCGAGCACATCGTCTGGGCCCTCCTCGACCTCTCGCAACGGATCCTCGTCCTGAGCGCGGGCGAGAAGATCGCCGAGGGCGCTCCCGCCGAGGTCGCGGCCGATCCCACCGTGATCGACGTCTACCTGGGGACCGCCGGCGTTGCTTGAGGTCCGCGATCTCGCGGCCGCCTACGGCGACCTCGCCGCCCTGTCGGGCGCCACGCTCACGGTGGGCGGGGGAGAGATCGTCGCCCTCGTCGGTCCCAACGGCGCCGGCAAGAGCACGCTCCTCAAGTGCATCAGCGGCCTGCTCCGCCCGCGTTCGGGCGCGATCTCGTCGCAGGGTCGTGACCTCCTCGCCCTCCACCCGCACGAGATCGTGGAGCAGGGGTTGGCCCTGGTACCCGAGGGGCGGCGGCTCTTCGGTCAGATGACGGTGGAGGAGAATCTCGCCCTCGGCGCCTTCAACGCGCGGGCGCGGGCCGAGCAGCGATCGAGCCTCGATCGCGTGTACCAGCTCTTCCCCGTGCTCGAGGAGCGCCGGCGCCAGCTCTCGCGGACGCTGTCCGGCGGCCAGCAGCAGATGGTGGCCATCGGGCGCGCGCTGATGACGGCGCCCCGGTTGCTGATGCTGGACGAGCCCTCGCTGGGCCTGGCGCCCCGCGTCGTGGCGTCGATCTTCGAGACGCTCGGCGCCATCAACCGCTCGGGGGTCTCCGTGCTCCTCGTGGAGCAGAACGTGCGCGCGGCCCTCCGGCTCGCCCGGCGCGCCTACGTGCTCGAGGGAGGACGCGTGGTCGGCGAGGGGCGGGCGCGCGACCTGCTGGACGATGCCCACGTGCGCCGCGCCTATCTCGGCCCGCTGGCCGCGCAGTGAGCAGGCTGCTGAAAAAGGCCTGCGAGCGTTCAGCAGGGCAAGGGGCGATGACCCGATGAGCGCGCTGGCGCAGCAGCTCCTGCTGGGCGTGCTCATCGGCGGCCTCTACGGCCTGGCCGCGGCGGGCCTCTCCCTGGTCTTCGGGGTGCTCCGGGTCCTCAACGTCGCCCACGGCGACCTCATCATGCTGGGCGGCTACGGCGCGTTCTGGCTGTTCGCGCTCCTCGGACTCGATCCGTTCCTGTCGCTGCTCCTGGTCGTTCCCGCCGCGCTCGCAGCGGGCGCCCTCCTCTACTGGGGACTCTTCGCCTCGGTGGTCCGATTCCACGACGAGGCGCGGATCAAGAACTCGCTCCTCGTCAGCTTCGGCCTCGCCCTGGCCGTGCACGCGCTGGCGGTGAGGCTCTGGACGGCCGACGAGCGCTCCATCACGACGTCCTACGGCGGCGAGGTGCTCACCGTCGCCGGGCTCGCGGTCCCCCGCGTGCGCCTCCTGAGCCTGCTCGTGGCCTTCGGCCTCATCGCCTGCGTGCACCTCCTGCTGACGCGCTGGCGCTGGGGCCAGGCCATCCGGGCCACGGCCGAGGACTGGCAGGCGGCCCTCCTGGTGGGGATCGACGTGCGGAAGGCCTATCTCCTCGCCTTCGCCATCGGCACCGCGCTGGCGGGGGCGGCCGGCAGCCTGGTGAGCGTCGGCTACTCGATCAGCCCGTCCATCGGGCTCGAGTGGACGCTGAAGGCGCTCATCGTCGTCGTCCTCGCCGGACTCGGCTCGATGGTGGGGACGTTCGTGGGCGGGATCCTCCTCGGGCTGGCGGAGGCGGTGAGCGCGGCGGCCTTCGGCGGCCCTTACCGCGAGGTGGTCGGGCTCGTCATCATCCTGGTCGTCCTCGTCGCGCGACCGCAGGGGTTGTTCGGCCGGTCATGAGCCGCCCCCGGGGGAGGCGCATCGGGATCGGGGCCGCGCTGATCGCGACGCTGGCCGGTCTCGCGCTCGTGCCGACCCTGGCGCGGCGCGACGACGTGGTGAACTTCGTCTTCATCGTCCTCCTGTCCATCACGCTGGCCGAGAGCTGGAACATCCTGGGCGGCTACGCCGGCCAGGTGAACCTCGGCCACGCCGCCTTCTTCGGCACCGGCGCCCTCGTCACGCGCGCGCTCTGGACCGCGGGAGCCAACGTCGTCCTCGCCATGCTGGCCGGCGCCGCCGTCGCCGTCCTCTTCGGCCTCGCCATCGGAGTCCCCGCCTTCAGGCTGCGGGGCGCCTATTTCGCCATCGGCACCCTGGTGCTCGCCGAGATCCTGAGAATCACCATCGGCAACCTGCTCCCGGAGATCTCCACCCTCCCGACCGCCACCATCAATCGATACCGGCTCGCCGACCGGTACTACCTCGCGCTGGTCCTGGCGGCGGTGGCGGTCGCGAGCGTCGCCCTCCTGTCCCGCTCGCGCGCGGGGCTCGGCATGCGCGCCGTCCGGGAGGACGAGGACGCGGCCGAAGCGTCGGGCGTGGGCGCGCTCCGGCTCAAGCTGATCGCGCTGGCGCTGTCCACGGCGCTCGCGGGGCTCGCCGGAGGGCTCTTCGCCTACTACCACATCAGCTACTACCCGCAGCATCCCTTCGCCCCGCACTGGACCTTCGACGCCCTGCTCATCCCGTATATCGGCGGCGTGGGCACGCTCCACGGCCCCGTGCTGGGCGCGGTGTTCTACACGTTCCTCAAGGAGTACCTGGCCATCCACTGGGTGGACTTCCACCTGCTGATCTTCGGCGTGCTCTTCATGACCATCGTCCTCGCGCTCCCGGGCGGGCTGGTGGACCTCGCCGGACGCGGGCGGCGCTGGATGACCCACTCCTCTTG
>WNFZ01005814.1_pt1 | contig 11247 bp, 11 predicted proteins | sample 5400081 | NCBI WGS metagenome assembly WNFZ01 (sample SAMN13153365, study PRJNA577476) | soil metagenome | isolation source: 80 cm soil or saprolite under grassland replicate 1 | place: USA:California | collected 2016-06-15
CAGTCTCATCGGCAAAAATTGGAATGGTTATATTTTGAGCACGTAATTTTTCTTTAAGCCAGAAAAAGCCTTCCACATCGTCCACAGCAAGCGGCTGCTCGACGAATTCCAGATCATATTCAGCCAGGCGCGGGATGATTTGTAGCGCCCGTTCGCGACTCCAACCCGCATTCGCATCAACGCGCAGCCGCGCACTGGTCGCCTTACGAACAGCGGTGACGATCGCCTCATCCTTATCGCTGCCTAATTTGACCTTGAGAATGGGATATCCGCTCTCCTTGGCGCGTTCTGCCATGATCTCCGGTTCATCGATTGCAATCGTGAAAGAAGTTAAAGGCAATCTATTTGGATTCAAACCGAACAGCTTATACAAAGGCTGACCAAGTTTTTTCCCCCACAGATCATGCAATGCTTCATCAATTGCCGAGCGCGCCGCGCGAGAACCGGCAGGTCTCTTTGATAAGACCGCCTCGATGTCAAACGGATCATCACCTAAATCCGGAACAGATTTCAAATAATCGATAATCCCCTGCTGTGTCTCTCCATAATAGGGAACAGCCGCCGCTTCTCCCACCCCATCATCTAAATGGACGAGTACGTTGTGACGCTGGTCGCTGGTACCATGTGCAACTCGGAAAGTTGTTTTGAGATCGAGTGTGAGGAGTTCCCAATGTAGATTCATATTGCATCCAATGTAAGGGCGACGCATGCGTCGCCCCTACGATCTATCATCCTCTTCTCTTCAAAAAATCCAAGACCTTTGCAAGCCATTCCTCTCGCCGCTCCAAATGAACGTTATGTCCTGTCTTTTCGGGAATCCACAACTCGGCGTTAGGAATATTGTTGGCAATATATTGTGCATGTTCATCCGGCGCGTTGACCGTATCATCTGCGCCCATGATGACGAGAACCGGTTTTTCGACGCGGCTCAATTCGGTGGGAGAATAATTTGGCTCAGAGATGATTTCCCTCATCGTCAGCCATAGCATCTCGCGCCAGTAGTCTTTTCCATTCACTTCGCCGTGCAGTTTGATCATCTCCTCGCGCCACTCGGGTGATTCGCGGGCAACTCGATCGGCGTCGAAAACTTTCGGCTCGCGCTCGATGAGATAACGCGTCACATAAGCATTCGCTGCTTGAGGAATACAGGTTTGTATGAGTTCAGGGTGTTCCATCAAAGTGACCAATGCCACATTCCCGCCGTTACTATGACCAATAATGTGCGCCTTCTCATATCCCATTGCATGCACAAACATAGCAACATCATCTGCTAATTCTTGGAATGAATAACTCATGTGCGGATTGTTTGATCTGCCATGTCCACGGCAATCGAGAGCGAATACTTTATATTCCCTGGCAAGTTCAGGCGCAATGGAATCCCAATCGGTGTGGCTGTCAATCGTCGAGCCGTGAATCAGCACGATCGGCGCGCGACGCGCCCGGAGCGGAGCCGTAGGCGAAGGCGAAGGGTCATCCCCGTAGGCGTTGTAATAAATATTTGCGCCGTTGATTTCAATATAAGGCATCGCTTATTCCTGTGTCCCACGCAGGCGAGGCTCAAGAGCATCCCGCAATCCATCACCGAGGAAATTGAAGGCAAACATCGTAAGGGCAAGTGCGAGCGCCGGGAAGAGCGCCTGGTTCGGATACGCACGCAATGCGCGTGAACCGGCAGAGATCATCGAACCCCACGAAGGGGTGGGAGGATTGACGCCAAGACCAATGAACGACAGGAACGCTTCAGTGTAAATATAGCCAGGAATGGATAGAGTTTCGAGAACGATCAATGGTCCCAGAATATTCGGCAGAATATGTCGAAACATAATCCGTCCATTCGAGGCACCAATGGTACGCGCTGCTTCGATATATTCCTTCTCGCGCACCGACAGAACTTGTCCCCGCGTGAGACGCGCTTGGGTTTCCCATCCCGTCAGACCAATGCCAATCATGATAAAAAGTAAGCCGCCAAATTTCGAATCTAATTGCCCGACATAGTAGGCAAATGTCCCCTCTGGTGGTTGGGCAAGCGTCGTACGGAAGAATGCCATGAGCAAGATGATGAAGAGCAAACCGGGGAAGGCATATAATACATCCACAATTCGCATCATGATGTTATCGACGCGGCCGCCGAAGAAACCGGAGATGCTCCCATAAATTACGCCAATGAAGAGACTTATCACTGGACCGATAAACGCTACTGCCAATGAGACGCGCGTGCCGTAGACGATGCGGCTGAACAAATCACGACCGAGCGAATCCGCGCCAATTGGATAATTGTTTTTGATGACTGCATAGCCTTTGATCGACGGAAACAATTTTATGATCCATTGCGGGACAGCATTTGCATCCAGCAACGATTGTTTTGCATAAGAATAAGGCGCAATGAAATCAGCAAAGATCGCGGTAAGAATGAGCAGGATAATGATGATAAGTCCGGTCACCGCACCACGATTTCGCATGAGACGTCCCAGCGCCTCACGCCACAAGCTTTGACTCTTGAGAGTGAGTGGTTGACTTGCTGCATGGTTCGCATTATCAGTCTTCGTAACAGAAGCCATAAAATCTCCTTCTCACTCGAAACGGATGCGTGGATCCAAAAAGCCGTAAATAATATCGACCGCTAAATTTGAAATCACCAGAAAAACGGCATACAGCAAAATCGTCCCCATAATAACGGGATAGTCACGGTTGCTGATACTGACCACAAAATATTTTCCCAAGCCGGGAATGCCAAACACTAATTCTGTAATGAATGTTCCGGTCACCAGCGCCGCAAACAATGGTCCAAGTACAGTGACCACCGGGATGAGGGCGTTTTTGAGCGCGTGACGCAGGATCACCATTCGTTCTGCCAGGCCTTTGGCGCGCGCCGTGCGGATGTAATCTTCACGAATCACTTGCAGAACGCTGGCACGCGTGAGACGGGCGATCACAGCCGAACTGCCGAAACCAAGCACGAAGGCTGGCAGGATCGCATACTTGAAATAGTCCCAGCCTATCTTGCTCGGGAATAATCCAAGAATGAAGGGCGGTTTGGCTCCCCAGCCGGTGGGAGGCAGCCATTTGAGCGAGACTCCAAAAATCCAGACGAGAGCCGGGGCAAGCACAATCGTTGGTACAGAAACGCCGAAGATCGCCACGCTCATGCCAAGATAATCGGGCCACTTATTGTGATTGAGCGCAGACAGGATCCCGAGCGGCATACCAATCGCGACCGCAATGAGCAGCGCAAATGTTCCCAATTGGAACGAGACAGGTAACTGGTCGCGGAATATATCGTTGACCGTTCGACTGCGCGAGGCGTAGGTGGGTCCGAAGTTCATCCATTTAAACCAGTAATTGCCGGTTTTGATGGTCACCAAATAATCATCATTGGATAGTAAAGTTGGAGCCTGTGTGGTAAGCCGCGGAAGAATCACTTCTGAAAGATAGGAAAGATACTGTACATAGAGTGGATCATTGAGGTGATAGTATCTTTCTTTATTCGCCTCAATCTCGGGAGGCAATTTTTTCTCCCCATCAAACGGTCCGCCCGGGACGGCATGCATTAATACAAACGTGATCCCCGACACGACCAACAGCACCACAAACATATAAATGATACGACGGAGGATATAGGCAGCCATAAGGCCTCTTTATGCGCCAAGGATTCGCTTGCGCGCGTTTTCCAGTGTATCACGGATAGTTTTTATGCCCGTCACCTCATCGCGATCGCGCAAGGCTTGGATAATTCCCTCGTGGCCGTGTCCCCAGCGGAAATCCTTGTTATGAAGTGAAATATCCATATAGAAGAGACGCTGCGCTTCGTTCATCAGGATCTCGTAGTACCAAAGCAGGCGACTATTCCCCCCTGCAGCCGCTAGTGCCACATGGAATTTCCGATTAGATTCCAGGAAAGTCTCGGCGTATTCCGCACTTTTCGCGTCGCCATCCACCCGACTCTGCTGCTCCAAACGATCAATTTCCTCGTCTGAAATGTTTTGGATCGCCAAGCGAAACAATTCTGTCTCAAAGAAGGAACGCGCCTCAAAAATCTCTTGAATATCTGCCACAGAGACATTTGTCACCATAAATCCGCGATTGGGAGTGTATTCCACCAATCCATCCTGCACAAGAGAAGTGAGCGCCTCGCGAATGGGTGTCTTGCTGACCTGGAAACGATCTACAAATTGGTTTTCGCTTAAAGGCTCGCCAGGGGAAATCCTGCATGTAATGATGTCATGTTTGATTTGTTCATACACTTGCTCGCGTAAAACCGTTTCACGTGCCATAGTTCCATCCTTGCTTGTTGACGGTGCGGTATGAATATTATATAATAAAAATATATTTTTGGTGTATCGAAAATATATTTGAAATATATTTTCGCCATAAGGAAAGGAGGAGAACGTTTCATACTGAGGAAAGTTGTACGTGTTGTTATTTGTCTCACCCATAAGATAGAGGAGAATTCACAATGTCGAAACGATATTTGGCTTTCAGTCTACTGACTGTGTTCGTTCTGCTCGTTTCCGCCTGTGCCCCCAGTGCTCCAGCAGCAACCTCTGCTCCTGCCCCTACAGAGCCTTCTACTGTTGCCACCGAAGCTCCCACCCAAGCCCCTGCCCCAACTGAAACAGCTGCTCCCGCGGAACCCAAAGTATTACGCCTTTCTGGCGGTGCCAGTGATTATGGCACGATCGATCCTTCCCTCGCTACGCAGAGTGCAGAAATTCAGGTTGCTGAGACAACTTCTCTTGGCGTTGTCCGACAAAATGAAACGACAGCCGAGATCGAACTTGCGATGGCCACGGGATATGAGCTTTCTGACGATGGCTTAACCTATACTGTGCATTTGATGCAAGGAGTACCGTGGGTCCATTACAACGCTGACTCAGGTCAGGTGGAAGTTGTAAAAGATTGCAACGGCAAAGACCGAACTGTCACTGCCCAGGACTTTGCTTATGGTATTGTCCGCACGATCAATCCTGCAACAGCGTCCGATTATGCCTACGCCCTTCTGCCTTATCTGGCGGGCGCACAGGCATTCAATGATGGTTCGAATACAGATCCTGCGTCTGTCGGCGTCAAGGTTGTGGACGATAATACGATCCAATATACGTTTACGGCTCCGGCAGTCTATAACCTTAACCTGCTCGGCTTATGGATAGCTCACGCCGAACCCAAGTGGCTCATCGAAGGCGATACCTGTACGCAAGCCGCTGGTGATAAATGGACGGAACAAGACTTCTTCCAGGGATATGGGCCGTTCACGCTCAAAGAATGGGTGCACGATGCATCCATGAGCATGATCAAGAATCCTTTCTGGCCCGGGAATGAAACTGTACCTCAAGCAAAGATCGATGAAATTGATATCCGTTTCCTCGATGCAACCCCGGCGCTCGCTGAATTTGATGCAGGAAATTTGGATGAAGCGAGTATCCCCTCCGAAGAATACGATCGCATCCACTCAGATCCGGCCTATGCGGATATGATCCGCCCGTATTACACACTCGGCACGGAATGGTATGGTTTCAATACCCAGCTCGCCCCCACCGACGACCAGCGCGTGCGACTGGCACTCTCGCTGGCTATCGATCGCGAGACACTGGTCAAGCAAGTTGTCAAAGGTGGTATTCCCGCCCAGTTCTTCACTAACCCTGGTGCTGCCGGTGGACCAAAACCGGAACTGTATCCGGATGGAGGCGTGAAATATAACCCGGAAAAAGCTAAGGCATTGCTTAACGAATATCTAACCGAGAAGAAACTCAAACCAGAGGACCTCAAACTGACGTTGATGTCGAATGCTACCGAGGGTCTTCAGAAAACTGGCGAAGCCATCGTCGGTATGTGGAAGGATGTTCTTGGCATCAATGTCAACTTCGTCACGCAGGAACGCAAGGTGTATCTTGTCACCCGCAAAGATGGTAAAGAGAACATTTATCGGAATTCGTGGGTGCAGGATTACCCGGATGCGAATAACTTCCTGTCTGATGTGTTCGGCCTAAACGCGGCGTTCACCGCGGTTATTGACTGGCCAGCAACTGCCACATCGGAAAAAGAGGCTTCTTACACGGCTGGTGCAAATCCGAACTTTGACAAATTCAGCGACCTCTTAAAGGAGGCTGCCAACGAACAAGATGCCAAGAAGCGCATGGACCTGTATGCGCAGGCGGAACAGATCCTGTTGGTTGATGAAGCCGTTGTGGCTCCTCTCTACTGGTATTCGAGCGATTACCTGATGCGCCCTGAGATCAAAGACACCAAATCCATTACGGGTTATGATCACTATGAGAAATGGGATATTCAGCGCTAATTGCTGAGTTGCTGTAAAATGAGAGGGCGATTTGGATGCAAGTCCAGATTGCCCTCTTTTTGTGGAGATTCCATGCGTAATTCAATTCAAACTCTGCTGGACGAACTATCCAGCCAAAACGATAACCGCACCAGCGTTTTCGATGTGCAGATCAAGGAGCTGGACAATGAGACTCTGTCGCTGAGTGGCAGATTACTCAACGCGAATCAACTGCCGGCTTTGGAAAAATCGTTCTCGGAAAAATTCCCGGACCTAAGGCTGGACATTGCGCTGATTAAAGTTCTCGATCATCCAAACCTTCCCTGCTTCCATGTAGCTACAAATTTAACCGGCTTATACGAAAAGCCAACATTTGGCATGCCGCTTTCCAGCGAGTTGACTTATGGCACTGAACTGGAAATTCTCGATGAGACTGGCAATTGGGTTTTCACGAAACAAGCCGATGGCTATTTAGGCTGGGCATATAAGCGATATCTAACGGAAGGAGAAGCATCCACGGCGACTCATCTTGTTATTGCTCCATCTTATGAATTGCGTACAGAACCAGATGAGACAAGTAGCGTCCTCACCCGTATCATGAGCGGCACTGCAATTCGCCTGGAAGAAACACAGAACGAGTGGACAAAAGTTGTAGCAAATAAAACTGGCTGGATCCCTTCCAAATATTTGCGCGCAATTTCTGACATACCGAAAACGATCGAAGAAAAACGCAAAATATTAATGGAAGATGCAATTTGTATGATTGGCACTCCCTATCTTTGGGGCGGAACCACCGGCAACGGCATTGACTGTTCCGGCTTTGCGCGCCTGCTTCATCATTGGGTTGGCGTTCAAATCCCACGGGATGCCGATATGCAATCTGATGCAGCCAAACATATCGAACCGCCTTATGAAGTGGGAGATCTATTATTCTTTGCGGAAATTGATAGCAATCGAAAGATCACTCACGTTGGCGTGAGTCTCGGCGGCTGGAAATTGATTCATTCGTCGCGTTCGAATAACGGCGTGTATGCTGATGATTTGCAACAGCGCAAGTCCTTAATGGACATTTTTGTCAACGCAGGTTCATTTATCAGAGAAGCATAAAAAAGGCAGAGTTTGCCTCAGATTCATCAGCTTGTTTGGTATTACACTTGGGGCATGGGAGAAGAGATTCAATTCAGCGAGCGCGAGAAACAAGCTATCGAACTATTGCTTCTAGGAAAGAGTAACAAACAAATTGCTCTTTCCCTGGAAATTTCGGTACGTGCTGTTGAATTCCATTTGAGTAACATTTACGCCAAACTCGGCGTTTCTTCTCGTACAGAAGCCGCGCTTAAGCTCTCGAAAACACAAGTACGGGAATCCACAGGTGAGATACTACGGGAGTCCGTAGTGCCTGAAACAGAGGAATCCGACGACAATGTCGATACATCCACTTCAACCCGGAGGATTCCCATGAAAAAATCGTTTTTCGCAGAATTAGTTTTGTTTATACTGATAGTTTTGATCTGCATGTTAGCTATGATCATGATGGCGCTTCAGCGCGAATCTGGCCAGCAAGTATTTCCCCAACTCACAAGCGTTCCCACGATCACACTGGTTGCTCCAACAGGAACTTACATCTAAGATACAAGAGAGAAAAGAGTCAAGTAAAATTGCTTGTAAGATCTCAAAACAAGAAAAGCCCATGAAATCTTATCGAAAAGAGCTCACCTTCAACATTCCCTCCCGCCGTGGATTTGTTAATATCACGCGACAGGTAGAAGAGGCGCTGCGTGAAAGTGGCATCAAAGAAGGGCTCGTGCTGGTTAATGCCATGCATATTACTGCCTCTGTCTTTATCAACGACGATGAAGGCGGACTTCACCAGGATTATGAACAGTGGCTTGAGAAACTCGCTCCACATGAACCGATCAATCAATATCGCCACAATGATACCGGAGAAGATAACGCGGACGCCCATATGAAACGTCAGGTGATGGGTCGCGAAGTTGTGGTTGCAGTGACCAATGGTGAACTGGATTTCGGTCCATGGGAACAAATCTTTTACGGGGAATTCGATGGTCGCCGGAGAAAACGAGTATTGATAAAAATCATCGGCGAGTAGCAAAAACCTTGCGAAGGCACTCCGCAGGATGTGAACCTTCGCAAGGATAGAGTTTAGAAATATTTATTGGAGGCGAGGAATGGCTGAGACAATTACAAAAGGTGAAATGCATGGCTGCATCGTTTGCGGAAAGTTATATCAACTGTACGTGGTATATGACGCGGATGGCAATTATATTGGCAGCAAGGTGATGAGTGCAGGTGGAAAGGAAGTCAAAGGAGTACGTCGTCCGTTGGTGGCATGCGAGACCCATAATGATGATGAGATCGCAAGGGCTGTAGAACGAGTCTATGGACGGCAACAGCCGGAAGAAGAAGAGTAAATTGAAATAAATAACAGAGGAGGCAGGAATGGATAAACGTCGGTTTGGGCGCACTGGACACATGAGTACCGTTGCCATTTTTGGAGGGGCAGCATTCGTTGAGATTTCCCAGGAAGAAGCTGATAAAGTCATGGAACAGGTCATCGCGGCGGGAATTAACCACATTGATATCGCGCCGTCATATGGACAGGCAGAGGAGCGCGTGGGACCATGGATGCCTCGCGAGCGGGAGCGATTCTTCCTCGGCTGTAAAACAATGGAGCGTACGAGCGATGGTGCGTGGGATGAATTGCAGCGATCTCTCAGGCGTCTGCAAACAGATTCCTTTGACTTGTATCAAGCTCACGCTGTCACCAAAATGGAAGAATTGGACGCTATTACCATGAAAGGCGGCGCGCTGGAGGCGTTCGAGAAAGCGCGTCGGGAAGGATTAACTAAATATATCGGCATCACCGGTCACGGGGCGAATGCACCGGAGATCTATCTCGAAGCGTTGCGGCGGTTCGATTTTGATTCCGTCTTATTCCCGCTGAACTTTGTCCAGATGGCAAATCCTGATTACCACAGGCATGCCAAGGAATTGATCTCTGTCTGCCGGTCTAAAGATGTTGGCACGATGATCATCAAGTCCATTACGAAGGGACCATGGGGTGATAAGCAGAAAACGGCGACAACCTGGTATGAGCCATTCACCGATATGGAAACAATTCAAAAAGCGGTCAATTTCGCTCTGTCATATGAGATCACAGGAATTTGCACGCCGGGTGACATTCAAGTCTTGCCTCTGGTGATTCAAGCCTGCGAAAATTACAAAGAACTTAATCATGAGCAGATGGAAGAGATGATAGAATCAGGAAAGCAATACGAACCTTTGTTCACATAGGAGAGTGCATGGCTGACCCTCGCATCGAAAAGCTCGCCAAAGTAATGGTACATTATTCGCTTGCCATCAAGCCTGGGCAAAAGGTGTATTTACAAACATCGCCTGCTGCGCACGAATTCAACCTGGCATTTTATGAAGAAGCGATCAAGGCGGGCGCGCATGTCACCTTTGCCATTGATGGGAACTATTACCCCGGCGCACAGGAAATCTTTCTGAAATATGCCAGCAACAAGCAGCTTGAGTTTCTATCACCAGTGCGTAAGCTGATGATCGAAACTTACGATGCGCGCATGGTCGTCGAGGCGGAGACAAATACCCGCGAACTGGCAGGTGTTGACCCCAAGCGTATTTCCCTGTGGCGCAAAGCCAATGCTCCCTTGTTCGAAAGGATGGTTCGGCGAATCGACAGTGGCGACCTGAGGTGGTGTCTGACGGTCTATCCTACGGATGCCATGGCTCAGGAAGCCAATATGAGCCTGAGCGACTATCGTGAGTTTGTTTATGAAGCGGGGATGTTGAATGCAAAAGACCCTGTGACGCTGTGGAAGGCAGAAAAACAGAAACAGCAGAAACTGGTCAACTGGTTGAAGGGCAAGAAGCAGGTTTCTCTCAAAGGCGACAATATCGACCTGACCTTTTCGATCCAAGGACGCAAGTTCATCCCGTGCGCAGGAGATCAGAATTTCCCTGATGGAGAAATCTTCACCAGCCCGGTCGAGGAATCGGCGAACGGCTGGGTGCGGTTTAAGTATCCTGCAATTTTCGATGGACAGGAAATCGAAGATATCGAATTGTGGTTCGAGGATGGAAAGGTTATTCAGGAGAAAGCCAAGCGCAACCAGCAACTTCTTACCGCGCAATTGAACACCGATAAAGGCGCGCGTTACCTGGGCGAATGGGGCATTGGCACGAACTACAATATCAAGGATTTCACCAAGAATATGCTCTTCGATGAAAAGCTTGGTGGAACGATCCACCTCGCGATGGGACTCGGTTTCGAAGAGGCTGGTGGGCATAACACTTCGGGTTTGCATTGGGATATGTTGTGCGACATGGCTAAAAGTGAAGTCCTGATCGATGGTAAATTGTTCTACAAGAATGGCAAACCAGTAGTTAAATGAGTTTCAACCTTGCGAAGACTTAGCAAAGTCATGAAATAAGCAGCAAATGAGCATTAGTTTTTTTGACGCGATCAAACAGGGGAATCGACATGAGGTGGAACGCCAGCTCATCGTTGACCCGGCTTTGATTCACGTCAAGGAAAATGGGCTGAGCCCAATTCTTGTTGCTTCATATCACAACGAACCCGCAATTGCTTCGTTTCTTGCAGATAAAACGGTCGTGCTGACGATTTTTGAAGCAGCAGCTACAGGCAAGATCAATCATATTATCCGACTACTGGCACGCGATCCCGCGTTGGTCAGCGCTTATGCCGAGGACGGATTTCAACCACTCGGCTTGGCATGTTTCTTTGGTCATTACGACAGCGCGGAATACCTTGTTAGAGCGGGGGCGGCTATTAATTCTCCTTCGCGAAATGGGCTTAAAGTCGCGCCGCTTCATTCTGCGACAGCAGGCAGATTTGAACGAATCGTCAAGATGTTGCTCGATCACAGCGCGGACCCGAACGTCCGCGAGGCAAATGGCTTTACACCTCTGCA
>WNFZ01005815.1_pt1 | contig 11247 bp, 9 predicted proteins | sample 5400081 | NCBI WGS metagenome assembly WNFZ01 (sample SAMN13153365, study PRJNA577476) | soil metagenome | isolation source: 80 cm soil or saprolite under grassland replicate 1 | place: USA:California | collected 2016-06-15
GGCGGCGCAGGGTCAAGATGCGGCGTGCGGTAGCGGCCCCTACCACTGGCGTGCGCTGGCCCGCCCCTACCACTGGCTCCACGGGATCAGCCAGTCGCCCACGCCGTTGCGCACGTCGAGCTGGCGGGGCGTGTTCTTGACGTCGACCACGTCGCCGGTGCTGAAGTTGTCGTAGAACCACTGGGCGTTGGCCGGGCCCACGTTGATGCAGCCGTGCGAGGTGTTGGCCCGGCCGTGCGAGGGGATGTTCCAGTCGGCCATGTGCACGAACTCGCCGGAGTACGAGATGCGCACGGTGAGCTTGACGTCCTCGTCGTAGTAATTCTTCTTGTCGTTGGGGTCGGTGTAGCCCATGGGCTTGGAGCTCATATGGGTGACCGGGGTCTTCTCGATCACCACGTGCGCACCGGCGCTGGTCCAGTAGTTGACGGTGTTGCCGGTAGGGGTCTTCGCGGTGCCGCCCATGCCCATGCTCACCGGGATGTCGCGCACCAGCCGCCCGTCGAAGTAGACGAGCATGTGGTGGGTGTTGTTGTCGGCGATCGCGATCTTCGACTGGCCGATCGTGAACGACGCGGCCGCGTCGTCGCCGCCGTAGACGTCGCCGCCCAGGTTCTTGCCATAGAGCGCAGTCTTAACCGTGACCTTCGTGCCGGGCCTCCAGTACGCCTCGGGCCGGTAGTGCAGCTCATGCGCGTCGAACCAGTGCCACCTGCCCACGACCGGCGGGTCGGTGGTCACCGTGAGCGCCTGCTCGACGGCCGTCTTGTTGGTGACCGCCTTGTCGAGGTACACGATGATCGGCTGGCCGACACCGTACGTGGTTCGCTCCTTGAGCAGGTGTGAGCCGTTGGCGCGCAGGTAGACCCCGGCCACGGCCTTTGGCTTGAGCGTGCTGAACCTGGTGGTCTTCTCGGCCGCCTTGCCGTCGGCCGTGGTGCCGTTGATGGTCACCCTGTAGGACTTGCCGTAACCCAGCCGCTCGCTGGTGCGCCAGCTGCGCTTGCTGGTATCGAACGCGCCCTGGACCTGCTTGCCCGCCTCGTTGACCACGCTCACGGTGTTTAGTGTGCCGCTGTCGATCGTGACCGTGACCGGGTCGGTGACCGATACGGCGGTCGCGTCGGCCGCCGGGACGACGGTGATCGCCGCGCCCAGGTCGACCGACGGCGATGCGGGGGCGCCGCTGGCGGAGGCGTCACCGGGACCGTGCCAGGTGGCGCCCGGCCCGCTCGCGCACGCGGCGGCCAGCGCCAGGGTCAGCCCGGCAGCCGCCGAGCCGACCAGGCGCGTCAAAGCCGAGCCAGACGGCCTGCGCATGACGTTCCTCCCCGATACGCCACGTGGTCCGACCGACAGGGTACTGCCCGGCGCCACCCGGATGTATCGGCGGCCCCGGCCGCGGAGACCTCCCGAGACACCGTCAGGCAGCTCGCCGAGGGTGCGCCACGCCGCTTCCGTGCGTCGAAAGAACGCCGGGTCGGCGCGACAGGGCTACCGGGGCGAACAGTTCGCGCCACCGGACGGATGAGCGGTCATGAGCCGAAAGCGTGACGACGGCGGGATCAGCCAAGAAACCGAGGACGGATCGTAAATCTGCTTGCCGCCAGGCTGGTCCACAAGACCACGCCCAGTGGACGGTACGTCCCGGTATTGGCGTCCCGCAGCGCCTCGGCGTGCGCCTTGGTGCCCGAAACAAAGGCACCAGTCGTCCGCGTACCGGACCAGCCGGATATCGGCAGACCCTGACGACGCCGCTTGGCCCTTTCGTAAGGTGTGGCCGCGGGCCACACCCGGCGCCTGGGCGATATGCTCGTCCAGCACGGACAGGGCCACGTTGCTCAACAGCGGTGACAGGATTCCCCCTTGCGGCGTACCCGTGATGCTGTCCCGCAGCTGACCGTCCTCACCGAGGATGCCGGCTTTGAGGAACGCCTTCACCAGGGCCAGGACGCGTTTGTCCCCGACACGTTGCCGCACCCGATCCATAAGGGCCGAATGCGAAATTTCGTCGAAACAGGCTTTGATGTCACCCTCCACGATCCACTCATACGAGCGGGACGCGAAGTGGTGCACCTCAGCCACCGCGTCATGAGTCCTGCGGTTCGGGCGGAACCCGTAACGGCACGGGAGAAGATTCGCCTCGAAGATCGGCTCCAACACCAACTTCAACGACGCCTGGACCACCCGATCCCGCACGGTCGCGATCCCCAGCCGACGCTTCTTGCCACCAGGCTTCGGGAACATCCGCTCCCGCACCGGCACCGGCTGGAAGCTGCGGTCTCTCAACTGCGTCCGCAACTCGCCGAGGAACCCCTCGACACCCCGCACGGCCTCCACGTAATAGGCAGACTCGCCATCCACGCCGGCCGTCTTGGCGCCCTTGTTGTGCCGCACCCGATCCCACGCAACCAGAAGGAACGCGGGATCGGCGAGAAGGTTGTACAGATCGTTGAACCTGCGGTGAGGATCGTCGTTCGCCCACCGGTGCAGCTTGGTTTGGATCTCTCGTACCCGCCGCTCGGCCTGACCCAGCAAGGGCCACTCCAGCTGCGGCGGTTCGTCAGTGTTCACCAACGCTCTCCCAGCATTCCACTCCCCGCACTGCTGACTTGCTGGCCCCCGTGCCTGGTGGCGCCAACCTGACGTGCTTGATGAGCGGATGTCGGCCCTGGTCCCAAGACTGCCCCCGAGCGGCGTCTGCGGAGTCGATGGCTATGGTGTCTGGTATGGAGCTGGAGGCAGACCTGGTGCGGCTGGCGCGAGACGGCAATTTCTGGGAGCTGGACAAGCACGGCGAGGCCATCGTGCCGTCGGTGCGCACTATCCGAAGCCACGGTCGTGGCGCAGTGCGGCGCGCGGCGCTGCTCGCTCTGCTGTATCTCGGAGGTGAGGCCGCGCTGGACCCGGTCGACGTGGCAATCCTGCAACGGTTGATCCGGATCAAGGCTGCGCACGACATGCCATACGCCTTCGACACCTGTTTCAACAGCTGGCTGACGGTACCCGGCGGCGATCAGCGGGGCATTATGGACGTGCTCGGGCTCACCGACGCGATACCCGCCACATACGCGTTCGGCGAGACCCTCCTGTGTCACCTCGCCCACGGTGGACCGGATCGCGACGAAGAGTTTGACCACGTATTTATCTCGCCCGAGCTCAACGGGTGGACCGTGGTCCGCGGCCCGAGCTGTAACATATACAGATCACCGCGCCTGGCAACCTGGGCTGAACAGCTCAGCGAACGATACGGTCAGGCGCAGGCGTACTTTTTCGACCCCAGATCCGGCAGCGACGCCTGGCTGGTAGCGGACGGAGGCCGGATCCTGCGCCGCTACTGCAACGAGGAGCCGCAGACCTCCTTCGGCGATCCGTTGCCGTTCGAGCAGCGGTGGCTAGACCATCATGGCCTGCCCGCCCCGCCCGAACAGCTGGTTGACGACGTCGCGTTCGAGGAGGCACTCGCCGACTACGAGGCGGACTGCAACGCACTGGAGTTGGCCGCCGCGTTGAGCATCGACCCGGTCTGGACCGGATGGCCCACCCAGCTGCACGTCCGGGGTAACGCACTGATCGCTCGTACCGACGCAGGTGTGCGCCAAAACGTGCTGCGCGGCTGCTGCACGCCGCAGATCTGACGACCAGGCCAGCCGCGAACGCATGCTATTGCCGTGCTCCGCCCGGCCGCGCGGATCTGCCGCCGAGCGAGCGCGTCGATCACCGGCATGCCCGTCACCGTCCTACGCTGCCCCACCCCGGGTCGTCGTCGAACACAACGTGGATGAGGCCCACCAGCCGGCCGTCGAGCTCAGCGAGGACGGTCTCGCTGTGGGTCGGTACGGTGAACCGCGGCCACCACACCGAGCGGCGGCATTCGGTCGTGCCCAGGGAAGAGTAACCGATCTTGGACGCGTGGTCGAGTTCTCATCGGCACGTCGCCGCCGCCAGAGAGGTCCCGCGCCCGTGATCGTGGACAATCTCGACCCCGGCCGCCCAGCCCGGCCAGCTCCTGGCCTCCACTGCCAACGGCGCGCCGCTAGCTCAGCCCAAGGGCGCTCGGGATGGTGTCGCAGAAGAGCGTGAAGTCGCTCTCGGCATCCGGATGGGGTCCCCGGTCGACGACGATCTCGGTGCTCACGACCTCGTCGCCGTTGTGAACCTCGTGGACAACGATGTAGCCGGCGCCTTGGTACAGCACCCCGTCGTGCTCCGTGCGGTACAGGTGAATCAGTCCGTTGAAGGTCCGCTCGTGCGTATTTATCCCTTCGGGGTCACCCGAGATGATCGTGTCGGAGAACGTGCCGGCGAAGTGGTCGACGACCGTCGCGCCATTCAACGGGTTCGTGTAGACGACGTTGCCCTCGGCGACATTCCGGTAGTCCACGGGCTGGTTGGGGGCCAAGAACTCCGTGCCCTGAATGAAGACGGAGATGTCCACCGCCTGGCCAGTCCCGCAGAAGTTGCCGTCTGTGAACGAGTCCGAGATGGTGAAGTGGTTGACCTCGGGATTTGCAGCTACCGCCGGCGCTCCGCCAAGTACTAGTGCAGCGACGACGATCCCGAACAACAGCGTGAATCGACGCATTAGTCCCTCCTCAGTTCATAGGATTTCGTCGTATCCATGGGCACAAGCAACGCGCACTGATCTGCCGGGATGCGGTGGCTCGCGACACCCGCAAGCGCGGAGCTGTGTTCCTGGGTCATGGTGTGTGGCCGAGGCCGGCTCGGCGGGCGCGGATGATGGCTTCGGTGCGGTCGGCGACCTGGAGTTTGGTGAAGATTGCGGAGATGTGGTTGCTGACGGTTTTGGTGCTGATGACGAGGTGCTGCGCGATGGCGGCGTTCGTCCGTCCGACGGCGATCAGGTCGAGGACTTCGCGTTCGCGGGCGGTCAGCTCGGGGAAGGGTTCGGTGGCCGGGGCGCCGTGGGTTGCGCTGGCGAAGAAGTCGACGATCCGGCGTGCCACGGTGGGTCCGAAGATGGCCTGGCCGGCGGTGACGGAGCGGATCGCTCGGATGATCTCGTCCTGTTGAGCGCCCTTGATGAGATAGCCGGAAGCGCCGGCGCGCATGGCGGCGAACACGGAGTCGTCGTCTTCGAACATGGTCAGCACGAGGACCCGGGTGGTGGGTACGGTGCGCAGGATCGCGCGGGTGGCGTCGACGCCGTTGGCGGCGGGCATGTGCAGGTCCATGACGACGACGTCGGGGCGGGTGAGTTGGGTTTCGCGGCGGGCGGCGTCGCCGTCGGCCGCCTCGGCGACGATCTCGACGTCGGCCAGGGAGTTGATCAAGGCACGCAGCCCGTCGCGCATCATCGGATGGTCGTCGACGATGACGACCCGGATACGTTCCGGCGTGGTCATGGTCTTTCCAGTGGCAGCAGGGCGTGGACGCGCCCGCCCTGGTCGGTGGGGCCCGCGGTGAGGCTACCGCCGAGCTCGGCGGCGCGTTCGTGCATCGAGCGCAGGCCGACGCCGTGTCGCCACCGGCCCCGGCCGGTGGCGTTGTCGGTGATCTCCAGGTGCAGCGCGTTGTCTACCCGCAGGGACATCTGGCAGGAGGTGGCGTCGCCGTGGCGCAGCGTGTTGGTGACCGCTTCGGTGGCAATCCGGTACGCGGCGACCTCGACGGCTGCCGGTAGCGACGGCAGCGGGGCGGGGGCGTCGATGGTGACCGTGAAGGAGGCGTCCAGGCGTCGCCAGGATTGTTCGGCGCGCTGGCGCAGCGCGCCGGTCAGGCCCAGCTCGTCGAGGTCGGGTGGGCGCAGGTCGTAGACGAGGCGGCGGATGTCGGCGATCGCGGCGCTCAGGTCGGCGCGCAGATCGAGTAGCAGTTGCCCGGAGCGCTGCGGGTCGAGCGACCTGAGGTTGTGCGCGGCGTCGGCCTTGAGGGTGACGGCGGTGAGCGCGGTGCCCAGGCCGTCGTGCAGGTCGCGGCGCAGCCGGCGGCGCTCCTCCTCGCGGGCGGCGACGATACGGGTACGCGACTCGCGCAACTGCTCGGACAGGCGGACCGCTTGCAGGGCGACGCCGATCGGGGCGGCCAGAAGGTCCAGCGCCCGGCCGTCGGCGGCGGACAGCCGCGACTCGCCGGCCCGCAAACCAACCAGCAGGTCCGCCGGAGGTCCGTCCGCGACCTCCAGCGCAACGGTGTGCCGCAGCTCGGGAGGCTGGCCGTAGGTGGCCACGATCCGGCCGTCGGCGCTGACCGCGGCGTAGGGCAGCCGCAGCGCCTCGCAAACGGCCCGCAGGACCCTGGCCAGCGCCGACAGGCCCGCGACGATGCCCAGGTAGGTGCCGATGACCCCGAGGGTGAGTAGGCCGTAGACGAGGGAACGGTTCACTACCAGCCGGATGTCGTAGAGCTGATGGCGCACGATCGCTACCGTGGCCGCGGCTGGGATCAGCGGGAGGGTGAGCAGGAACAGGATCGGCCCGTCGGCGGTGACGATCCGCTGGGCGTTGAGGACCACGAACACGACCACCGCCCACAGCCACATCACCTGCAACCGCACCGCTGCCCGCGACCGGTAGGCCCGCAGTACGAGAACCACGAGGCTGGCCAGCAGCACCAGCGCGGCGGCGATGACGAACACCGGCACCAGCGCCCCCACCACACGACCGGCCGACGGCGGCAGTACCGGGCTGCGGTCGGCGATCGGTTCACCGTTGATCGCACCAGGGGCCAACGACAAGGTCGGCGTCAGCACCAGCAACACCAGGGTCACCACGACCAACGGCCGCCACCGAGGCGACAACGGCGTCCCGTCCGGGAACAGCTGCAAAATCAGCGGCAGGAGCACCGTGACCGCCGGGATCCACACGGTGATGCCGACCAGATCGATTGCCCGATCCCACCCGGGCGACAGGGCGAACGCCCCCGACCGCATGCCCAGGCACGCCACGCTTACCGCGTAACAACCTCCGTAGGCGGCAAACAGCAGCCCGATCCGGTGCCGCGAGCGGTGCGCCAAAACCAACGCGCCGAACGCGGAGAACGCCACCGCCATCCCGCTGTTGGTCAGCAGGTACGACCCGGCCGCATCCGCCAGCGTGTGACCGCCGACAAACCACGACACCCACGGGGCGGCGACCACCACGATCACGGCCGCGCACGCCGCAATCGGACCAGTTCGCCTCGCTGACATGCGCCCATCATCCGGTCTCGCCACACCCAGGGCCGTAGGGGCGTACTCCCATCCCGGCTAGGAGTACCCGACTACGAGATGGGAGCGCGCACCCACGACGGCAGGCGTACGCGGCGATCAGGCTCAGACCCGACCACGACAACGCCCAAACGTTGGAGGACACCATGAAACCCGGCACCGCCACCGAAACCGCAGCCCCCGCCAGCCCTCCGGCAGCCAGGCCGCTGCGCGACGTGCGCGGCTTCTGGCGCATCCTGCTCGCGGTCATCGCGCCGCTGCCCATGCTCGCCAAAAGGCATTTTCTACCTGCTGACCCCGGTGGAAGGCGACGCCGGCTTCAAAGACACCGTGGCCGCGTTCACCACCCACCGCCAACTCGTGGGCACGCCGAAGTGGTTCGACGCGGTGTTCGTCGTCGGGCTCATCCCCGCCACGTACGCGGTGGCCTGGGTCGCCCGCCGCGGTGGCGTCGTGCACCAGGAACCGCACGTTCGGGTCGGCCGCGCTGCGCGCCGAGGCGGCCGCGACCGCGTCGGCGGCCACGTCGATGCCGACCGCCCGCGCCTTCGGGTAGCGCCGCGCGATCTCGCGGGTGAACAGGCCCTCACCACAACCCACATCCAGCACCGACCAGTCCGCCCGGCCGGGATCGGTGGACAACCCGCCCAGGCGCAGCGTCTGGTCGAACCAGAAATTGAAGTCCTCACGCAGCAACCCGAACTGCAGCTCCAGCCGCCGCCGATCACCGACATCGCGCTCGAACACCTCGGTCGAGTCCGGGCTCAACCGCCCCGCGTCCGGGGACCTCCCACCGTCCACGCCGGCCTCCCTCCATCACCGACCGCCGACAGCGGCCGCGTCCGCCACCCACACGCCGCGCGCACGCCGGCCACCCACACCCTCCGAACTCTCCGCACGCCCGCAGGACACGTCGTTGGCGCTATTCTCGGCGCTGTCGGCCGCGAGCGCGATGCGCGCTTCCAGGCGCGTACTCAACCGTCGCGGGATCAGGCGCTTCGCAGACTCCGGTTCAGGGCTTGACGCAGGTGTCCGCGCCGTAGAGCCCGTACACTGTCATGCCGCTCCGGGCGTGCTGGTGTTCAGCCTTGCCGGTGACGCACGGTGATGTATGGCTGCCTTCCCTGCTCCCGGTCCTGGCGTCGCGCCCGCCGTTCATTTCGTGCTACGTGTGGCCGCGTCCGCATACCTTGGTCGGTATCGCGGCGAGACCCGGATGCATACCGAGTCGGACCTGCGGGTCTTCCTGCGCTGGCGCAAGGCTGTTCGTCACCGTCCGTGCCGACCGTGTACATGATGGCGGCCTGCCCTGGACGCACGCTCGTGCCGACGAGCGGATACCCGATCTTGCAATTCTGCTCGCTGCGTGCCTCGGCACGAGCAAAAGCGGGCGTCCTTCGCCCGGGCGACCGCTTCGGCACGGCCGGTGACGTGGAGTTTGGCGAAGACGTTCGAGACGTGGTTGCGCACGGTCTTCTCCGACATGACGCGGCGGCGAGTCCGAGGTCGTCGAGGGCCGGCGGGCCGCAGGCCACGGACGACGGTGCGTACATCGTCCACAGTGGACATAAGGCGGCCGCACAGCGGCCGGTTGGAACGCTGGAGCTTCCGGGCGGTGATGACCGCGATGACGCTGGTCTCGGTCGGCGGCGCCGGGGTCCTACTGGACGTCGGCCCGCAGCGCACCGCGCATCGAACCCTCCTCCCCCGTGTGGAGAGTCGACCGCAGCTCGGATGGCGTACGGCGTCTCCGCGGCGTCTCAAGACAAGAGATACCGGTCAGTGGTAGAGCATCCGGATTCTCGAACCATCAATGCCCATTCCTGAATGCGCCGATGCGTTCGCGGCCCTCCTGGTCAGACGTAGCTAAACAACGGAGGAAAGACCAGGACCACGATCCAGGCCCACACGGCGTACACCGGCAGGTAGCCGGTCTGCCACCGCTCCAGCGCCGAGAACGGCGTCCGCCGACCGACGAACCTCAGCAGGAGCCACGCCGACCAGGCGAGGTTTGCCAGCAGGACGACGTTCTCGCCGAGCGCCGCGGCCTTGTTCGGTGTGGTGCCGTACCCGGTGATGCGTCCGGTGATCTCCAGCAGCACCAGCACGTCGATGGCCAACGCGCTGACCACGAGGGCGAGTTGCAGCCTGTCGAACAGGCCGGGCGGGGCCAGCGGGTCGCGGGCCGACAGCGAGTAGAGCAGCAACCCCAGCACCACGACCAGCAGCAGGTCGAACAGGATCAGCGCCTCGCGTTGCACATCGATGCCCGCGCTGGTCCAGACGATGGCGACGAGGAAGGCCAGCAGGACGGCGGTGAAGAGTGGGGTGAACAGCCGCGTGAGCACCGGGGCGATGTTCTCGACCACGCCCTGCTTGGCCTCGACCAGCCACCCGGCCACGACGACCGCGGCCGTCGCGCCGCAGGGAAGCAGCCACTTCCAGATGAACGTCTTCGGGTCGATCCCGATGGCCTCGAAGGTGCCGTGCATGAATGCGGTGAGGACACCGCCGCCGAGGGCGATGAGGACGTAATAGACGAACCACTCGCCGGAGAAGCGGATGAAGTCCATGCGTCGACGGGACGAGCGCCAGTCGTCGGCCGCGTAGGCCAGACCCACCACCAACCACAGGGCGATAGGCAGGTGGATGCTGGTGATGACCGCCGACTGCGACGTCTCCGTCAAGGGGTAGGCGTTGGCCGCCACGGCGCCGAGCGCGAACAGCGCCACCAGGATCCCGACCAGCAGGCGCCGGGCCTGCCGGCGCCAGGCGAGGAACCCGGCCAGCCAGGGCAGCGCGAACAGGCTGAGGTTCGGCCCGTAGAACGCGCCGCTGCCCTCCGCGAACCTGATCCCGAACAGCTCCGGCGCTTTGACGGACGCCGCCGCGCCCGCCGCGCAGACGACCATCACCCACAGGGCCCGCCGGGACCGCGTGTCCGCCGCGGGGCCGGCGGTCCCGCCGGTCAGCACGAGCTGCTTCCACAGCCGTTCCGAATGCTCCCGGGCGAACTCGCGGGACAGTTCGTCCAGGCTGCCCATCCGTTTGACCGCGACCAGGAACGCCTCGTCCGCGCTCAGGCCGACCGCGAGGAGCCCGTCGATGGAACCGCGGAGATGGTCTTCCAGCTCGTCGGCGTCGGACGGCTGCAGTTCCCGGCGGCGCTGCACATAAAGCCGCCACTGCGCGAACTGCGCCTCCAGTGCCTCCTGGCCCTCCCCGACGGTCATGCCGGCCGCTCCAGCGGGATCGCCGTCAAGCGGCCTGCGGGCGGCGCCGAGGCCGAGCCAGACCTCCATGAGCGCTCCCACGACCGTGTCCCACTGGCGGCGCTGCTCGGCCAGCTCAGCCAGGCCCTTGTCAGTGGTGCGGTAGTACTTGCGCCGCCGCTCGCCCGTCACCGACTGCCAGCTCGACTCCACATAGCCGAGGCGCTCGAGCCGGTGCAGCAACGGGTACAACAGTCCCTCGGTCCAGTCCAGCTCGCCACCGGACAGCTCGTTGATCCGCCTGAGGATGGCGTAGCCGTAGCTCTCCCCCTCGGCCAGGATGCCGAGCACCATCGGTGTCGCCGAGGCGGCCACCAGATCCTTGGCGACCTTCACCAGACCTCGCCCCCCTGGCCCGTACCCTAGAAGCACAATGCATGGTAGTGCTAGGTATTAGCTCGCGCAACGGGCCCGGAACTCAATGACCGCGAATCTCGATGGCGTGGGCCAGCCGGTCCGTCCGACCCGCCGAACGGCAACATCACGCCGATCCTCATCGACGCGACCCTCACGTTCCCGGGCACCGCAGGCCGGCGCATGATCGGCAGGACAGGGCCTAGTCCATCGAACAGCCCCGCCCCACCCAAACGCGCTGTCATGCCGCGATCCGCTCGTCACCGCCGGCGGCGCCGGGCTGCGGTCGTACCGCCAGTACATGAGAAGTTGATGAGTGTGCACACCGCCTTCAGGTTCCCGGCGGTCCTCCGGCAACTTGCCGCGACGTCGAGGCCGGAGGCCGCGATGATCCAGAAGGGCCCGCGTGCTTCTCGTCTCCAGCACACCTGTGTCAAGGGCTTCAGGTCGTGG
>WNFZ01010102.1_pt1 | contig 11247 bp, 10 predicted proteins | sample 5400081 | NCBI WGS metagenome assembly WNFZ01 (sample SAMN13153365, study PRJNA577476) | soil metagenome | isolation source: 80 cm soil or saprolite under grassland replicate 1 | place: USA:California | collected 2016-06-15
TGATACGGTAAAATGAGTTGCATGCCTGATACACGACCCGCCCGGATATTGAAATCTACGTATGATCTTTCTGCGGCTGATATTCGTCAACTGTACGATGGTTTTGATTCTGCCATCGCGGCGCTGGATTGCGGCAAGAAGTGCGCTCCGCATAGCGCGAGCAGAAAACCGTTTTGTTGTGATATTTGTCAAGCGATTCCAGCGGTGTATAAGAGCGAATGGAAATATCTTAAGCATAACACTGGACTCTGGCATCCATGGCGCGGCGATGAATGCGGCACAACATCATCTGAGGAACGTGCTCGTTTAGAGGGGGATACTCCAAAGAACATGATCCTGCTTGCATGTCTGGGACCCTCACAATGTGAGCGTGAGTTCCGCGCATTGAGTTGCCGGCAGTTCCCGTTCTTTCCGTATGTCTCGTCCGATTATAGCTTCCTAGGTCTTGCTTATGAGTGGGAGTTTGAGTCAAAGTGCTGGGTGATCAGCAATTTATCGCGGGTGACACAGAAATATCGCAGTGAATTCATCCACACATATGATCATTTGTTTGCGTTGTTTCAGGATGAGTTTGAAAATTACGCCTATCATTCTGAGAAGTTGCGCGCCGAATTCGCTCGGCGGAAGAGACGATTTCCGCTGCTTCATCGAAATGGGGGAACTTATTTAGTGAGTCCTGCCAGCGGGCGGTTGCACCGAACAGAGGTAGATCGTCTTCCTAAATTCCCACCATATGAATAAGGATCATTTTTTATTGTGAAGAGCGTTCAGCGAATATGAACATGCCGATGCACTATTATCAAGGAGAGCATCATAATGAACAAGCTGCCCGAGGAATATCTCTATGAATATGTTGTCATGTTCGACGGCGATGAAATTGCTGTTTATTACAGTGATGCAATCCCGCCGGAGGTTGGTACACTGATCGATCCTTGGGAATTTGTCTCACCTGACGAAAAGAGAAACGAAAACAGCCGATATCAGGGACCCTACAAAGTGGTCGAAATCAACCAGCAGCCGAAGAATATGGACGGCAACCGCATTGAGGTTTCGACTCAAACGCTTGTGCATATAATTGTGGGAAAGTAGCTCGGCGTGAATCAATGATGAAATATTTCGTTTTAATTGCCACCTGTGTGGAGCAATCACACTGCGTGTTGAAACCGAAAGACAGTATTTACTCGTACCGCCCTAAGAAGGCGGATGGGATCTTACTAGACAGCCAAAGCTTTGCGCAAATTCCCGAGTGCACGGTTCTGAGCAGCTTTGACAATATTCACTGACTTTCCAAGGATTTCCGCCGTCTCACGCAGGCTAAATCCTTCCATATACCGTAGAATGATCACCCGTTGTTGATATTCCGTCAAATCGTGCTTGATAACCTGCAATATCATTTTAAACAATATCTGGTTCTCCAACCCCAAAAATTCGAAATGTTCATCCCTTCGAAGGAAATCAGCCACTTCGAGGGGAGCCCTGTGATGTGAATAACGTATCTCATCTATAAACAGATGATAGGCGGTTTCCAACAGGTAGGGACGTAGGTGGCTACATGGTCCTTCTCCAAAGGAAAGCTGATCCAAAAGTTTCGAGAACACGTCACCAACAATCTGGTCTGCCATGGAAGGATCGTTGCATAAGCGTAAGACATATTTATAGAGAATAGGCGCGTAAAGATCAAAGATCTTCGCCAGTGCGTCACTTTTCATCTGTCTTGCTGCTTGCAAAAGCACTATGTCGTTTTCCATTGAAAAATCGAAAAAAGGCGAGCCAATAGTATGAAAGAAATATGCGCTGTGCCAATTACCGCGCATGAAATAGTATTCAGCAGTTGAGATGTGGAAAACTGGGGTGCGCTCGGTTTGATTGTCGCCTAGGGTGGGAGCGCGTGCTCATTAACATTGAAATACACTATACTCTTTATTACGCAACGATTCTATGGGGGAATCTACGGTATTTCAACCTCCGAAAAGTCAATTTCATCGATGTCCCATCCTGTATCGAGTTGGAAGGAAATTCGTTAAAATGGTTGAAGAAAAAGGAGGTTTCCTATCTAGTACTGGATGGTAGCCCTGCACTAGGAATATAAATCTGAGTCACGTTCAATCTGTGCGTTGAATTCGTTTAAGACTTGTATACCAAGGCAAATTGAAAGGAAATGACCCATGTCACCTGTTTCACACAAAAAACTTCCCCTCCTGGCGCGGCATCCCAGCAATCCTATTTTAACGGCTGAGCAATGGCCCTATCGCGCCAACACTGTTTTTAATCCTGGTGCCACAGCATTGGCGGATGGAACCACATTGTTGTTGTGCCGTGTGGAGGATATGCGCGGTCATTCGCATTTGACCGTTGCCCGGTCCAAGGATGGGATCTCCAACTGGGAAATTGACAGCGAGCCAACTCTTTCTGCAGATTTTGAAAACTATCCGGAAGAAATTTGGGGAATCGAAGATCCACGCATCACGTTCGTACCGGAACTGGATCAATATGCGATTCTATATACGTCCTACTCGCGCGGTGGTCCCGGCGTCTCTATGGCATTGACGAAGGATTTCCACAGCTTTGAACGTTTCGGCGTGGTAATGTCACCGGAGGATAAGGATGCCGCGTTACTGCCGCGTCGCATCAATGGAGAATGGGCATTGATCCATCGACCCGTCGGAACTTTTGGAGCGCATATGTGGATTTCCTTCTCCAACGATCTGAAACATTGGGGCACGCATAAAATGATGCTCGAAGCGCGCCGCGGAGCCTGGTGGGATGCGAATAAAATTGGTTTGTGCAATCCGCCCATTGAGACTCCGCGTGGCTGGCTGACGATTTATCATGGTGTACGGCAAACTGCCTCGGGATCCTTATATCGTTTGGGACTTGCACTCTTTGATCTCGAAGCACCCGAGACCTGCCTAATCCGTGGCGACGAATGGGTGTTTGCTGCCGAAGAGGATTACGAGCGAACGGGTGACGTTGGAAATGTGGTCTTCCCATGTGGGCATGTAATTGGACCGGATGGTGATACATTACGTCTGTATTATGGTGCGGCCGATTACTCCATTGGTCTGGCGACCACCCGAATCAGTACACTGCTTGATTGGTTGGATACTCATGGACGCCCATATGCTGTTCGTGAATCGGAAACAAACGAACCAGGTCCATATCTCGATCACGACCAGCGACTATGAAGAGGATGTCATTGCGAGCGAAGTGAAACAGAGCGAAGCAATCTCCCATTTAACAGAATTACCTTATCGACATGAGTCATCCGTTTAATTGGAGATTGCTCACCTGCACTGCACCAAACGCACGATTTGCTAAGCAAATCGGGTGCAAGTGTCGTCGCCGAAAAGCGGCTCCTCGCAATGACAATATTCTCAGCGAATATGTTCGTGACTTGGAATAAAAGACACAGGTGCTACTGTATGATCTTTATTCGGCTGATGCCCGGCGGTTTCGGTAGCAAATCCCTGTAATTCAAGCAGAGATTGGATGAAGGCAAGCGTTGATTCTGCGCCTTGATTTTCATTCAACCGATCGATATGTAATCCATCACGGCAGCCGCCATTTGTAGGATCATAAACAGCCAGCCCAAGCGCATTTCGCCCAAGGAACCAGTCGAAGGCTTGATTCGCGGTTTGCAACCACACCAAATCCTGGGTTGCTCGATAGGCATCCAGGCAGGCAGAAATCATGGAATACACTTCCACGGGCTGCTGGTCGAAGTAGGCGATCTCGCCTCCCTTCTCATAAAATCCCCTGCTGCCGATCGGCATAACCCAGCCTTTTTCAGATTGTTGGATTTTTACCAGCCATTCCAATGAATGCAAGCCGATCTCCAACGCCTCTTCATGATCGTTCGATTGTCCATATCGAATTAATGTTTGAGGCAGAACCGGGTTGCAGTACGTGACGATATTTTCGAACCAGGGCCAGTCTTTGGTCTGATAATTCTTGAAAGCCTGCAACAACTTTTGCACGAGTGTTTCATGTATGGACGACACCCCGCGGTCGCCCGGATAGCGTTTGAGATACTGTTGTGTGCCCAGCAGAGTGAATGCCCAGGCACGGGGACTGCTGAAGTTGACGGGCGAAGAAACCGCGGATTCAAAAAGTCTGGCGGCTGTCCCGCGCATTCCCTCGTTGGTTGATTGACCGAGGACAGTTCCTAATGCCCACAGAGCGCGTCCATGGCTATCCTCGGAGCCGACCTCTTCAAGCCATGTTCGGTTGTATGCCATGAAGTTGCGGAAGCGTTTGTTAGCGGGGTTGAATGCGTGCCAAAGGAATGCCAGATAACGGTGACCCAACTCCTGGCTGAGAGGGAGCGTATGCTCATCTATATTGGTCGCCTCTGAAAGATTGTTTAAGTTATTCAACTGCACAGCGACAATCAAGGCGCGGGCATTGTCATCTGTTGTGTATCCTTCGCTATAGTTAGGGACATCAAATACGGCGTGTTGCAACATGCCTGTCCCATCGGTCATGTGCTGCATATGATCGAGTTTCAGTTTGGGTACTTCTTGAACATGTTCATCGGAAAAGCCTGAGACAGGGATTGCGAAAAGCTGGCTGATGTTCTGATGACGTGCTTCCTCAAAACTCTCAAAGTAGCGTCGAGCCACATTGGACCAGACCATATCTCTTCCATAGAGGTAAGCGCGTTTGCGCATGGCATTTCGTTCGGCTTCATGATCAAGCAAATAAAGAATCTTTTCGGCGATGGCTTTTGAATCACGGAAAGGGACGATGAGCCCACGTCCCTCGGCAAGCAATTCCTCGGCATAACGGTAAGGTGTGGAGATGACTGCCTTGCCCGCACCGACCGTGTATGCAAGTGTGCCAGAGACAATCTGTTCCCGATCCAAATAAGGTGTGACATAAATATCTGCCGCGCCAATGAATTCCTTGAGATCCTTCAAGTCGACGAATTGGTCCTTGAAGACTACGTTTTTCTCCAGCCCCAGTTCTTTCACTTTTCCCTGCAAGTATTCACGATATTCTTCACCATCGTGTAAAACCACATGGGGATGAGTAGCCCCCAGGACTAAATACAGTAGATTCGGGTATTGTTTCACTACTTCGGGAAGTGCATCGAGCAGATATTCAATGCCTTTGTTCGGTGATAACAAGCCAAAGGTGAGCAGCACGAATTTGCCCTCTGCCTGGAACTTATCCTTGTGAAAACCTGAATCCATAAACGGTACATCATGAATTCCATGTGGAATTAAATCAATCTTCTCAAGAGGCGCGTCGTAAACATTCTGAAGTAATCTCAGGGAACGCTGACTCATTACAACCAGTCGGTCGGAAAGCCGTATCACTTCCTTGAGAACGCGGTACTGCTCGGGGAGAGGTTTCTCCAGGATCGTGTGCAACGTAGTAACCACAGGCGCAGTGACATTTCTGAGCAATGTGAGAATATGGCTACCTGCCAGCCCTCCATAAATTCCATATTCGTGTTGCAGGTTGATGATATCCACTGCATGCTGATTTAGAAAGTTTGCAGCACGTTCGTAATCGAATCGATCATCCTGTTGTATCTCATAACGCACTTGGGGCGGATAGGCGTAGCCTTCCTCTGTATCATTCATGGCGAGCGCTAACGTTTTGACTTGGGGAAATTGTTCAGCAAAGGCTTCTGCCAAATCGGATGTGAAGGTTGCGATGCCGCACTTTCTTGGCAGGTGGTTACCAATAAATGCAACCCGTCTCAACTCTGGGGTGTTATTAATTTCCATGGTTATCTTTTCCAATCCTTAAGATTTATGAATTTCATTGCTCTTTCTAGTTCCGTTTTTAACGATGCAGCCTTGGTTTTGAACGTATCAATTGTTCCAGATGAGCATTCTCCTCTCAATCATTCAGCTCCTCTAAATAAAAAAATACAGTCCATGCAGCTTGCAATGAACCGTGCTAGTCTCGGGTTGAATGAAAGTCCATCTATAATTTTCCCACTTCGATGCATTGTAAGACTATCAAAAAGTATAGCCCCTGACTCCTAACATCGCAATCAGGATTTACCCCTAGAATATTAAGAGTTTTATCTGAGCGTAATCTAACGTGTTGTTAATTCGTCATTAATCAAAGTCACCATGTACACCCCGGAGCTGTATTTATATTTGCCAATTTCCCCACGCGTTTATACATGGTAACGTTTGTGAATGGCTGACCTAAAATTCCATCGTGGATTGCCCAGGATCGCAAGCGGATACTGTTTGCAGATTGGGATGAGCGGAAGGGATTCAAATCATCCAACCATTGATACAACTCGCCCTTTTCTTGAAACTCCGCATGAATGTTGTCCATTTGGCGTTTCCCCATTTGATAGGAAAAGCCATAACGCTCAAAAATGACCGCGTTGTGATAATACAACGGTTCGACAAAATACATTTCGTGCCCCAGGCCGGTGATGAATTCTTCGAAGGCGGCGGTGGCTGGCTGTAACAATCGCAGACCCTTGCGCACTTGTCCAGGAGATAATCCTGCTTGCATGGCAGCCTGCTCCGCTTCAAGATTACGTCGCAGGGTGCCAAATTTGGTTGTGGTCCCATCGGGCATCTTGTCCACATCGAAGCGCGGCGAAGCGGGATCATTCAGAATATACAGTAACACATGGATCTGCCCGTTCATGGTGTCGGTGAGGTGCGCATAGAGAACCGGATCATGAAATCCAGTTTTGTGATAAACCATCATCTCCACATCGCTTGCGCCCGATGCAAAACGGAATTGCAGCAACTCTTTGTTGCTCTTCAGATCAGGGAGATTAAACTTTTCAATCAGTTCTTTGGGAATGTAGCGCGCATAGATCGAACGCTTCTCATTCTCGGCTAGTTTGTTTATTCCGCCAATGGTTGATGGTTGCATGGTTATTCGGTTCGTCGTTTTATAGTCTTATCGTTTTCTACGATGCAACGATTGATCTATCTCACACGGGATTCGCGCTCGCTACTCCTGGCTTCATCGCGCTTGGCGATGGTGGCGCGTTTGTCGTACGCCTTCTTGCCTTTCGCCAGCGCGATCTCGATCTTGGCGCGTCCATCCTTCAGATAGACGCGGATTGGAACGATCGTCATGCCTTTAATGCGGACGTTGTTCCATAATTCGCGAATCTGCTTTTTGTGTAGCAGTAAACGTCTCTTGCGGCGCGGCTCATGATTGAAGCGGTTGGCTTGTTCATACGGAGCGATGTGCGCTTCCATGAGCCAGGCTTGCTCACCGTTCTCAATATCCACAAAGGATTCCTGAATGCTGATTTGCCCGGCGCGGATGGACTTGATCTCGCTTCCCTGCAATGCCAAACCTGCTTCAAATTTTTCCAACAGGAAATACTCGAAGCTTGCCTTGCGATTCGTTGCTACCACTTTGACGTTTTCAGCCATAAATTTATATTACCACAATCAAATCATCAATCTACAATCGTAAATCGAAAATCTGAAATCGTTTTATCCCCATTTGAGGATTATCAACCCGGCGAGAAAACGCAATGCCGCAAACAGCAGAAGTGCACTTGTCAGCCCGATCACGTCTGAGATCGCAGGACCCACCAATGAACCGATCAGTACCGCTGCATTAAGGATGATGTTGTACCAGGCGAGATGGGATGGACGGTCATGGGCGGGGATATGTTCAAGCATATAGTTGGCATACGAACCGGAGATCATCGCAAAGGTGAAGCCGCCGACCAAGGATAATCCATAGAAGTGCCAAACCTGCGTGGAGAACGCCAGCAACAATGGATAGAGAGCCATGGAGGAAACGCTCCAGGCGGTCAGTTTCTTGTTGCCAATGTTGTGCGCAATATTTCTTAATTGGGTCGAACCGAGCAAGACTGTCAGATAATAGAACGCGGTGCCAATGCCGATGTGTTCATCGCTGAGGTTGAGCACGCGCACGTTATAGAGCGGGAAGATGGGAATTGCCAAATACTGCGTCAGATGAAATGCGAACAACACCAACAGAACATTCCGGAACCGAGTATTCCAAATATCCAGCCGGAGCGTAGTGGACAGGTTCCGGGCATAGGGTCGTAGTGTAACGGGAGCAGGAATCGGCGTGTCGCGCAGCAGAGCTGCAGGCGAATCCGCTTTGAGAGGGCGGATGAAAAATAAGTGGTAACTGCTCATCGCTGCGCCGACCGCCCCCCAATGCGGTAAAAAATAGATGACCAGAATATCGCCCTGCCAGTATTCTGTGTTTGCAGCCAGCGTCCGGTCGGAATGGCTAGGCAAAGGCTGACGACCGCCGACATGGCCCCGATCAATCCGATTTGGAACCCGGTTGCACCGATCCGTGTGGCGTAGATGTTTAGGAAATTGAGCGCAGATCCGCTCAACAAGCCATACCAGCCAATATCAAAATAAAGATGAAGAAAGTTCGAGCGATATTCGCGGGGAACTGCGGATTGTTGAAATAGTTTTGTAAACATGGCGCAGAAGATTATATTCGATTTGTTTTTTGAGTTTCTTTGCAGAAATGCTTGGAACAAAGTGGAGAGGATTCCCGTTATGGTAATATTGCCCCTTGCTTATGCTGTCGCCTTCGTAGGGCAAACGTAGGTTCTGCGTTGTATGAGAGTAGACTAATCTTTGAGTCCAACGCATGTTTATTGAATATAATTACTAGAGAGACGATTATCGGTAAGGGGCATTCCAGTACAATCTCACATTGAGGTGAAAATGAACGTACGAAAAATATTGCCATATATGCTGTTAACAGCGATCCTGTTAGGCTCATGCGCGGGACAGGCACCAACTTCCGCCTCGCCGGATGTCAATGCGATGATGACCGATAGTGTGGGGACGTTTGTCGCCTCGTTTTTCCAAACGCAAACCGCCATGGTGACCCCGGCTACTCCCACGCCATTGAACACTCCGACCTTCGTTCCGACGAGTACTCCACTTTCGTTGCCTTCGCCGGTTGCTTCCCCGACCTATGTTTTTTATGCGACCTCTATCTATCTTTCTCCCACCGGGACGCAATACACTGCAACGGCGAATCCATCCACGCTTGCGTCTGGATGTAATAATTTGAGTCTATTGCGTACTGATATCGATCCATCAAGTACAACGTATACACCTGAACAAAGATTCACGGCAAACTGGAAAGTTGCAAACACTGGAACATGTGAATGGACGACGAGATATAGCGTGATCTATGTAAGCGGAGATAAATTCACCAGTGAAAGTGCGCCTCCCAATAACCCAATCCCTGTCGGCAAATGGACAACCTTATCACTGGCGATGAATGCTCCAAAAGAACCCGGAACATATACTGGGTACTGGCGATTGAGCGATGGAGCAGGCCATGCGTTTGGTGCAACGTTGGGTGTTACGATTGTTGTGAAAAGGTCAACATATCCCTAACTGGATTTTATGATTTCACTTTGTTAGCCATGTAACAAACTTGGGTAATACAAAATCCCTTTTTCGTGAGTAGTAATTTGCTTTAATGCTGATTATGAAAATATTTTTCCCAGATTCTATTCTTTTCCGCCTCAGGCAAAAACGACGCTTCGTATGCGTATTGATTGCAAGTCATGATGTCTTCAATACTCATACCTAAAATCTCATGAGCAATACGATACTCATTATTCAGGTTTGTCTCCAGTACCTCGGGATCGTCGGAGTTGATCGTTACATTCACGCCCAGGTCAAACAACTTCTTTAGTGGATGTTCTTCAATGGTTCGCACAGAGTTTATCAGATAATTGCTCCACGGATTGACCTCCAGCGTGATGCCGCGTTCTTTGACAAACTCCACAGCGTTGATATCTTCAATAATGTGAATGCCGTGTCCAATGCGATTGGGTTGAACCGTCTGAATGGTCTCTACTACTGCCGAGGCTGGCGTATTCTCTCCAGAGTGAACCGTGACTTGCAATCCCGCCTCTTTTGCTTTTAGAACAGGTTTGGCGAAATCACGGATTGGATATACATCTTCGGCATCAGCAAGATCTACGCCTACAATATGCTCTCGGTGTCGGATTGCCCAATCTACCGTCGTAGCACATGACTCGGGTCCTAGGTTGCGGGAGGTAATCGCAATATAGCCAACCGCCATATCAAGTTCACGTTCGGCGTGTTCCTTCGCGCGGAGGAGTCCATCCAGGCATTCGTCCCAATTGAGATGATGTCCACGAAATGCCCAATCGGGCGAGAAGCGGACTTCAAAGAGTCGAATATTTTGTCGTGCCGCATCTTGAAATAATTCCCAGGCGATCCGCTCGATCACTTGTGCGGAAGTGATGCTATTTTGGAAAATTGCAAATGCTTCCAACACGGCAGCGAGATCTCGCATTTGATCATAAACCTTGACGTGCTTATCCAATTCGTGGACTTCATACGAAGGCAGGTCCAATTTATATTCCCTGGCAATATCAATAATTGTCTGCGTGCGGATACTACCTTCCAGGTGAATATGGATTTCCGCTTTTGGAAGATTGTTATATCGGGCATCGAAATTCTTCATGAGAACCTACCTGAAGGGTTGGGTAGAGATGATTTTACCTCCTGCCAGTTCGTTGAAAATCACTAATAAGAGTTCACCGTTCTTAACTACTCTGGCAGTGCGATGGATACCGGTTCTCTTTCCGGCTATATTATGAATATTGAGAATGGAAATGCAAGGAAAAGAGCGAAGCGAACCGTTGGAAATATGAGACAGGCTGTCAATTTTTTCCCTGCATAAGCAGTATGCGTGTCGGGAAGAGGGTCAGATTTTGATGTGGATGGCTTCTTTCCTACTCAAACCTTTGATATTCCAAGGTTTACCGAACGGGAATGGACGCGTCTCCTTCATATAAAAAAGAAGCCGAAGGAGACTCGGTCACAGCTGCGTGCAATTGAATACAGCCTGATTGATTAAGACTAATGGTAGTCATCAAAAAATATATTTTTGAAATATCATTGTTCTGATCTATCAGAAGCCCGCGCGCCTCCTCTTCCGGAAGCAACTGTAAATCCTGATCGACAAGCACAACATCAATTTTAGAATCAAGATGTTGGGCCGTGACTCGAAGGTGCAGATTCCCCAATCCCGATTTGTTTTGGGAATCTACTATGATCCATTGAAGAGGAAAATCGCTCCCATTCCCCCACGGTTTTCCGTTATCTACTACCCAAATTTCGTTTGACAAAGGTCGTGCCAAGCTGACTCCAGCAAATTTTGCCTGCGCTAGCGATTGGTTGGGACACGTGCTCGTCTCGCTTGACATCTTGAAATCTGTCCCCAAGATAGATTCAATCGCAA
>WNFZ01008893.1_pt1 | contig 11242 bp, 4 predicted proteins | sample 5400081 | NCBI WGS metagenome assembly WNFZ01 (sample SAMN13153365, study PRJNA577476) | soil metagenome | isolation source: 80 cm soil or saprolite under grassland replicate 1 | place: USA:California | collected 2016-06-15
GCTCGCGCGCCAGAGCGAGCGCTCGCTCAAAATGCTGGGTCGCGCGCAGGCTATCCCCGGCTAGTTGCGCGGTTTTGCCCATCGCCTCTTCCAGCGCGAATGTCTCATCGGGCAACCCAAGCGCCTCGGCACATTCCAGTGCGCGACCATAAGCGGCCATCGCTTCATCGTAGGCAAAAATACGCTCCGCCTCGGCAGCCGCCTGCTTCGCGTAGGTCAGCCCACGCTCATACTCGCCCGCATGGATGAAATGATGGGCCAGAGTTTCTACCGCCACCGGCGCCTTTTCGCGATGTCGCTCGAGCCCTTCAGCGGTCCGCAGATGCAGGCGACGCCGGCGAATCGGATTCAACTCTTCGTATAGCACCTCGCGAATTTTGTCGTGAGTAAAAACAAACGCCTCGCGGCCGTCGGCGGCAAGCAACTGCGCGGCGACTGCTTCGTCAAGCGCATCAAGAAGTTTATTTTCGTTCTGGCCGTCGGCGGCGGCCATCAGCTCGTCGATCGTGAACGTCTTACCGAGCACCGCCGCCGCGCGCAGTGTCTCGTTACACTCGGCGCTGACGCGGTCCAAACGATTACCGATGGCCTCTTTCACACTTTGCGGGATTACCAGATCGGCAAGCTCGCAACGTTTCCAGCGTCCGCTTTCGCGTCGCACCGAGCCCTGCTCTATCAGCGCCTTCATCACCTCTTCCACGAAGAAAGGATTGCCTTCGGTCTCGCGATAGACCACTTCGGAAAACTCTCCGGAGATATTTTCGTCTAACAGCGCGGCAATCTGGGCGCGCGTTTCCTCGGCGTTGAAACGTTTCAACACGATGCGCGTTGTAAAGCGCTCGCGATTCCAATCGACCAGCGCTTTCGCCAACGGGTGCGCGCGATCGAGTTCCGTATCGCGATAAGAAGCAACAATCAGCACTCGCTCTTCGCGCAGATTGCGGATGAGATGCCCGAGCAGCCAAAGCGTGCCGCTGTCGGCCCAGTGCAAATCGTCCAGATAAAAAAGCAGGCTCTGTCGCTTGGCCAAACTGGCAAACAGATTGGTGACGGCGTCGAAGAATAACAAACGCTCTTCATGCGCCGGCAACTCGTGACTCGCGGGAAACGGACCAAGACGAGTTTCAATTTCCGGCGCCAGCTTCGCAATTTGCGGCGCGCTTTCACCGATCATTTCGCGCAGTTTCCCGTCGTCTTTCTGCTCGCGTATCCAGCGGCGAACTGCCTCAACGAAGGGCAGGTAAGGCGTGGCCGCCTCATATTCGTAACATGCGCCGCTCAGCACCACAGCGCCATCGAGCGTGGCCTGAACAATCACTTCGCGCGCGAGTCGCGTCTTGCCCGAGCCCGGCTCACCGCTCAACAAGAGACAGTGACCGCGGCCTTCCTGCGCCCGGCGCCAAAGCTCGCGCGCTTCCGCCAACTCAGCGCTGCGCGCAACCAGACGGCCGCGAGAGAGAGCGTCGAGAAGGGCAACCGCACTCCCGGCTTCCTCTTCAAACGCCTCTGCCGATTCCGCCATTGCGTGGCGCAGCGCGGTCGCCGTTTCGGCAGCCGTCGCAAAACGCTGTGCCGGATCTTTCGCCAGGAGCCGGAGAATAACAGTCTCAATCGAACGTGGCAGATCCGGTCGCAACACGCGCGGCGGCACCACAGGCGCGTGCAGGTGTTGCGAGATCGTCGCCAGCGGATCGTCACCGGGAAATGGCACACGGCCGGTGGTCAGTTCGTAGAGAACTACGCCCAGCGCGTAGAGATCGGCGCGGCCGTCAACAGTTTTTCCCAACGCCTGCTCGGGTGCCATGTAAGCGGCCGTGCCAACGATCGTGCCGGCGTGTGAAATGCGCGAGCCACGAGCGGGCAATGCCAGACCGAGGTCGGCGAGTTTCACAGTTACGCCTGATAGCAGAACGTTGGCAGGCTTGAGATCTCGATGAACTATCTTGTTGGCGTGTGCGTGTTCGAGCGCCGAACAGATCTGGCAGGCGAATTCAACGACCTGTTGGAGATCGTGCGGCGGCGTCTGGCCCAGGTTGGGACCATCCACCAGCTCCATAACAAAGAAAGGAAAGCCGTGGTCCTCTCCCACGTCGTAGACGGCGACAATGTGTGGATGATTCAACGCTGCAGCGGCGCGCGCTTCGCGCATGAAACGCGAGCGCTGCTCGGAGGTAGAACCTTCTTCAGGGGAACCGCCACGGTCAGCAATAACGCCAGGGCTATCTTCCTCGGTGTCCCCTTTACCTTTACCCGTTCCCCTTTCCCCCTGTTCCCCTATTTCCTCCGTCCTTCGACCGCCTATCCTCTCAGCGAGAATTTTGACCGCGACCGGTCGCAACAGTTCGAGATCAGTCGCGCGAAAGACTCTGCCCATCGCACCGCGACCGATTTCGCTATCCAGCCGGTAACGCTGCCGCAGCACCATCCCTGGTCGAGGCGAACTGGCCCGAATCTCATCAGAATCAAACCGCAGCGTTTCCTGTGATTCACTTGGGGACTCGGGCGAAGGACCCTCCCGGGATTCCGACTGAGATTCCCGCCGGGCTTGAGCGTCGCCTTGGGATTCAGTTGTACCCTTTGAACTATTCACGAGTTACTTCTGATTGCTGATTGCTTTGATTTACGATTTACGATCCTCGTTAGTTCCTGCTGATGGCCCTACACAAGCTGGTGCCGCACCTTCGGCGCTCGTCATCCTTCGAGGTTCTTGATCCACGCCCTCACGGGACGTGGCGATTGAATCCCGGCCCTTCGGGCCTGCCTTACCAAAGATTCTCTTAAACCTGACGAGACATTCCGCAACGGGCTATCCTTTCCCAAACCCGCGCAGCGGGTGGAAGCGCTTCGCGGGCTTCAGCAACTTGTTCAGAGCTTCCTAAACACTGATTGCTGTTTGCTAATTGCTATCCACCGGTAGTCCCACGCGGCGCAGTAAATCCTGGAAACGACGGTCGGTGCGCAAGCTGTCGAAAGAAGGATTTACGCTCAGGTACTGCAACTGCAGGTCGTGCGCCGCGTATGCTTTCTCAAGTGAAGCGAACGCCTCCTCACGCTTACCTAAGGCAGCATAGAGGACCGGCAAATCACCCGGCGAGACATACCTCTGGGTCGTCTGCAAGTCCCTGAGTATCTGCTCGGCTGTCCCGCGTTCTCCCATTCGGGCGTAAGCCGCGCCCAGATAGATTTGAGCCGCCGTATTATCTCCACCCACCTTGATTGCCTGTTGATAGGCGGCGATGCCTTCCGCGTACATTCCTTTCGCCGTGTAGGCGTCGCCAAGGTAGCTGTGCGGCAAGTCGTAGTTCTGATCCAGTTCGAGCGTCTTCTTCAAGGCTTCAATCGCCTGATCGTACTGGCGCGCAAAGATGAGTATCCAACCGACATTCGCGTTTACGCCGGGCGAGAGAGGGTCAACCTCTCTGGCGCGTTTGGCTTCGGCGATGGCTTGCTCATGGCGTCTCATAACGCTGAGATAAGCGGAGTACCGGCTGTGCGCTCTGGCAAGGTTTGGGTTCAACTCGATAGCGCGCTTGAATTCGCGCTCGGCAGTTTCCCAGTCCCATGCATTTAATTTGACATTTGCCAATGCAAGGTGCGCTTCCGCCAGACTCTCGTCCAATTCCGCGGCCCTCCGCGCCGCATCTTCTGCTCTGGGCGTAAACTCTGTTGGGTCGAGGCCATAGCCCACCAGAAAACTGTGGGTGTTGGACAGTTCAGCGTAGGCGAGGGCGTAAGTAGGATCAATGGCGATCGCCTGCAGGTAATACTCGATCGCTTTCTTCTGGTTCTCCATCCCTCCCTTGCGACGGTAGAAGAGACCCTTGAGGACCAGTTCGTAAGCCTGCGGGTTCGCCGTTTCGCGTTTGGCGAGTTGCCGCTGTTCAGCATTGGTCAATTTCAAGCGCAGTTTCTCGGCGATCTCTCGCGAGATCTCCGATTGCACCTGAAGCACGTCCGTCACCTTGCGGTTGTACTGTTCACCCCAAAGTTGTGTCTTATCGCGGGCGTTCACCAGCTCAACACTAATTAGAAGATCGTCGCCGCGCTGCAAAACGCGACCGGTGAGGATCCCTTCAACTCCGAGCGCGTTTGCCACCTCCTGCGGGTCGGCAGCTTTGCTCTTGTACCTGAAGCTCGAGCTTCTCGCGATCACTTTCATACCAGGCAGTTGCGAGAGGCTGTTGATGAGGCTCTCGCTAATGCCGTCGGAGAGGTATTCGGCGTCAGGGTTGTTGCCGGTATTCTCAAACGGCAGAACCGCGAGAGAGCGAATCGCGCTCGGGCTGTTTTGCACCGCACGCCGTACGTAGGCAAAGTAAACAACCGCCACGGCGACGATCGCCGCGAGGGCTATCAAAGCGCCGCGCTTGTGTCGCTTAATTTCGCTAACTACATATTCGATGCTTGAGTTCGTGCGTGTGCCGACAACCGCGGTATTTGCCGCTCCGGCTGGAGCAGTAATGGCGGCCTCTCGCTCATGCGCAGCTCTTGCTGAGCGACTTGAGTCCGGCGGAGTGGTGCGTTCAATCTCTGCATCAATCTCCAGCTTTTGCTTCAATCGCTTTAGATCGATCAACAAGTCTTTCGCCGTCTGATAGCGCTCATCCGCACTCTTCGCCAGCGTTTTTGAGACGATCTCTTCCAAACGTTCCGGCGCACCCTCAACAAGTCGGGATAGAGACTGCGCCGGTTGTTCCTGAATGGCGATGATCTGGCGATGAACGTCTTTCCCGGCAAACGGCGGCTGACCTGCGATCATTTCATACAACACGACGCCAAGACTCCAGATGTCTGTACGTGTGTCCACATGCAGACCGCGCGCTTGCTCAGGTGACATGTAAGCCACGGTACCGACGATCATGCCGGGCTCGGTGTTGACGCGCGTTCGCGTCTCTGCTTCAGGGTCGATTTCGGAATCGGTGGGCGCAGTCAGCTTGGCAAGACCAAAGTCGAGCACCTTAACGAAGCCATCCTTCCGCAGCATCAAATTGTCCGGCTTAATGTCGCGATGGATGATGCCGGTTGCGTGCGCGGCCGCGAGCGCGGAGCTAACCTGCACTGCAATGTCGAGCGCCTCAGGCAACAGGAAAGCGTCTCGGCGGAGCAGGCGCTCGCGCAAGGTGGCTCCATCGACAAACTCCGCAACAATGAAATGCCTGCCGTCGATTTCACCGATTTCGTAGATGGTAAGAATGTTTGGATGGTTAAGCGCCGACGCAGCCTTTGCTTCCTGGCTGAACCGGTGCATCCGCTTTTGATCGCTGGCAACTTCTTCGGGAAGAATCTTCAGGGCAACTTTGCGATCGAGCCTGGTGTCCTGGGCGAGATAGACTTCGCCCATCCCGCCCGCGCCGAGTTGCCATTGGATTTCGTAATGGCCGAGTTTTGTTCCTGATGAAAGAGGCGAGCCCATGGGAGATTGCCTGTTGACAGTACTGCTTCGATTTACGATTTACTAGTTCCTGCTGACTGCTGACTGCCAAATACTTCTATTTACTATTTACCATTTACGATTTACCAGTTCATTCATGCTTGACTGGCCCCATCGTTTCATCCAGCCAACCGTTCATGGTCGTCGCGAGCACTCCCCAGTCGGGGATATGACCGCTGTCGAAAAGTATTAATCGCTTCGGCTCGCGCAATAGTTTGAAAAGAGGCTCGCCCTGAGTTTTTAAGGGAGTGTCCTCGTCGTAACGACCGTGCACCATGACCTTTGGAGCTCGAATGTGGGGGGCAAAGTTTATCGGATTGGCTTCCGCAATTGAGTGCAAATCATCTTTCACGACACCCGCACCTATCAAAACCACCGCACGATAGCGCGTCTCAACGGCTGCCAGTATCAGTCCGATTCTCGCGCCGGCGCTGGGACCAAAAAACGCAATCCTCGTCGGGTCGATCTCATTTCTCGTTTCCAAATAATCCAGTCCGCGTCGAATGTCGGTAATCCAGTTAACACTTCTTTCGCGAAACTCAACCGTGCCTGGATCCGGCCTGACATAGCCCTGCGGCCTCAGACGTTCGATGTAGCCTTTAATTACAACTCCAAACGCAGCCCGGCCCGATTTGATAAGCGGAGCCAGACGATCCTCCATTGCCTCGGTAATTGGGCGCAGCCCCCCCGCCACGTCACCGCCGGGAATGAAGTGGATCAGCTGCAGAGGTCGGGGATAATTTTTCGGCAGGTAAAGATAAGCGATCGCGCGCTCGCCATCTGCGCCGTTAAAGGTAATCTTCTCGCGCCGCCACTCGGCAGTCTCCTGCACCTCCACGATCTGCGGATCAAGCGCTGTTTTGTCGTAGCGATAATAGCTGGCCCACTTGCTGAAATCCGCAGCGCTGGAAGGCGTGTAAACAGGAACCTCATCTTTGATTTCAATGTGCATCGCGCCCTGATCGCCAGTCGCACCGGGAGCGTTGAGCACGCAACGAAACCCTACCTTGTCGGAGCTGTAGAACCCGGGATAAGTTCCGTACTCGGCAAACGTGTAGGAGGGCAAACCCCACGAACCGCCGGTGGTGGCGAAGCCCGTCGACATTTCATTGAGACACCATTCAGAAACGTTGCCAGCCATGTTGTAACTGCCAAAGGGACTCATCCCAAACTCTGAACTGTTCACGGGCATGCTACCGTTGATATTGAAGTTTGCGCGACGGTCCAGCGGTTCTCCGGGATAGAACAGACCCCACGGCATGGAACTAGCCATCGTGGAAACGTCACCGTCGCGCGCGGCCTTCTCCCATTGAAAGATAGTCGGAAGCTGCTTACCTCTGAACGCAGCATAAGCCGCAGCCTCGTACCAGGTGATGTTTGCGACGGGATAATCGCCTTTGCCTTCGGGAAAATTTTGATTCGACCAATCCCGCGGGGCCGGTAAGCCCGTGCGGTCCTTAAACTCTTTAAGCGCGTCTTCCCACGCGATTGGCTTACCCTCTTTGACGAATGCGTGTTGCCAGTATTGTTTCTTCAGGTAGCCGCCGGCGTTGATGAATTCTTTGTAATCCTGATTACTTACTTCGTATTTGTCGATGAAATAATCGTTGAGCGGCACGCGCGCCTCGGTGGGCCGGGCCCAGGCAACGAGGCGGTAATCGCCGCCGGGAACAAACACCATGCGGTCCGGCACCTTATCCGCTGAAAGCAGTTTCTCCTGGATGTTTATCGGACCAGGCAAAACAACCAAAGTTCCCGAGTGCAATATGGCGCCCGATATCGAACGCTCGGTTTTCGCGTAACCGTTCTTCTCAACGTAGAGAATATATTGACCACGCGCGATACGCAGATCGTTAAGCGGCGTGGTTCCCACCAGGGTGCGAGGAATGTCGCCTGACGTTTCAGGCGCATAACGTTTGAGGTAAACCTCTGCACCCGCGGGATCAGTCTTCACCGAAATGGTTTGAGAGATGGTCGGCATCAGCCGCGCGATTGTCGGATCTTCCGGTAGATACTTTTCTGCGACAACCGCCAGACTATACGCGTCGTAATACCTTTGCTGCTGCGCCAGCTGTTCGATCTGCGGCAGCTGGGTCTGTGCCCACTTCACGTTAGCCCTGCGCCAGATAAACCAGCCCCCTATGCCGGCGATGATCAACACGCCGAGCACTATCAGACCTACGCGGCTTGTCGCGGTTTTTCCGAACGCCGCGATGATGCCTGTGCCTGACCCTTCCTGAGTGGTTTTTTCAACATCAATGACTGTTGCAGGCGCTAGGCGTTCGGCAGTGTCGGCCCGGGTGGGAAAGCTGTTCCCGGCCGTAATTGATTCTTCGTCCTGCGAGCGTGGTGGTACTGAACGTTCCAGCCGGTGTTGAAATTCGAGCTCGTCCCGCAAGTGTCGCAGGTCAATCAAGAGGTCTTTAGCTGTTTGGTAGCGCTCGTCAGGATTTTTGTGCAGCGCTTTGCTGACAGTGCGTTCGAGTTCGGCCGGAGTCTCCTTTGAAAAGCGAGCGAGCGGCGCTGGTTCGAGTGTGAGAATGGCCGAGGCTGTTGCTGCCGAACTCTTGCTCGCGAATGGCTGTTGACCACTAATCATTTCGTAGAGCACAACGCCGAAACTGAAGATGTCGCTGCGGCCATCAAGCGCCTCGCCGCGCACTTGTTCAGGAGACATGTAAGGCAAAGTGCCGATGAGTGCGCCTGGGGTGGATAGGAGGGCTTCCGTCTCCGCTTCGCTCTGGACTGCCTCTGCTTGTTTGATCAGTTTCGCCAGACCGAAATCCATCACCTTCACCGCGCCGCGCGCAGTCACCATGATGTTTGAAGGCTTGATGTCGCGGTGAATGGTTCCGCTGCTGTGTGCTTCCGCTAAGGCATCTGCGACCTGAATGGCAATGGCCAGCGATTCGGACAGCTCGAGCGGGTGACGCTTCATTTTCGCTTCGAGTGTCTCGCCCTCAACATACTGCATGCAGATGAAGTTGCGCCCATCGGCTTCGGAAACTTCGAGTATGCCGCAGATGTTTGGATGATCGAGTTTGGCTGCTGACTGCGCCTCGCGCAGGAGGCGGCGGTTGGCGTTCTCACTCTCAAGCGAGCCTGCTGGGAGTAGTTTGATGGCGACCCTGCGATTCAGTTTTGTGTCTTCCGCAAGGTATACCTCGCCCATCCCACCGGCACCGAGTTGCGAAAGGATCTTGTAGTGGCCAAGTGTTGTGCCGGCTGGAAGCGATGGACGCATGGGAGTGCAGCAGGTTATGAAGGCTGATCGCTGACCTATTTACGATTTTACGATTTACGATTCACAGGCCACGCATTCTATCCGACTTGGTAAAGGTGAGGCTAGGGACTTGGCTGAGGGTAACTTTGAGAGCATGTGCCGCTGCTCACTGCTTACTGCTTACTGCTCGCTGCTTACTGTTCACTGTTCACTGTTCACTGCTTTCCCAGATGTCCATTCAGCAAGACTTTGATCGAATTGCCTTCGTTCTTCCGCTTTTTATTATTTGCGTTCCCGCTTCATTTGGGTGATTCAATATTGCCGCTCCGAATCAATTGGCTCCCGTGGCGTCACGCCACGAGCCTTGACTGTTGCCCGTGAGGTCGCAGTTCAAAACGCTCCCCGCCGAATTCTGTTCGGTTAAGACAGCCACTCCATTGTTCCGGTTAATCTTCGTGTTTCGGATCGTGGGGTTACTGCCTGTACGGATCCACACTCCCGAAAACCCATTGTTATAGATGTCACAGTTTTCGAAGGTCCCTCTGGCATGTTCCAGCAATAGAACACCGCCGACCTTCCCGTCATGTATCTTGCACGTGTGAAGCGTCGGGTCGCTCCCGTCTCTAATCACGACCTCCTGGTTATTTGCATGACCGAATATGTCGCAATTGTCTATCGTCCCCCGCGCGTCCTGGTAGACAAATATGCCGCTCATCTGCCCGCCGTAGATCGCACATTCCCTGATAATTGGGTGGGAGCCTTTGCAGATCTCCACGTCGGAATAGGCGTTGCTGAAGATGTTACTTCGCGAGATGAGGGGCGTACTGTTCTCCTTAATCTCTACTCCTACGCTCCCATTGTTGAAGACATGGCAATCTTCTACTGTTCCTGAGCTCCCCCGATGGATGTAAACACCATTTTGTTTGCAGTTGTGAATGGCGGTTCGCCGGACGAGGGGCTTACTGCCGTCGCGACTCTCGAGCCCCGAAAGGGCGTTGCTCCAAATCTCGCAGTCCTCAAAAGTTCCCAGACCACCATCCGTCACCACGACGCCCGCGTTCCTGCCGTCGTGCACTTTGCATCGCCGCAAGACGGGATTGCCTCCGCCCTCGATTCGCACACCCGCCCACTTAGTGCCCGAGATGTCGCAGTCTTCCAGCGTTCCCTGTCCACCGGCGTAAACCCATACGCCGTTGGATCGTCCGTCGTGGATTCTGGTGCGGCGGATTACCGGGTTAGCTGTGAGCCCATGAATCGCGATCCCGGCGACAGAGTTTGAAGTGATGTCGCAGTCTTCGAGCACCAACTCTCCTTCAGGAATGTCGACCGCAGGTCCCTCTTTCTCCGAGAAAATATAATAAAGTGTGCCCAGCAAGCCCGGTCGGTGCCTAATGACAAATCCGCGAACGACAGCCGCATCGGTGCGCATCGTGATGTTCGACGAGTTAAATGTTTGCAGAACCACTTGCTCGCCGGTGCCGCGAGGGTCAGCTACGATCTCAACCAGCTTGTCGATAATGAGGGCTTCGTTGTAAACACCGGGGCGAACGAGGATGCGCATCCCGGGTTGAACGCCCTTCAGGGCCTCGCCAATTGTCGTATATTGTCCACCGCCATTTGTGGAGACAATCACGGTGTCCGGGGGCGGCGTCTCCTTTGGCGCATTCCTCAGCAACGAACTCTTAGTGCAAGCAAGGCTGAGCGCCACAGTCAATAATAGGATCGCTGAAAGAGTGCCAATTCTGATCGCAGTATGTTTCATGTCCTTCTCGGGTTATGGATTGAGCGGGCGGGCAACGTGAGTAAGTCGCCGAAGTCGGGAACCTGAATAAACTTTCTCATTAAAGCGGGTCGCTGACAAGCTCATTAAGCGCGGATTTTATTGTTAGCAGAAGTCTCTTTAAGCATCCCTTGTAATCGAAAGCGTCGAACACAGGCTGCCCTCCATGCTAGAATTCACTTGATTTTTAGTCGCAGGCATCTCCAATGGCAAAAGTCATAACAGAGCGCATCAGCAAAACTCCCGGAATTTAGGGCGGAAAAGCTTGCATTGCAGGCCATCGAATCCGCGTGATGGACATCGTCATCTGGCATGAAGATTTGTCCATGAGCCCGGATGAGATCGTAACCGCTTATACTCACATCACCTTGAGTGACGTCCATGCTGCCCTCGCCTACTACTTCGACAACGTTGAAGAGATTCGCAATGACATTCGCCGCAACGCCGATAACTAATCGACGTTACCCAAGGTTCCGCTTTGCTTCACCCTGGGCTTTAGTTTGCCCTTCTCCACTGCCGTCCAACTTTTCGCGAGAAGTAACACCTACCGTCTGTTGACTTACTTTTAACTCACAGGTACACTGATCCCCACACTTAGGAAAGGTGGGTTTAAGGTGGAAACAACCGCGACATCCAAAGGCCAGATCGTAATCCCGTCTTCTATTAGAAGAAAGTTCGGAATAACGGAGGGCACGCGCATTCAAATAAACGTGGACGAAGAGGCGAAGGAAATCATCTTGACGCCGATCACTCGCGAGTATGTGCACAGCCTGCGGGGTAAGTTCAAAGGCAAGGGGTTATTGAAAGC
>WNFZ01005820.1_pt1 | contig 11241 bp, 6 predicted proteins | sample 5400081 | NCBI WGS metagenome assembly WNFZ01 (sample SAMN13153365, study PRJNA577476) | soil metagenome | isolation source: 80 cm soil or saprolite under grassland replicate 1 | place: USA:California | collected 2016-06-15
TCCTGCTCGGCCGCCTTGCGGAACCACTTGGCGGCCTCCTCGAAGCTGGGGAGGATGCCCTGGGTGAAGGAAAGCCCATAATGGTACTGCGCTTTGGCGAGCCCGCGCTCCGCAGCCTTCCGGTACCACGCCAGCGCGGTGGTGCGGGATTGCGGCAGACCTTTGCCCTGCTCGTAGAGGACGGCCAGGTTGAACTGGCCCACCGCGTCGCCCTGGTCCGCCGCCAGTTGGAACCACCGGGCGGCTTCGACGTGATCCTGCGGGACACCCTTGCCCTGGGCGCAAAGCGTGCCGAGCTTCACCTGACTTTCGGTTAATCCTTGCGCGGCGGCCTTGCGATACCACTGAACGGCTTGCCCCGGATCCGCGGGCAGGCCAAGACCCGATTCATAAATAATGCCCAGGTTATGCTGCGCCTGGGCGTCGCCCTTCTCCGCTGGCGGCCGAAACCACTTGGCTGCTTCCGCAAGATCCTTCGCCACACCCTGACCCGACGTATAGGCGAAGCCGAGGTTGACCTGGGCCTGCTCGTTGCCCTGCTCGGCAGCTTTGCGATACCACCTGGCGGCTTCCGCCGGATCCCGCGGCACGCCGTGCCCCTGCAGATAAGCGTTGCCGAGCCGGAGTTGGGCTTCCGCGTTGGTGTGTCCGGCAGCCGCGCGGAACCACCTCACGGCTTCGGCGAAATCCTGTTTCACACCCTGCCCCTTTTCCAGGAGCAGGCCGAGGTTGAGTTGGGCTTCCGGTTCGTCGCGATCCGCCGCGCGGCGCAACCAGGCCGCGGCTTCGGCGGGATTGGGAGCCGTCCCCAGCCCCCGCGCATACATCAAGCCGGCTTTGAGCTGCGCGCCCAGCACACCCTGGCTCGCCGCTTTGCGATACCACTTCAATGCTTCCACGTCATCTCTCGGCACGCCGCGTCCTTCCCCGTAGGCGACGCCCAGATGATATTGCGCGATGATGTGGCCCTGCTCGGCCGCGAGCCGAAGCCACCGGGCCGCTTCGGCCAAATCCTTCTTCACGCCCTGTCCCTCCGCGCAGGCCAAGCCGAGCTTGAGTTGCGCTTCGGGATGGCCCTGTGTCGCCGCCTGGCGAAACCATTTGGCGGCCTCGGCCAAATCCGGCTTCACCCCGTCGCCCTTCACGTAAGCGACGCCGAGATTGTACTGGTCCTCTTTGTCGCCGCGCGCGGCATTACGCCGCCGGGCCTCGGCGCGATCCGCGGCACTCATCCTGGCGGTTAATTCATCGCGCTGGCTTTCGGCTTCGGAACTGCCCTGGGCCATCGCGGCGCTATACCACACATAGGCTTCCGGCAGATCGGCCGGCACACCCTGCCCCGCCGCGCAGAGTTGGGCCAGGTTCAGCTGCGAAGCCAGGTCCCCTTGTTGGGCCGCAGCGCGAAACCATTTGGCCGCCTCGGCCGGATCCGGATTGGCCCCCGCGCCGTTCATGAGAAGGACCGCCAGGTTGTACTGGGCCGACTTGTCGCCTTGCTCGGCGGCTTTGCGAAACCACCGGGCTGCCTCCGCGAAATCCTGGGCCACCCCGGCGCCTTGGGAGTAGAACACCGCGAGGTTGAACTGCGCCGCCGCATTGCCCTGCTCGGCCGATTTGCGGAGCCACTCGATCGCCTTGGGCAGGTCTGGCTCCTTCCTCGAGGCGAACATCATCCCCACTTTGAACTGGGCAATCGCGTCGCCTTTTTCGGCCAGGGACCTGACGGCTTCGAAGTCAGGGCTGGCCGGAGGATCCGCCGCCCCGGACGGCGCCGGCGGCGCCGGCTTCGGCGTCGCGGACGCCGGGGGCTGGTTCGGACCAGGTTTCTGCGCCGGGGCGGTCTGAGCCGAGGAAGGCTGACTGGGGGCGGGCGGGCGTGGCTGCGAGGCAGGCTGGGTCTGCGCCAGGACCACTCCGGCGAACAGGCTGCAGCTCAAGGCAAGGACCCATTGGCGTCCCAGCCACGAACGACTGCTGCTCTTCGTTGCGTTCATCACCGCCGAATTAATCGGCCATCACCTCATCTTTAGGCTCAGGCAGGAAAAAGCTCAACCCGAGGCCGAGCGCGAACATGCTCGTGCCGACGATGGCCGCCGCCGTGGCCACCTCCGCCGGGCCAGTTCCACCGAGCATGATTTTCGCCACAATGTTGGTCGTGATGAACGCGGCCGAGGTCCCGATCATTCGTCCACCCACGTTGGTGGCGAAGCTGCCCCCCGTGCCACGCAAGTGCAGCGGGAACACCTTGGGAAGGTATTCACCAAAATAGCTGAACTGGGCGACGGTCAGGAAACCCGCCACCAGCATCCCCCATGGAAACAGACCCGGGTGGTCGCGAAAAAGCCAAACGTAGGTTACCGGGATGACGAGGAGGCCGGGCGCCTGAAAGAGACGAAGCAGTGTCCCTTTGCGGAGCGAGGCGGCGAGCAGCGCCGCCAGCGCAATGCGGCCGAGCAAGCCGCCCGTCTCCTGCCAGAGTTGCACATCTTTACCGCGCGTCTTCACGATCGTGTCGGAGCGGGCCTGCTTCTCTCGGTTGCCGGCCAGTTGGCCAAAAAATTTCTCCCGTTCCAACAGCGCCATCTTCGCTTCCGGCCTGCTCGCCGTCAGCTGGCTCAATTCACCTTCGAGGGCCGCCAACTGGTTGGTCAACCCCGCGAGAATGCCCAGGATCTCGGCCTTCTTCGCCTCCGGCGTGCCGGGTGGATCCAGCGCCGCGCGGTTGGCGCGCAAGGCCAGGCGGACCTTCGCCCGTTTGCCGGACAGTTCGCGCAGCCCGGACACTTCGGCGCAGGCTCGCTCGAACCGCGGCCGAACCTCGTCGAGTTGCCGGTTGAGTTGCGCGGCCTCCTCCTGGAGCGGTTTGAGCGTCTTCTGCGGCTCGGCCAGATCGGCCAGCCCCGGCACGATCCGCGTCGGGGTCAGTTGCAGCGCCCCAAACGCGATGCCATAAGCGCAGGCGGATAAGGCGGCGCTGACCAGCGTCGTCCGCCGCAGCACAGGCGCGAAGAGTTCACCGAAACTCGGACGCCGCAGCGTGCCCGCGCGGCGTCGCTCCAGCCAGCTCTTCGACTCGGGCACGAACGGCAGCAGCAACGCGATCGGGATGGCCGGCAGCAAACCGGTAATCAAGGTGTAGCGCCAGTCGGCATGACCGTTGAATGGCTCCGCCAACGGCAAGCCCGGCAGCGCCGCCGCGTGTTTGAGAATCCACCCATTCACCACCGTGACGACCAGCCCGCCCACCGATGCGAAGGCCTGTGTCCAGCCGAGGACTTTCTCCTTGCGCCCCTTGTCCGGAAACAACTCGGCCAGCCACGTAATGGCCGCGACGAATTCGACACACACACCGACGAACGTCGCGCAGCGAAAGAAAAGAAAGCCGGTCAGGCTCGTGCTCAAGGCGGCGGCCGTCGGCGAGAGCGAGTAAAGCGCAATGCTCAGGGCCAGCACGCGCTTGCGCCCGAACCGGTCCGTCAGCCAGCCGCCCAACAAGCCAAACACGCCCCCGCTGAGCGCCGCCCACCAGAGCATCCGGCCCACCCATTGCGTGACCAGCGGGTGGTTGGCCGGAACCTGGAGAATCTCCGCGATGGCCGGGGCGGCGATCAGCGGCAGCAGGAGCAATTCATACGTGTCAAAGAGAAAGCCGATGCTGGCCACAATCAGGATCAGCCACTCGGTCAAAGTGAATGGTCTCGGCTCGGCACCCGGAGAATTCATGGGCGCGATCTATGGCATCGGGCGCCAGTCAGGACAAGCAATTACGACCGCCGTCACCCCTGGTGACCGCACCGCAGGATTGCTCATTGCACATTGCACATTGCACATTGCACATTGCTCATTTTTCACTCGTGCAGCGTGAAAGCCGACGGAAGAGACAAAATGTGAAATGAGCAATGAGCAATGAGCAATCCGTTTCGGAAATTCAAGGATTGTCCACAATTGGGCACTGTCATCCTGATTTCGGAACATGCCCAGGGCCAGCGCGCGCCCGTTTATCAAGCCTGACGAACCGGCCTGGAAACGGCCTGGACGCGTTCGCAGAAACGCAGGCTCTCCTCCCGGCCTATTGTCCTGAAAAAGGTGTCTATTGATGTGTCCAGCCCCGGGACGACCGGCGCCAGGCCCGATTCCTTCTCCGTTCTGCGAATCAACGTCGACGCCTCCAAGCTGGAACCAAGCCTGCTAAAGAGCAGGTGAAAGGGAAGATTATGAAAGCGATGTATACAAGGCGGAATATAACTCTGGTCTCTGTGCGCGGCACTCTCCTCGTGGCGCTGATGTTATCGGGCAGCGAGGCGTTCGCCCAAACCACCACCATCACCAACCTGGTCGTCCCGGGCGCGGCCTACGTGTCTGTGGCCGGATTGAATGACGCCGGCCAGGTGGCCGGCTACTATTATACGGCCGACTGGGGGCAACGCGCGTTCCTGTGGAGTTCCGGCATCGGGACTGACCTCGGCACGCTCGGGGGCAGCGTCGCCGTGGCCAACGGCCTGAACAACCTCGGCCAGGTGATCGGTTTTTCCTCGAGCGTGGGCGACACCGAATACCATGCCTTCTCCGGAATCGGCCTGACCTTGTTTGACCTGGGCACGCTCGGCGGGGCGGTCAGTTCGGCCACCGCCATCAGCGACGCCGGCTATGTCACCGGTTACTCCTACGTCTCGTTGGTCAACCTGGACTACCATGGCTTCCTCCTCCGCAACAACGGTGTGATGCGGGACCTCGGCACACTCGGCGGTTCGACCAGCGCGGGCAAGGACGTCAACAGTGCCGGCCAGGTCACCGGCGATTCGGCCATGCCCGGGGACGCCACGGTGCATGCGTTTCTTTATGGCAATGGAGCCATGCGCGACCTCGGCACTTTGGGCGGCACCTACAGTACGGCATTCGCCCTGAACGAACTGGGCCAGGTCACCGGCGAAGCCACCACGAGCGGCGACCTGGAAGCGCACGCCTTCTTTTTCAACGGCACGTCGATGCTGGATCTCGGGACGCTGGGCGGAACCTTCAGCAGCGCCTTCGCGCTGAACGACCTCGGCCACGTCATCGGCGATTCCTCCCTGGCCGGCGATACGGAATATCACGGCTTCATTTTCCGCGACGGCGCCATGCAGGATCTGGGCACGCTGGGCGGCCATTTCAGCGGCGCCTGGGCCATCAATGGTCTCGGACAGGTCGTCGGTGTTTCCTCCAACGCCAACTTCCAGATGCGCGCCTTCCTCTGGCAGAATGGAACGATGACCGACCTGAATACGCTTTTGCCCGCACACTCCGGCTGGGAATTGACCGGCGCCTTCTTCATCAACGATAATGGCCAGATCGTCGGCAATGGGCTTTACCAAGGGCAACCCAGTTGGTTCCTGCTTTCCGTCCGCGCGCATGAAAACCAAACGCCGGTCGCCAACGCCGGCCCCGACCAAACCGCCGAGTGCAGTGGCGGCTCGGCCCTCGTCGTCCTCGACGGGAGCGCCTCGAGCGATCCCGATGGCGACGCCCTTAGCTTTACCTGGCTGGAAGGTGACGCCGCGCTCGGCACCGGCGCGCGGACGACGGTTTCCCTCGCCCTGGGATCGCACACCCTGACATTGCGCGTGACCGACTCCAATGGCGCCTCCGCGGAGGATATGGCCGTCGTCACCGTGCGTGACTCTCTGTCGCCCACCCTGCAATGCCCTGGCGCCAGGAGCGCCGCGGCCAACGCCCAGGGCCAGGTGCTCCTGCCTGATTTCCGCGCCGACGTCCTGGCGGCCGACAATTGCACAGCTACTCGCGACCTGGTCAAAGAGCAAAGCCCGGCTCCGGGCACCACCGTGGGCTGCGGCACGCACGAGATCACCGTCACGGTGACGGACGCCGCGGGCAATCGCGCGGTTTGCACCACGACGTTCACCGTCGTGGATGTCACGCCGCCAGTCGTGAGTTGCCCCGAACCCATCAGCCGCAGCGTCGGGACCGATTGCCAGGCGGCTGTCCCCGATGTGTCCGCTTTGATCGCGGCGAGCGACAATTGCACTCCGGCGAGCGCACTGGTCATCCGGCAGGAGCCGGCGGCCGGCACCTTGCTAGGCCTGGGCCAGGTTGAGGTGCACGTCTCCGTCACCGACGCCGCCGGCAACGCGACCCGTTGCACGGTCGTGCTCAACGTGGTGGACCGCACGGCCCCGACCATCAGTTCATTGACGGCCGACACGCTCAGCCTCGCCCCGGCCAACCACCACCTCGTGCCCGTGACGCTCACGGCCGTCGCGTCCGACAATTGCGATGCCAACCCCGTTTGCCAGATCGTCTCGGTGACCAGCAGCGAACCAGTGACCGGTCCCGGAGACAACACCAGTCCGGATTGGAACATCACGGGCAACCTGACGCTCGAACTGCGGGCCGAAGTCACCTCCCAGGATTTGCCGCGGGTCTACACCATCCTGGTCAGCTGCACCGACGCCTCCGGAAATACTTCCTATCGCAGTTTGGATGTAACCGTGCCCAAGAATAAAAAGACCACGACGACTGACCCGACGCCCGCAACCAATTCAGTTCCCGGGAAGAAGAAATAATCGGCGCACACTTCTCTTCCCGAAGCGGCCCTTCGGCCCTCTGTCATGAGGGCCGAAGTTTTTTTGGGGACCGAACCGGATTGCTCATTGCTCATTGCTCATTGCTCATTTTTCATTTGTTGAGGCGAAAGCAGGCGCAAAGATCAAAATATGAAATGAGCAATGAGCAATGAGCAATGAGCAATCTCCATGAACCGACTTGTCACTGGTAACTTGTCCCACGGCTCACGCTGTGGGCTATTCTCTGACGCCACTCCGCGGCTCAAAGTATTGATGCCTTCAGCCCTGCTTGCGCTTGAGCGGCGCCCGTCCTCCGGGCCCTGGAATACACACACTTGCGCAATGTTCCAAAAACCATAGAACAGGCGGCTCAACGAGCATGAACGCTCCGCACACTCGTGAGTCCCGCCCGCCCCGCGCGTGGCGACGGCGACTGCTGGTCCTGCTCGCGCTCGCCGCCCTCTTCGCCCTGGGTGCCTGGTTCCGCGCCCCGGCGCATTTCCAGAGTTTCCTCCAGCAAATCCTCGATGGGGTCAAACAACTCGGCGCCTGGGCCCCGGTCGTCTTTGTCATGCTCTACATCGCCTCCTGCGTTGCGCTGCTTCCGGCGGCGATTCTCACCCTCGGCGCAGGCGCGCTGTTCGGAGTTGTCCAAGGATCCATTTACGTTTCCGTCGGCGCGACCCTCGGCGCCACGGCGGCGTTCCTGGTCGGACGCTACGCCGCGCGCAACTGGGTCTCAGGCAAATTAGCGGTCTATCCCCAGTTTGGCGCCATCGAGCAGGCCGTCACGCAGGAGGGATGGCGCATTGTCTTCCTGACACGCTTGTGTCCGCTCTTCCCGTTTTTCCTGCTCAACTATGCCTACGGACTGACCCGTATTTCGCTCACCCAGTACATCGTCGCGACCTGGATTGGCATCATGCCGGGATCGACCCTCTTCGTTTACCTCGGTTCACTCGCCCGAAACGCGGCGAAGAACGACTCGAGCGTTGGCTGGGCCAGGACCGCGTTCATCCTCGGTACCGCCATCATCGCCACGGTCTATCTGACCAAAGTTGCCCGACGCGCCCTGGCCAAACGCCTCGACGCGGCCCCACTGCCGTTGAATTAATGACCAATAAGGACCCTTTACTCCCAATGACCAATGACCAATGACCGAAGAATGCCCAATGTCCAATGACCAAGCGGCGCTCACGACGGCCCCTGCGGCTGTTGTGGTCGTGCTTTGGACATTGAGGCTTGGTCCATCATTGGTCATTGGGCATTGGGCATTGGTCATTAAGGCCACCGAGAAAACGACTGGCTTAATTCAACGGCGGTGGGGCCGGGGTGAGGGCGGGCGTCGATGACAGTTACTGGAACCGTTAACCAATCTCCCGTAGCGGCCGACGTGAGTCGGCTCTGATCTCTCGGGGAGTGGCGCGCCATGGGGAGAAGTGATCCGGCTCAGGCCGGAAGCTACTTCGTTGGCGGGCGCTTAAGCCGCATCCGACTGTTTATCCTTCGTGTCGCTCAGGCAGACGATCGTCGTATCCCCCAGCGGGATGCCAGGCATTGCGATGGCCTGCATAAAGGAGGTGGTATCCTCCGGACGATGCTTGAGGCGAAAGTCGCCGAACTTATCCGACTCGAGCCAGCCTTCCATTTCCATGCGCCGCAGGAGGGGTAGCGCCCAAAGTCGATCCTCATTGAAGGTCTTCCGTGAAGCCACGCCCTGGGAGATGTCAGTGACCGAGACGAATTGGTTCGGATGCCGTTTCAGGAATTCGTAAATCTCGGTTTCTTCAATAGTCATAACAGCACCATTAACATATCAATTTCTGCCTACCGTCAGCGAACGCCCGGCCAACACCCAGACGGGTTGCGCGACTCAAAGGACCGATTCCGCGGCGGACCCACCGCTCAGTCCAACTGTCAAGTTGCATAGCAGGCCCTCTGCCAAAACTGGACACCCAACGGGCGTGGAGCAACAACGCGGCCACTTCGATCCCTGCGCTTCAAGCTGTTCCACAGCTCGCGCTGACTCTCTAGTGTCCACGCGGCAAGAGAGATGCCAACCCCGCAAGATTCTGAGTCAATTCAGCGCAGGCAACGCTTGCCGAGCCCGACGGTGCTGATCGGGCATCGCTCAGCACGCCTCGCACCTTGCCTGAGGTTGCTTTCGCCCTCACCCCGGCCCCATTGCCGTTGAATTAAGCTTGGCGTTCTCTCAGTGGCCTTAATGACCAATGACCAATGAGCAATGACCAATCCTAATCCTAATCCTAGCCAAACATATTTGAAATTTGCCGCAAGAGAACGCAGAGAACTGGGACATTAAGATCTCCCTTTGCGTTCCTTGCGTTCTCTCGCGGCTAAAAACGTGCGAGACATTTTTACGAGATTTTCAAACTCAGATTCTAATCCTAATCTCCAACCGCTTCTGGAGATTAGGATTAGGATTAAGATTAGGAACACAGCGACGTCGGGAGAACGCTGGACTTAATTCAACGGCAGTGCACCCCGGCCTTCTCCCCCGGGGAAAGGGCCGGGGTGAGGGCGAACGTATCCCTCCAGACTGCCCCATTCCATCGAAACCGTCGAGGGGGCTTGTTTGCTAATTGACGCGCGCGGCGGTTTTGGCTGTACTGCTAAAGCCAGCAAATACGCTATAAAAACTGGATCGTGAACCATTCAACCTCGCTCTAGGCTTATGAAGAATTCTCTCAACCGTCGTTCCGCGTTGCGCCGGATGGCCGGCGGTGCGGCTGTGCTCACTGCGGCAACCACTCTCCGTCAGCGGTTGGCCGCCGCCGATCGGGCCGCCGGCGCCCAACTCAAAGGGCGCATCAATCACTCGGTTTGCAAATGGTGTTATCCCAAGGTGGCCTTGGAGGACTTGTGCAAGGCGGGCAAGGAAATGGGCCTCAGTTCCATCGAACTGCTCGAAGTGAAGGATTTCGAAGTGTTGAAACGGTACGATCTGAACTGCGCCATGGTCAGCGGCGTGCCCGGCGGCATTACCAGCGGCCTGAACCGCCTGGAGAACCACGACAAGATCGTCGCCTTCTTCGAGGAAGCTGCGCCGAAGGTCGCCGCCGCCGGGGACAAGAACATCATCTGCTTTTCCGGCAATCGAAAAGGGATGTCCGACGAGGAGGGCCTGGAGAATTGCGCGATTGGACTCAAGCGGATCCTGCCCATCTGCGAGCGGCACAAGGTGCGGGCGGTGATGGAACTGCTCAACAGCAAGGTGAACCACCCCGATTATATGTGTGACCACACGATCTGGGGGGTGGAGTTGGTCAAGAAAGTCGATTCCGAGCACTTCAAGCTTCTCTACGACATCTATCACATGCAGATCATGGAGGGAGACCTGATCGCGACGATCAAGAAGTACCATCCCTACATTGCCCATTACCACACCGGGGGCGTGCCCGGTCGCAACGAAATCGACGACACGCAGGAGATTCATTACCCGGCGGTGATGAAGGCCATCGTGGAAACGGGTTTCAAAGGCCATGTTGCCCAGGAGTTCATCCCGAAGCGGTCGGACGTGTTGGACTCGCTCAAGCAGGGAGTGAATATCTGCGACGTTTGAGTTTTGCAGGGAGTTCAAGGTTCGAAGTTCGAAGGTCGAGGTGCAGTAACTGTTCAGGAGTCATAGACGCCCGCCCTCACCCCGGCCCTCTCCCCCGGGGAGAGGGAGGATTATTTGCCGCGATGGGAAAGGTAACTGCTCAGGTCGATTTGGGGGCTTGAGGCAAGAACGGGCGGCCGTCGAGGGCGCGGCGGAGGTATTCGAGGACGGGTAAGCCGTGTTTGCGGAGAGTGGAAATGTAGCTTCGAATGCGAGCGTGGCGACGAGCGCCGTCGAGGGTGCGAAAGCAACCGGAGATTTTGACTCGGACCTTCATCATGCGGAAAGCCCGTTCGGCTTCGTTGTTGGTAAAGGGCAACTCCAGTGCCCACAAGAAAGCAAGAATGGCCTCTTCGTAGCCCTCCAGACGATCCAATAGGTTCTGAGCTTTGGATTGCTTGCAGCGTTTCATGGCCCGCTGTTGAGGCGTGAGGGGATTGGCCCGGCGGCCCGCCCGAAGAATGCGCCGGTATTGCTTTTGCCAGCGGCGATATTGCCCTTGGGTCGGGGGTGCATCCCGGGCTTTGAGCGCGCGAACGGACTGGAGCATTTCCAGGAAGAGATCGTGCAGGTCATTGGCCCACGCTTGGTGATGTTGCTCGAAGAGAAAGACCAATTCGCGCAGCAGGTGGCTTTTACAGAACGTGTGCTGGCAGTCTTCGAAACTCAAATAGCTGGAGAGGAAGTCATGCATGAGCCAACCGGTGAACCTGGGGAGGATGCCGATGGCTTCAATGGCCTCCTGACCGCGTTTGAGATGGATGGCGAAGAAGGTCAGCAGCGGCGTACACAGGACATGCAACCAATGGTTGACCTGGTTGATCGGCACGCTGGTCTCGTCGGCGTGGAGCACGGGTTCTTTCGGCAGGATCTCCACCAGTCGATGTTCATAAGGTTCCAGCGCGGCGTGCTGCTCCTGACGGGCGGCTTGCAAGGTCGCTTCGCTGACGGCATAGCCGAACATCTCGGCGCACATCTGGCCGATCCGCCCGCTGGCTCCTTCCTGGGCGTCGTAGAGGTACGCCAGCAGCGCGCGGAAGTTTTTCCCGTATTGGACGG
>WNFZ01005821.1_pt1 | contig 11241 bp, 10 predicted proteins | sample 5400081 | NCBI WGS metagenome assembly WNFZ01 (sample SAMN13153365, study PRJNA577476) | soil metagenome | isolation source: 80 cm soil or saprolite under grassland replicate 1 | place: USA:California | collected 2016-06-15
CCAGGCCCAGGAGCGCCGCTCCTTCGGAAGAGAATCCCTGCCACTCGCCGTGGGCGAGGGCGACAACGGCCGCCGCCCCCAGGCAGGCGCTCGTGAGGATGGCCGCCCCCGCGGGCAGGAGGCGCTCGCGTAGGGAGGCGAGGCGCGCGTACTCGAAGCCGACGAGGAGGGCGCCGAGGGCGAGGGCGAGGAAGGAGAGCGACCAGACGGTGGTCGAGAGCTGGTCGACGTCGTAGAACAGTCCCTCGCCGACTGCGAAGGCAAGGAGCGCGAAGCCGCCCGTCTGGAGGTCGAGGCGAGGAAGGCGCAGGCCGGTCTCCACGAGCGCGAAGGCGACCGCCGCCCAAAGGGCCGCCAGGGCGACATGTCCGTCGTCGAAGGTGTCCACCTGTACGAAGAGCTCGAGGAGCGCGAGCGAGGCCGAATAGAGCAGGAGGGCTCCCGCTCCCCAGAAGTAGACGGGGCCGAGAGCCCGCACCTTCGCGACCCCGACACCGAGGTAGCGGGCGAAGGTGCCGGTCTCCTCCACACTTTGCGGGCGAACCGCGGCGTAGCGGCCGAAGAGGAGCAATGCCGCCGCCGCGAAGGCGGCGCTCGCAGCGCCCGCCGCCGGATGTCGGCTCGCCTCGAAGAGGTCGACGGGCGGGCCCTCGACCGCGAACACGTAGCCGAGTGCCAGCGCGAGGTAGCCGAAGGCGGGGAGGAGGAGCCGCTGCTCGCCCGTCCGCGCTGCGAGCCAGGCGAGCAGGACCGCCACCGCTCCCCAGATGGCGGTGAGCGACGGCCCCGCGAAAAGCTCGCCGCCGGCGACGGCGCCGAGGATTGCCGCGATCGCCCAGAGCAGGCTCGTCAGGTCGCGCGTGCGTTCCTGCCGGAAGAACCCGATCGCGAGCGCGCCGTAGACCGCCGAGACGACGAGCAGCCCAATCCCTTCGCGGTGAGCGCCTAGTGTGGTGCCCGACAGAAGATACGCGCACGCATAGGTGGCAAGCGCTCCGCCGGTGATGATCGCGGTGCCCGCCACGGGTTCGAGTCCCCACGTTCCGAAGCGGCGTTGCCACGCGAGTCCCACACCGAGATAGAGGAGCCAGAAGACCGCCGACAGGGCAACGAGTCGCCATTCGAGCGCATCGGTCTCCGACACGAGGACGGCGATCTGCACGAGGCTCGCCGCGCCGGCGAACATGAGCAGCTCGCGCCAGCGCTTGCGCAGGGCAACCAAGGCGGTGCCGGCGAAGACAATGGCGACGAAGCACGTGCCGACGAAGGAGAGCTCTCCCTCGTCGACCAGGATCATGAGCGGCACCAGCATGGCCCCGACGAGGCCGAGCCCTGCCACGGTCTGCGCCGACCAGGCGAGCGAGACCGCGGCGCCCACGGCGGCGATGGCGGCTGCGATCACGAGCGCCGCGAGCTGAGGGACGAAGTCGTAGAGAGCCGTCGCCGCGAGCAGGGTCGCGTAGCCGCCGGCGATCCCTGCCGAGACGGCCGCGAGCGCGGCTTGCAGGCGTCCGTAGCGGCGCTTCACCCAGAGGCCCGCGCAGAAGACCGCGAGCGACGTGAAAGTCCCGAGGCCGATCCGGATCTCGTGAGTCAGCCAACCTCGGTTCGCGGCCAGGATGAAGAAGAAGACGATGCCGAGGATGGTCACGAGGCCGCCTGCCAAGGCGAGCCCGCGAGCTCCGAGGAAGATCGACCAGTCGATCTCCCGGGGCGGCTTCCGCGGCTTGGCCGGTCGCGGGGGTGGTGGGGGGGCGGGTGGCGGCTCTGGGGGGATGGACGCGGCGACGGGCGCTGGGACAGGCGCTGGAGTCGGCGCAGCGACCGGCGCAGGAGTGGGCGCGGCGAGGGCCGCCTCGGCGAGCGTGATCGCGTTCCGGATCTCGTCTTCGAGCATTCGCGCCGTGACGTCGACGGCGTTGAGCGCGGACTCGAAGCGACTCTGTCTTGCCGTCACGGGAGGGGGAGCCTGTTCGGCGCCCATTCCCGCCCACTGGACGAAGCGCAGGTTCTGCGTCGTCGCGTCGATCAACCGCTTGGTGCGAGCACTCGGGTCGCGCTCCGCGAGGGCCCCGGCGAGCGCGAGGATGCGCTCGAGCTGGGCCGCGTCACCCGCGACAAGGGCCCGCCCGCGGGCTCGCTCGAGCGCTCTGCGTGCCCGCCGGATGTCTCCTGACTGGAGATAGCTCTCGGCGTCGTCGAGATACGTCATCTCAGAACCTCGACCTTGGCAATCGCATGACTGCTATATAGCAGGTCTGCGCTAGATGTCAAGGACTGCGAATGCCGAAGAGCGCGGATCCCCCACCGCAACTCTCAATCGACTGCGAGGCTCCCGCGCTTGAGGAGGCGCATAGGGGATTCGAACCGCTGTTACCCCGCCTGAGCGGCGGAGTGGAGCCGCGATGCAGGTTCGCGCTGAACGCCCGCTGGGCCAGGGAGCGAAGGGCAACGTTTACGGCGGGCTCTCGAAGGGAGACTCAAGTGTGTCGACATGCCTTGGCCACTCTCTTCCCGGCCCCGGACGGGCCGCCCGACGGCTTCGTGCAAGGCGGTTCCTCCGCCGTTTCCGAAAGGTGTTCGCCGGCGACGAGCGGGGCGACCTCCTGAACCTTCTTCCCAAGGGCTCAGTCGGAGCCGAAATCGGCGTCTGGCGTGGTGACTTCTCCTCGCGTCTCCTCAGTGTCGTTCGGCCGGCTCGCCTCCATCTGGTCGACCCGTGGAAATTCGAGACGAGCAGCGGCTACGAGCGCTCCAGATACGGCGGGGCGGTCGTGAAGAACCAAGCCGAGATGGACGCTATCTATGAGACCGTTCTCCGTCGTTTCGCCCAGGAGGCCGAAACCGGCGTCGTCCTCGTTCACCGCGGCCCCTCGGCCCAGATCGGGATGCGGTTCGACGACGCGTATTTCGATTGGGTGTACATCGATGGCAACCATCTGTACGAGTACGTGAAGAGGGACCTCGAGGTCTTCGCGACGAAGGTGAAGCCCGGCGGCCTGCTGACCGGCGACGACTATGGCGTGCGAGGCTGGTGGGAACACGGCGTGACCAGGGCGGTGGACGAGTTCGTTACGGGGAGCGCCTGCGAGCCGGTGCGCCTCCGCCGCCAGTTCGTCCTTCGAAAGGTCTAAGGAAAACGGATCGCTTGCGGAAGCGCGGCGGCGGGCTAGACGCGACCTAGCTGTCCGCTTTCCAGGAGCGCACGCCACTCTGCTCGTACACCGCACGACACTCGATTCGGTCGAGCCGCCCCTGCGAGCAAGTAGCCCCAGGACTCGCTTCCGTCGTGGACGAGGAGCAGCTCATCCCCTGGCTGAAAAGCGCCGACCGCCATCCGAGACCTGCGTCCCACGCGATCAGGTGTAGGCGGGGGACAAGGAGCGCTTGCGGGAGCTCGGCGGCGGGCTGTTCGTCCTCAAGACGAGGGACAAGCCCACGGGCAGCACAGCTGTCCACTCGCATCGGCTGGGTGACAGTCGTCAACGCCAGTCGACGGTTGCGGCCTAAGGGGGTGCCACCTGGCTACCGATGAATCTGGCCCCTCCCGATGCACGCTCAGCGCCGCAAAAGCAGGCCCTGCGCCTGCTTGACGACCCAAAACGCCGCCAGGAAGAGATAGACGAGGGACGGTAAAGCTACGCCGAACGACGCAACCATGGGGCTCGCACCCAAGGCCAGGATGCCCTCGAGCCCGGCTGGGACGAGCAGCCACCCGACCGCAAGCGCCACGCCGACGTGGAGCATCGCCCCACGGAAATCACTTGGTCCGAACCGCTCGAAGCGGAGATCGAGCCAGACCGCGATCAGCGCCGCTCCCACGGCGAGTGCGACGAGGAAGAAGCCCACGTGGTTTCAACGAGGTCACGCACCGCGAGGTTACGCTCGACGGTCGGCTGCAGAGAACCGCCTTTTGGACAGGACGTGACCGCGCCGGTGGGAGAGGAGACACCCGTCACCGGGGCGCTCGTGTTGCGGCCATGGGGGTTGCGCCAATCGTGCGCCAATATGGTTCCCTCTGCGCCAACCTGAACCCACGGCATTTCGGCAGCGCGAGAGAAAAAGCCCCGCTTTTACGGGGCTTTTTCATGGAGGCGCATACGGGATTCGAACCCGTGCTACCGCCGTGAGAGGGCGGCGTCCTAGGCCACTAGACGAATGCGCCCGGCGAGCACAGGGTAGCGAATCGGAAAAAGCGAACGGCGGCCCGTTTAGGCCGCCGCTCATCTGCGCCGGGCATGCTGGCGGTCATTCCCCGAGCCGCAGGAGGACTTTGATCCTCATGCGCCATTGTCGGCGGCAGAGGACCCAAACTAAAGAGGAAAAGAATCGGTGCCGAAGAAGGAATTGAACGACGCCAGGCCGCAAGGCGCCGTTCCTCTCCTCAGCAAGGGTCGCCTCTCTCGGGCGACCCTCTTTTTTCCCGAGCAGAGCCTGCGCATGCGGCGGCGGACTGATCCGCCGCCCTCCCGCAAGGCTTCCCCTCGTCAACCCGCAGTCTTATCGCGCCGTACAGCCGGACGCCGAGCAGACAATGCGAGCGGGAGGGTCACCGCCGCGCTTGACGATAGCCTCCACGGGGCCTCGCCCTTGTGTTCTCAAAGCCGACCGCGTGTCGTTGGCGACCGAGCCTTTTGCGAGCTGGTTCATTGCGGCGAGGTAGACGTCAACCGTTGTCCAGGCCTCCCGCCCGTCAGGAGCCTGAGATCTGACCGACCACGAGGCTCCAATGCTCTTCGAGCTAGGCGTCAATCTCGTTGACTCTCTCACCGTCCATCCCAGGGCCACACCACCACCCTAGCCCGCCGCCGCCGTCCCCCGACCGCCTGCCTGCAAGAACCAGGCAGCCGCGGGCCTCTATAGAAGGTGGGAGCCGCGGGGGGAGGGGCTGCGACCCTTTGTCCGCGGCTCCCGCGCGTCCCGAGACTGGGCACCGTACGGGCTGCCTCGATTCGAAAAGCCCCACTGACGGCTAGATCAGCCAGGACCCCCGCTCAGCGGCAACCCGCGTTCTGCTCTAGGAGGGCGGGTAGCCCTCGTGTTTACCTCGCCCACAAGGGCGGGTAGGGCTGGTCTAGTTCACGGATTTTTGGAGAGGCGAGTGGAACGGCCAGAGAGCTTCCTCGCTGGCTATTTCTTTTCGGGGGTTATGAGTGGAACAGAAGAGTAGGTCTTTCGCGGAGGCTCATCAGCCGGAAAGCGATCCCGTCTTGGAAGCCCTCCTCCTCAAGCGGGTGGAGGTTTACACGTGGCTCGACAGTCCAGCAAAGCAGACCAACCTGGCCGCGATCAACCGCATGATCGAGGAGCACCAGCGGGAAACTGAGGCCGCGTAGCCACAGCGAGACGGCGTCAAGAACCCGTAGCTGACTTGAGTGCTCTAAGCGATGATGTCGGTGATCGCTTCTGGGTGCGTCGCCCGCCACACTCGCAGGTGGATCTCTACCTCGCGCTTCTCCTGGTCGAGCGCGGGCGCGTCTAAGCGGCGGACCTCAGCCATGCTGCCGCCGGCGGAGTCCGCGACGAAGCCCGCGCGTCGGAAGTTCGCGCAGAGATCCTCTACGAGGTCGGGTTCAGAGAGTCGGATCAGCATGGCCGCAGACGCCGTTTTGCATCATCGACAATTCGTCGATTCAGCGCGAGCCCAAACGAGGGAAGTGAGGGTCGCTCGGGCTCGGTAACTGGCCTGGTTTGAAAGAAGGACGAGACCGGGCGGCACGGGACGGTACCTCTGCGGCAAGGTCGCCCGGCGCAATGCCCGGTCTCGGAACTGGACCTCGTCAGCCGCCGCGGCTCGCTTGACCTCGAACGAGGGATGGCTCAGCACTGACGTCGCGCGCGGGCGCCAGGTCTACCTGGGTGTCTTGGGCAAGGATTCGAACCTTGACTTACGAAAGCTTGACGAAATGGCGACGCTGATTGTCACCGCTAGCGGTTGACGACGCTTAGTCGGCCAAATTAGGCTGCTCTTTTGCGGCCGACGCCACGGGGGCGTCCAAACAGGGAGGCACATAATGCGGAAGACGTTCGCGGCTGCGATCTGCGCAGCCGTTGTCGCGGGTCTGAGTGCTGGCGCCGCTTTTGCTGGCGAGGTAGCGGGCCCTCCGGGAACTCCGGGCGTTGCTTTTTCCGGTTCCGGCAAAAGCACCGGGGCACCCGCACACGCCAGCTCGATCTGCGCCTTCAACGGATTGAATGACATGAACCCGGACCAGGGTCAAATCGACTTCTTCGTTCAGACTCCGCATAACCAGGGGTCTCCTGGGGACGCAGGCCACGGAACCTGCGCGGGCGGAACCAACCCGCGGATCTAGTAACGAAAGCAGGAGATTGGCCCCGGCCCGGAGTGCCGGGGCCAATCTTTCTCGGTTTGGCTTGGCGCAGCTGACGGCGAGCGCAAGCCCTGCGAGCATCGTCAGCTCGGCGTGGCGGCAGCCTTCGCTGTGAGTCCGCCGGGATTGAGAGCGCCGCCGACTGCCGTCCTTTTAGGCCGGTCTGCGATCGACCCTGAGTCGGCGTAGCGCGCGACGGGCCGCCTTCTCGTACTCGACGAAGGCAGCCGCCCGCTCAGCCGAAAGCAGCTCGTACTTCCCGGCCACGGTGTCCTCGTCGGTCATGATCTCGGCGACGGCGCGCGCGTCGGGCTCGATGTCGAACTCGCGGCACTGCTGGATCGTGCGCTCGACGCGTCGCTGGATGGCCAGGTCATCCATCGGCTTCTCCTCCCGTCGGGGCGACGCCTATCCTCTACTGCCTTGCGTCCGCTGTCTAGGGGGCAACGGGATCTTCCGCGCGACGCTCGTCTGAGTGCCGCGACACACTGAACGGCGTGGGAAAGGGGAACCCCGAGATCCGCGTCCTCGCCAGGCCGGTAGCGCGGCGATTCCTCTCGAGGAGCGCCTGGCGGCGATCGGGGAGCTCGTCGACGGGCTCGGCGTTGCCGGTCCGTTGCCCCAGACGACGAGAAGACCGAGACTGCAAGCGCCCTCGAGCGCCTCCTGACCACCTGACGACGCATTCCCTTGTCGCCGTGCAGGTGATCGAGCTGAGCGTCCGCTGGACTCGCCTCGACCCGTTCCACCCCTGACCCCCGAGCTGCGCGTCTGAGCGTTTGCCTGCAAGCTCAGAGAGGGGGTTGAGGGGAGGGGCACGGTGCAACCCATCCCCGAGCCGATGCCATGCCCGCGGGCACCCCCACGGCCCGATCTGCGCGGCGCGGATCTGTACGTGATGCGTCCCAGACAAAGCGGTGGTTCCTTCTTTCCATCGAAGTGAAGCCAAGCAGGCGCACTTGACGACAGACGCAAGTTGCCCCGTCTGTTGCCCTTTGGCCATAGCCGTTGCCTCGCCTGAAAGCAGAAAGCCGCCTTAGCAGCGGCTTTCGAGGCTGCGGGGCAAGGATTCGAACCTTGACTACCTGATCCAGAGCTATCAGCTGGCCATGACGCCCTGTATCAACGAGTGGCCCGAAGTTCGCGGTTTGCGGGCACTTTAGCGACCTTTCTCAGGCGCTCGTGACGGCCCGTGCGGCTTCGTTTTGCGCCGTGTGTTTGCAAGATGTTTGCAATCGCGCAGCCCGAGAACGCCGCGGCTTGCTCGCCGCCGAGGGCTCGAGCGGGTAGCCGAGGCCTTGTCCCGCTCGTCGCGGGCGGCGTGGAACTACCGGGTGTCCACGGCACTCGACAACGGCCAGCGCTCGCCTCGCAAGCTGCTCCGCGCGGTCATAGCGCGGCTTCTGGGCCGGAAGCCCTAAGCCGTTCTCGAGCGACGCGTGCGGAAGGGCGGCGGCGGGCTAAGGTGAGTAAATCGCCAAGCGACTTTTTGCCCTGATCTCCTGTGTCGCCGTGTTCGTCCTCGGAGTCGGAGCCGCTTCCTTGCTCGCGGGATGTTCCGGCCAGAACGCAGACGAGAACAACCCAATGATCTACACCGAGACGGTGAACGGCACCGTAAGAGTCGCTACCACCGGGCAGTAAGCCGGAACGCTGCGGGAGGGTGGCGGCGGGCTACTCGAGCAGGTAGGTAGGCGCCTAGCCCGACCGCCTCCTGGATTCATGCGGAAAACCTTTCGGGGAGAGAAAAATCCTGACTGGGAGAGCGGGTCCGTCTGAGGTCCTCGCTTCCTCGACCGTAAAGGATCTCGTGGCCGGTTCAGGCCTCGGCCGGATTCCCCGCCATCCGCTCGGTGGTCGACCTAGGCGACGGCGTCGCTCTTCGGGAGACCATCATCCCTGAAACCCCGACGTGGTACTTCCTCGAGTGCCGGTTCAGTTCCGAGGAGATGGAGCGAGGCTGCGACCAGGTAGAAGAGACGTTCGTGGTCAAGTAAGAACCGGCTCGGAGAAGCACAGGAACGCCTGCGGGAGGGCGGCGGCGGGCTAATAACGGCGAGCGCTAGGACGCTTAGAAACAGTGCCCTGACCGCCGCAACGGATATCATTGCGCAAGACAGCAGGCGTAGCAGCCCGGCCCGCTCTCGACGGAGAGCAGACTCGTGGGGTTGCGCCAGGGTCGTAGTAACCGCAGGGGCGCCGTCGCGCAGCGAAGCGGAACCGAGTAAGCACGACCACGGAGGTTCCGTCATGAACGAGCACATGCAGTTTCTCGCCGGCGAGCCGTTCTCCGCGCGCCGCCAGCACTTGCCCGCGAGCACTGGAAGCCGCTCGCCAAGGCTATGGAACGTCTCGACCGCATGTGGACTCAGCAGGGAGTACGAGGCCGAGACGGCGCGCATGCGTGAAGAACTCGGCGTCGTCAAGCAACGCGACCAGGCGCCCCTCGGTCGCGCGCTCGCCGACGACGAGCCCGAGCCGGAGCCGGAAGCACCCGCCGTCGAAGAGGCGATCGAGAGCAACCGACAGCGCTCGGAGGCGCTGTTCGGTGCAATCGTCGAGGAGCAGCGGCATGTGTCCGATCTGATCGTGCGGCATAAGGGCGGCTGGTCCGGCGACGTGCAGCGCCACCTAGCCGACAAGGCGGCCGCCTACCGGATTGCCGTCGTAGAAATGAGCGGGCTCGCGAGGACCTCGTCGCGGAGGTTCAGCGCCGGTCGTCGGCTCCGAGGTTGACGGCCCGGTCTTCTGCCCGCACGGGCTCAGGGGGTGCGCGTCCGTGTCGCTCTTCATCGAGAAGGCGACATCGGCGGGTGTCCTTGTAGTCGCCCGACGATCCGCCGTCCGCGCGGCGGCAGCAAAGGACGAAGCATCAGCAAGCGCACGGCCTCGTCCGTCGCGGGAGACTTACTTGCAGCCCGTAGGCGCCCTACGCGACCATGTTCGCGTGGAAGTTCCTGAGACCCGCTACGCGAAAACGCCTGACGGTGTGCATCTGGCTTATCACGTCGTCGGCGACGGCCCGGTCGACGTCTTGTGGCTTCACACCTTCCAAGGCGGATTGGAGGTGCAGTGGGAGCATGCCCACATTCGCGCGCTCACGGAAAAACTCAACGCGTTCGCTCGCGTAATCCGGTACGACATGCGTGCGACAGGGTTGTCGGACCGCCATCCTCCGCTGCCCGATTTGGAGACGCAGGTCCGCGACCTCCTCGCAGTCCTCGACGTCGTCGGGTCGTGGTCGACAGTCATCGTGAGCGCCGGGAGCCCCGCCGGACCCCTCTTCGCCGCTACGCATCCACGGCGTACGCGCGCGCTCTGCTACTTCGATCCGAGCGCGCGCGGGCGAGTCCGATCGGAGGACTACCCGTTCGGGCTGACGGAGGACGAAGCCGAGCGAGAGCTCGAATGGATCGAGAGGACATGGGGCACGGACTCGTTCGCGGCTGCTTGGATGGCTTACGTTGCGCCGACGATGGTGGACGATCGCCACCTTGTCCGTTGGTACGCGAAGGTGACGCGCCACTGGGTCGCGCCCGGCGACGCCGTCGAGCTGATGCGCCGCTGGAACGAGACGGACATCCGCGATGTCCTACCGACGATCACCGTGCCCACTCTATGTCTCGCGCGCGAATTCGAAGGCGGCACCGCCGAAGCCGAGCACGTCACCGGCCTGATTCCCGGCGCCCAGTTGGTCATCCTTCCGGGCACGGAGCGAGCCTCTGCAGAAGGTGACCAGGACTCGCTCGTCGATGCAATTCGCTCCTTCGTCGGCGTTACGCCCCCCACTCATCACAGCGACTCGCTACTGCGTGCCGTGCTGTTCACGGATATCGTCGACTCGACGGCTATCGCTGCTCGACTTGGATACGCGGGCTGGCGAGACCTGGTCGAACGCCATCACGAGGCGGTCCGCCTGCAGCTCCGGACCTACCACGGCACCGAGGAGGACACCGCCGGCGACGGCTTCTTCGCCACGTTTGACGGTCCCGTCCGCGCGCTGCGGTGTTCGCGCGGGATCATGGAGGCCGTGCACGATCTCGGCATCCAGATCCGAGCGGGTGTTCATGCTGGCGAGTGTCAGATGATCGACGGAAAGGCGAGCGGAATCGGCGTGGCGATCGGCGCCCGGGTCTGCGCGATGGCGCGTCCCTCCGAGACCCTGGTGTCCCAAACCGTGAAGGACCTTATCGCCGGATCCGGGCTCACTTTCGAAGACCGGGGCTCGCATGAGCTCAAGGGCGTTCCCGGCGCGTGGCACCTCTACGCGGTAAGCAGTCTCTAACAGTCGGCGGTGATGGGCTCCGCGCTCGCTACCGACGGCCCTCGCGGCCTGTTGCCCCTTGCAGAAGGGCGACAAAGTAGCCCGCGCCACGCTTTTTGGTTTTTTAGAGGGGAAGCGCCGCCGACACCGCGCCAAGTGCTTTTTCCCTCTCTATAGGACTCCTCGAGCTCTGCCTAGCTAATGCCCAACACTCCGGAAGAACAGCGCAGACTCCGAGCCTATGGGACGAAGCACAAACTTCTGCGCAAGCGGCTCGCCCCCATGGTGGAAGCTGGGCTCGTGAGGTGCCCCAGGTGTGGCGAGCTCATCAGGCCAGGCACCAAGTGGGATCTCGGTCATTTGGACGGATCGAACCGTGAGCTCTACAGCGGCGCAGAATGCAGATCTTGCAACTGGGCCACAAGCAAGCATAAGAAGGCCGCGCAGATGCGCTGGTCGCGCGAGTGGTGAGCTCCCGCAGCCTGTTCTAGGGCTTCCGGCCGAGTAGCCGCGCTATGACGGCGCGGGGCACCAGCCGCGACAGTCAACGCGCTTCCAGACGTGACCGGGATAACTAACCGCAATGCTCCATCCCGCGTCGCTGAACCGAAGGGGGTGAGCTAACGCCTCCCTCTTCATCTGCGG
>WNFZ01013231.1_pt1 | contig 11240 bp, 12 predicted proteins | sample 5400081 | NCBI WGS metagenome assembly WNFZ01 (sample SAMN13153365, study PRJNA577476) | soil metagenome | isolation source: 80 cm soil or saprolite under grassland replicate 1 | place: USA:California | collected 2016-06-15
CGCCCTTGGAAACCGTTCCTTGTAACAGGCTGCGAATGGCAAAATCCTGATGCAATTGATCACGGTACTGTGAGCCTTCGGCAAACCAGCGTCCCTGCCAGCCTTGATTAATACCAAGGCGCATACCTATTGGATGGACTTTACGACCCATAATTTCTCCTTACCTTCTACGCCCCGCGCTCGCGCAAGACGACAGTAACATGGGAATTGCGACGCAGTATCGGCTTGAAACGGCCACGTGCACCAAATCGACGCCATTTGCGGGTTGGAGCTTCGTCAGCAAAGATCTTTGCTACAAACAGATCATCACGGCTAACCCCAAAATTCTCTTCAGCATTTGCTACCGCAGAGACAAGTAATTTGCGAACTGGCAACGCGGCAGCCTTTGGAACGAACCGCAACATTTCCAACGCATCGTTGGCATTTTTGCCTCTTACGAGATCAACCACCAGCCGAACCTTTTGGGCCGACATGGGGAGAAAACGTAAATGTGCCTGAATATCGGTCATTATTATTTCTCCTCGCCTAGGCGGCTGGCGCGGCCTTTTCAGCAGCCATGTGGCCGCGGAATGTACGCGTCGGGGCGAATTCACCCAATCGATGACCAACCATGTTCTCGGTGATATAGATCGGAACGTGTCGACGTCCATCATGCACCGCGATGGTGTGCCCTACCATTTGAGGAAAGATCACGCTGGCACGACTCCATGTGCGCAACACTTTCTTCTCACCCTTTTGGTTCATCGTTTCAATTCTCTTCAAAAGCTTGGGCTCGATAAACGGACCCTTTTTCAATGATCTTGACATATCTTTCCTCTATCGATTAGCGGTTCGTCTTACTGCGACGACGCACTATATACTGGTCAGATTTCTTGTTACGGCGGGTCTTATAGCCTAGAGTGGGTTTGCCCCACGGGCTTTTTGGACCTGGCAAACCAATTGGCTGACGACCTTCGCCACCACCATGTGGATGATCGCGTGGACTCATGGCTGAGCCACGAACAGTCGGACGAATACCCTTGTGACGCTTGCGACCCGCTTTGCCTAATTTGACATTACTATGATCAAGATTTCCAACCTGACCAACTGTGGCGTAACAGACCTGATGGATCAGACGAACTTCACCGGAGGGCATACGCACTTGAGCAAAATCACCTTCTTTTGCGAGCAACTGTGCAGCCCCACCTGCCGAACGGACCATCTGACCACCACGTCCCTCTTTGACTTCGATGTTATGGATCAAAGTGCCGACGGGGATATTGGAGATCGGGAGGGCATTCCCGGAACGGATTTCGGCCCCCGCGCCAGCCATGACCATATCGCCAACTTTGAGATCCATCGGTGCGACAATGTAGCGCTTCTCGCCATCCACATAAATCAACAACGCAAGTCGGGCTGTGCGGTTCGGGTCATACTCAATCGCGGCCACTTTCGCAGGAATATCGCGCTTATCACGTTTGAAATCAATAATGCGGATAAAGCGGCGATGACCACCACCGCGATGACGAACTGTCACGCGTCCATAAGAATTACGACCGCCACTCTTACGGAGTGGTATAAGCAGGGAACGTTCCGGCTTCGATTTAGTAATTTCTTCAAAGCTGTGACCGGTCATGTTGCGCGTGCCAGGAGTTACCGGTTTATATTTTTTTACGGCCATTACTGCACCCCTTCAAAAATTTGAAGTGTCTGTCCTGCAGCCAATGTGATGACAGCCTTCTTATAGCCGACCTTGCGAACAAGCAGACGGCGGCTACGCAGACGACGACCACGTTTAGCGGGGACATTGATAACATTTACACGCACAACATTTACATCATAAAGAGTTTCAATCGCATCTTTGACTTGTGTACGTGTGGCGGTATTCGCAACAACAAATGAATATTGATTAAGTTTGCCAGATTGATAGCTGGATTTTTCAGTTATCAAGGGGCGGCGAAGAACATCGTAAATAGTGGACATTCTCTACTCCTATCCTAGATTCGCCACCAGGGCATCCAAAGCCTTCACGGGCAAAATCAGCTTATCGTAGCCAAATAGGTCACGGATATTCAGATAACTTGCCAGCAAGACCTTGGTATCAGTAAGGTTATTCGTTGTCCGCATGATTTGATCATAAGCTTGATCTTTTTCAGGAAAGAGAACAAGCGCGGTGGACTGTCCAACAAGGTTCTTCAGCGCTTCCACCATGACACGCGTCTTGGCTTCTGAAAGAGTAAGCTCTTCCACCAGCACTACTCCAGCGTCAGCTGCTTTTGCTGATAAAGCTGAACGTAGAGCAGCCTGTCTCATTTTCTTGGGCATCCGCTGTTCATAGCTACGAGGGTGTGGAGTGTGAATACGTCCACCACCCACCCATTGCGCTGCCCGGCGAGATCCCTGACGGGCACGACCAGTACCTTTTTGTTTGTATGGCTTTGCTCCACCACCGGCAACCTCACCTCTTACTTTGGTTTCGTGGGTACCAAGACGTGCATTTGCCATCTGACGAACATAAGCCTGGTGCATCAAATCCACATTAATTGGGGCTTCAAAGATTGCGGAAGGAAGTTACAACTCACGCAATTTTTTGCTCTCTATATCCAGAACATCTACTTTCATAGTTACCTTGCTCCGATTTCTCCAGCAATTACTGCTTTCGAGCCTCTTTGATTACGACCAGACCGCCCTTTCCTCCGGGCACTGCACCGTGAACGCCAAGCAAATTGCGCTCAGGATCCACCAAAACCACTTTCAAAGCCTGAACAGTAACACGTTCACTTCCCATATGTCCTGCGCCGCGCGCGTTTTTGAGCACACGACCTGGAGTGGTACCAGAACCACGTGAACCAGGAGCACGAAGGCGATCGGATTGACCATGCGTCTTCTTGCCACCTTTGAAGTGGTAACGTTTGACGGCACCGGCAAAGCCTTTCCCCTTGCTTGTGCCAATCACGTCCACGTGCTCACCAATCGCAAAAAGGTCAACTGTTAATTTATCACCCACATTAACAGTTTCTTTTGAACGAAATTCACGCAAAAAACGCATAGGAGGTAAATCATTGGCTTTCAAATGCCCCAATTCACCAGCGGCCAACTTCTTGGGGTGAATCTCACTAAAGCCAAGTTGAATGGCCAAATACCCATCCCGTTCTTGACTGCGGACCTGGGTAACGTAACATGGCCCAGCTTCGATGATCGTCACGGGATAAGCGACGCCTTGCTCATCGAAGATCTGGGTCATGCCGATCTTCTTTCCAATAAGCCCTTTTAACATACTCGGTTTTCTCCTTCAAAGAATTTATTGAGACTGTCAGTCGGGGCTTCGACTGCATCATCTCCGGGCAGTACAGTAAACAGTCTGGTGGGACGCTCAGGATTTTGTGGTCCCTAACAGGGCTGTTCTTGTACTGTCGAAATTAGAGAGCAGAGATAACGAACCAGTCTCTACTCTCCAGTAACGACCAATTAGATTTTTATTTCGATATCCACGCCCGCAGGCAAATTTAGCCGCATCAACATATCGATTGTTTTTGAGTCTGGATCGAGAACATCGATCAAACGATTGTGAGTGCGAATCTCGTAGTGCTCATGCGAGTCTTTATCTATGAATGTCGAGCGTCGAATTGTAAACCGTTCGAGCTTTGTTGGCAAGGGTACGGGCCCAACTACTTGAGCGCCGCTGCGTTCAGCTGTTTCAACAATACGCTTAGCAGACTGATCAAGAACACGATGATCGTAGGCTTTGAGCCGGATGCGGATTTTTTGCTTTGTCATGCCTATACCTATTCAATAATTTTGGTGACGACACCCGCACCGACGGTGAGACCGCCTTCACGGATGGCGAACTTCGAACCCTGCTCTAATGCCACAGGCACGATCAATTGCACCGTCAAGTTGACATTATCACCCGGCATCACCATCTCTACGCCCTCAGGCAGGGTGATATCTCCCGTCACATCCATCGTGCGGATGTAAAACTGCGGTCGATACCCACTGAAGAATGCCTTGTGCCGCCCACCTTCCTCTTTCTTGAGAACGTACACTTCCGCCAGGAACTTCTTGTGTGGCGTGATCGAACCAGGCTTGGCTACCACCTGTCCACGCTCCACATCTTCTCGTTCGATGCCGCGCAATAACAGACCAACATTGTCGCCTGCCATGCCTTCATCCAACTGCTTGTGGAACATTTCCACGCCGGTCACTACTGTGCTGGTGCTCTTCTCATGCAACCCAATGATCTCAGCGGGCTCACCCACTTTGACCATCCCACGGTCAATACGCCCTGTTACCACAGTGCCACGCCCTTTGATCGAGAAGACATCTTCCACGCTCATCATGAAGGGTTTATCTGTCTCGCGCTTGGGCTCGGGAATGTATTCATCCACCACCCGCAACAACTCTCGAATGCTCTCATATTCCGGCGCATTCGGATCTGTGCTCGTGCTATCCAAGGCTTGCTTGGCACTCCCGCGCACGATCGGCGTCGCATCCCCAGGGAACCCATAGCAATTCCAACAACTCAGGATCATTCATCTGATCCACTTTGTTCAAATACACCACAATACTCGGCACTTCCACCTGGCGAGCCAGAAGCACATGCTCCCGCGTCTGCGGCATCGGTCCATCCGGCGCGGCCACCACCAGGATCGCTCCGTCCACCTGCGCCGCACCCGTGATCATGTTCTTGATGTAATCGCGATGACCCGGCATATCCACATGAGCATAGTGACGCTTGTCCGTCTCATATTCCACGTGGGCAATGTTGATCGTGATGCCGCGGGCTTTCTCTTCCGGCGCATTGTCGATCTGATCATAGGCACGGAATTCGGCTTTGCCCAGCATCTGCGACACCTTGGTGATCGCCGCGGTCAAGGTCGTCTTCCCGTGATCGATGTGGCCCATCGTCCCCACATTCAAATGCGGCTTGCTTCTGTCAAATTTCTGCTTCGCCATTGATGAAATCTCCTTCTAATAATGAAAAGCGTTAGTTATTTATTTCAAAATTTCCTGCGCTACAGATTGTGAAACCGGCGCATAGTGATCAAATTCCATGCTCGAAACACCTCGTCCTTGTGTGGCCGAACGCAAATCTGTGGCATAGCCAAACATTTCGCCCAATGGAACAAAGGCGCGGACGGCTTGCGCATTGCCAGGTCGAACTTCCATGCCTTGAATGCTGCCACGGCGGCTGTTCAATTGACCAATGACATCCCCAAGATATTCATCTGGCACAACGACTTCAACCTTCATGATTGGCTCAAGCAGAACAGGTGAACCTCTTTGTACGCCTTCTTTAAAAGCCATGGAACCTGCGAGTTTGAAAGCCATTTCGCTCGAATCCACTTCATGGAATGAACCGTCGAACAAAGTGATCTTGGTATCCACGACCGGATAGCCAGCTAATACACCGCTATCAGCCGCTTCTATGACGCCCTTTTGAACGGCAGGAATGTATTCCTTCGGGATGGAACCACCAACGATTTTGTTTTCAAAAATAATTCCACTGCCACGCTCACCTGGTTCAAGTGATATGACGACATGACCGTATTGACCATGTCCACCTGACTGTTTTGCATACTTATAATCTACTTTGCGAACCGAGCGAGTAATGGATTCACGATAAGCAACTCGCGGCTTGCCTATATTTGCCTGGACACGAAACTCGCGCAACATGCGATCCACAAGGATGTCGAGATGTAACTCACCCATCCCGGAAATGATCGTCTGACCGGTATTCTCATCAGAGCGGACGCGGAAGGTTGGATCTTCTTCTGACAGTTTGCGCAGGGCTTCACCCATTTTCTCCTGATCGGCCGAGCTTTTTGGTTCGATCGCAATGGAAATGACCGGCTCTGGAAATGTAATGCTTTCCAGAATGATTTTCCTTGTGTCACAAAGTGTGTCGCCAGTAAAGGTCTCTTTTAAACCCAATACCGCACCGATATCCCCCGCCCGCACCTCGGTAATATCTTCACGACGATCAGCATGCATTCGGATTAAACGACCAATTCGTTCACGCCTGCCTTTACTGGTATTTGTTAGCATTTGTCCCTGAGAAAGGACACCTGAATACACACGGAAATAAGCCAAACGCCCCACATAGGGATCAGTGACGATCTTAAAAACCAACGCGCTCAGAGGAGCATCATCTCTTGGAGGCAGCTCGATCATCTCTTCACGGTCAACATCCATTCCTTGCAACGGTGGAACATCGACTGGGGAAGGCAGGTAATCAATAACTGCATCCAGCAGGACTTGAACACCTTTATTTTTCAAAGAAGAACCACAAAAAACAGGTGCAGCCTGACTAGCAATGACCCCTTTTCTTAAGGCAGCCCTCAGTTCATCAACGGTAATTTCCTGTGCTTCAAGATACTTTAAGGTCAAATCGTCATCAAGCTCGGCGATTCTTTCCACCATGTGCGCACGGGCTTCTCGCGCTTCTGCTTTTAATTCCTCTGGGATGTCAATTATTTTAGGTTCTTTCCCTAAATCATCTTCCCAGAGAATAGCTCGTTCTTCCAAAAGGTCAACAACTCCCCGAAACGTCGCTTCAAAACCGATTGGTAACTGCATCGGGATCGGGTTGGCACCCAAACGTTCTTTAATGGATTCAATGGTCCGCTCGTAGGAAGCGCCGACGCGATCCATTTTATTGACAAAGCAAATGCGCGGGACACCGTAACGGTCCGCCTGACGCCATACCGTCTCGCTCTGAGGTTCCACGCCCTGAACCGCGTCAAAGACAACAACGCCCCCATCCAAAACACGCAGGGAGCGCTGAACTTCGGCTGTAAAGTCGATATGGCCTGGGGTATCAATTAAGTTGAACTGATAGCCCTTCCATTCGGCGGATACAGCTGCAGAAACGATGGTGATACCACGCTCGCGTTCCTGAACCATCCAATCGGTAACAGTCGTCCCCTCATCGACAGAGCCGATACGATGAGTCTTGCCCGTGTAGAACATAATACGCTCGGTAGTTGTTGTTTTACCGGCGTCAATATGGGCAATAATTCCAATATTTCTATACTTCTCGAGCGGATACTCACGGGCCATTCTTTAAACTACCTTTACAATTCCTCTAAAATCGCCTAGACGCGGTAATGCGAGAAGGCGCGATTTGCTTCTGCCATCTTATGGGTCTCATCACGCTTACGGATTGCGGAACCTGTTTCATTGAAAGCATCAATTAATTCGCCTGCCAGCTTTTCAGCGAAAGATTTTCCAGAGCGGTCGCGAGCTGCAGACAAAATCCAGCGGAGCGCCAGTGTTGTGCGACGATCCGCCGAAACTTCCATAGGTACCTGATAAGTTGCACCCCCCACGCGACGTGGACGAACTTCCATGACGGGCGAAACATTCTTAAGGGCACCATCAAAAACATCCAAAGGATTTTTTTGAGTGCGTTCCTTGATCAAATCCATGGCATCGTATATAAGTCCCGTGGCAACACTTTTCTTGCCACGTTTTAATACGTGCTGTACCATCGTTTGAACGTGTACACTGTTATAACGAATATCGGGAAGGATTTCCCGTTGTTCAGGTTTTGCTCTACGCATAGTTCATTACTCCGTCAATCACTTTGGACGCTTCGCACCGTACTTGGAACGACCTTGTTTCCGATTCGCCACACCCGTAGTATCTAGGGAGCCGCGCACGATGTGATAACGTACACCAGGCAGATCCTTTACACGGCCGCCGCGCACCAACACCACAGAGTGTTCCTGCAACTGATGACCTTCGCCGGGGATATAGGCAGTCACTTCAATCCCGTTCGTTAAACGAACACGAGCAATTTTGCGTAACGCCGAATTTGGCTTCTTAGGAGTCATTGTACGGACGATAGTACAAACACCACGCTTCTGAGGTGCGCCCTTATCCTGACGCACACGACGCTGCTTGTACGAGTTCAATGTGTACTGCAGGGCCGGGGCTTTGCTTTTTACTCTCTTATTCTTGCGGCCCTTGCGGACCATTTGGTTGATTGTCGGCACGATTAGCCTCCGATTACTACTTTCTTTACAATGATTTTTCGCAAGAAATGAGGCCATCACAATTACACTGATGGCCTCATTTGTGGTGCCATGCCTTGTAGCGGGATTATTGCCGCTTTATTTATTGGCAACGAAGAGTGATTTTATCACCCACTCCAGTTGCCGTCAAGATTACTACTTGGTCATTAGATTATTTCCGATGCCTAACAGCCCAGTATCCAACTTGGGTGGATGTTGTTTCTCTTCATCCTTACCAAACTTGACAACATCACCGCCTTCATTGATAGCTTCCACGGCAAGACCAAGCGATTGCAATTCTTTTACCAGCACACGGAATGAAGCAGGAATACTTGGCTCTTCAATCGGTTCGCCCTTAACGATCGCTTCATAGGTGTTGACACGGCCCTGCACATCATCTGACTTAACCGTCAGCATTTCTTGCAGAGTATAGGCCGCGCCATAGGCTTCAAGCGCCCACACTTCCATTTCACCAAAGCGTTGGCCACCAAACTGGGCCTTACCACCGAGCGGCTGTTGAGTAACCAAACTATAAGGACCAGTGGAGCGCGCGTGAACTTTATCTTCAACAAGATGGTGCAACTTCAAAACAGTCATTACACCCACGGTCACAGGCTGGTCATATGGGATACCGGACTTGCCATCGCGTAAAACCTGCTTGCCAAGAATTGGCAATGGATCACCCGAAGCGTTTGTAATTTCCTGGGCCACTTCCATGATGCGTGCCTCAGCAACTCTGCCGGGGTGATCATGGCTTTCGATCCACAAGCGCAGACAAGCGTTGACTGCCGCGGTATTGTATTGTTCACGCAGACGCGGGTCTACATTTGCGGGATGGAAAATAGTATCAGGATCATATCCTCGATCGCGCACCCATTCCGCAGCCGCAGCATGACGCGCGTAATCCACATCATTCAAATCGTATGGATCGTAATCACGACCGCCAAGCCATTCTTCAAGATAAAGGCGTCTTACTTCATCATCATCTTGAATTGACTCAGGGTTGTATTCCTGTTGCTTAATCCATTCCCAGGCCGCCGCAGCTGATTCCTTCCATGCCTGGTCAACAATCCAGGCCCGCGCGAGTTCGGCCTCGATCTCCTCTTCGGAGGCTCCGTCAAAGACTGGAGTCACCGCACGAAAGCCAAGACGTTTAGCAGCCCATCCAAGATGAACTTCCAAGACCTGACCGATATTCATACGACCAGGAACACCCAGCGGATTCAAAATGATATCCACCGGCGTTCCATCTTCCAGGAATGGCATATCTTCGACGGGGACCACTTTCGAAACCACACCCTTATTGCCGTGGCGACCTGCCATCTTATCTCCTGCAGTCAACTTGCGGCGCTGAGCAACTGAGACACGAACCATCATATCCACGCCCGCAGAAAGATCAGAATTTTCCTCACGAGTGAATACTTTTACATCAACTACTTTTCCACGTTCACCATGGGGCATGCGCAAAGATGTATCTTTTACATCGCGAGACTTCTCACCAAAGATGGCACGCAAGAGACGTTCTTCAGGAGTCAGTTCCTTCTCGCCTTTCGGCGTGATCTTGCCGACCAAAATGTCATTCGGTCCAACTTCAGCGCCAATACGAATGATCCCGTTCTCATCAAGGTCCTTAATCGCATCTTCACCGACATTGGGAATATCCCGCGTAATTTCTTCCGGGCCTAATTTAGTATCACGTGCTTCTACTTCATATTTTTCAATATGGACAGAAGTAAAGCGATCCTCCTGAACAAGGCGTTCGGAGATCAGGATAGCATCTTCAAAGTTGCCACCTTCCCAGGAGAGGAAAGCTACAACAACGTTTTGACCCAGAGCCAACTGTCCGCTTTCTGTGGACGAAGAGTCAGCGATGATATCGCCCTTCTTGATCTTTTGTCCCTTCACAACGGCGGGGCGCTGATCAATGCAAGTGCTTTGATTGGACCTTTGGTATTTGCGGAGTTGATATGTATGCATACCGCCGCGTTCTTTAACGGTAATGGTATTGCCAGTCACAGAAGTGATCTCACCATCCGCTTCAGCCACTACAACTTGACCGGAGTCAAGCGCGGCATGATATTCCATACCTGTAGAGACCAGGGGAATCTCCGGACGAACGAGGGGAACAGCCTGGGCCTGCATGTTCGAACCCATCAAGGCGCGGTTCGCATCATCATGCTCAAGGAATGGAATGAGCGCGGCGCTGATCCCAACCACTTGATGAGGAGCCACGTCCATATAATCCACCGATTCCGGGGTTGAGAAAATAAAGCCGGAGTGATAACGGCAGGAAACACGATCGCGCACGAATTCTTTGCTATCTGTCAGGGGAGCATTTGCCTGGGCGATCACATACTTATCTTCTGCATCAGCAGAAAGATAATCAAATTGATCAGATACATACGGAACAATGCTAACCGGGTTGCCCGTCTTGGCAATCCGCTTCATCATTTTTGCATCGATCATCTCACCGCTCTTAAACAGAACTTCTTCGGATTTTGGATCCACAACATTTTCACGCAACGTCCGACCTTCAAGTCGCTCATCGTCGGCTGACATGGTTCGATAAGCCTTGCGATAGGGAGTTTCAATGAAACCATACTCATTCACTCGAGCGAACGAGGCCAAACGACCGATCAAACCAATGTTCGGACCTTCAGGAGTTTCAATTGGGCAGATCCGTCCATAGTGCGAATGGTGCACATCACGAACGTCGAAGCCTGCACGTTCACGGCGCAGACCGCCCGGACCCAAAGCGGATAGCGTGCGTTTGTGACGAAGTTCAGCAAGTGGATTGGTCTGATCCATGAATTGAGAAAGCTGGGACGAACCAAAGAATTCGCGCAGCGCCGCGACGACCGGGCGAATATTGACCAGAGTCACCGGCGACAATTGCTCCTGATCGCGAATGGACATGCGTTCTTTGATGACACGTTCCATACGTCGCAAGCCGATGCGCAACTTGTTCTGGATCAGCTCCCCTACTGTTTTGACGCGGCGATTTCCCAGATGATCAATATCATCGGGTGGCTCGACGCCATTATTAATTTGGATCATGCGGCGCAGCAGTCGGATCACATCGTGTTTGGTAACCGTGCGATGCGGGATGGGAACATCCAGATCCAGCTTCTGATTTAACTTGTAGCGACCTACGCGTTCAAGATCATAATGGCGCTGATCGAACAACTGCTCTTCAAGGAACTGACGGGCATTTTCAAGCGTAGCAGGGTCGCCTGGGCGCAT
>WNFZ01026010.1_pt1 | contig 11236 bp, 8 predicted proteins | sample 5400081 | NCBI WGS metagenome assembly WNFZ01 (sample SAMN13153365, study PRJNA577476) | soil metagenome | isolation source: 80 cm soil or saprolite under grassland replicate 1 | place: USA:California | collected 2016-06-15
TAGCCGGATCGTCGACGCGGCAGATCAGCACGCGGATGTGGCTCATGCGTAACTCCTTCGTCAGTGCAGCTACCCGATGATACCACCTGTGGAGGTGATGCCAAATCGTCACTTGTCCCGGCGCTTATTCGTGCTTCCCTTTTGTATGGGTTGTGTATGGGTGGGTCATCTTACCCTAAGCGCGCAGGTGGTTCAATAGATCTACAACAGCCGCAGCGCGGGGCACGACAGAGCCGGGTGGTGCGCCAGAGTACGAGTGTGAAGGTGCAGCGATGGGGGTGTACCTGGTCGCTCGCGACCTGCCGGGGATCACAGGTCGCTGTGCTGCTCAGGGAACCTTAACACCTGAATAGTCTACCTGGTCGATCGAGACCTGCCAGGGATCAGCGATCGATATTCGCATCCTGCGCAGGTACTATCATGGCCTAGCAGATGGGCTTGCGCTGCTACACAGTGGCTCCAGGTGATACAGCGCGCGCTGGTCGCAGGTCAGCTCAGCGACATAGCGGTTGGCATGCACCCAGGCGATCAGCTCATCGAGTGTGTCGATTCGCCACAGGTGTAAGCTCTTGTCCACCGATCCTGTGAGCGCAATTTTGCCATCTGGGCTGAACGCTGCGGCCAGGACAGCGTCGGTATGTCCTTCGAAGTGGCGGAGGGCCTGCCCAGTTGCCACATCCCACAGGATCAGCATATGGTCCAGCGATCCGGAGAGAGCGGTTGTGCTATCCGGGCTGAACGCCACGGTGGTTACGCCGCCCGTATGCCCGGTGAAGCGGCGGATGACCTGGCCGGTCGCTACGTCCCACAGAATCAGGCTTTGATCGCTCGATCCCGAGAGCGCGGTTGTGCCGTTCGGGCTAAACACGACTGTATTCACGGGCCCTGTGTGCCCTGCCAGGCGCCGAATGGCCTGCCCAGTCGTCAGATCCCAGAGGATAAGGGCGCGATCGGCTGCACCAGAGAGGGCGGTTTTACCGTCGGGACTGAACGCCACGGTGTTCACAGGCCCTGTATGTCCGCTGAAACGACGGATTGCCTTGCCTGCTGCTACATCCCACAGAACCACTGTCTGGTCATTCGCGCCGGAGAGGGCCGTTGTGCCATTCGGGCTGAACGCCACGGCATTGATGGCTCCGGTATACCCGGTGAGGTGACGTAATGCCTGTCCGGTCGCTACATCCCACGAAATCAGGGTGGTATCCGTGGAGCCGGAGAGCGCAGATCTGCCGTCCGGGCTAAACGCCACCGTAGTCACTCCGCCGGTATGTCCTACGAAGCGACGCATGTCAACTCCGCTATAGAGCCCCCACAAGATAATCGTGCCGTCGGCTGCGCCGGAAAGCGCAGTGCGCCCATCTGAACCGAATACCACCGTCGTTACCGGGCTCGTATGCCCGGTGAAGCGACGGAGGATCTGGTGGGTCGCCACATCCCAGAGAATCAGGGTCTGATCATCCCCGCTGGAGAGCGCGGTTCGACCATCCGGGCTGAACGCTACCGCATTCACCGCAGCTGTATGTCCTTCGAAGTGGCGAATAGCCTGCCCGGTGGCCACATCCCAAAGAATCAGGGTCTGATCGCTCCCGCTGGAGAGCGCGGTTCGACCATCCGGGCTGAACGCTACCGCATTCACCGCAGCCGTATGTCCTTTGAACTGGCGGATCGCCTGCCGCGTCGCCACATCCCAGAGCGTTATAGTTCCATCGCTCGATGCGGAAAGCGCAGTGCGACCATCCGGACCAAACACCTGCATATACGCAAACGCCGGAGAGGTCAGGTCCCCGAACCGATGGATGGCCTGCCCCGTCGCCATGTCCCACAGGATCAGCTCATTAGTACGATAGGAGCTGGACAATGCAGTCCGCCCATCCGGGCTAAATGCAACACCGGTCACGGGGCTTATATTCCCGACGAAGCGGCGGATGATGTGCCCGGTCGCTATGTCCCACAAGATCAGACTATTATCATCGGAACCGGAGAGCGCGCTTTTTCCATCGGGGCTAAAAGCTACCCTAGTCACTACATCCATACGCCTGCCCAACCGGTGCCAGATGCCCTGCCAGTAAGCCAGATCGGCCAGGATTCGCTGTGTTTGCGGCGCGGGCTGCGCCAGCCGGTTAGCGATCAGTGCCAATGCTAATGCCAGGTCGGGATCACCCTGGCTCGCCGCCACCTGTGCAGCCGATATCAGGGCCAGGCTTTGCGCGTCGGCAGCGTTGTGTTGGGCAAGCGCGGCTTGCGTCTGGGCTGCTTCGCGCTGGTTGAGCGCCACACGAGTCAGGGCAAACGCCCCCAGCGTAGCCAGCAGCAAGACCACCACCAGCGACCGCAGGATAGTCCGCGAGCGCCGCTCCAGACCGGCTTCACGCGCCATGCGCGCCTGCTCCTGCGCCCGCTGCCGGTCGCGCTCGCCCAGACTCGCGTGGAGATACGCCTGCTCGGCCTGATTCAGGGCCAGGTTGGTGGTTGCTGCTAACGCTTCGAACTGTGCCAGCCGCGCGCCAGTCGCCAGGAAGCTCGGGTCCTGACCGGCGTTGGCCCACTCGGCTGCGGCCGCCATCAAGCGGCGCTGCACGCGCAGGTCGTCGCGGCTTGCATCCAGCCATGCTTGCAGCCGGCCCCAGCTCCGTATGAGCGCCTCGTGCGCGACCTCGACTGTCGGCTCACGCGTTATGGGGTCACGGTCGAACGTCAGCAAGCGATATCGTCCATACAGGTCGATCACTCTGTCCATTGCCGATTGTCCGTCGTTTGTTGCAATTGGCAACGGACGACTGAGCACTGACTCCAACTCGGATCGTCGGACGCGACAGCGTGTGTCCTCGGTCCCTTCGCCGAGCGTGATCAAGCGCAGGAAGAGTTGGCGCGCCGCTTCTTGCTGCTCCGCCTTCAAGCTGGCGTAGAGATCGTCGGGGCGGCGGGCCAGGCTGCCGAGCACGCCACCACTCGTGTGATACGCCTGAAGCGTTAGTGTACGCCCCTCGCGTTGCTCGAACAATTCGGTCAGGGCATATTGGAGCAAGGGCAGTGCGCCCGGCTGGTCGCTCACGTCTTGCACAATGGTCGCAATCAGATCTGCCTCGACCGTCATCCCTACGCCCGCAGCCGGCCTCGTGATTGCGCGCTCCAATTCGTCCGGCGTCAGCGGGAGCACAAACTCGGTGCGCTGGCGCAGCAGCTCGCCGAAGCTGACGTAGTGCAGCGGGTGGTCGGTGAAATCGGCCCGCAGCGTGATGATGACCCGCGCCCGGCTGCGCGGATCGGTGGCCGCGATGCGCAAGCTGTTCAGTACATGGGCACGGACGGCTGCATCGTCCACCAAGGTAAAGAGCTCTTCGAACTGGTCGATCACCAGTACCAGCTCGATCTCATCATCGGCGGGCACGACCCGCTTGATCGCCCGCAGCAACCCGCGCTCGTCGGCCTGGAGTTGTTCCAGCAGACTGGCGGGTGGATTCACCGCGATGCGCAGCAGCGCCGCCTCCAACTCTTCCAAGGGGTAAGCGCCAGGGAGCAATTCCACGACGAACCAGTGTTCCGAGCCGGGTAAGGCGCCCCGGCGCAGCGCCGGGAGCAGACCGGCCCGCACCACACTCGACTTGCCGCTGCCACTTGGTCCCACCACTGCCAGAAAACGGGCCAGTTCGCCCCCCTCGGCCAGCCGCTCCAACAGGCGCTGTGTGAGCGTCTCACGCCCGAAGAAGTCGGCGGCGTCCGCTTCGCCAAACGCGCGCAGCCCTTTGTACGGGTTCTGCACTACGACGAGATCAGTCAGCGTGATGGCATCCGTGGTTCGTGGTCCGTGGTCCGTTGCCGGTTGCTGGTCTACTGCTGTGTATTGCCCATCGTGTGTCGTCGGCTGGCTACTGACAACTGACAACCGGGTACCCTCTAGGTGACTGACCATTGACTGCTGCCAGTCCACAACCATGCTCAGGACATCAGAGTAACGGTCGACGGGTTGCTTGGCCGTCGCGCGCTGGATGACGTCGTTCAGCACGGTGGGCAGGCCAGAGCGGCTGGCCTGGAGCGGCGGCAGCGGCTCGTGCAGGAGCCTGGAGAGCTGCTCGGCCGGAGGAAGGTTCGCGAAGGGATGCGCGCCGGTCAAGACCTCATACAGCAGTACGCCAAGGCTATAGATGTCCGAGCACGGCGTGACCGGCTCGTCGCGAAGCTGCTCGGGCGAGAGGTAGGCTGGCGACCGGACGACGACACCCGGCTGAGTCTCGGCCATCGCACTCGCCAGGAGCAAATCTTTGGCGATGCCGAAGTCGGCCAGGTAGGCGTTGCCCTCTTCGTCCAGCAGAATATTGGCCGGCTTGAGGTCGCGATGCACCACGCCCTGCCGGTGGGCGGACGCCAGCGCCGCCCCGATCTGGTCGAGCAGCCGGGCGCTGGCGTCGAGCGCCATCGGACCGTCCTCAAGCGCCGCGCGTAGGTTGCCACCACGGATATAGCGCATCACCAGGTAGGCACCGCCACTCTCGCGCCAGTAGTCGTACAGCGGCACGATATGGGGATGCTCCAATCGAGCGACGATCTGGGCCTCAGCCTCAAAGCGGCGGATGAAGCCGAGGTGATTGGCATACTCCGGTCGGATGACCGGTAGACCGCCCCGAAGCCGCCTGTGCCGATCGGCTCACGCAGCTCGTACCCTTTGAGGAGCCCGTGACGAGGACGGTCCAGCCCGCGTTCAGCTAGCAGAGCGATCGAGGGGTAGATGGGTGGGGCGAGCCGGTCCACGGCCAGTTCCGCTCGGGCGGCTTTGACGAAAGCCACGCGGTCATCGGGCGCAATCGCCAGCAAATCGGCCAAGCGCGCGGCGATTTGCTCCGATGGGCGGCGCTCGTCCGCCTCGATTTTGCGGATGGTCACCACCGCGCAACCGACGTGCTGGGCCACCTCATCTTGGGTCAAGCGCAGCGCTTTGCGCCGCTGCTTAAGCCACAGTCCGAACGAGGCATTCCCGTCCATCCCGCTGTCCTCCCCACCCGCTTGACGCAGTGAGCCTTGAACACAGAAGTCAGTAGCGCGTCTACCGGCGTATCACTTGTTTGTATCGCTTATTGTATCGCAAAACCGCTACCCACGGGTGGATCGCTCATGTTGTACTACCGCCACACACTATTAACCGACATACCAAGGAGGTCGCCATGGAGCTCACGCAAGATATCAAGGGGCACCCCGAGGCGAATAGGCGACGAGTGAGCCTGAGGGCGATGCTTGCTATAATTCTCGGGGCGGGGATGGTATTACTCCTCACAAGTACTGTGGTCTTCGGTGTTGCCATCCAGCGCCGTGCGATTGCGCCACCGGAGCTGGATGTGCGGTTTAGCCGAGTGCATCTTGTAGCATATGCGACGCACACGCCAGAATGCGCCCAATTCATCACATCGTGTCCACCAGAGCTCATCACTCTACCCACGCAGGACTTCTACGTGATCTGGATGCACACACAGAGCGGGCAGCCGGGCCAGCTAGGTGGCATATACGAGATCGGCACGCGTATGCTCACTCTGCCACTTCGCCAGCCATGACAGACCATAGCGATGCTCGTCGTAACCAAAGCGAATGATCACTGAGAAGGCCTTGGCAGGATGGCCAACAGAGCGCGAGCTGAAGCCTTGACTCCTATATCACACGTAAGGTTGCACCACCTTCGTGGTGCCTGAGAGGGCATAAGGGGAATCGCTCTGAAACGTCAAGCAACTATCCTAATCACGGTGGCCGCCCTCATCGCGGCGGTAGTCCTATCGGCCACCTACTGACTGTTACCTGTATCTCTTTGAAGTGTCAGATTCGCCATCCAAGTCGATCCAAAAGGGTCGCTTGAGGCGCTAGTAGCTCTCGGTGGAACAGGTTATTGTGCGTCGTTTGATGCTGGTTCACGCCATTCTGCTGCGGTTCAAAAGATAGCGGAACTGTTAGGTCGCGGTTTCTGGGGCGCTTCTGGAGCGCTTCTGGAGCGGTTGCCAGGTATCCTGTGTTTGGAATACCAAACAAGGAACCGTTACCGTCAGCTCTACCCACAGGAGGTTCTCATGGCACTGGAAGGCAAAACCGCCCTGATCACCGGAAGTTCACGCGGGATCGGCCGAGGGATTGCGCTCAAACTGGCGCAAGCTGGTGCGCGCATCGCCATCAACTACCTTGCAAACAAGACGGCTGCCCAAGCTACGCTGGCGCAGGTGCGTACCGCCGGCAGCGATGGCTTTCTCATTCAGGCCGATGTCTCACAGCCCGATGATATTCAGCATCTGTTCACCACCGTGCAGGCCGAGTTTGGTCACCTGGATATTTTTGTCAGCAATGCCCGGCCAGAGGTGACCAGCTTTTTCGCTCCCCCCTTCGAGATCACGCTGGAACAGTGGGACACGGCGGTCGATTCGCAGGCCAAGGCGTTTCTCGTGGCCGCACGCGAGGCGGCGGGCCTGATGCCGGATGGCGGCCGAATCCTGGCGATCACCTACGCCAGTGGCAGCCGCACCGGCAGCCTACAACCCTGGGTCGCCATGGGCGCGGCCAAGGCGGCGCTGGAGACGCTGGTGCGTTACTATTCGGTGGCTCTGGCCAAACGCGGCATCACGGTGAACGCCATCAGCCCCTCATGGACCGAGGACAGCGTGTTGAACAGCCTGCCGCACGAAGTCCAGGAGCTGTTGAGAAAGTGGCATGGCGCGGGTTGGACCCCGATGGGGCGGTTGGGAAGGCCGGCCGACATTGGGAACGTGGCGCTGCTGCTCTGCTCGGAAGAGGCGGGTTGGATCACCGGCCAGGTGATCACCGCCGATGGCGGCGCGTCATTAATGAACCCCGAAGTGGCGCCCGAAATCCAATTAGGCTAGCAGCTAGCCACGGTACGGCAACTGTAACCCTCTGGGTCGATCGAGAGCTTGTTTGTCGCCATTAGCTCGGCGAAGCGGCGGGCGAGACAATGGCAGCTGCGCCGTGCGCTGCCGCCGCTGGCGTTTTGGCTCGATGCCTGCGTGGGACCCGGGCCACAGGTGCGCTACGACACGAGGTTAGGATACCCGAGGCAGGTCTCCTGGTCGCGCGGCCCATGTGACCCCAAGTGGCAGACCGATGTTCAGATTAGCAGCCTGCAGCCACTGCTGCCGTAAACGGTACGGCCGCAGGAGGGTGGTTATGGGGTGGGTCTGCACGCATTGCTGCGGTCGGGTCTGCCGCCTCATCAAAACACCAATAGTCTTTTGATAGTTTCCTGATAGGTCCATTCTAAACTGACCATGGACATCGCGCTCTGACAACCCCATCTACCAGCTTCGAGAAGCCTATCACTCAATCGGATGTATCAGACACGAAGGAGGACACAATGAACGTTTCGCGAGAGCATTTCAAAGTGGGGGCAACGTCGCGCTACTCGTTTCCGGTATAATCCTCGCGTCGTGCTTGTCCCCCTCCCCTCTCTGCTCGGCACGGCACCCTGGCCAGCCACTTGTCAGCTGCGAGGTGCTGTATGTCCACCCCCAATTCCGCTCCGATCTACCAACTCCGCATCCGTCTCGACCGAGTCAGCCCGCTGATCTGGCGCCGGCTGCTGGTCACCAGTGAAACGACCATCGCCGAGCTGCACGCCACCATCCAGATCGCCTTCGGCTGGAGCGACTCGCATCTCCACCAGTTCGTCATCCACGGCAAGCACTACGGCATCGCCTACCTCGGTGGGGTCACTTTTGCCGATAACCCCGACCAGGTGCGTCTGGCCGATTTCCGCTTTCGGATGGGCGAGCGCTTCTCCTACGAGTACAACTTCCACGTCCCCTGGCGCCACGAGATCCGCATCGAGCAGATCGGGGCGCCGGCCCCAGGCCAACGTTCCCCGGTGTGTGTCGGCGGCGCTCGTGCCGCGCCGCCGGAGGAGTGTGGCGGCCCCTACGACTTTCTCGCCCTACGCCAGCAGTACCACCCGCTCTCTGTGATCGAGCGCCTCCTCGCCCTGAGGAGACGACCCCGACGCGCATCACGACCCCTACGACGAGCTACGGACGCTCCAGTACTAGGCCGCTGTCAGAGGCTGCGACCGCCGCACCATCAATCGGCAGTTGCGGCAGGACCAGGCGCTGCTGTCCGGATCGGAGGCGCGCTGATGAAGATCACGGTGCAGGTGGTGCTCGAATCCGGTGATGAGCCGGCGATCGTGACAGAGGTGGCCACCCTTGAGCGGGAGGCACTGACCGAGGCGACCCTCGGTCTCACCCTGGCCGAGAGCAAGACGATCCTCGCCAGCGTGCAGGAGACCATGGTTGCGCAGCAGGCAGCTAGCTACAGTGCCGCGCAGCAGACCTGCCCCACCTGCGGCGCACGGCGCCAGCGCAAGGGGCATCACCAGATCGTGGTGCGCTCGCTGTTCGGCACGCTGCGGCTCTCCAGCCCACGCTTCCGACGCTGTGCCTGTCAGCCAGCGGACAGCCCACGCAGCAGCAGCCCGCTGGCGGAGTGCTTGCCGGAGCGAACGACACCAGAGCGACGCTACCTGGAGGCGAAGTGGGCGGCGCTGATGCCCTTTGGGGTCACCGTCGATGTGCTCTCCGAGCTGCTGCCACTCCAGGCGAACCGAGCGACCGTGTATCGGCACGCGCAGCAGGTGGCCGAGCGGCTTGAGGGTGAGCTCGGCGATGAGCAGCCGTTGTTCATCGAGGGCTGAGGGCGCGACTGGGATGCGCTGCCGCGGCCAGATGGCCCGCTAACCGTCGGGATTGACGGCGGCTACGTCCACGCTCGGGACGGCGACAGAGAGCAAGGCCGGCTGGTTCGAACTGATCGTCGGCAAGAGCGTGCCGACCGACGGCGCGGCGAAGTGCTTTGGCTTCGTGACCAGCTACGACACCAAACCCAAGCGCCGGCTGGCCGAACTGCTCAAGGCGCAAGGGCTGCAGATGAATCAGGCGATTACGTTCCTCTGATGAATCAGGCGATTACGTTCCTCTCGGATGGCGGCGACACTGTGCGCGATCTGCAGCTATATCTGAGCCCGCTGGCCGAGCACTTGCTCGACTGGTTTCACATCACGATGCGCATCACCGTGCTGCGGCAACAGCTCAAGGAGCTGATCGCGACCGCTCCTGATCACGACCTGGCGACACTGGACGACGAGCTGGAGCGGGTCAAGTGGTACCTCTGGCACGGCAACGTCTTTCGAGCGCTCCAGGTGGTCGAGCATGTCCAGTGGCAGCTGGAAGACCTGGACGAGGAGGTGCCGGCGAGTGGCAAACTCGCCAAGAGCGTGGCGGAGTTCCACGGCTAGATCACGGCGAACGAGACGTTCATTCCGAACTACGGCGACCGCTATCGGTACGGCGAGGTGATCTCGACCGCGTTTGTCGAGTCGACGGTGAAGGAGGTGATCAGCAAGCGGTTTGTCAAGAAACAGCAGATGCGCTGGACGAAGAAGGGCGCCCATCTCCTGTTGCAGGTGCGAGCTCAGGTGTTGAATGAGGATTTGCGGCCGACCTTCGAGCGCTGGTATCCCACGATGACCAGCACAGATGTTTCAGCAGCCCTGGCGGCGTAGCTGCCCCCACTTTGAAATGGTCTCTGGAGCATGGGGTTTAATCCAGCGCGCCCCGAAAAGTTGCAGCGAACGCATGTGCGCCTTTTCTGCTTCTAGTGTTCGCCTATCTGGGGGAAAGTAAGCGAAGCTGACACCAGGGGCTTGCGACACGAGGTTGCACATGTAGCTGTTACACAGGGACAAACCAGGATGTAACCCGGTGTTCTGCCACCGGTACCCTACCAGGACATGCGGCCAGAGTAATCGGACCGTGTGAAGCTCTTGGGACAATGTAGCTCCACTTCAGGTGGTCATCACGCCGCGAGGAGTGATGGCGACGGCCAGCGCAACGGTCGTCAGGCGCTAGGGTGAAAGATGGTATGGTCAACTCAGGTGAACCGCTGATAAACGTCGTGATGTCACACAAGCCAAATGCGCTGACAGGCTTGAACCAAAAGGTACGTAGCCAGGAACAGTAGCTGCCCTTTCTGCTGTCGCAGACCAGATGGCTACCGGCGGATAAGCGGGACCTAACCCATCTCGTGGTACATGTGCAAAACGTGGCAACCCCGTCCATCTCCCTCACGGGTACGCCCGCCGCAAGGCGTGCGAATGGCTGGGCGGGTACAGGACGATGGAACAAGCGAATGCCTGTCGTAACGGACCGGATAGGGGTTGCGCGTCACGCAACATCACCCCACGCGCAAGCGTGCAGACGTCCATCGGGTCGTTCATCACGAGAGAGATTGGCAAACCGACCCAGGAGGCAAAGCAGATGACGGCACACCATAGGGGTGCTGGTGCGGCTTCCCGCGAGCAACTGGACTGGCACGCCATTGATTGGCAAACGGTCCAGCACAACGTGCGTCGGCTCCAAGTGCGTATCGTGAAGGCCACACAGCAAGGCCGCTGGGGTAAGGTGAAAGCCTTACAGCGGCTGCTGACCCACTCGTTTAGCGGTAAAGCCCTTGCCGTGCGACGAGTGACGGAAAACTCTGGCAAACGTACTCCCGGCGTCGACCAGATCACGTGGTCAACGCCAGCGGCGAAAGCAGCCGCCGTACAGATGCTCCGCCAACGTGGTTACCGCTCCTCGCCCCTGCGGCGCCTGTACATTCCGAAAAGCAACGGGAAAAAGCGACCGTTGGGTATCCCGACGATGCGGGACCGCGCCATGCAAGCGCTCTATCTCCTTGCGCTGGACCCGATCGCCGAAACAACTGCCGACCCGAACTCGTATGGGTTCAGGAAAGAACGTTCGCCAGCGGACGCCATTGAACAATGCTTCCTCACCCTGAGCCGCACGAACGCCGCGCAGTGGGTACTCGACGGCGACATACGCTCGTGCTTCGACGAAATCAGTCATGACTGGCTCGAAGCCCACATCCCAATCGAAAAACTAATCCTCCAGACATGGCTGAAGGCGGGGTACATGGACCAGCACGTCCTCTACCCAACCGAAGCAGGCACACCACAAGGGGGGATTTGTACGCCGCCCACAATGTTGCAAACTTTGGGACTTTTTTTCCTGCGGCAGCTCTGGTGTGAGCGGACCCACCCGGAAAACCACGCTGACTCGTTCCTGGTCAATCTCGACCCGTTTGACCAACGTACGTATCAACTCGCGCCGGGTCAGCCAATCCGCCCCCGCCAACCCATCCTGCACCTTCGCGGCAAAGTGCTCTAATCGCCCGATAATCAGGCGCAGCTCCGCCTGCAGCG
>WNFZ01005827.1_pt1 | contig 11235 bp, 7 predicted proteins | sample 5400081 | NCBI WGS metagenome assembly WNFZ01 (sample SAMN13153365, study PRJNA577476) | soil metagenome | isolation source: 80 cm soil or saprolite under grassland replicate 1 | place: USA:California | collected 2016-06-15
GAGCGAGCTGTCGCTCCGGGAGCAGCTTCCAGCCGGACGCATCCTGGTTCGTCACGATCGCGAGTCGCCATCCGCGGTCCTGCAGGAGCCGCATCCCATCGATCGCGCGCGGCAGGAACTCGAACTGGTCCGGCGTCCGCACGTAGCCGGGCCGCCCGCGGTTGATCACACCGTCCCGGTCGAGGAACGCCGTCGGCCCGCCCCGCGACGTCGGGCCGGCGACTCCGTGGCGCCGCACATGCAGCGCGCGACGCGCCTCCGGCGACCCGACGAAGAAATCGACGAGGCCCCACTTCGCGAACGGGTTGCGGGTCAGGGTCATCGCCTTGTCCACCGTGAACCAGCCGACGTCCTCGATCTCGTCCGGCTTCAGGCGGAAATCCTCCGAGGCCACATGGCCCTTGTATACGAATCCGAGGGTGTAGGCCGGCTTGCCGGGAAATCCCGAGACGAAGACGTCCAGCAGTCCGTCGAGGCGGATGTCGACGCCGATCTCCTCCTCCGCCTCCCGCTCCACGCCAATCTCGGGGCTCTCGCCGTAATCCATGAAGCCACCCGGGACGTTCCAATGGCCCTTCGAGAACCCCCGGACCGCCTTGACCATCAGCACGCGCGGGCCCTTCGACAGGATGACCTCGGACACGCACCGGATCATCGTCGTGTAGATCGCCCGCTTGACGAGCGGATCGACGTCCGCCCGCTCGAAGATGGCGTCACGGCCGAGCCACTCCTCAGGGTGGTGGTCGAGGACGGGCTTGCGCCGCAGTATGTGGTCCCCGCCGAAGTCCATCACGCCGTTCGGCTCCGTCCGGAAGGACAGCCTCTCCCCGGCATGCGGGAAGCGGTACTGCCCGCGGTCCCGCACGAGGTACACCTGCCCGTCCGTCTCGATGTACAGGTGTTCTTTCGGCCGCCGATGGGCCATCCGCCCCTCGCAGGGCCGCAGCCGCTATTAATGCTCGCGGACCTGTGCATCCTCGCACCGCGGCCGCCCAACGCCAGGATCCCGACTCGCTATCGAGCTCGCCCAACGTCGTGTACCGGTACGAGCGGACGACGGCCTGGGCCGAGTCCGTGATCCGCGTGACGGAGCCGAGGGCGTCGCGCTGGTAGCTGTAGTGCGAACCGCCTCGGAGCATCCCGACGGGCTCGTCGACGCCGGGTCCCTGCGTGTAGCGGGCCTGGCGCGTCCCCGTCGGGTCGTACTCCGCCGTGGCGTGCTCGTATCCGCCCGAACCGTAGAGGTCGAACCCGTAGTACGTCGTCGAGGAGGAACCCGCGCTGATCCCCTGGCCGCTCGCCGCATACGTGTACGTCGTCGCCGCGCCCTGCGGCGGGAGATCTTCGTGAGGCGGTTCTCCGCGTCGTACTCGTACCGCGTGAGGCTCTGGAACTCGTCCCACTCCTGCACGAGGCTCCCGGTGTTGTCGTACTCGCAGACGAAGATGAAGCCGAGGCTCGGGAGCTCTTCCTTCCAGAGACGGTCGTCTGCGTGGTGGAAGTAGTTCGTCGTCGATCCGCCGGCCATATTTCTCAACTCCGCTCACACGTTGACCCGTAGAATGGGGTCTCGTTGCGCGCTTAGAACCCTCCGTCCCTCGTCGCTCTCTGGAGCTCGAGCAAGCGAAAACCTTGCTCTTTCGCTTCAACAAACTTCTTGCCGACGTAGGCCATGTGCCAGAGTGAGAATCCAGCGGCAATGACCAAGGCCGGCCCCGCGAAAACGAACGGCGTCCAGGGACCTAAAGAGGAAAAAAACGTGACCGAGAACAAAATGGCAGATGCCATCGTTGAATAGTAGACTCCCCACGAAGTGAGTCCCCACTTCAGGCTTCCGGGAACGCCCCCCTTTTCTCCTTCGGATTCGAGGTACCGGGCCAGCTCTTCGAAGAATGGTTTCTTGACCGTGTTCCAGCCCCGCCCGAGAAGTCGCCTGAGGACCGGAGCAGAGTACATGGGGCTGAGGAGGGGGGAGGCGAATGCTGGTCCCGTGGAAACGGCGAGAGCGAACGATACAAGAACCTCAAAGGGCAATAGGCCGACCCAGGTCGCCCAGAAGAGCCAAGCCCCGGACGCGGAGATCACAAAGAGATACGCCAACAGCAGGAGGAGGAAGAGACGACCGTTTGCGTCGCCAAACTTCCAAAGTATGGCCAAGTGTGCCCGAAGGCCCACACGAATCATCAGAAACATCCCGCCTGCTTCAGACCTATAATCCCCAGCGCGATGTTGAGTGAGAGTCCCCCGAGGGCCAGTACCCATCTCGGTGGTGTAGCCCACGTAGCCAGCTGAACGCCGAAGGCTGCTTGGGCGAACCAGGGAATGCTTGACCAGATGAATGTCCAGAAGGCCCACCAACTCAGCGAGAAAATCAGCTGTGCCCACGCCCATATGTTTCCACTCAAGGCAGCCCTGAACAGCGTCCAGGTGCCGCTAGTAAAGAGATAGTATAGGATATTCGACCACATCTGGGGGCTTATGTAGGCCCCGTATACACCGAGCAAGCCGAATCCTATTCCGATTCCGAGGAAAACTGCGCCCATCCAGCAGCGGAGGGGCCAGCCGTAGGATGACGGTTCGCTCGCGGATATGGATGAGGATCCTCCCGCGCCTCCCCCGCCACCATAAGATGGCGGTGGATCGTCCGGCCCCTCTTGGAACCGCATGCCTGACGGGTCTGCTCGGTTCACGGGGTTGTTCCCGACGTACGCGTAGAGGTTCGGGCCGTCCGCCATGCCTGCCGGGTCTTTCTGGAGGAACCGCCCGATCGACGGGTCGTACATCCGCGCGCGGTCGTCCACGAGGTACGACCGGAAGCCGTCCCTCCGCTCCCGGCCCGTGAAGCCGTACGGGTTCGCCAGGGTGCCCGACTCGCTGTCGACCTCGCCGAACGCCGTGTACCGGTACGAGCGGACGACGCCTTGGGTCGAGTCCGTGATCCGCGTGACGGAGCCGAGGGCGTCCACATGGTACGCGTAGTACGCCCCGGAGCGGAGGACGCCGACGGGCTCGTCGACGCCAGGCCCTTGGGTGTACCGGGCCTGTCGGACGCCGGTGGCATCGTACTCCGCGACGACGTCCTCGAAGCCGCCGCCGCCGTAGAAGTCGTAGCCGACGTACGCCGTGGGGGAGCAGCTCTCGCCGATCCGCTCGCCGGTCGACAGGTACGAGAAGGTGCATTTCGAGTTGTTCGGATACGTGATCTCCTTCAGCCGGCTCTCGAGGTCGTATACGTAATTCGTGGTGTACGTGGTGCCCTCGAATACGAGGTCCTCGACCTTCCGGAGGAGGTTCCCGTTCTTGTCGTAGTCCGGATACGACGTATCAATCCAGAGGTTGCCGCCGATGTAGAGGCTCGAGTGGGTCAACCGGTCGTCCAGGTCGTACGAGTACGTGACCTCGCTGTTCCCCGCGACTTTCTCGATTCGGTTGCCGACTGCGTCGTAGACGTACGTCGTCGCGAAGCCGCTCGGCTTGACCTCGCGCCCGAGTCGGTGCACGCCGTCGTACTCGTACCCCCATGTCCCCTCGTTCGTCTTCATCATGAGGCGGTTGCCCGCCTTGTCGTACGAGTAGTTGAAGAATTCAAGGACGACGCTGCCGGATGACTTCGTCGTCACGTTTCGCTGACGGCCCGCGGCGTCGTACAAGGTGGTCGTGTTCACGCCGTTCGGATCCGTGACGGACGTCACGCGGGAATCCCCATCGTATACGTAGGACGTGATTCGGCTCTCCGGGTCCGTGATCTTCCACTGCCGGTTCGTGGCGTCGAATGCGTACGCGGTCGTGCCTCCCTCCGCGTCCGTCATCGTGAGGCGGTTCCCGTTCGCGTCATGCGCATACGTCGTCGTCTTGGCAAACGAGCCGTAGTTCAACGTGACGGACGCGACCCTGCCGAGCTCGTCGTACGCCATCGTCCGGGCGTACCCGAGGCCCGCGACGGACACGGGATTGCCGTCCTCATCGTACGTCTGCGTGGCCGTAGATGCATCCGGATACCGTGTAACCGTCAAGCGCTCGAGCTTGTCGTACGTGTACAGAGTCGATGCACCATTGGCGTCCGTCCGTCGGATATTGTTTCCCGCGGCGTCACAGACGTATGAGGTGAAGAAACCGTCGATGGCACCTTGCGGCGACGTGACCTTCGTCAGGCGGTCGTAGACGTCGTATTCGTATCGCGTGACGTGGCCGTTTGCGTCCGTGACCGTGAGTCGGTTCCCCCGTAAGTCGAAGCCGGATGACGTAGAATTGCCGAGGGCATCGGTTCGGACCTGCACGTTGCCGTTCGTTGCGTTCACTTGGTACGTCGTCGAGTTGCCGTTCTTGTCCGTCGTCCGAATGAGGTCGCCGCGATCGTTGTATAGGCTCGACGTGAAGTTCCCGAGGGAGTCGATCGTCTTCGTTAGCCGGTCGTCCTTGTCGTATTCCGAGGTGGTGACGAAACCCATCGGAGAGGTGACGGTCACGACCCGGCCCCACGCATCGTACCCATATCGGGTGACTTCGTTGAGCGGGTTCGTCATCTTGGTGAGGTAGCCGTTCGCGTTGTACTCGTGCCACGTCGTGTATCGGCGGAAGTCCGTAGAACGGTTCAGAAAGCCCGACGCGTCGTAGACGTAGTCTAGGTAATCTCCTTTCGCGTTCGTGAGCTTGACCAGGTTGCCCTTCACGTCGTATGCATGCGCGGTCGTGTAGCCGCGGAATGTTGTCTGGGCGGCCAACAGGGCAACATAGGCGGACGCGGTGTTGATTTCGGACCATACAGTGCTTGACGCGTTCCCACCTGGGTCGATCCGGCAAACGACGTTCGATCGGAAGTCTAAGCCAGTCGTTGAGGCGAATCCGCGGCCGTCCGTGACCTTGATTCGGTTCATCTCCCCGTCCCAGATATAGGAGGACGTGTTTCCACTGTTGTCGCAGGCGCCGCATCCGATCGACGGGCCAGAAATCTGCGTGGGATTCCCAAACGAATTGAGGGTGAGGGTCGTGGTGTAGCCTCGGGCGTTCGTGATTGTCCGGGTCGTTGTCGTCGAATAGGCGATGCCGTAGGCCTTGTATTTCCACTGGGCCGCCCCGTTGTAGGACCCCAGCCAGATTTCCGTCGCTCGGCTCGAGCCGTCGTAGGTGAACTTCGCATACCTCCCGCCGCCCGTGTGATCCGTCATCTCGGAAAGCTTGCTGGACGCGTACCAGTACTGCTGCGTGCGCGTACCGTTCGCATCGACGGCTTGGATCAGGTTGCCGGAGCCGTCGTACACGTATCGCACCAAGCGGCTCGCCGTCGATACGGTCACGGGAATCCAGTCCAGGTAGTCGAACGACGCCTGGTTGCCCACCTTCACATACCTGACCTGGACCTTGAAGTTCGCGTCCGAGACGTTGGACCACCACCACGAGGCCAAGTGGGACGTGAAGTCGAGGCACGTCAGCGCGTTCGGGTCCGATGCGGGCAGGTTCACAATCTGCTCCGTGCTCCAGGTCACGCCGGCATTCGTACTGATCTTCACCCCGAGATCGTCGTCCCCGGCCGTGTGCGCTTCGACGCACGCCTGCACCTTCCAGATGCCGACGTCGGTCGTGCCCGTGAAGCCGTAGCCGGAGTACGTATGGAGGGCGCTGGATGTCTTCGTGCTTGCGTACAGGTTGTTCGAGCTGAATGCGTTTTGGCCGTTGTTCCAGCTGCCGGTATGAATGGTCGGGCTCCGCTGCATAGAGCCCACCGCCTGGTCCCACGCCCGGATGATCCGTCCCGACGCGTCGTAGGCAAAGGTGATCGTCTTGCCGGAGGCGTCCGCCACGGTCGACAGGCGTCCCGAGGCGTACGTCAGGGTGAGCGTGTTCCCGTTCTTGTCCGTCACGGACGACAGCTGGCCCGCGGACGTGAACATCGCGCGACTCCCATCCTTGTGCCACAGGGTGAACGTGCCATCGCCGTTCTTGATTAGCCTTGACGGCACGCCGCGCGGCGAGTCGTACGTGTTTGCCGTCGCCTTGGGCTGGAACGTGTGCTGGGACCCGTCTCCGTCGGTCCATGTGACGGTCGCGTCCGGGTTCACCGTGAGGAACTCGTTGTAGTTGAACGTCCATCCGTTCCCGAAGGGGCCCGCCACCGACCCGCGGAGGCTGTTGTAGGACCGCGCGATGGCCAAGGGGAAGCCCTTGCCCAGGAGGGAGAGGTCGCTCGTGGACAGCCACACATTGCCGCTCACCGCGTTCACGAGGCCGCCGACATAGGGGTACCAGGCCTCGTAGCCCGTGTTCGCCGTGGGGTTCGTCGAGGGCGTCCCCTCCTGGGTCGTCACGCTCGTGAGGGAGGGCGTCGACTCCACACCGCTCGTCACGAACGCCCGGATTTGATAGTATCGTTGGCGGTCCTGGTCGGGAAGCGCGTAGTAGACAGCGGCTTTCACATTTGCCTTGAGGTTCGTCCACGGACCCCAGGCGACGTTGTCCGCCGAACTGCGGACCTGGAGGTGGATCTGGTTGAAGGAATCGACGGTGCCGGCAATTTGAGTCTGCAGGGGCTTGTTCACCGTCCCAGCGTCGCGAATGGCTTTCGTCTCGGACCCGACGGCAGTGTTCCATATCCGGACATCATCGATGTTCACCTGGGAACCTTGGAACTTCACGTAGCCGGCCACAACCGAAGGAGGAGAATAGTCGGTGCCGGACCACATAAGCTGGCCTTGCCACCACAGCTCGAAGTAGTTGCCCCTCGCAACGACCTTCATCGAGTAGACCGTGTTGATTGACATCGAGGCCTGGATTGAAGGGCTGATTCCGCTGCCATCGGACCTCCAAAGCTGGAACGAGCTATAAGCGGGGTTCACCGCGCTCTGGCAGATGGTGAGGTAGTAGTAGTTGTTGGAATCCTTGTATCGGAACATGAAGTAGAAGCAGTTGCCCGATGTGAGGAACTTGAAAGTGAAGGCGTCCCGTTGATCGTACCAGGAGGTGCCGGCCCGCACAATCGCCAGCAAGGTCCCGAGCTGCAACGCCCCGCCGCTCCAAGCGGGAAAGCCTTGCTCGATCGTCCAAATCTCGTTCGTATTGTCGTTGAAGTTGTCCGCCAGCCAGCCGATCTTCGTGGCTTGATCTCCCTTGTCCTGAGTCGCGTCCCGGAACAGGCCGGTGGCGTACGTCAGGACGATGTCGTCGACCCAGGCGACCGCGTAAGGTTCACAGCACGGGAGCGATCGGCCGTCGGATGCGGTCCCCACCTTACCGAGGGTGAAGCCGTCGTTCGCGCTCGTCCCTATCCGATAGTGGGCGAGCTTCAGGCCCGCGTCGTTTACATCCCGGATCTCCATCGTGAGCATCTGGACCGACGAATCGTAGTTGACCAGGAAGTGGTATTCCGTGTCCACTTGGCCCTCGTAGAACGTATTGATGCGGAGCGTTCCGCTTGCGTCCTTGTAGTACATGTAATAGTAGGGGGTGCACAAGGCGGGGCACTGCGACGCGTGATTGTCCCGGCCCGCGTACCAGAAATAGATGCTGTTCGCCTGGTCCACCAGGGTGTTCCCGCCTGCAATGAGGAAGAGGGGGAACGCATACTGCCAGTTCCCCTGGGTCGTGGCCCGCCAGCGGGCGGTGACCGTGAAGTCCGCGGTCGTGTCCAACGTGGCGATCGACTTGTCGAACATCTCGTCCCCTGCGTCCCGCCGGTCCGCGAGGAGGTACACGTTGCCGTTCGCGCTGTCCCAGTGGACGTCGCTGTATGGCTGCGGATAGTGCATCGCGAGCCCCTCGGCGGAGTAATCGAAATTGTGGACATACGTATTTTGGCCGGAAATCACGCCCGCCGGGAAGGAGGAGGCGAACGACGCGGCGACGCCCGAGCCGCCGGACGGGAGCGTGGGCGGATTCGACTCGGTCTCGTTTCCTGAGGCAGCTACCGCCTCCGAGGCGGTTTCTTGCGCGCCCGTAGCGCGAGCGCTTGAGGACAGTCCCGAGAAGGACATCAGGACGATTACCAGAACGACGCACAAGGTCGTGACGCGGAGCTTGATACGGATCCCTCCCCTCGCCCGAGGGCCTATATCACGCAAGCTCTCTTTGAACGCCCACAGACTCGAGGTTGGACCTCAGGTCCCAACATGTGGTCCCAAAAAGTCTAGTCGAGTCCCGAGCAGCCGGCCTAGCCCTTATGCCAGTAGCCGTATCGTTCCAGGACCGTGGCGACTTTGGCCATGTCTTGCATGAACGTGTAGCCTCTGTCCGTGAGGTTCAGGTCAGAGTCCATGAACCCCGCGCCGTTGAGCTCTTCTAGGCGATCCTTCAGCCGTCGGTACGGCACCGCCGCGAATCGCTCAATCTCGTATAGTGTGGGAAGCTCTCCCGACTTCCGGCGGAGGTGCACGGCGCGGAGCACGTCGTAGTGCACTTGGACCGTCAACCGCTTCTCGTTCGTCATCCCTCCGCCCCTTTCCGACCATACCGATATCCGTCGCTCGATATTTGAAACCCTGCCCCAACGGTCACGTTTGTCTCGCCCCGCAGTGAGGCGAAAGTTCGGATGCTGGTTTGCCGAAGTGGGCCACCCCAGTCCGCAGCGACCTTGTAGCCCCCTCGAATACGGAAGGTAAGGGGCCAGGATCCCAAGGCGCAATCTCGGCCTAGTCGCGGACCTTCAGGGCGATGCTCACCCCATCTCGGAGGGGGACGATCGCGGCAATCATGCCCGGATCTTTCGCGAGGCGCTCGTTGTACGTCCGGATCGCGGCGGTCTCCGCGGAGCGGTCCTTGCGGGCCACGTCGCCTCGCCACAGGACGTTGTCCGTCACGAGGAGGCCGCCGACCCGCAGACGCGAGATGCACGGCTCGAGGACCGCCGGGTATCCGGCCTTGTCGATGTCGTTGAAGATGAGGTCGAACGGGCCTTTGACATCCGCGAGGATTGACTGCGCCGGTCCGACGAGGATCCTCACCTTCTTCGCGACGCCGGTCTTTTCGAGGTTCTTCCGCGCGATCTCTGCGGTCTCGGGATTGTGCTCGACGGTCACGAGCTCGCCGTCCTCCGGCAACGCGCGCGCGAGCCACGTGCCGGAATACCCGATGGCGGTGCCCAGCTCGAGGATCCGCTTCGCACGCAAGGAACGCGCGAGGATGTGAAGCAGGCTCCCCTCCGCCGCACCGACAATCGGCCATCCTTCGTCGAGGCCTTGCTTCTCGACGGCTCGGAGCGCCGCATCGCCGCGGTTCGCTAGGCCATCGATGTACTCGTCGATCTCCTCATAGACGATCGCGCGCGCCACGCCGACCACCGCGCCGACGAGCGACGTCCCCGGTCATGAACCTTCTGCGGGCCCGTTGACAAAGGATTATCCCGATTCACGTCGCATCGGGACGCGGGATGGGCCATGTGCAAACTCACGAAGACGGACAGCGCCGTCCTGTCGTGGTGCCTTGAGACGGAATACGTCAACGAGATCATGATGCGCGGGTACGTGGTCCGGCCGAACCTCGACCTGCCCGCGTCCCGGAAGCGTCCGCTGCCGGGATCCTAGGTCTGCGAGAGGACGCTGTCGAGTTCGTCCGCGCGTCGCTCCCACTGCGCCGCCTTTTCGTTCAGGTGACGCGCGCGGTCCGTCATCCGGTTCGCCTTCACGCGCGCCTTCGCCGCCTTCGACCGGAGTTTCGCGGCCTTCGCGCGGTCCCGCAGCTCGTGTTCCGGGGCCCGGGCTCGGGGCGGCCGCGAGGGGACGGGACGATCGCTCGGAGGTGGAGGGGACATGCTTTCGTCGCGGGGCTGCATGAGGGCGCAATCGACCGGAACGGGATAAGAGTTGTGGAGCGCGGGCCTCCGAAGGCGAAAATACCCGGATGGTCCATGGCCCCGCCCGTGAAGGTGTACGTGGAGGCGTACGGCTGCACGCAGAACTACGGCGAGGCCCGGCTCATGCAGGGCGCCCTCTCCGGGAGCGGCCACACGATCACGACTTCCGAAGAGGAGGCGGAGGCGCACGTCCTCGTGACGTGCACGGTCGTCGAGACGACCGAGCGGAAGATGGCCCGCCGCATGACCGAACTAGCGGCTTACGACAAGCCGCTCGTCGTGGCGGGCTGCATGGCCGCCGCGCAACGGGAGCGCGTGAAATCGATCGTGCCGCGGGCGAAACTCCTGCCGCCGCGGAAATGGCCGGAGATCGTGGGGTTGCTCGGGGCCGGCACCGTGTGCGGGGACCGGGCGGCCGATATGGAGTCGACGGGCCTCGGTTGGCACGATGCGATCGTGCCGATCGCCCAGGGATGTGCGGGCCGATGCACGTACTGCATCACGCGCGTCGCCCGAGGCCACGTGGCCTCGTACCCTCTGGAGGCGTTGGTGGACCAGGTCCGCGAGCACGTGGATCGGGGCGTGCGCGAGATCAAGCTGACGGGGCAGGACACGGCCGCGTTCGGACTCGATGCGGGGACGGACCTCCCGGCGCTACTGCGGGCCATCGATGCAATCCCCGGGACGTTCCGCCTGCGGGTGGGCATGGCGGACCCGCTGACCGTCCATCCGATCGTCGACGCGCTCGTCGATGCGTACGCCTCGGAGAAGGTCTTCAAGTTCCTGCATCTGCCGGTCCAGAGCGGCGACGACGGGATCCTCGCCGCGATGCGACGCGAGTACACGGTGGGGGAGTTCGAGGATATCGTCGCCGCGTTCCGGCGCGCGTATCCGGAGATCATGCTGTCAACCGACATCATCGTCGGGTTTCCGGGGGAATCCGACGAGCAGTTCGAATCGACGATGGACCTCGTGCACCGGGTGCGGCCGGACATCGTGAACGTCACACGTTTCTCCGCGCGGGCCGGGACGCCGGCGGCGTCGATGCCCGGCCAGATTGTCGGATGGCGGGTGAAGCAACGATCCCGCCGACTCACGCTCCTTCGCTTCGAGATCGCGCGGGAGATTCACGAGCGATGGATCGGACGCGAGGTAGGCGTCCTCGTCACAGAACCGGGGAAGCCCGGCTCGGTCCTCGCCCGCACGCCGGAGTATCGGCAGGTGGTCCTCCGGGAGCCTGCGCCGATCGGGGAGTCCCTCCGGGTCCACGTCGAATCCGCGACGGCGACGGATCTCGCGGGTCGTGTCCTCGGCCCGGTGGCGACCCCGACGGCTTCGACCGCTGCCACCGCATCATGACGTTCGCACTCCTCCGCTCCCGAAGAGTCCCGGGGACCGAATCCTCTCCGATTACGCAATTGGCTTTATACGGCCGCACGAATCCTCGACCGCAGCCC
>WNFZ01010308.1_pt1 | contig 11233 bp, 13 predicted proteins | sample 5400081 | NCBI WGS metagenome assembly WNFZ01 (sample SAMN13153365, study PRJNA577476) | soil metagenome | isolation source: 80 cm soil or saprolite under grassland replicate 1 | place: USA:California | collected 2016-06-15
GGATACCGAATCGCCGCTCCGGTCTTCTCGTCGAACGAGTTGATCCCCGCGCTCGTTTCAACCCACAGTCTCTTATGCGTGTCGAAACCCAGGAACCTGATGTCGTTCATGGGACCGTTGCGATCCAAACTTCGCGGGTCGTCCGGATCATGATGATAGTGGGTGAAGTTTCCGGTGGCCGGATCGAACTTATCCAGGCCTTTGCTGGTTCCGAGCCATAGCTGCCCTTCCGAGCTCTGAGTGATCGCATACACGCTCCCACTCAGACTATTTGGATTCTTCGGGTCGGAGCGATAGCGAGCGATCTTCTGCGTAACGAGATCAAGCCGATCGAGAAACTGATCCTCCCCTACCCAAAGCATGCCCGAACGGTCCTTGAAGAGCGCCGTCACGCTCCCTCCGCTTAGGCCGGAGTTGTCTGCTTCATGCATATATATTTTGAATTCATATCCATCGTAGCGATCCAAGCCGTCCTGAGTACCAAACCAGATGAATCCCTGGTCATCTTGCAAGATGTGATCGACAACACTCTCGGAAAGGCCCTTTTCTGTGGAGAGTGGTGTGAAGCGGATGTCCTTTCCCTCAACTACGAGCAATCTGACAACAGAAGTGGTTGCCCTGGTGGCAGCAGATAGGGCTAAAGTGCAGACGGCCGAGAGCAGGCCGAGATGGAGAACAATACATTGCGCGAACCGAAAATGCGACCGCAGCGCAATCGGAACAGCACCGCGATGTTGCCCACGGAACATGGGGGCACCTCGCCAGTGACAGTGGGATTATAGTCGAGATGCAGTCGCGAACGCGACATGGGTTCGGGGCTTCACGTTTCGGGCAGCTGTGCCACTAGCCCGAAATCGACGTTGTGGCGAAGCACATCGGATAAGACGCACATTCAGCCTGTCGCCTGGAATCGGAAAACATACAAAAAGCTGGTTCCGGCACGCCGACATAGTCGAAGGCGGAACGTTCGTATTTCAGATGGCGTGTAACCGAATTCACTATCCGGTGCCGCGCCCTCCGACCGACCACCGTCATTGCTTGATTTTGCAGCGTTGACCTAGCCCGGATTCACCACTCGTTCGGGGCCGGGCTTGTTCGCGACTCGCGGCGAGACTGTGTCGAAAAGCTGCTTCCGTGCTTATCAACAACCGATCTCAACAGAATTGAACTGAGCTCGACTCCAGCTGACCACCTCCCGACGATTGTTGTAGACGTTCTTGAGGCTCTCCGGTCGCGATCGAAATGCGTGAACGCCCACTATCCGCATGTCAGGCCGCGCGCTCCGCTCGCGGCTTTCTTTTTCCGTTCAGACCAGGCGCTAGGATCCGCCGGAGTTGATGAGATATCTGGTCGGCGAGCTTCTCGGGATGCTGAGCGATCTCGGAATATCGTTCCTTGAACAGTGCGCCCCACAGTTGAGTTCCACTACCTACATCGATCAGTTCCATGTGTAAAAACACTTCGTCGTCGTGCCGAGTCATTTCTCCCAGAACTACTGCGCGGACCGCAAGGTTCCGCCCCACCGTGCCCGGGTCGAGCTCTTTATGTTCGTAGCGCTGAACCGTGCCGTAAGCCAGAATTGCAATTCCGGCGGTTCGAGAGATGGCGTCGATAATTCTCTCGATGATCATCTTGTTAAGAAATTCCATCTCCGGCGCGGCAGGTTCACTTACAAACGGCAACACGGCCAAGGAATCTATTCTGTGCGCGTTTCTTGGCCGCACGGTTGGTCCGCCCGATTCCTGTTGCATCGGCATAAAGCGGTATCCTTCGCCCCCTATGGTTTCTAAGTACCGGGGAGTTGTTGCGGAGTCGCCGAGTGCTCTGCGGACCATGTGAATAGCCTTGTAGAGAGATCGCTCGAAGTCGACAAACACGTTGTCCGGCCACAGTCGATGCTGGAGTTCTTCACGAGTGCATACCTGCCCCGAACGTTCGAGCAGGAGAGCCAGAACTTTCGAGGCTTGCCGCTCTAATCTTATCTTGAGGCCATGCCTCCGCAGCTCACCGCTCTGCAGATCGAACTCAAAGACACCAAAACGAATGACAGACGCGGGTACGTCTGGACGTTTCATGGCGCGCTTCCTTTCGGAGACGCAACGGAGAGAAAGAGAAGAGAGGAAAGGAGTCTCCGGGCGCCTCGGAAAGCCCTCGAAAAGTGAACGGATAGTAACACGTAAATAAACATAAATCCAGTCACTTACCCATTCACACCTCGAAGGCAACGGAAGACTTGCCCCGAATCCTCACAAAAGGCAGGGGTTAGCGAGGAACATTCATTTCAGGACGAGTCGCGTCAAGTGCATTGAAATCCACATCCTCCCAGCGTCAAACTCCCCGCGATCTTTTTGGATATGGACTTAACGACTCGAAATCCGCGAAACCACTAAGGTCGATGTTCAGTTTTCCACTATCGAGGGGCAAGATGAGGGCTGGATGATCTGTCAATCTTGACAGTTCCAAAGCTGCTCACCTCTCGGGCAACCTTTGAAATCGCTGGGAAGCCCGACCGCTGGACTTATTAGGGTGGTCTGCAAGGCGGTTCCTGAACCTGCATGTCCGAGTCTTTGGTGGCTTAAGCAAGGAGTGCCGCCATGCTAAGCATCACGCTAACCGACGATGGTCGGCCTAAAGTTCAGCGCTTTCCGTCTGAGATCCACACGGCCATAGCCCATTCGTGCCTTTCACACACCATTCGATCAGCTCGATCACGCAACGCCCAAGAACCAGACCTTGCCGACGAGGGTGGCCCCGCAAGCTGCCTTTACCTCGTTCGGCGAAGACGACCCCAGCTCCATTTCCCGAGGAGGGGAAAGTTTATGAATTCTCGAAGAAGTTGTAGGTTTTTGCTCGTGTGTAGCATCGTCCTCTGCGCCGCGGTGGCAATGGCGCAGGACCCCACTACAATCTTCCAACTCGACGGTAACCCAGCCAATGACAATCTTACGTGTGTCTACGGAACGCCTTGCGACTACTGGAACCTTATCAACCTGACTGGTTCGTCAGGTACAGGTCGAGGCCACTCTAGTCTCAACACGTTCATACTGGGCACGACGAACACCCTCAACTTTCAGGGTGGCGGATCGAAGGACCCTAATGATCTTTCTCAGTGGGCATACTCGTCCACCTCGACACCCAACAAAGACACTCTCAACGCCGGGTACGCCGCTGCGTACAACATTGCCGACTTTGACGTGATCTTCGGCGCTGACCGCCTCTCCCCGAATGGCGATGCCAACATCGGCATCTGGTTTTTCCAGCAGTCAGTCGGAACCTCTAACGGGAAGTTCATCAACACCGCAACTGGACTACCAGCTCACCACGTTAACGGGGACGTTTTTATTGTCTCTGCGTTTGTAACTGGTGGTGGCAGTTCACAAATTCAAGCATATGAGTGGGACAGCACTTGCCCTTCCGGCATAAAGAATCCAGGTCCCGGCGATTGCGCCGCGTCCAACCTGAGGGTCCTTCCGACGGCAGGTATCGCATTTGCGATTACAAACAGCAGCACAGTGAATGCGACCTGGGCGGGCTATAGTGGGGGCACTCTTGTTTCCCCATTGTTTTTTGAGGGCGGATTAGACATCACCAAGGCCTTTGGCAGTGCAGCTGTCCCGTGCTTTGCCAGCTTCCTTGAAGAGACCCGGTCGTCGCAGTCACCGACCGCCGTCCTCAAGGATTTCCTTTTGGGCCAATTTCCTGTGTGCAGCATGACCCTCTCGAAACAATGCGGTACAGCGACCATCGGTCCTGATGGCACGACCGTCACTTTTCCAGTGAACGGCACGGTAACCAACACCGGAATCGGCACTTTGTACAACGTGCAAGTGATCGATACGATTGGTTCTTCGAACAAGACCATCAACGTCGCATCCAGCTTGGCGGCGGGAGCTTCCGCAAGTTGGACCGACTCCTCCACATCAAGCGCGACTTCGCAGACGGACACGGCTTCGGCTCAGGCCTGCACGGTTTCGGGATGTACCACGCCGACGGTGTTTTCTACCAACCCTAGCTCCGTCACAGTAACGTGTAGCGTTCCTGTACAAAACAGCCTGACCGTCAGCAAGTCCTGCTCGACCACGCTGCATGTGGATGGGAATGTTGTGGATGTGTTGGTGTCCTACGGGGGACAAGTTTGCAATACAGGCCAGTCCCAGGTAACCAATATCTCTCTAACCGACTACACCGGCACCAGTGTTTCGGCTCCGGGCACAGGAGTGGATAGCGGCCTTAGCGTAGGGCCGGGAACAACGCAAAACCCGACTTGCATCAACTATGGTCCACACAATTACACGCCGTCCTCGATAAACGGCACCGCTACGGCGGGGCGTTTCTTCTTCGACGACACGATTGTGATCAAAACCGCAACTCCGGCTCTGGGGACCCTGAATACGATCTCAACCCCCAGTGATCCTCGCACGGACGGGAGCTATGGCTTCCATGCCGCTAGCTGCCCAATCTGCGACGTCGGCGAATGCGTACAGTAGTGGACAACTGACCGATTAGTTGAAAGCCGCCCTTCCGGCGGCTTTCCTTTATTGGACAGTAAATGTGGCCGGGGTACTGGTCGCAGCCGCCCCGTTGTAGCTTGCATTAACCACCGCCGAGTAGGTGCCAGCGGCAGGATGTTTACCGAGGCTGTAGTTCCAACTCGCTTGTCCGTTCGATCCGGTGGTAGCGTTCTGCTTGAAGGTCCTGCCGTTTGGTGTGGTCAGCACGAAGGTGACGCTGGCGCCAATTTCCGGAGCGCCAACGTACAGAACTGTCCCAGTGATGGGTACCGTCTGGTTTTTGGCATAGATGGTGGACGGCACCGCAATACTAGCTGACAGCACGGACCCGGTGGAACCACCACCTCCGGCATTTCCGCCGCCGCTGGCATAGCCAACCGAAATGGTTGCCCCGGTCGCCGTTACATCCACAACGGAGATTGACACATCGGAATACTTGTCCTTCCAGGTTTGTCCCGTCAACATTTCAGGGTGCAGCCAGGCACCCCCAACACTATTTAGTTGCGGATTGAAGTTGAGCAAGTAGCCCTGCCGGTAGTCTGTGGTCGGGTCCTGATAGTGCACGAAGACACCGGAGCCGTAGGCTGAAGTCGAGTCATACGGTCCAGTTTGCTGCCTATATTCGAGCCATAGATAATACCCAGCGTTGTTCGTGCCGCGCTGCACCTTGAGTGCCTTCACCCCTGAACTGCCACCTTCGGTCGGCACAATTGTGTAAGTTTCGGGATACTGCACAAACTGGTATCCGTTACTGTTTTGCTGCAACCAGCTTATAGCGGCCTTTTCGGGTGCCGGAAACTGACCCAGATAGCCAACCGCTCCCTGATCGTTGCAAGCCTGGTTGTCACCTCCGTCGCGGAGTGTGCCGGGCGCGCTCAGAGGGCCGAGTATATCAGCGGAGATCGCGGGCGTTAGTACTCCTGAGTGCAGTATCCCGAGACTGTGCCCAATCTCGTGACAACCAAGTGAAACGCCTGCTTGTCGCGCGGTCACGTTGTACTGTAGATAATCGGTTATGAAGTTGGCGTTTATAGCCACCGGGCCCGCGTTGTAGGTCGTTCCACCAGTAGTGGTGAAACTGCAACTTCCGACTGCGGCATCGCCAGCGCAGGTGCCCGCCCAGTTAGGAGAGTTAGGGAATATCAGAGCAAAACGATTGTAGGTATTGAGATTTACGCCGGCAGCGGTAGCAGCAGTGATAGCGTCACCAAGAATTCCGGAGTACACGTCGCTGCACCCTGTGTATGTGCCGGTCAAGTTATACGGACCGAAAACGTGGCCGGTGACTGTCACTTGCCCGTACGAGGCTTCTTCCAAGGACTCTGCGACGTTTGTGCCTGGGTTGTTGGTACCGAAAAATATGTCCTGAAGATTCGGGATGGAAGAGCTCGACGGTAAAGTAGCACCAGGGATATTGACCGCTAGAACCGCTACGTTTTGAACGCCTGTCGCGCTGCACGAGTTCTGCGCGTAAGCCGGGGGCAAACTCTGTGCCATGACGGCGAAGATCAGCCCGAAGATTGCAGAATGTTTTAGAAGAGCAAGTATTCGTCTGCAGCGACACGTTGACGCTGGGCTATTTGCATTCCTGGACGTGGTTTGAGTTGCGACCGACGTGCTGAATAGCGTCAGGCCGGCGAAGACATGGCTATCGATCTGGGGGCAGATCTGACTTTTCATGGAGGAGACCTTTGAGCCATGATCGCGGCATCGAGCGAGGAAAGCGAGATCACTGCAGGACAGTTACAAACGGACATACCAGAGGTTCAGCAACCAACGAGTAATGGTTCAGTCGCGATGGAAATCGCCGAGATCGAACCCGTCAACCTCATTGTGACCCTTCCTGTCTCGCCAAAATGTTGTACACCAGCGAAATGAATAATTTGGCAAGAACCTCGATTCCTACTGTTCCGATAAAGTTGGCGCGGATCGTGTCGCTCCGGCGCGTCGTCGCCTGAATGGTTAGCGCTTTCGGTTCCCGTGAGGATCTCGCCCTCGAAAACCTCGCTCTCTGATCCGGGTGAGCGAAGCCTCGAATTTGGGAGAACGGGGCATTGCTGGGTTCCGGAGAGAGGCTAGAGTCGCCATCCAGTCTCATTGGAGCAATGAACAGGGTTTAGCTGTGTTCCCAGAAGTTCCGGCCCACTTCTCTGTGATGGCCGTCACTGGCTGAACCCAGCCCACGATGCGATGCTGGCTGCACATCTTTGGTGAATATCCGAGGGAGAAATGACGGAGCAGGCCCGCCGGCTCGTCCTCAGCATTTGAACGGCTTCTTCTCCATAACTTCCGACCTTGTACTGTTGGACATGTTGCTACCGAAGCTTGGCGAACCTGAGGTCTCAGAACTCTCTCCACGACGCCCGGCGGCGCGTTTGTCCGCGGACTCCAGCGGTCCGGCCGTCGATTGTGCACGAGTCATCGCGAAGCTCGATCAAATCGGCAAATCCTCGCCATTTGATCCCAGGATGCTGCAATTCAATTTCAAAGTGTGTTCCTTGCTCCGATGGAAGGCGGCCGCCTGCAACAGCATGGAGTCCAAATCATCTATATCGACGGCAGGAGGCTGCAATTTCCTATCAAGAATTTCAATGTCGCCCCGCAAGTGAGCGGCGATGACGGGTTGCCCGAATTGGCTTTGCTTTTGCCCAGGGCCTGGTCACCGGGCGGCCGCGGCGAGGGAACGCCTGGACATAAAACGGGGCGAGCGCGACTTTCTCCTTGTCGAGAGATGGGTAGCCCTCCACAACCTCCTCTGGAGTTGCTCCCTGGCTTAACATGTCTGCTACGAGTTGGACTGGAATGCGCGTCCCACGATAGACAGGCGAACCCCGCATAATGTCAGGGTCGGAAACAACCATCTCCTCCACACGCTGAAGCTTCTTTAATTCCTGCTCGAGTTCTTGCCGTGTCGACTTTACTTCAACTACTAACGCCGAGTCCTTCGTGAGGCACATAACGTCAATTTCGGGCGACTTCTCGATCTTTTTCGCGATGAACCGACGTGCGGCCATCGGCAACAGGCGCACTCCTTGTCGTCGGGAATACCGGTGGGCCTGGGCGGGAAGCGCGGTCCCACAGGAGTGTTCGTGTGAGTGCGAAAGGCCAGAGGGCACCACTGGTCTTGTCTCCGGAGCACGTAAAGCTCGGGCTTGCTCAGCTTCATTTCCGGGATCAGCGCGCCCTTCCACAAGGCTTGCGCCTCATTCGGCCCGAGGTTCGTCTCCCGTCGATGAACTCATCCAGTGAATATCCTGTGAGGGGTAACCTGTGGCTCCATTGAGGTTTGGCGGTCCCAACCGGGGCGTTTCTTCAAGTCATAATCCTCCGGCTAAAAACCGGAGGCTCTGCAATTTCACTCAGTCAATCTCTTCAATGATTTGCGTTTGCACCAGAGTTGAATTAGGACACGTTTGGACACGCTCGTTGTAGAGTTTGGAGCCAGTTTGGAGAACAAGTCGAGTTGTGAAGTGCGCATAAATATTGAGGAAAACACATGTGGGAGTTTTCCTCGCACGTCCCTATCAACCTGGGAGTGCTTAAAAAGAATGGCTCCTCAGGTAGGACTCGAACCTACAACCCTCCGGTTAACAGCCGGATGCTCTGCCATTGAGCTACTGAGGAGTGTGGAAACAGAGGACTGTCTTCCACATAATAACATTGATGCAGCACCGGGTGAAACACTCTGGGTGCTTCTGCGGCGACCGTGTGTCGGGGTACTCACCCTCGTTTGGGCCCGACAATTTGGTAACCTACGCTGTGCAGCTCACGAACGCTGCTGAGGTGTTTCCATGCCGAAAGGAACTCGCGTGCTGTTATCGACTCTTGTGTTCTTCCTTCTGATCGCGACGGTACTTGGGGAAGATCGTGCCTCGAAGGAATCCCCTTCGGCTCCGCCCGTTGCGCCTCAGAAACCAGTCGTCGACACGGTCCAGAACCATCGCATCGTGGACCAATATCGCTGGCTTGAGGACTCCGCCAGTCCTGAGACCCAGAAATGGGTTTTGGAAGAACTCGCCTACACACGCGGACTGCTTGATCCGCTGCCCGGCCGCGAACAACTACACAAGCGACTCAGCGAACTGATGTCGATTGGCAGCCTGTCCGCGCCGCAAATCGGCGGCAAGTATTACTTCTACACCAAGCGCGAAGGCACACAGAACCAGCCGGTGCTGCTGGTTCGCGAAGCCGTCCGCGGAGAAGATCGCGTGCTGCTCGACGTGAACAAACTCGCAGCGGACGGAACTCTCGCGCTCGATTGGTGGGCCCCGTCGGACGATGGCAAGTATGTCACCTATGGAACTTCGCCAAGCGGGTCCGAGATAAGCACGCTGCACATCCTCGACACTGCGACAGGCAAGGCATTGCCAGACACCATTGAACGCACTCGCGCCGCCAGCATTGCCTGGAAGCTGGACAACTCGGGATTCTTCTACACCCGCTATCCGAAGAAAGGTGACGTACCAGAAGGTGAAGAAGTTTATCACCGCCGGGTTTTCTGTCACACGCTCGGGGGCGATGCCACAAACGATCCGCTTGTTTTTGGAAAGGACCTGGGAGCTGAAGATTGGCCGGGAGTGGACCTTTCGAACGATAGGGAAAGAACTTCCTCTATAGCGGGCAGATCTACAACGGCAAGATTTTTATCACCACGAACGAGGACGCTGCGCGGTACCGAATGTTCGTGGCGGAAGCAACGGCTCCGGCCCATGCCAACTGGAAGGAAATCATCCCGCAGAGCGATGCGATCCTCCAAGGGGCAGCGATCGTAAACGGAATGCTACTTGCGCAGTATGAGAAGAACGCAAGTTCGCAGCTGAAGTTCTTCGACACAAATGGCAATGCTCTTGGGGACGTCCTTCTTCCGCAAATTGGAAGCGTCGATGGAATCGGCGCGAAGTGGAACCGCAAAGAAGTCTTCTTCAAATTCAGTTCCTTTACCACGCCGGACACGGTTTACCAGATTGATTTGGCGACTCACGGTACCGACTTGTGGGGCAAAGTCGAAGCGCCGGGCATCGATCCTGCGAACTACGATGTGAAGCAAGTTTGGTTCAAGTCGAAGGACGGCACGAGCGTTCCGATGTTCATTTTTCACAAAAAGGGAGTCGCGTTAGATGGGAAGAATCCCACTCTGCTGACCGGCTACGGAGGATTTAATATCAGCCTCACTCCTGATTTTCACGGTGATCGTTATGCATGGCTGGAACATGGCGGCGTTTTTGCGGTGGCGAATCTGAGGGGCGGAGCCGAGTTCGGTGAGGACTGGCACCGCGCTGGAATGCTCGACAAGAAGCAGAATGTTTTCGACGATTTCGCAGCCGCCGCCGAGTTTCTAATCGCGCAAAAATACACCGACCGGCAACACCTCGCGATCCGCGGGGGATCGAACGGCGGCCTGCTGATGGGTGCGGCAATGACCCAACGGCCGGACCTTTTCCGCGCTGTCGTTTGTCAGGTGCCACTTCTCGACATGTTGCGCTATCAGAATTTCCAGATCGCCAAACTTTGGATTCCGGAATACGGATCGTCAGAAAATCCGAAGCAATTTGACTGGGTGTATGCGTATTCGCCGTATCACCACGTGAAAGAAGGCACAGAATATCCCGCGATTCTCTTTATGACTGCCGACACCGATACCCGTGTCGACCCCATGCACGCGAAGAAAATGGCGGCGCTAATGCAGGCAGAGGCCGCCAACGGCCGCAGTCACGAGCGTCCCATTTTATTGCGAGTGGATACCAAGGCAGGTCATGGCGGTGGGAAACCGATCGCCAAACAGATCGACGACTTTGTGGATATTTATTCGTTCCTGTTTTGGCAGGTGGGGCAGAAATAGGGTCCGGCTTCGCTGGCGACGAGGGCGGGTTGTCGCGTATCAGGCCAGCGGTTCGTAAAGATGCCCTTCCACCCGGTCGGCCACTTTGGGCAGGTCCTTCTTCGCGTACTGCAGGAAATGTGGCGCGGCGCGGTGCGCTTCCAGCGCGGCATCGTCCTTATACTGCTCGTAGATGAAGAACCGGCGCGGTTCGGTGCGGTGGCGGTGGACCTGATACATTGCGCAACCGGGTTCCTTACGCGACTCATCGGTAAGCTTCGAAAACAGGCTGGCGACTTCGGTCTCGCGGCCCACTTTCGCCATCCACGTGACTGCCAAAACCACCATCTTCCGCTCCGTCCTTACCGCTTGGCGTGTGCCAGCGTTTTGCCCTCTGCCATAGATTGCAATTCGGCCAGAAATTCGTCAATGAAAATAGTCTCTTCGCGTCCAGGGCCGGTTGAAACCATGGCAATGCGCGCGCCGGTTTCTTTCGCAATGAATTCCAGGTATTCCTGGGCGACCTTCGGCAGCTTGCCGTATTCGGTGATTCCCTTGGTTGGCGTACTCCAGCCGGGCATGGTGCGATACACGCATTCGATCTTGTCCCAGCCGCTGGCCTCGGCGGGAATTTCATCCGTCGGCTTTCCGTTGATTTTGTAGCCGATACAGACGGGGATTTCTTTCAGTTCGTCCAGAACATCGAGCTTGGTGATCACCAGCCACGACGTTCCGTTGACCATGCCGGAGTAACGCAGCAGCGGCAGGTCAACCCAGCCACAGCGCCGCGGACGTCCGGTGACCGCGCCGAACTGATTGCCTTTGGCGCGGATCGTGTCACCCACGGAGTCGAACAACTCCGTCGGGAACGGACCTTCGCCGACTCGCGTGCAGTATGCCTTGG